>Ga0307378_10006964_pt1 | contig 15288 bp, 17 predicted proteins | sample UN1MG_FD_202238 | JGI IMG/M metagenome (GOLD analysis project Ga0307378, IMG submission 202238) | Soil microbial communities from Risofladan, Vaasa, Finland - UN-1 | ecosystem: Environmental > Terrestrial > Soil > Coastal area > Acid sulfate soil | place: Finland: Risofladan, Vaasa | collected...
CGGTATCGGCCCCAAACGCAAGCAGGCGCTGATCAAAACCTTCGGATCACTGGAGAAGCTTTCACAGGCAAGCGTTGGGAAGATCGCCACGGTTCCGGGAATACCTCGCGTACTCGCCAAGACAATATCAGAGCTTCTCAAGGGTTGAACGGTCCGTTCATCCAAGACAGGCCTTTCAAACAGTGAAAACTCCCTCTGCAATTGACAGGATGCTACCTGCTTTCTACAATCTCGCCGCTCACGGTAGTTGGAATTGAGCAATGTATTACTGAGACTCTTCGACACAGCCGGCCTTGAAGAAGCGGTCCTCAAACTGAAACGCTGCCGAAGCTCTGCCCTCGGACGGCGCAAATGGTATGCAGACTGTACTCGTGGTGAAACAGAATGGTCCATTTCTTGCGGGGAACTGACTACCAGAGACTACAGCTCTCCACCCTGTTTGCCCTCAGGTGGCCAAACCTACTCGCCGTGCGGCAAGCTCTTCGCGCACAACCCCAGACAGGCGTTTGATCCCTTCCTCAATCTCCGCTTCTGTATTCACGGAGTAGGACAGGCGCATCGTATTTTTTCCGCCCCCATCAACGTAGAACGCGTTCCCGACAACATAAGCAACTTTGTGTTCCAGGGCCCTAGCGAACATCTCCTCGGTGTCAATTCCCTCCGGGAGGCTAACCCACAGAAAGAAGCCGCCCTCGGGACGCGTCCAATGTATACCTTCCTCTTTAGGCATATACGTCTCGAGCGCAGTGATCATTGCCTCGCGTTTTCTGCAATAGCTCTGACGAAGTACTCTCAGGTGGTCCTCTATATCATAGTCTAGGAAATAACGAGCTGCCAGATGCTGGGTCAACTTGGACGTACACACGTCCGTTGGCTGTTTCACCTGCACGAGAACATCTATCAGATCACTGCGGGCCACCAGAATTGCCAGCCGCAGCCCCGCCGATAACACCTTGGACAGCGTCAAGAGCAGGATCACACGGCCGTCGGTATCCAGACTTTTGAGAGATGGGATCGGCTCTCCGGCGAAGCGGAGCTGCCCGTAGGGGTTGTCCTCGAAAACCAACAACTCCTCCCGGCGAGCAATCTCAAGGAGCCTCCTTCGCTTGGCAAGAGACATCGTTATCCCTGTTGGATTCTGAAAATCCGGAATGACGTACACCGCTTTGAGGGTCTTCCCCATCTGTCTTGCCTCGCCAACGCGCTGCTCAAAGACGTCAAGATCCATCCCATCCTCTTCCAGTGGAATGCCGATCTTGTCCGCTTGAAATAGAGTGAATGCTTGAATCGCACCCAGGTAGGTCGGTAGTCCGCAAAAGACAACATCTCCCGGATCGATGAATGCCTTGGCCAGCAGATCCAATCCCTGCTGCGATGCCGTTGTTACCACCATCTGCTCGATACTGACATCGACGCCTTGCAGCCGCAGCCAGTCGAGCATGACCCTGCGCAGGGTCATGCTCCCCTCGGTCAAACCGTACTGAAGAACATTCCGGTAGTTACTGCGCAGCTCGTCGGCGGCAATCTCTGCCAACTCGTCATGAGGGAAGGTTTCAGGGTCGGGAAGCCCACCGGCAAGCGAGATGATCTCCGGACTCTCGGCCAGCTTAAGCAGTTCACGAATCACCGACCGCTTCATCCCCGTAGCCCGTTTAGAAATGAATTTCTGCATTGATCTCTCCTTGCGATTGAACGAGTTCGCAGCACCTTTCACATTGTACGGCGGGAAAACCGTTGCCGTCAAAGGAGAAGCCGAGCAAACACGGGGAAAAGATAGGCAGCGGTGAAGGAGCCCAGAAGTGCGCCACTTATGACGTCCAGAGGATAGTGCTCCTTTAGATAGACACGGGACACAGCGATTGTGAATGCTCCCAGATAGGCTGCAAGCTGGACCAGCAAATTGGGATAACACACAGCGATCACCCAGGCAAGTCCAAATGCAATGGTCGCGTGCCCCGAAGGAAAAGAGTGGCTGTCGATCAGACGCGAACGGAGGCCGAAGACAACAAGCAGTGGTCGTGGTCGATTGAACAGAATCTTGAACAAACGGAACAGCGTGATACTGACAATCGTTATCCCAAGCCCGATCAAGACGTACGTTCGGTCTATCGGACCTCCAAACAGGATCAACCCCAGAGCGAGTCCACCCCACAGGTAGCCGTCACCAAGATACGTAGCCGCGACCAACACGCCCGAAACCCGTTTCAGGGCCGGATGCTCACTGATCGCCAACATTGTGTCAGCGTCCCATCGTAAAAACGTCTCAATGACTAGATCAAACCGACTCACGAGCCGCGCCCAAGCCCCCATCAGCGCCCCTTCTTGGCACGCAGTGTAGGAAAGAGAATCACGTCACGGATAGAGCGGGAGTCGGTGAGAAGCATCACTAGGCGGTCAATCCCGATTCCGATCCCTCCTGTTGGCGGCATCCCGTGTTCGAGAGCAAATAGGAAATCCTCATCGATTCGCTGTGCCTCCTCATCCCCGGCTTTCCGCAACCGTTCCTGTTCCTCAAATCGCGCGCTTTGATCGAGCGGATCGTTGAGCTCAGTAAACGCGTTAGCGATCTCCAACCCCCCGGCAAACAGCTCAAATCGTTCCACGACACCCTCTGAATCGAGCTTGCGCTTGGCAAGCGGGGAGATGTCCGCCGGGTAGTCTTTGACAATCGTCGGCTGAATGAGTCCCGGTTGCACGTACTCCTCGAACAGATGCTCAATCATCCTCCCACGGGAAAGCTGCGGAAGTTCGATCCCTTTGTCTTCCACCTGGCTGAGGATGTGTTCGGCAGAGGTTTCTCTGATGCCGATGCCGGTTGCCTGCTCAACCGCTTCCTCCAATCCAATTCGCTTCCAGGGTGGAGCAAGGTCGATTTCATTCCCTTGATAAGTGACCCGCGTTGACCCGACAACCTCACCCGCAGTTCCGCTCACCAATACTTCCACTAAGGACATCATCCCTTCGTAGTCGCTGTACGCCTCGTATATCTCCAACATTGTATACTCGGGGTTGTGTTCTGTGGAGACCCCTTCGTTGCGGAAATTCTTGCCCACCTCATAGACCCGATCCAAGCCTCCGATCACCAACCGTTTCAGATAAAGCTCGGGCGCAATCCTCAGGTAGAGATCGACACCGAGAGCATTGTGATGGGTAACAAACGGCCGGGCAGTGGCACCACCTGCAAGGGGCTGCATCATAGGCGTCTCCACCTCGATAAAGCCCCGTGCGTCGAGGAAGCGCCGCATAGCAGCGATCAGGCGGGAGCGACGAAGAAATACTTCCCGCACCCCTTGGGTGGTCATCAAATCAAGGCTGCGGTATCGATATCGCAGTTCAACGTCCTTCAGGCCATGCCACTTCTCCGGGAGCGGACGAAGCGACTTGGCAAGAAGCCTCCACTCCGCTACCCCCACGGTCAGTTCTCCACTCTTGGTACGAAAAACTTCGCCGGTCACACCAAGAAAGTCCCCAACATCACTGGCCCCAAGCTCGCGAAAGCTTGGCTCTTCCATCTGCTCCGTTGACGCATACACCTGGATCCTATTGCCCTCGTCGAGTAGGTCAAAGAACGCTGCTTTGCCCATACGCCGCATCGCAATCAGCCGCCCGGCGATCGCCACCCTCTCACCACTTCGTTCCTCCTCACGAAGGCGGGAGAAACAAGCAATGACGTCAGCCACGCTGTGGCTGCGAGAAAACCGGGCCGGATACGGATCAATCCCCCGCTCCTTCAGCTCCTGAAGTTTCTTCAGCCTCACCTGAACTAGAGGTTCATTCTTCATCAGTACTCGGTCTTGTTGCATTGATCGCGATGACCTTGAAGTGGGCTGTTCCCCAAGGGAGCTTGACTTTGATTTCATCCCCCTTTTTCTTTCCAAGAAGCGCCTTTCCCACCGGCGAGGAAAGCGAGATCTTCCCCTTCTCCAGGTCGATCTCGACCGGACTCACGAGAGTAAATGTACCGCTTTCCTTGATTCCTAGGTCCTGAAGAATGAAGCTCGTCCCGATCCCGACCTCCTCCGCTGAGATCTCCTCATCGGGGATGATCTCTGCTGCCTCCAGGATCGCCGAAATCCGACGTACCTCCCGCTCATAGTATTGCTGCTCTCCCTGCAAGAACATGTATTCTTTGTTTTCCCGCAGATCGCCGCCATTCGACTTCGATGCTTTCAGCTTCTCAGGGATCTCTTCATAGAGGATCTTCTTGGCCTGATCAAACTCCTGCTGCATCAGGCCGTATCCTTCTTTCGTCAGGTAAACTATCTCTTTTTCCATACTCCACCTCCATCCCGACCGCAGCTCGAAACTCTTCAATCAATGAGTTTTCTATCTCCTTGGCTCGATGCCCCTTACATGCTTCGTGTGGCCGTACGATGGTGTCCATATCTGAGAAAATCTCATCGTGACGGCGAAACGCCTCGCGAATGAGGCGCTTGATCCGATTTCTCTCTACCGCTGTTCCCCATCCACGCGAAATACTGATTCCCAGCCGATTTGAGCCCACTCTCGGAAGAATATGAAAAGTAAAATACGCCCCTTCTATCGCCTCGCCATCGCGATAGATCCGCTGGAAATCTGAGCGCCTCTTTAAGCGCTTGGTGGCAGGAAACAAGCCTTCACCACCATTAACCATCGGACCAACTATACTAAGGAAGGCTCTGGTTTTCAAGGATTCCTGCTTCCTCTTCCCTTTTTACCGCGTAGAAGATACACTCTTTCGATAGAGATGCTCGAAGAACATGTCTATAGCGTATCCGAACTGAATAGCAAGGCCCGCGGAATCCTCGAGAAGAATTACGGGTCCGTCTGGCTAAAGGGAGAAATATCCAACCTGGTCCGCGCTCCATCTGGGCATCTCTACTTCACGATCAAAGATAAGGCTTCCGAGATTGCAGCAGCTCGGTTCAAAGGGCACTCGGCACTTCTCCCTGCTCCGGTACTCGAAAACGGGATGGAGATTCTCGCTTTTGGCCGACTGACTATCTACGAGCCACGTGGCCGGTACCAGTTTATCGTCTCCCTCATCCAGCCGGCAGGTCTGGGCGCACTTCAGCTCACCTTCGAGCGACTGAAAGAAAAGCTGAAAACAGAAGGCCTGTTCGATGCGGGACACAAGAAACCCATTTCGCCTTTTCCGCACCGCATTGGCGTAATCACCTCTCCAGCCGGGGCAGCGATCCGCGACATCCTTTCCACCCTTGAGCGTCGCTGGCCACTTATCGAGGTTTTTCTTTTCCCAAGTGCAGTGCAAGGGGACTGCGCAGCAGATGAAATCATCTCGGCGATCGCCTGCGCTGAGGCGTTCAGCAGCACACAGGCCAGCCTAGATGTGCTGATTCTCGGCCGCGGAGGAGGGTCGCTCGAAGACCTTGCCGTCTTCAACGACGAGCAGGTAGCTCGGTCAATCTTTGCCTGCCCAATCCCCATCGTTTCGGCTGTTGGACATGAGATTGATTTCACCATCGCTGACTTCGTCGCCGATCTACGAGCCCCAACCCCCTCTGCTGCCGCCGAGCTCGTCACCCCTAATCGGACCGAGCAGCTTGGCCTCCTCTCCTCTTGGATTGCACAAACCGTAAGACACTTGGATACCATGCTTGACCGGGGAACTCGGCGGCTACAAAGTAGCCTCAAGGGGTACATCTTCCAGATCCCAAACCGGAAAGTGGAGAGGCTCAACCAGGACCTAGATTTTCGCCTCGGTGAGATTCTTCGACGCACTAGCGAGGCGTGGAAGAAGAGAAGCCGTGAAGGTACACGCCTGGAAGGCTTCCTGCGCCTCTCTGACCCCACGCTGCCGTTCCGTCGGGGTTACTCCCTCACCTTTCCTCTCGGAAAGCCGATCCCACTCCGGGACGCCGCTTTCCTCTCTCCGGGGCAATGTATTGAGACCCGCCTACAGCATGGTAGTATCATCTCCCAAGTAGAGGAAGTGACCGCCGGTTGAAGATCGATGAGGCCTTAAAAAAGCTGGAACAGATCACTAAGCATCTGGAGGAGAACGATCTTCCCTTGGAGAAAGCACTCAGCCTATTCGAGGAGGGTCTTGCCCTAGCAACAACGATCAAGAGTGAACTGGATCAGGCGAAGCTTAAGATCCAGCAAGTAATGGAGAAAGCAAAGGGCGTCTTCTCGCTGGAAGACTTTGACCTCCAATAGGGCTCCCCTATAATCGAAATCATGGAAGAAAGCACACTATACGATGTGGTGATCATCGGTGCCGGTCCGGCTGGCCTGACCGCAGGGATTTACGCCGGACGCTCCCTCCTTTCCACTCTCATCATCGAGAAAGCCGTTCCCGGCGGCCAGTTGAACGAAACCGAGTTTATTGAGAATTTCCCTGGGTTCGAAGAAAAAGTTGCCGCGGCGGATCTAATGAGCCAAATGCGCAAGCAAGCGGAACGGCTGGGTGCAGAGATTGTACTCGACGAGACAACCGGAATTGTACCAATCTCCAACCACTACCAGATCAGAGGTGTAACTAGCACGTTCGAGGCACGGAGTGTAATCATCGCCAGTGGCTCACGCCCACGAGAACTCCCTGCAGAAGGAGCAAAACGGCTGAAGGGTCGTGGGGTCTCTTACTGTGCCACGTGCGATGGATACTTCTTCCAGGGCAAGCATATTCTCGAAGTGGGTGCGGGCGACTCCGGCTTTGAGGAGGCCCTTTTTCTCACCAAGTTTGTGGAGTCGGTGGGAATCGTGGTCCGCCATCCGCAGGACAACCCGCGTGCCCTGCGCGCCTCGCCACTTCTACAGAAGCGCATCAAAGAGAATTCCAAAATCTCCTTCTTGTGGAACAAGGTGGTGGAAAAGGTGGATGGGGAGGACCGCGTCACCGGCGTTGTACTCAAGGATCTCGCTACCGGAGAGGCAGACGAGATCAAAGTGGAGGGCCTATTCGTCAACATCGGTCACATTCCTGAGACCGACTTTCTGCGTGGTACAGTTGCACTCGACGAGAACGGCTACGTCATCACTGACGATCGCTTGCACACAAACTTATCCGGCGTCTTCGCTGCTGGAGACGTGCGCATCGTAGCTGGCCGCTACGCCCAAGCCGTTATTGCCGCTGGCGATGGGGCAATCGCTGCCATCGAGGCAGAGAAGTACCTGTCTGATTCAACAGGTATCAAGCATCACCGCAACAAAGGAGGAAACCATGCATCCAACGATCAATGAGCTTTTCGACGAGGCGGTCGCATCGCATCGGGACAGGGTTGCTCTGCGCATGCCAATTCCTAAGGAACGAAAGCGTGGTCGAGGCATTCGTCTCATCCTGAATGAGATTACCTACGAGCGCTTGGGAGAGACGGTCGCCCGTTTCGCGGCCGCTCTCGCCGAACTGGGAGTAAATAAAGGGGACAAAATCGCCCTCATCTCCAAGCCGCGTACCTCGTGGGCCATCGCCTTCTTTGCCATCTTCCGCTGTGGCGCGGCGGTGGTGCCGCTTGATCCGGAACTTCAACAGGGCGAGATTGAACGGATCCTCACCGAAGCCGAAGTCAAGGGCGCAATCGCCTCCGGCGGGAAGCTCGCGGACTTGGAAGCGGTCAAGAAGAATGCGTTGCCGGAATGCTTCCTAGTCTCAATGGATCGTCCCACCCAGGAACAGGAGGGGGCCCTTTTCCTTGACGCTCTCCTGCTCGGTCACAAACCGCTTTCAGCGGTTGAGGTCTCACCTGACGATCTTGCCATTCTCATGTACACCTCGGGAACGACGGACAACCCCAAGGGAGCGATGCTCACGCACGCTAACATTACCTCCAACGCTATCACCGCTGTCAAGTGTGTCGATCTTACGCCAGAAGATAACTTCCTTTCTATCGTACCCTGGCACCACATCTACGGATTGACCATCACGCTCATCAGCCCGATTCACGCTGGGGGAACGACCACCTATGCGCCGGTCGACCGAAACCTCACGCAGGTCATGCGGAAGGCGAAACCGACGATCCTTCTCGGGGTACCAAAACTGTACAACGTTCTGTACGGGCGGATTCAGGAGTCGATCGGAAAGAGCTTCGCCAAACGAATGATCTACCGCGCATCTCCCACGTTGATGGGGGCACTCACAAAGCGGAAGCTATTCGGCAAGCAGTTCCGCTTCTTCACGTCCGGCGGTGCGCCGTTGAGCCCAGCGGCAGCCAAGGGATTCCGCCAAATGGGGATTGGTATCATGGAGGGGTACGGCCTCACTGAGACGTCCCCGCTTCTGACTCTGTGCGAAGCGTTCGCTGAAGCGCCGGGCATGGTCGCAATCGAGAATGTTGAAATCCGCATCGACCGCCCGGATGAAAACGGAGTGGGCGAGGTGCTGTGCCGTGGACCAAACGTGATGGCAGGCTACTACAAGAACCCGGAAGCAACGGCCGAGGTGATCGACGAGGCAGGTTGGTTCCATACCGGTGACTTGGGATCATACAACAACGAACGTTTGGTCGTTTCCGGACGCGCGAAGAACGTCATCGTCTTGGAGACAGGAAAGAACGTCTATCCGGAAGAAATCGAATGGGAGCTTGTAACAATCCCGGCCATCGAGGAGATCATGGTGTACGAGGCGCAGCGACAAGGGGTGCCTGCAGTCAGTGCACAGGTCTACCCCAACTGGGACGTACTCAAAGGGCTGGAAATTGAGACAAAAGAGGCAGCCCTTGACCACATCTGGGAGGCCGTCCGAGAGAAAAGCGAAAACCTCGCCGTCTTCAAGCGGATAAAGAACAAGGAGTCGCTCTTACTGGTCGACCAGCCGTTCGAAAAGAGCGTCAAACTCGACATCAAACGGTACGTCTATCAGAAACAAGACTAAGCCACCCCGCTGCTTTCACTTTATGTGAAACTCCTTCTCCCCTTGGGGGGCTGACCAGTCGGCCTGTACGTTCTCCACCCGCGCCGACGGGGGGCCCATTTGTACCCACTCGAGCAGAGTTGCGATCTTCGCCTCTTCTCCTTCCGCAACGAGTTCAACTCTCCCGTCAGGGAGGTTGCGCGCCCAACCAGAAAGACCGAGGTCCCGCGCCTTGGTCCGAGTGTGTGCGCGGAAGAACACTCCTTGGACGCGTCCCGAAATCAGTACATGAGCCCTCTTCTCCATCAGATTCATCTTATTGCAAAAACCGGCCTTCGAACAGGGACTCTTGTCAACCGCTGTGTATTGCACTATACTTAATATATCTGAAAGGGGGTGAACAATATGGTCAACAGGGTGAATACCTTATCAATCTACATTCCTAAAAGCAAGATGGACAAGCGTCCCGTAGAGCGACTCTCCAAGCTCGCTAAAGAAAAGGAACGCTCGATCAACTACCTTGTCGTAGAGGCGATCTTGCGCTACCTTGACCGCGAAGAAAAGAAGAAATGACGTCCGCCCATTCTCTCGCGCGGGTAACAGATTCCTAGCGCTTTACGTCGCTCTTCGCCCTCTCCCGCACCGTTGCCGGGTATTGAACCAAGAACGTGATCAGAACTCCAGCGCAAACCCCTAGCACAGCAGCAATGGCAACGGTGAGACGACGGCTTGGCCCCAGGCGAGAGACGGAAGAACGCTGGATTTCCTCGAGAGCAAACAGATCCTTAGGAGCGACTTCGCGTAATGTCTCAAGCCTTACCTGCTCTTGCACAATCTGTGTCACCAAATCTGCTAATTCACCTGCCAACGAAAGTACAACTGAATTCTGTAGATCGCTAACCCCTATCGCACCAAGGTGTTCGTACAATCGATCACGACCCTTCTTCAACTCGGTAATCCTCATTTCGCTCACCCGGATCGCTTGTGCAATTCCCTTGGCCGTCCACAGTGTGAGCCGCTCCGAGACAACCGGAGTGAGTGCCCCAAGCACATTCTGTAGGCTTTTTCGATCAGTCGCCCCAGAGAGAGTCACTCGAACGCGATCCACTTCCGCCGCTACCTGCAGTCGGATTCCTCTTTGCAGTTCGGAAGCCTTTACTGCATCAAGCAAAGGCAAGACCAACGGACTTACTGCACCCTGCTGGCTGTTCTGATGAGCCATGGACGAATACCCACAGCCAAGAGAAGACTATCATCTAGGCGATACGAAACTGTCACGGCGTACCTGGCGAGTCCACGTGACTGCTACCGAAGCCGCAACCGCAACCACCAAACAAGTGAGGATGATCCATTTCCCCTTCCAGACAACACGCAAGTAATCGACCAGCTCAACTTCGTACTCTTCCATCAGCTTTTATCCTCCTTCAGCCTTTCTAGCCGATCGGCAAGCCTGCGTTCCAGTCCGTGTGCCTTGGGATGATAGTAGCGCTTACCCTGCAGGGAAGGCGGAAGACAATCCATCGGTGCAACACCTGCCTCGAAATCATGGGCGTACTGATAGCCCTTTCCGTAACCTAGCTGTTTCATCAACGCCGTCGGTGCATTCCTCAAGTGGAGGGGAACCGGTTCATTCGGGCGTTGCAACACATCCCTTCTCGCGTCTCCCAGACCGACGTAGAGGGCGTTGCTTTTGGGTGCACAGGCAAGATAGACCGTCGCTTGGGCGAGGGCCAGATCGCACTCGGGAAGGCCGATTGCCTCTACCGTCTGCAGGGCGGCAAGCGTGATCTCCAAGCCCTTTGGATCGGCAAGGCCGACGTCCTCGGAGGCGATGCGGATCAGACGCCGCGCCAGGTACCGCGGGTCCTCTCCTGCCTCGATCATCCGTGCAAGCCAGTATAAGGCTGCATCGGGATCGGAATTTCGGATTGACTTGTGTAAGGCTGAGATGAGATTGTAGTGCTCTTCTCCCGCTCTGTCGTAGCGCAATCCCTTGCGTTGGAGAGCTCGCTTGATCAGTGTAGCGTCAATCTGCATTCCCGTGGCGATGGAACAGGAGAGCTCAAGGGTCGTGAGAGCCCGCCGTGCGTCGCCATCGGAGAACGCAATCAATGCCTCCTCCGCCTGCGCTGTCAGCTTGTACCGCCCCCCAAGCCCTTTTTCTGCCTCGACAGCGCAACGCAGCACCAAACGCATCTCCTCCTCGGAGAGGGGCGTAAAGCAGAACAGCTGACAGCGCGACAGTAGGGCCGCCGTCAACGAGAACGAAGGGTTCTCCGTTGTCGCGCCGATGAAGATGACACTCCCCTCTTCCAAATAGGAAAGCAGAACGTCCTGCTGTGCGCGGGTGAAGCGATGGATCTCATCGAGGAACAGAAGGTCACGCCTACCCTCGCTTTCGTAGCGTAGCCGCGAACGTTCAAGCACGGCTCGAACGTCCTTCACTCCGACAAGCGCGGCCGACTGGTGAACGAACCGCGCTCGCGACCGCCTGGCAAGGATGTAACCCACCGTAGTCTTCCCGGTCCCAGGTGGCCCCCAAAACAGAAACGCGCGATAGTTGCCTCGCTCAATCAGCGTACGAAGTGGCGCTCCATCTCCTAAGATCTCCTGCTGACCGACGATCTCGCCGAGGTCTACCGGCCTCATCCTCTCTGCCAGAGGTGACTCTCCGGGTTCAGCAAACCTTAGCTGATCCATAGCCCTATCCTAGCGCAGGACCTACAAGCTGGACAACCGCTCCGACCCAGCTACCTCTCCCTTCCACTCAGCGCGATAGTGCATACAACGACGCGCTATCCCCCTTGAAACACCGCCTTCCCAGCATGTCATCTGTACCAGTTTCAGGAGTAGTCCTAGCCCTCTCCGGAATTCAAAAAGGACCTCTAATACACTCCTCTTGTAGCCTTGACTCCCTGAATGCCATTCCGTATGATCGGGTAAACCGGGGTCGTTAGCTCAATTGGTAGAGCAGCGGACTCTTAATCCGTTGGTTGCAGGTTCAAGTCCTGCACGACCCAAAGCGGTTCAGCGCACCTATGGGTCGTTAGCTCAGGGGTAGAGCACCTGACTTTTAATCAGGGAGTCGCTGGTTCAAATCCAGCACGACCCATTCTGATTGAAAGAAGCTCGGACTCTGTCTATAATACCGCGCAGTAGGTCCCCATCATCTAGCGGCCTAGGATACCGGGTTTTCATCCCGGCAGCAGGGGTTCAAATCCCCTTGGGGACACTGAGAACATGGTCATTTGCGGAAGCCGCAGCCCCTTACTATAATGGGCGAGTAGCTCAGCTGGGAGAGCATCCGGCTTACATCCGGAAGGTCACAGGTTCGAGTCCTGTCTCGCCCAGTAAGTTTTGACATCTTGGGGGCGTGGTCTAGTCTGGTCTAGGACGCTGGATTGTCACTCCAGAGATCACCGGTTCAAATCCGGTCGTCCCCGCAACGCGCGTGCCGAGGTAGCTCAGGTGGTAGAGCACGGCCCTGAAAAGGCCGGTGTCCCCAGTTCGAGTCTGGGCCTCGGCACCATGTTATCTGTTGACTGCAAGTGTCTTCATCCGCTATCCTGGTTTACGCAATGAGGGGAAACCGATGACCGACGATTCCAAAACTATCTGGAACAAAATCCTTGCAGAACTCAAAAAGGAGATTCCATCCGCAAGCTACGAAACTTGGTTTGGGCAAGCACATCTACTGGGATTGAAGGACTGTTCACTGGTGATCAGCGTCCCCGATAACTTCACCAAAGGGGGAATTGAACGCCGTTATCGTGCCCTGGTGGAGCAACTCGCCTCCGCAGTATGTGGTCAAGAGATCCAGATTGCCCTGACTGTCAGCAATACCGTGCCAGCTGCTCTCGATCCTCCCAAAACAGTACCCGAGGAAGCTATGCCGGTGCGGTCACGGGATACCCTCCCGCTCAACTCAGATTATACGTTCGCTCAGTTCGTGCGGGGCGCAAGCAACCATCTCGCATACGCCGCGTCGATCGCAGTTGCCGAGGCACCCGGGAAGGCATACAACCCTCTGTTTATCTACGGAAGCGTCGGTTTGGGAAAGACCCATTTACTGCAGGCGATCGGCAACTTCGTCATCTCTTCCGGCCTTCCCAGGATGGTCGTCTACACCACCTCAGAGCGGTTTGCCATCGAGTTAATCAGTGCAATCCGCAATAACACGACTCCCTCCTTCCGGGAGAAGTACCGCCGCATCGATTTACTGTTGATTGATGACGTCCACTTTTTGGAAGGGAAAGAAGCAACACAGGAGGAGCTGTTCCACACGTTTAATGAGCTCTACGGAAATGAGAAGCAAATCGTTCTATCAAGCGATCGTCCTCCTGAGGATCTCGCCGGGTTGCAGGAACGGCTCGTCTCTCGCTTTCGCTGGGGACTCGTGGCCGACATCCAAGCCCCGGACCTGGAGACGCGGATCGCCATCCTCCGTGAGAAGGCGAGCCACCGCGGTCTCCAGGTGAATGATGACATCCTTGAACTGATCGCCAGTCGCATCTCATCCAACGTACGAGCACTTGAAGGGGCACTCGTAAAAGCGATCGCCTATGCCGAGTTGCAGGGTGAAGAACTCACTCCCAAGAATCTGGAGGCGATGCTTCCCGAAGAAGGAAAGCGAGAGCGGTTGAAGATCGCCCACATTAAGGAAGAGGTTGCCTCTCTGTACCATCTGAAACACCACGACTTGGAAGGATCCAGCCGTAAGAAGGAGATCTCCCAGCCCCGCCACATCGCCATTTATCTCGCCCGTGTGATGACAAATCAATCCTTCCCCGCTATTGGGAAGCAGTTTGGGAACCGTGATCACACGACAATCATGCATTCGTACATGAAAATCAAGACCCTGATCGAAGAAACACCGCTCCTGCACGCTGAGATCAAGGAGATACAGGAGGGCCTAAACGCCCGGTTTACAGCCAGCTAGAAGAGGAAAAGCTGTTTTCATGCTATTTTCAAGAAAGGCTTCTTTCGCTCTGATCTGTGGAAAACCCTGTGGAAAAGGACCTCAAAAGTGGTAAAAAAGAGCACTTGGCTGTGGAAAAGTCGTGTGCGAAAACGGGGGCAAATCCCTCCCCAGCGCTTATCCACGGCTTTCTACAAGGTTGAACAGTTTTTCCACAGACATATCCACAGGATAAAGGTGCGTTCCACCACGGAAAACGTCGGTTTTCCACAAGAGCATAACCGGACTACTACTTCCACAAGTAGTTATTATGAATTGGGTTAGTGAAGTACTAGGAAGGTACAATCTTGAAGTTGAGTACCAAACTCAACGTGTCCTTCTCTTCTGGGATACGATTGTTGGACATCAAATTGCGCAAGTCAGCCGGGCTGAGCGGTTTTCACACGGAACGTTGTGGGTTGCTGTGGCTTCTCCCATCGTTTCCCAAGAACTGTCGTTCCTCAAAGGTCAGTACATCGAACGTCTCAATTCCGCGATAGGGGAAGACATCATTCAGCAAATTCGCTTTTTCCCAGGCCAATTCAGGAAGGCGATCCCGAGAAAACAAGTGACGCTGCCGCCTTTTGAGAGCGAAGAAGCGTACAGACAATTCTCTGCGCTACCCGATCCAAAACTGCGTGCCTCGTTTGAGCAGTTGTATCTGACGTTGCGCAAACGTGAAGTGGCGCTCCTATCAGTGGGCGGAAAGCGCTGCTCCCACTGTGGTGTGGTATTCGTTGGCGGGGGGGAGATCTGTCCCGGGTGTCGCTTTGATCGAGATTGAGACCGGCAAGGGAACAGATTAGAATAGCAAGTACATGCAATGTCTTAACAGTACTACTATCATTGGCATCTACTCTGGTGACGGACACTGCGGTGTCGTTGCAAGCGACGGCCAAGCCACGCTTGAGACGATGGTGATAAAGAGCAACACCAAGAAGGTCTATCGACTATATAACGAACGCGTCCTGGTAGGCTTTGCCGGTGCAACGGCTGATTGTCTTGCTCTGCTCGATAAGTTCGAGGGGAAGCTGAAGAAGTACGACGGTCAGCTACGGCGTTCCGCAGTAGAGTTAACCAAGGAGTGGCGTACCGACCGGGTTCTGCGCCATCTGGAGGCAATCGTTGTGACAGTGAGTAAAGAGGGGATCCTGATGATCTCGGGGGCGGGGGACGTACTCGAGCCTGATGAGGGAGTGATCGGAATTGGTTCGGGGGGTGCGTACGCTCTGGCTGCCGCTCGGGCTCTCCTTTCCGAGACAAAGTTGGCGATTGCCGACATTGCACGCCGATCGCTCGAGATTGCAAGCGCCATAGATATCTACACCAACCAAGAGATCATACTGGAAGAGATCTTCTGGTAGGAGGGCGGATGGGCGGGCTTATAGAGATTTCCAGTGATACGTTGTGCGGTCTCACACCGCAGCAGATTGTTGCTGAGCTCGACAAATACATTGTGGGGCAGGAAGAGGCGAAGCGTTCTGTGGCGATTGCCCTGCGCAACCGCATGCGGCGCCAGCTTGTTGCCGGAGACATAAGGGAG
>Ga0307378_10006965_pt1 | contig 15284 bp, 8 predicted proteins | sample UN1MG_FD_202238 | JGI IMG/M metagenome (GOLD analysis project Ga0307378, IMG submission 202238) | Soil microbial communities from Risofladan, Vaasa, Finland - UN-1 | ecosystem: Environmental > Terrestrial > Soil > Coastal area > Acid sulfate soil | place: Finland: Risofladan, Vaasa | collected...
AGCAGCGCCAGTTGGCGGAAGATCCGAATCTGGCCCTCGGCCGGGCGGCTATTAAGGATTTCTCGAATTCGATGGTGCTGGATCGGCTGTTGATTTATGAACGCCGAATCGAGAACAGCATGTTCAGAATAATGGCCGAGCTTCAAAGGCTACAACTCATGCGGCAAATGGAGCAGGCCAAAGCCGATGAGGAGGAATCGCCCCCGGAACAACGCCCGCCGGCGGACAATGAGGTCGATTTGAAAAAACAAAGCCAATCTGCCCCGGCCCAAATTGGCGCAAACTCTTTTACAGGAAAGGAATATGAAAATATTTCGCACAGAACCTCTGGTGAAAACAAAGCCAAACAAAGCCAATCAAAACAAATTTCAAGGTTCCACGAACCCACTAAAGCAGTGGGATGTATTGAGTTCGACACGCTGGTGGGGCCCTTACAAACAGCCACATTAAGACCAGAATCGAAACAATACCCAGGACAATAGTACAACGAAGATTCAACGATAAGGAGCGTATTTTGAAATCTTCACATAGTTTTTCCGGAAACGATGACTTTTTTGGTATCAATGTCACCTGACTTCATTTCAACGAAAGGTTTGCCCTTTTTCAGGCCCACGGTGCCGAAACCAGTTTGACAGGAGAAGAAGCAGCGGAAATCGTCGCCGATTTGCGAATTTATGTAGAGTGTCTTGTCGACCGCATCGTAGCGAACGCCCGTCAATCCCTGGATCAATCCGTAGCTCGACAGGGCTCTGGCGTACCAGTGGCCGCATTCGTATTCGTTAAAAGGATTACGCCGAACGCCGTCGTAGCGATCGCGGCAGACGCGGACGATTTCGAGTCCCTTATCGACCATGCCTTCGAGCATCAAATGTGATGCGACCTGGTACTCGATGCCAGTCCACACTTCATTGCTGTAGATAAAAGGGATGGCTATCTGGCCGCCCTTGGGCCAGGTGCACAGCAGAAGCCCGCCGTCGTTGCCCATGGCGTACGAGGGACGCTGCGGATTGGCATGGGCCGACAGGTCATGCTTGAGGTTGTACTTGTAAATCGCCCTGAGATTGCTGCGGATCTTTTCGCGATCGACTATGTTACCGTCCAGGCCGCACATGTGGGCGATCCAGAAACCCAGGATACCGTCGGAAAGACAACCCGTGCCGTACTGGTATCTGGGGCCCTGTTTGTTGATCAATTCCACGTACTGTTTATACCCGGGCCCATTGGACGAAGGATTCAATGGCGTGAACCTGGCGTCGAGTCCCTCAGTCATAATCTTCTGGTAGAAATATTCGCCGTTGTAGAGTTTTGTTTCCAGATAGGTCTTTCCCTTCTCGAGACGCTCACGGTATCGCGACACATTGTCACCCAGGGCATTGCCCATCTCGATTGCCGCTGTGAGCGCGCCCAGGTAGAAGCTTGTGCAGTGGCCGTCCGGGCCCCAGTACTCGATGTCGTAAGTGTTGTGGTGTGGTTCTTCCAGCGCACCTCGCTCTCGAGGATCCCAGGTTTCCATGCAGTAATCGAGGCCCTGTTTGACATTGGGCCAGAGCTTTTCAAGCCATGTCGTGTCACCGCTGATGCGCCACTCGCGATATATCTTCATGATACCTCCGAGCTGTCCGTCCGCGGCAGCATAGCGCAGGCGGCCTCGGGGAAAGTGCTCTGCCGGCCGGATGGGCAGGCTTGTTCGGAAAACCTGGTGACCTCGATCATCCTGGCTGACGGCGAATTCGGTCTCCCGGAGAGTTCGCTCCAGGTCGGGGAACAAGTGAGGAATAGCCTGGGCGTAGTTCCAGACGTGTGTGCAAGTGCCGTGGCAACAGCCGGAATCATCATTACATCCTTCAAAGCACCAGAGCCGGCCATCGGCCTGCCTGAGTACGGTGGGCGATTTGAGAATGGTCAGGTTGGCAGCCACCGCCTCGACGACTTCGTCCGGCAGAGTCGTATCGTAGAACGCATCTCGGAAAAGCTTGCTTTGCAGTCTCAGCCTGTCGTAGTTCTTTCGCCAGTAGTCTGTCACTTCCCCGATGTTCTTGAAATGGCAGGCGTACCAGGGAACGTAATATGGTGACGGGCAGCAAGTGTCGCCCTCGGGTTCCGGGGCGTTCCTGGGATCCTGGCCGATGCGAAGGTTCGTTTGCGGGACATACCATGCGACCATCAGCCGAACGATTTTCTGACTGCCCGGCCCCACCGAGAAAGGCACGTATAGCGAGGCTCCGGGACTCGGCCCCTTCATGGCCGGATTATTCAGCAAAACGCCTTCCTGGATATTCTTCCAGACCAGGGTGAACGCATCGTAGTGACTGCCACGGAACCAGCCATGATCGACTACAACCTGTTTATCATCAACGAAAACGGCGAACTGCCCCTGTTCGTACGGAGCTTCTTTTGTTCCCTCTTGGGCGAGTACGAAGCCGTTTGTCATAGACGATACCGAATTTCCTGTTCTCGGATCTGTGGCCATAAAGTTCCTGCTATGAAAGGAAAATATGCCTTCAATCCGTTTGTCTGTTGGATTTTTGAAACAATATTCCAAGGCGCCAACCGGCAGGCTGGAATCATCGGAGTTGCCCGGTATAAAAGGGCTCCAGCCTGTAATTTCCACTTCCAGGGGGACGGCATCATCGGTCAATGTCACTGTGCCGAAGGGGAAGCGATCGAGAAAGGACGCCTTTCTAAACCGTGGCAGGCCGTATGAAGCACCTTTGGAGCCGCGTCCGGTCATGGGGCCCCCGAAATATTTCCAGTCCGGGATGGGGCCTTCGAGGACCCGAGCGACGTTTGCCCGTCCCTTGATGCAAACTGCCGCTAACGTGCACGGCTCGTTAAAGAAGTCCATCCGGTTCTTCACGGAGACATGGGAAATGGTTCCTGTGCCCTCCAAACAGAACATGCCGGCTCCGATGCCACCGATCGGAAAGGCGACTTTGTTCAGATGGGCACCAGTGTAGGAACTGTTGTAGTTTCTCCCGTCCGCCGTACATACGGTTGCAGTAGCGGTGAGACTGAGAGCCAGCGCGGCTAAAACGATAATTATCGGCGATGGGTTGGTGTGTACTGCTTTCATAAGGTTTCTCCAATCAGTTTGGCAAGGAATTTATTTATAACTCTCCAAAAAAGTCACATGTTAGTTTGTGAAAATTTCTTCAATTTTCTCCATCACGCTGCGCTTAAAGCGTTGGGTCTGGTTTTGTGGCACCTGGGTCAGCATGACGATCATCAAGTCGAGGTCGAAATCGATCCAGGCCAAAGTTCCGGAGGCACCGATGTGTTGAATTCGACGTGCTTTGCCGTTGGGATCCTTGCTGAGGACATTGAAGCCCAGCCCGTAGCCCTGGCCGGGAGTGCCGGCCAGCGGGACATACATTTCGGCCAGAGACGATGCTGAAACGATGCTTCGTCCATCGACCATACCCCGATTGCGATGTAATAGCAGGAATCGAGCGACGCTGTCCAAAGTTGAATAGAGTCCGCCGGCCGGTCTGATGACCTTTCCGCGAGGAAGATCAGTGTAAGGTTCCAGCCGGCTGTCAACGTGAAGGTATGGTGTTGGTATTCTCTTTTTGGCTTCCTCGGAGGGACGGAACGTGCTATGTCCGGCGCCGATCGGATTTAGCAGCATCTCTCGCATGAGCGTATCGAACGGCTTGCCGGAAATGACTTCGGCCACTCGTCCGGCGGTGAAGTACCCCAGACTTGTGTATGCATAACGAGTCCCCGGCTCGGCGACGAGTCCCTGACGCACGATGTCCGCTACCACGTCCGACAGGTCACCGTCAAGGTTTAAGGAATAAGAACCAGACTTCAGCGCGTCTGCGCCTATGAAACCTGCTGTGTGCGAGAGGCAATGTCTGATCGTAGGCATCTTTTTAGGCGGTCCCTGCCCTTGAACTTCGATTCCCTTGAATTCCGGTAAATACTTGTTGACTGGATCATCCAGAAACAGTTTGCCCTGATCCGCCAACATGACGATTACGGTGGCAGTGTGCGGCTTGGTGACAGAAGCCAGCCGGCATAGGTCATTGGTGGTGAAGGGACGTTTCGTCTCGAGATCTGCCAGTCCGAAGGCTTCCGAGAAGATGACTTCACCTTTATGAACAATCATCAGCGAACCGCCGGGAATGGCCTTGCCGTCGACGCCTTCCTGGAAACGTTTGCACAACTCATCCTTATCCTGTAAGGACAAGCCGTGCTCAATCCAATCACCTGTTGGCAGACCGGCCGCACAAGACCGCTGAGTCACGATCACCAGACCTGCCAGTACAGTCAGTAACCAGGCAATTCTGCTAATTTTGTGTTTCACGGGCCATCTCCTTCGTATAGTGCCGCTTTTGGCTTCCCGATTCTATTTTTTGCTTCTGCCTTCCAGATGCCGACTATTAAGACAAGCAATAACATTGAGCTTTTGGAGAAGCGGAAAACGGACATTTCTTTCATTGCTCTGCTCCAAATGTATCATAGCAGGTTACCAAGGACGCACTATATCATATTCCAGTGAATCGTCAACCGCAAGTGCTGACGATTGTGTTCTCTAAATAAACAGAAGCTAATCCTTTACCGGTGACTCGGGCATCACGTAACAGTAGACATCGTAGCGCAGTTCGCTCCAGGCGAGTTCCGGGAGAGGATGGCCGGGGAACAGTGGCCGTTTGACGGGCGTGAACTTTATCTTGACGCGTACGGCGCTTCGTCCCTGCGTAAATTTGCGAGCCACGAGAAACTCGTCGTCACGGAACCGGCGGTTGGAGGTCTGTACGATATGCTTGGTTGCACCCAGCTCATCACCGCGGGGTGGGTTGGAGTAGACACATGTGTTGGAACCCGCCAGGTACCAAACTCCCGCATGTTTCCATTCGTGGTCGTCACCTGTCTGTCCGGCTCTGGTGTCTGCCACGTAGACTTCCGCTCGCTGGTTGGGGAACGAATAATCGAGTGTTCGCCGCAACATAACGCCCAGATTGTCCGGCCGCAACTTAACGGTGAACTCAGATGTCCCGCTGGTGTGACGGCCGACCTGCGTCTGGGTGGGATACACTTCGATAGTCGAGGTTAGATAGAGCGTTTTGCCGATGGAAACATCCTCGTCCTCAACTGTCCGGTTCCCGCCATGGGATGCGACGATATCGGAGACGTCGAGCACGATCTCCTTGCGTTTAGCCACAGGGACATTGTTCCTGGGAAGTTCCCGGTTTTCCGCGCTCAACCATATTTGGTCGATATACATGCCTTCCGGTTCGTAGCATGCCCTGCCGGAATGGAAGTTCAGGATTCGAGGCTGTATGCGGAGCCGGTGCTTGCCGGGGCGTTCGAACGTCACTGTCAGAGGCGGTCTGTTTGGCGAACCGCTCGACCAAGCGTATTTGAATGACTGGTCACGGTCCCGCCAGTTACCGGCGCCGGTTTCGCCGTGATACGTCGGATTGGCTTTGTCGGTACCAATCTCATCATCGAACTGCATCCATAATGTGCCGACCTTTTTCTCGGTTTCCATGCCCTTGCCGCGAATCCAGATGTAATAGGTCTTATCTGCATCGGCCTGGAACTCGAATTCGGCGTAGCTGTCCGGATTGGCTTTGGGTTTTTGCTGGCATGCCGTCTTTGCAGTGTCGGGCCCCAATTCGTATCGTGATGTGATCGAGACGGGTGGCGACGAATCTGGTGAGATGTAGTTGTGGGCCCGCTCGCTATCGAGGTTGCCGACATTGAGGGCGTCGGTCTTGACAAGAGAAGGGCTTGGTAATCCGTACCAATACGTCACGGTCTCGTAATGCTCGGTGCTCTGGTTATGTGAACCGTGCTCGAGACGGATGACGGCCCGTTTGCCGAACGGCATGAGGTCGGCAAGCAGGAACCTATAGGCGGAATTGACGAGGTCCTCGTCGCTGATTGCCAGCTCGGGATTCTTAGCGCCGACCGGATGGCCCGCAAACGGCAGAGTCATGTTGCGTCCGCCCCAGTAGTCGCCTCCTCCGCCCCATTCTTCCGTGCCGGTGCCGTACGCCTGAGGTGTCATGCTGTCATCAAAGAAGAATCGTGGATCACCTTCCAGAGTCGGCAGAAATGCCCGGTGAGAGAAGATGAACGACGTACCGACAAACGAGCCGGACCAGTCATCTTGTCCCTCGATGTCTTGGGTGTCGAGCAATACGAGGTCCCTGCCGGTTTCCGGTTCCGGGTGGTCGCGGTAGGTCGCATGGAAATAGCCTGTATGGTTCGGCGGATCAGTGTAGGGCTCATGGCGCACGGCATACTTGATCTGCGTATTCAAGCCCGCGGGCACGTTGGTGAGTTCGATGCGGGCCGATTTGAAAAACGGCATCGGGAAATAACATGCCAGGTGAACACTCTCGGCCTCATAGCGCACGTTCATCGGGAAGGCTTTGACGACATAGTGTCTGTCGTCGCGGTTGTAGAGAATGCCCGCGCCAAAAAACAGACTTACGGGCGCGTCTACGGACGGCTGGTCGCGATTGTCCCAGGTAATGCGGAGCCGTGCGTGCCCGAACTCAAGCGCCTTATCTCGTGGTACGGACATCTCAAGCGCACGGATCATCGCCGGACCCGTCTGAATAGTACAAAGTGGAACCGTGCCGCTTCTATCCAGTTCCACCTTGTTGAAGATCGATGCAATGTTTTTCGGCGCTATATCCGTACCGGCACGGTTGATAAGTTCCAGCACACCGGGATCGGGCGGCGTCCCGGCGTCCCATCCAACGATCGGCCGAGAGAGGTTGGCATCGGGCAGATAGTGATGATAGATGTAGTACCCGGTGCCGTAACGGGTTCGCGAGTAGGCCATGCGAAACGAACGTTCAAACGCAATCGGCACCCATGTCAGGTCGGCGCCTTTTGTGACGGACCAGGTCCATGCGAGCGGGTTCGGAAAAAGATGTTCAGGCATGAACACGGAGTTGTCAACGGGGTTGAGCGGGTTGGCGCTACTCGTCTCCTGGACGATATGGTCGACTCCGTCTACTTCGTAGTGCCAGGGACTGCCGTGCCAGTGGTTATACCGTGCGAAATAGAGCACGCCCGGAGTTTCGACGTCCAATGTCACGTTAAAATTATCAGCTTCCTGATACAGAAAATGGCCGGCGTCGGCCGTCTCGTTGCCACCGGTCCTGTCGTAAGTACTCCGCATGTAAGCCCGCGCACCGATCCGCTGGTACGGCCATCTCTCCCACATGCGGTACGCGTCGAGACCCACAGGAATTATGGGAGGTTCTTTTGATTGCTCAAGCGTCGCAGAATCGGCTGAGCAAGAGAAGTCTGTTACCCAATTTGAAACTGACAAGACGAGCAGCAACAGAAACAGCAGCCTATCAACTCTCATATTTGTATACTCCATTTAAGTAGCGAGTTCTGAAGTATTCTCCGCGGCTCCTACGATATTCGGTCTGTGGTAAATGGGTTTCTCTCACTTAAGAGCCGTGTGCTTCTTGGATCATTCTGCCGGCGCTGGTCGCGTGTTTTTAGTGGGCTTAAGCCGGATGGAATTATCGTGAATCTGCTCCGGCCACCGGAAGGCTTGGGCACGCGCAAGCATCTGCTGAACGATCTCGGGGTACTCCTGGGTCAGGTTCCTCTTTTCGCCGACATCCGAATCGAGATCATACAGTTCAATGCCTTTCGATCCTCTGTCCTTCACGTAGCCATAGAATTCCTTACGATTGGGAAGTATCAACTTCCACTTGCCCTTGCGAACACCATGCATCTCATTCCGGCAGAAGTAATAGAAATCCTCGCGTGCCCCTTTTTCACTCTTACCGAGCAGCAAATCCGTCTGGTCGACTCCGTCAATAATCCGGTCGGTCGGCGTCTCGTATCCGGTGAGCGTGGCGAAGGTGGGCAGGAAGTCGAGGGTCGAGAATATGGCGTCGCTGATGTGGCCAGGTGACAAATGGCCGGGCCAGCGGATTATACACGGAACTCGGATTCCGCCTTCGTATGTTGAACCCTTGCCTTCTCGCAGAGGTCCGGAGGAACCCCATGCAATCGCTCCGTTGTGTTTCTTGCGCAGGATTTCCTGCATGTTATTCCATGGCCCGTTGTCCGTCGTGAAGATAACGATGGTGTTGTCGCGCAGACCCAACGTGTCGATCACGTCAAGCAAACGTCCGGTGTGGTAATCAAGTTCCTCGACAGTGTCGGCATAAAGACCACCCCTGGATTTGCCCTTGAATTCCGGCGAGGCGTCGATCACCGAGTGCACCATTGTGTGCGCGAGATAGAGCAGAAAGGGATTGTCCTTGTTGGCCTTAAGGAACTCAATGGCTTTATCTGTGTATGTTCTGGTGAGGCTGGCCATATCCTTGGTGTTGCCGATTTGCTGATTGTTCTGATGGAAAACCACGTGGCCGTTATCGTTGGCGCCCAAGGTTCCCCAATAGGTGTCGAAGCCCTGCGCGTTTGGCATGCGCTCTCGGATTGCTTCACGGTTGGAGACGTCCCACTTGCCGATGCAACAGGTGGTATAGCCCACCTTCTGAAGCAGTTCGGCAAGGGTGATTTCATCGGCGGGCATGGACCATCCTCTACTTCGAACGGGATAACGGCCGGTGAGCAGGGCCGACCGGGAAGGACCGCAAACGATCTGGGCATAAAAGTTGGTGAAGCGTGTGCCATCTTGCGCCAGCTTATCGATACGGGGCGTGCGGATTGTTTCGGAGTCGTAACATCCGAGGTCACCATAGCCCTGGTCATCAGTAAAGATGATGACTATGTTGGGACGTTCGACAGCCCGTGCACTTGTGAGCAGTGCCTGCGAGAGGACGATGACGAATACTGTAGCAAGTTTTTTAAACATGGATTATCCTTTCATATTTAATAATCTGTGTTGCGGCCATGATGCCGCAACGATATTAACAAAAGCGATGGCGAACGAAATATGTAATAAAACGCTTGGGGAACCATATCTCGGGTACACTTTTATCTCTCCTTCTTCTTACGTTTTGGTTGGACATTCACAGCTTTCTCTGCATCAACCGATTTCAAGTACGCAAGTAGGATGGCCTGCAAATCGTTCGCTCTATCGGTTTCCCTGTCGGCAATGTTCCGCTCTTCCTCGCGGGGATCCGGATTGAAATGGTAAAGCTCCCGTGAGCTGATCGTGCCGTCGGCAGCCCAGAAGAGCATGAGTTTGTGGTTACCCTGACGGATCGCCGAGAACTTCCGCTGGGGCCGGTGGAAGAACAACGCGCCATGTGGACGTTGAATCGACGCTCCTTCCGGATTACTCAGCAAAGGTCGAATGCTGACACCGTCGATTTCATCCGTCAGTTCACCGCGGCCACCGGCGAGGTCGTAGAACGTCGCCAGAAAATCGTAGCCTACGACAGGTATGTGGCAGACCGAGCCGGGCGCGATGCCGGGACCGCGTGCCAGGAAGGGGACGCGGATGCCGCCTTCGTAAAGACTGTGCTTAGCGCCGTACAGCGGTGTGTTGGTAGGCAGGTTCGAACCACCCGGTACGGTTCCACGGCCGCCATTGTCGGCAGTGAAAAACACGTACGTGTTTTCGGAGATACCAAGTCTGTCGATAGCCGCCAGCAAACGTCCCACGCCGTCGTCCAGTTCCTCCATCATCCCCGCCCATGCGGGGGTGTAGCCTCGGTCAGGTTTACCTTTCTGCTTGTACTTGTTCAGCGTCTGCTCCCGACAGACGACCGACAAGTGGACCGCGTAATAGCTAACCTGAACATAAAACGGTCGCTTTGCAGTGGTTTGCTCTCGCATGAAGTCGATGGCGCGGTCTGTGACAGTACGGGTCCTCTTCGGGTCTTCATTATCGATGAAGTACGGAGGGCCGTCAGCGTGGTTCCCGGACTTGATGCCCAGCGTCCTCGGCATGCCACCTGTGTTGTTGCCGGTCATCCCGTCGCTGGTGTCGTATCCGCTTTGTTCCGGCGTCGAGATCATGTCCTCACCCCACTTTCCGAAATGGGCGCAGCGATAGTCGCGATTTGCCTTCTTCAAGGCCCTGGGGATGGTCATGTGCTCGGCGGGAATCCATTTGCTCTTGAACTCGGTGCCGCTGCGGGCAGCGCTCGTGCCACACAGGATGCTGCGTCGCGTGGGCGTGCATAGCGGAGCAGGCGAATAACCGCTGGTGAAACGCATCCCCTCGCGGGCCAGGCGGCTCATGTTCGGCGTCTCAAGGTACGTCGAGCAAGACTCGGGAATCCGCGGATCCATCGCCTGCGACACCTGGCTCCAGCCCTGGTCATCAGTGAGAATCAACACGATGTTGGGGGAATTTTCATTGGCCACTGCTGCTACAGTGGAAACGCAAAGGATGGCTAAGATTAGTATCCTGGTCGAGCACATAATTACTCCTGATTCTAATGTTCCATATCTATTTCTGTACACATAAATCCCCCCTCAGTTCGAACACCATCAGGCGTCACCAGCACAGTTCTGTCCTGATGCGTCCGGGCGAACTTCCGCAGGACTCTATCATAATCCGGGGCCTTCCGTTTTCAATATTTTCGTTTTTGAATCGACCGTATTACTCCTCGTTTGGCTTATCAACCATTCGTATGTTTCTTTAGGAGAGAACGCTTCGTACCAGCAGCCGTGTCCGACTCCGGGAAATTCGGTGTATCTCACCTTGCCTCCGGCGTTCTCCAAGGCTTTGACCATGAACCGGGTTTTTTGAGGATCGACGATCTTGTCGTCAGAACCGTGAAAGGCCCACACGGGCGTTTTGGCGATCGCTTCGGCCTGGGAAGGGTCGCCTTGTCCGCAAGCCGTGAGCGCCGCGGCGAAGTAGCCGGGACGCATTGCCAGCGCTTCCCATACGCCGCTTCCTCCGATGTCGCATCCGACGATGTATATGCGATCTGAGTCAATGGAATAATCCTTCTCAACCAGATCGAGAATATTGAGCGCGCATTGCAGGAACGGCGAATTTAATCCATCTTCGGACTTCTCCCACGTCTGTCCTTTAGGGCATTGCGGGACGACCACAAAACAGGGATTGATAGCCTGGTTTTGCATATGGCTTAACATTTTCGTTCCCATTACGAACAATTGCGCCTTGTTGTCGTCGCCGCATTTGTCTCTGCTGTGCAAAGACAACGCCAACGGATACGACTTTGAAGGATCGTATTGTTTCGGAACGAGAAACTGGTAAGCAAGCGTACGCCCGGAACCGTCTTTGTATTTCTTCTCCACAAACCGATTTTTTATCCTGTCGAAAACTGGCAATATTTCCAGCTTTTTCAATTCCCCGGCTCTTTTTGCGCTTACTTCGTTGCCGACCGGTATGCTGTCTGGAAGTCTCTGGGCGAAGAGCCATTCGTGCAGTTCCGGCATCGGATATACATCCGGAGGAATATCATGTTCTTTTCCGGGCAGTATCGTGCATTTCGGATTTCCTCCGAGTTCTTTAATCGCCTGGGCCATCCGCCGCGAGTTGTCCGGGTCGTTCCTCGGATCATCCCCGCCGTGAAATGTCCAGATTGGCACGTGTGCGAATAGGCTGGCGTGCTGTTTGAAATCGTGATCTTCGATACCCCAATCGAGGCGGCCGGACAACGGGACCGCTGCGGCGAAGCGATCGGGCTGCGTCGCGATGATGCTGTACAAGCCCGTGCCCCCCATAGAGTGTCCGGTGATGTATATCCGCCTGCGGTCGATTTTGAATTCCTTCTCGAGCGCGTCGATAGCTTCGAGCAGGGATCTGACGGCTGAATAGATTTTCGGGTTTTCTATAAGCAGTCCCCATTTTGAATCCGACGGGCATTGTGGCGCGAAAACGAAACATGGATTTTTGGCCTGGTTCGCAGGCTCGATCCAGATCCTTGCGCCGATCAATGTGGCTTGTTTTCTGTTATCGTTTCCTCTTTTTTGCCCACCGTGCAGGGTGACGATCAAGGGATACGATTTGCTTTGGTCATAGTTCTTGGGAACAAACAAGCGGTAAGGAAGCGATTCGCCTCGTGAATCCGTAAATGTCCGTGGCTCGAAATCGTCCGCGGTGACGGTGAGTTCGACCGCTTTGGCTGCAAAGCCGAGCGTGAAAAACGAGAAGAAGGCAAGTCCTGCCATTCCAATGTTGAAGTTTCTTATATTCAATTGAACATCTCCTTTTATGGTATATTATTAATCCTTATGTGTAATTTCTAAGTCTATATTAAACAATGGTGGCCGTCCAGGCTATTAGTTGGCCCGAGCAAGAGGAGATGGAATAGGAGTTTGAAAATAATAAGCACTCAACGCGTTTTGAAGGAATTGCCAACTGGATCGGCCTTGCTTTCGGCAAGTAGCCAGGACCGTCCAGATACGAGCATTCCACTGCCTACCCATCACCGATCGGCTGCCCTGGGTAATTCGCCGATCAATAATAGCCTGACGAAGAGTTTGCTCAGCAGCATTGTTGGTCGATGGAACAGCAGGATCAAACAAAAACCTGAACATAGCGTTACCATGCTTGCGGAAACGCTTAGCGAGTATAGCCGACTCGGGTGGCAAGTCTTGCTGCTTGGCCAAGGCCAGTATTCGATCCTTGATTTTGAACATAATCCGGCTGAATCTGTCCTTTGGGATTTTGTCTCGAAGATGCCAGATATGAAAGAGCCTCTTGAATTGAATCAGCAGGCTCTGTCCAAAGCATTTGTCGGCCTCATTGACACGGCGGATCGTATTGCAGAGATGGCTTCGTGCGACATCGATGTTCAGCACATCATGGCAGAAATCTTCCAGAGCGCTGCAGGAGGCATGCAGAGAGCCTTTCATGTAGCCGACCAAAGCTTGCAGACGCAGCCCGAACAACTGCCCCTCGACAACAGTGGCAGGCAATTTAGCCCAGACAACTCGTCCGCATTTGGGACAGATAAAACCGTACAAACGGTATTCAGTGACACTGACAGGTTTGCCAACAAGTTCAACGATCTGCTGAATTTTGGGTTTTCCGATTGGCTCACCATTGCCTACATAGCCGCAGTGGCAACTATCAGCGTAAAAAGGGACCGTCTTGTCAAATTGATCCTGCTGGAATAGCTGTCGACCGACCCCTTTATGGCCCAACTGGCCTCCCTGACGACGGGGACCATCGGATTGTTTGGATTTAGGCGGCTTGACAATATCCGAGGATGGTGGTTTGGAAGAGTTCGAGGAATTCTTGGACAGTTTAGCCACCTTTTCAGCAAGCTCGGCGTTGACTTTGAGAAGTTCGGCAACTTGTTCTTTCAAAGCTGCGTTTTCAGCTTGCAGGTCGGCAATTTGCTGCTTATAGAATTGTTCTTGTTTAGATGTCAATTTTCGTCCTCAAGCCATTTACTATGGCTATTATCGGGCGAACGTGGCCCTCCGCTTGAAAAAAAGAGATATTTTCAGCTTGTATTACGACCTTGAATGTGTTATAGATTGAGTTGAACATTCAAGAAATGGGTATTTTCCGCTCGGGGGCGCCTTACGGCGGATATCGGGTGCGTTGCCCAATACTATAAAAATAGCCGTGAACGGTTACCTTTTTAGGTGGTCCATAGTGCACTTGTTAAGCGGAATATCAAGTCCGTTTTGAATTTACTTGCAGACAAGAAAGGATACAAGGAATGCTCATGCAGAGACGTCAATTCCTACATATGACCTCAGCTCTTCCCTGGGCTGGGACGGCGGTGGCCGCCGGTATGCAGGGAAACCATCCACGAGAGAATCCGGGCAGAATTCCCATTAGTCTCTGTCTTAATGCTTATTCGTTCAATAGCTTACTAAGAAACGGCGAGATGAGTCTGGAGAAGCTGTTCCGGTTTGTGAAAGACACGGGTTTTCAGGGATTGGATCTGACCGCCTATTACATCCGCGGGTATCCGGATGTCCCTGCCGATGAGGTCTTGTATAACATCAAGCGAATGGCCTTTCGCCTGGGACTGGCTTTAACCGGAACGGGAGTCAGGAACAACTTCACTATAGCGGATCCGGAGCAAAGGAAACAGGAAAAGCAGTTGGTCAAAAACTGGGTGATAGCCGCCTCCAAACTGGGAATTCCGCACGTAAGGATATTTGACGGAACTGCCAAGCCTAAGGGATACTCCCGGGAAGAGACCACCAATTGGTTGATTGACGACATGAAAGAATGTGCCGCCTTTGGCGGCCGGCATGGGGTGATGATCAATTATCAAAACCACAATAACTTCGCCACTAATGCGGCACAGGTCATTGAGATTATCGAACGGGTGGATTCGGAATGGTTTGGTTTGATGCTGGATACCGGAAGCTTGCCGGAGGGAGATGCCTATCAGGAAATCGAGCGATTGATTCCCTATGCAGTAAGCTGGCAAGTCAAGGAAATGATCCAGACAGGGGGAACGAAGATTAAGACGGACTTCGCGAGACTGATGCAGATCGTACGCAGATCTGGATACCGCGGTTATTTCCCCCTGGAAACCTTAGGAGAGGGGGATCCGTTTCTAAAGGTAAGGGTACTTTACCGGGAGGTAAGTAGCCAGTTGACTTGATGTACAAACTTTAATTCACAGGATGACGAAGGTGTTGTGCTGAAAAAGAGACTTCGCGATTTAGGTTGATTAGGTAAGAAGGACATTGAATCCTCTATGAGGCCAGGCTTGTCATGTCTATAGTTTGATTGGTTCAGTTCTCTATTCGGATTAGTGGTGACTTGTTACAAACAATGCTATACGGCTATTATTTTCTTGCTACCTCCTTCGTCTAAATTTTGCTCATCCTGAAGTTGCCTCCAGAAGCCCAGGACTACAGATAATTTTTCTATCAGCAAGTTCACAACCAGGGATGCCTGCCCCTCGACTTTGTTCAGGGCAAACTCTATGCTGATAAAGGCTCAACTAATGTTATCGATACCAAATTAGCCATTTCACTTTAAGAAAAATTTATGCCTTGCCTGGAACATAAATAAATAGGGCCCATACCGAATCAACCGGTATGGGCCCGAACTGACATAAATACTTACGCCACTCCAGCGGCAATCTTAACGTATGTCAAAACGGCTTGTCAAAGGGTGTAGTCCTGCCGCCAAGCCACGCCATCTCATCCTGTGTCAGAGCCAGATCGTAAAAACGGAAGTCGTCAATCGCACCATAAAAGTTATTACCTCTATTTCTGCTGGTGCCGATGATGAACTCGTTGAATAACAGATTGTTAGGTGCGATAGTCCCGCTCGTAACCCAAGTGCCGTTGTAGTAGTAATGGATAGTGGTACCCTCGCAGACTACTGCCAGGTGGACCCATTCTAAGGTCACTGGCCCGTGAATTCCAATGCCTGGAGTGGTCTGGTAATTTCCTGGGTTTGTTCCATCCAC
>Ga0307378_10006969_pt1 | contig 15282 bp, 20 predicted proteins | sample UN1MG_FD_202238 | JGI IMG/M metagenome (GOLD analysis project Ga0307378, IMG submission 202238) | Soil microbial communities from Risofladan, Vaasa, Finland - UN-1 | ecosystem: Environmental > Terrestrial > Soil > Coastal area > Acid sulfate soil | place: Finland: Risofladan, Vaasa | collected...
ACAAGGTTGTTCACCTCTCGACAAAAGCGATGAGAGACCGTTTCGGTACTGCTTGGGCGAGTGACGTGATTCACATGGCCGAGTATCACGACATTATATTCATCATTGACCGATGTTCTGGTGTCGGTTCAGGTGAAGTATCAGTACAGCGTCACGATGATGTGACCCCCACAACCACAGCCGGTTGTCCGGGTGGCCGTTATCGTTATTCAACTACCCCGGATGTTTTTACGGCCTGGGCCGCCATAAGTACGAGTTCTGGATTTGTGACAGCGATTACTCCCGACAACACGTATGAGATTCATGTAAGAAACGACGAGGTTGGCGGGTCAAGTGGGTTTGAATATCTCAGACTTAATATCGACGAAGTCACGAACAGCGAAGTTGATGCCAATATCATAGCGATACTTTTCAACCCTCGTTATGGTGAAGATGTCGACCCGGTTACAAGTATAACGTAAACAATCAGGAGGGGGCCTGTTACCCCCTCCATCTTATTAATCTTTCGCAATAGAAATATTGCGCTATGAATAGCGAAAGAGGAAGCAGAAATGCCAGTAGCAAATACACACTCAAGATGGGTGAACGGTGCACTCGTCTATTATGACGGAAATGATCACCGTAAATCGTGGCTTGACGCAATGGGCACGAATGTTGTCAAGTATATCAATGATTTTGTCGTATGCCCCCGGTCGACGATAGCCGCAAACGCGGTGAATAACCCAGAGTGGATTATAACGCATACCTCCGCAGGCACAGGGATGTCGGAAGTTAAAAACGCCAATTTAACGGGCGGAGTTATGATGCTTGAACCGGCATCTAATGATAATGACGGTATCGATATGCAGCTTCTGGGAGAGGACTTCAGTCCCAAAACCGATTGCCCGCTCTATTTCGGTGTGCGGTATAAATGCGACGAGAATACCCAGAGTGATTTTATCATCGGTATTGCCGAACACGAGACGGCTTTGATTGATGGAACTTCGCACGGTATTTTCTTTGCAACAACCGACGCTGGAACTTATGTCAAGCTTCATGTTGTAAAGGACGTTACGACCGACAAGACAACCGTTATGACAACGGGGCTCACTAATACGGGCTGGAATGTTGATGAGTTCTTGGTAAGTTCAACGAGCCTGGTCGAATGTTGGCATAATGGAACCCTGATGGGCACGGTGACGGCAGGTATACCATCAACGGATATGGCGGTTTCGATAGCATTTGAAGCGGGTGCCGCAACCAGTACCTATGCTTTATTCATCGATTGGATTCGATGTATTCAGATAAATCTAGCAAGGACGACTGAGTAATTCGGACGCGTCCTTTTCCGGGGCCCGGGTTCCCTCCGCCCGTGGCCCCATGCAATAATATATAATCTTAGTATGGAGCAATACAATGTCGGATTCAACCGGAGCAGTAACAGTTACCGAAACACGGTTCCCTATGGTGAAACTTATAAAGTTTGATTGGATAGTCGGTTCGGGTTCGCAGGTCGATGTGGCCACCGGATATACAGCCTTTAAGGATTATGACGGTCAAGTTATACAATTGGTAACTATTCCCGATGGTACAGCGGCCCCTGACGCCAATTATGACCTTACAATAACAGATAAGAATTCCATTGATATATTGTGCGGTAGTGGGGTCAATAGACATACTTCGAGCACTGAATATATAGTGGCCGGTACAACGGGTACAATAACGAAGCCATTAGGAGCCGTAGCCGGTTCTTCTCTTACCCTGAACATCACCGATGCAGGCACATCGAAAAAGGGTTTAGCATATCTCTATATCAGGTAAAAGCAAATGGGATTTAACCTTATAACAGATACGACCGCCGAACCCGTGGCATTGGCAGCGGCGAAAGACCAGATACGCATTACGACTACCGAAGAGGATGCGCTTATTCAGGGCATGATTACGGTAGCACGCAAATGGTGCGAGGGTTATTCTGGAAAGTCATACATGGCCCAAACATGGGACATTTATATGGACAGTTTTCCGGACACGCCGTATGACGTACCGTTCCCTCCGCTGCAGAGCGTAACGCATATCAAGTATGTCGATACCGACGGTACGACAACGGAAGTCGGTAGTACCGAATATATCTATGATATTTACTCTAATCCAGGAAGAATAGATCATACTTATGGATATACGTGGCCCGCGACGACGCTTCGAACTGTCAATGGTGTGGTTATTCGGGTGGTAGCCGGGAGTACAGCGATAGGGGACGTCCCCGAAGAATATAAACTGGCGATCAAGCTGCTCGTGGGCCATCTATATGAGCACCGAGAGGAAACGTCAATCGAGAAGACACTTGAAACAATACCGATGGGCGTTAAATCATTCTTAGATATGAGCAGGATGACTACGTTACCATGAACGGGTATCTTTACACGGGGGCGGCAAGCAGGCCGGGCGGAAGCAAGCCGCTGGTAAGGGGCAAAGATGGAACCTTGCAGGAACCCTTCCCCCCTGTAAGGATATCATTGGGGATATCGTGATAGAATCCGGCAAATACAGACACTACATATCGATACAGAACCCGACCGAGACACGGGACACACACGGCGAGCCAGTCATAACGTGGCCGACAACGTATCACAAGGCGTGGGCCAGTATCGAGCCGTTGACGGGTTGGGAGTATTGGGAGAGTAAGCGGATTAATGCCGAGGTATCGTCTAAAGTCGAGATGCGATACAAAAGCGGGATAACGCCGAAGATGCGTATCGTGTGGGGCGCCCATGCATATCGAATCTTGAGCGTTATCAACGAGAGCGAGCGGGATAACAAACTAACATTAATGGTCGAGGAAACCATCACGACATAGGAGGAAATATGGGGGGCAATCCACAATGGGGCATAGACAGAGACCGCGACTATGCGTTTGAGCAGAGGGATGATTTATTAGTCTATCTAACAAGTTTATATGATACCCATCTGTGTAAACACCGAGAAGATCCCAAGTGGCCCGGGTGGACATGGATTGTAAGTATTCACATGCCAATGGGCGATTTAATGTGGCATATACCGGAACAGGAATTATACAAGTTTCAACACCTGCCCGTTCGTGCGAATGATTGGGCGGGTATGACGATTGAAGAAAGGAGTTTATTGTTACGAGAACCGAATTGCGAATAAAAACGGTTTCAATCGGTGGATCAACATTTGTACGTATTGTGGATTATGAAGAACTTGAAACCGAAAACTTGAAGCTGAAAAAGAGATTGAAAAAATACGAAAAAGAAGAGAGGAAACCAGATGAACGAAGGTGAAAAAACAGTGGCTGATTCGGTTGTTTTTGCGCCGATCAAACCGGCCTCCATTAATGTAAGCGTGAAGATAGCACTGGGGGACAAGGTCTTTGAGTTGAATATCGACGAGGTCGACAGGCTGGCAAAGATTTTAAACAAACTGTGTGGTCTCATGGTATTTAATCCAGCGGATTTAATCAATCTCAGTCAACCGAAGCCCGCTCCGAAACCGGCCCCGGGACAACCCGTAGCACCGCAGACTGTGCCGGGTGTCATTGGCGGGACTATTCCGCCCGGGTTGCAAGCAGCAATTCAGACGCAATAAAGGGGGGGATATCGGGTGCAAATAGACAATCAACTATTAAAAGAATTCTACTTGAAGCGGGCCATTGCTACTGGGCTTAGGGCTAAGATTGATAACGGTATAAAAACCCTATTCCCCTGGCTTGATCCGCGATGGATAAAGATACAGGAAGGGTTTAACTATCCCAGGCCCGTTTCGGGGAAGCGAGACAAAGTCATCATCATGGGATATGCGGATTCATCTCGTATGCTCGCCCCATTTTATGACAAGTCATTTGAGATATGGGGATTAAATGAGCTTTATCTGATGATTCCGAGGGCTGACAGGTGGTTCGAGGTACATGCAAAGTATTGGCTCAAGCGTTCGCATCGAGACAGAGAGCATTTAAAATGGCTCAAGGATGCAAAGATACCGATTTATATGCCGAAACGGGTTGATGAAATACCTACGAGTGTTACCTATCCGCTCGATGAAGTGCTGGGATTTTTCAACAAGAACTGGTTGAATGAATATGATCGGTTTCGATATCTCAACAATAGCATATCGCCGATGATAGGGCTTGCGATTTATGAGGGCTTTAAAGAGATCCATATCTATGGCGTGGACATGGCACTTAGGAAAGAGTACCGCGAACAAAAACCGAGTTGTGAGTTTTTTGTTGGGTATGCGATGGGTGCAGGGATCAAGGTATATATCCCTTCGGAATCCGACCTACTCAGAACGGGTGCGCTGTATGGGTTCGGGGAAGTCACCGATATGGAAAAGAAGTTTCGGCGCAAGGATGAAGAGCTCAAGAAGAAGGTGCAGGCAGCAGGTATGCAATTAGACGAAGTGAAGGCGGCGAAGTTTCGGCTTGAGGGTGCACTACAGTTGAATGATTATTATATAAACAACTGGACTGATAAATGATATCACGCATTAAGGTCGAGGGACTGGCATTGTTACGTAAGAACTCGGCAACGCTATCCCTGAATCTCGATCATGGGAATAAACGGACGCTAATGCAAGAAGCCCGCACGCTTCGAAGTATAATGCGGAGTAAGGCACCCGTAGAATCGGGAGCATTAAAACAAGCGATTGTTACTAAGAAATGGAAAGACAAAGGCGGCGTTACCGGATGGATAGTTGGTATTACTAAGGAATCGGATCGGCCAGAGTTTCACAAAGGAAAATCATATTATCCGGCATCGCAGGAATATGGTACGCCCTTTCATCCAGCCCATTCTTTTATTCGGGCGACGTGGGATATGCGTAAAAATATGATACGGTCTCGATTGCGCACTGCTTATAAAAGCATCATCCAGAGAGCGAGGGGATAATGGATTTCGAAGAATGCCTTGTACACTATCTTGATGCATCGACGGGAATACACGATATCATTGCAGACCGCATTTATCCCGATGCATTACCACAGAACCCGACGCTCCCAGCGCTAACCTATGAACTCATTTCTGGTCTCGAACATCATAATTTTGGTGTAGCATATCCATCTTATCAGTTATCGGGTTGGGCATCGACGCGGGCAGGCGTTAAAACGCTCGGAGATGAAGTTGTCTCGGCATTCAAACGCATGAAATATGTAATGGGGGGGTCTTCGGGCAAGCGAATAATCCAAGCGGTCATTGAGAATCGACTTACATTTTATCAGCCAGAAACAAGATGCTGGCAAGAACCAATAGACATTAAAATTATATACGTGAAGTAGGAGTAAAGTATGGGATATCCTTATCAGTCAAGCGTACAGAATATTGACGCCGTGCGATTTGGTAGTGCAAAAATAGAAATCAGCGCAACCATTGGAACTACGACCGCAACCTTTACCAACCTCGGCATTGCGAAGGGCGTATCATTCAAAGAGGAAGTAACTCGCGCATGGGTTGGCGGCGACAATGCCGAACCCCGGCCTCTCGTGGTGAAACAGCGAGCGGTTATTTCGGGTTCTCTCGTAGAATACGACCCGAAGGCATGGGACATTATCCGGGGTGGTATTGATATTTACACGTCCTCGACGGGTGACGGCGGACATAAGGGAGTAGAGTCTGGCGGATTGCATACGCAGGCTGCTTTCCAGGTACAGCTTACGAATATTACTGTGTCGTCTGACCCGACCACGGGCGATTTCCGTATCAATGCATGGAAATGTTTTGACAACGGCGGACTTGAGTTTGCGTTTCAGCCCGACGAAGACGAGAACCCGATGGAAATGCCCTTTGAGTTTACCGCGGTAGCCGATTCGACAAGAGGAACGTCCGAAGGATTACTGTTTCAGATCATCGACGAGCAGTCAACTTCATAAGGAGATATAAGTGGAAGATAAGATTGTCGATCTTGATGCGATTAAGCCGTCAAAGAAAACCATTATACTCGCGGGAAAAGAAATAGATATCTCGATTATTCCTTTTGAGCGGGTACTGGATGTAGTAGACCGCGTTGATTCTGTCAATGAGGATCAGCCAGGATATACCAAGATGATTCTCGGCACGTTCAGCGAGACCATGAAGAATATCCTCAAGGATGCGGATGACTCTATTACCGACGAATGGTTACGAAAAAATATCGATTCAACGCGTATGCTCAAACTCATTAATGACATTATCATACCATTGATGCAGGACTTGAATGTCGATGTGAAAGCACCACAATCCGAGAAAGCAGATAAAAAAAAAGAGTAAAAATACAGCTCGGTAAGATGTTCTGCGAACTTGGGCACTGGTACCCGTGGGCGACGCGCGAGTATATCTTGAAGAAAATGGGACTCCCTCAGTTTCTACTTTACTATCGATATATACCCTCCGACGGCCTACTCACCATCAAGAAACAATCTGACACTCCTGACGTAAAAGCGATCAAGAAACTTATGGGCGGAAAAAAAGTATTGAGACGATAACATGGCAGGACTCGGAAATCTAGTCGTTAAGATTCTCGGTGACACGAAAGATGTAAAGGCCAAGCTAAACGATGTTGACAAGCGCCTGAAAACGTTTACCAAGACCACAGAGAAGCAGACTAAAACGCTCGGCTCGTCGATCAAGAAAATGATGATGTGGGGTGCTGCCATCGGTGGCGCTATCATGGCGTTACGCAAGATGTCGCAATTTGTAACATCTTCCCTGCGGGCCTATATGGAGCAAGAAGATGCCATAATGAAATTGAATGCGGCATTAAAAGCCACGGGCCGTTATTCCGAAGATACCGAAAAAGCCCTACATAATTTTGCAACTGAAATGATGTACGCTACCGGCATAGGAGATGAATTATTTGTCTCTGCCGCCGGTATCATGACCACGTTTACGCAGATATCAACGCGAACCTTCCCCGAGGCATTAGAAGCCGCCGCAAATATGTCCAAGATGTTTGGACAAGATTTACAACAATCCGTCATTCAATTGGGTACGGCGTTAAATGATCCCATTATGGGCGTGGGTCGATTAAAGCGTATCGGTATATCTTTCTCAGAAGATCAGAAAGACAGCATCAAGCTTTTCATGGAACAAAATAATATCATGGCGGCCCAAAGGGTAATACTTGATGAATTGCAACTCGAAATTGGCAATACGGCCAGGGCATTGGGTGAAACTTTCGCGGGTAAATTAAGCATAGTAAAAGAACTTGTTGGAGAATTAAAAGAGGGCCTGGGCAAATTAATGGCCGAACAGCTTGAACCGCTCCTCGATTGGATGATTGCTTTCTTGCGCGAAGGTAACAATATGGAGATCATCATTCGTGTGGTGCGGGGCCTGGGGGCAACCTTCGCAACGGTGTTCGGATATATTTTTCGAGTATTTCAAACATATACTAAGCTCGTGAAATGGCTTGTTGAAGATACTAAGAATATCGGCAGGACGTTTGCTGTTGTATTTAATCCGAAGAATTGGAAACCGGGACGTGTAAAGGAAGCGCTTGCTGATTTGCAATGGCATTTTAAAGAAACTGCGGCAAGTATTGCCGAGGATTGGGAAACCTATGCCAACAATACATATGATAGATGGGCTAAAGTGTTCGGCAAGCTAGGCGAGAAAACAACCGAAATCGGTACGGGAGTGGCTACCGTTGTTGCCCCGGCCATTGAAGAAGTAAAGGATGAGCTCAGTGACCTTGCAAAAGAGATGTCAAAAGATATCACGGTATGGGATGCCAACATTGATAAATGGAATACTTATTACAGATTAATGAAAGACTCCGCGCATCCCATTATGGTAGTGAAAACAGAACTCAGCGATCTAGCAAAAGAGATGCAGAAAGATATTACTGTATGGGATGCTACTGTTGATCGGTGGGAAACATTTGCTCGTATCCATAGTTATAAAGTTATACCGCAGATTGAAAGAACCAAGACGGTGATGGAGGGATTCAAGGGCTCTATTGAAAAATTTGCTATAACCACCGAGGACGTAACCGACCGAATAACCGGTGCATGGCTGAACAGCTTCGAGAATATGTTTGATGTCACCAAGACTATCGGCGAGAATATCAAGAACTTTGTCAAGAGCATGGTGGCGACCGTAATACGGGCATTTGCACAACAATTATTGGCTGCGAGTACGGGTATGTTGATTAACCCGTTTACATTCTTACAGGGCCTTGCAGGGATAGCGAAGGCGGGGGCTATGTTTACAATGGCTTCGATTGTGGAGAATCTTGCCAGGGGTGGACTTGCGACCAAAGAGACGCTTGCGGTCGTTGGTGAGGGCAAGCACGAAGAGGCGGTATTGCCGTTAAGCGAAGAGGTCTTTGATAAGCTCGGCAAGGGCATCACGAATGCTATCGCGAAACAACAGTCGACCGTGAACGTATCCCCCGGGCAGACACTTATCCATAATGTTGTGACTCTCGACGGGCGGGTTGTATATGACTGTGTCAATCGGGGCATCGTAGATGGTAAGATTCGCGGACAAATGCGAGGACAATAATGGAAAAAGTAAAAATCAAAGTTTTTGATAAAAAGGCGGGGCATTTCATCATACCGTGGGAAGGCGAAGGATATGATGAGTTTGATTTAACATATGCAGACGGCAATTGGTATATAACGGGGGGCGAGAAACTAACAGAAGAAAAATACGAAGTTTATATCACCCACAAGGTTATGTAAATGATATTCTTATGGAATAATCTCTTTGACGATTACTCGACTATTACGGCGAACACGACGGCGACAGGATATCCCGTTACCAATTTACAGGATTATCAGCTTGAGAAGAAATGGCGGTCGGTGGGTAGTTCGTCGGGATGGGTGAAACTACAATGCGGTTCCACGACTATCATGGTCAACTATATTGCAATAGCGGAACACAACTTCTCGACGGGTGCAACGATAAAGATACAGGCGGGGGCATCCGATAGCTGGGCATCTCCTACGCTTGACGCATCGTTAACATATAGTACGGGCATTATCATGGAGGCGGTGACGTGTGCGAGCAGCTTCAAGTGGTGGCGTATCTACATTGACGATACAAGTAATAGTGACGGGTATGTCGAGATGGGGCGACCGTTTCTCGGTACGAAACTCGAATTGGCATTCGACCAGGTGCTTGAGTTTATTCTTACTAAGGTAGATACATCGACAAAGCAATATTCGATTAGTGGGCAGGGATACGGTGACGAGGGCATTGTCTATAACTTGTTTCAGAACGTCACGTTTCCGGTACTCTCCTCGACTGCAAAAGATGATATGGACGAGATGTTCGCCGAAGTCAAGAAAGTTAAGCCGGTATTTATGTTGCTCCATACGGGACGGTCGACAGAGTTAAGGCCGACATATTGCAGCTTCGTTACCGACCCATCATATACACATATCGAAAACTTAGATTATAGCTTAGACAAGTTATCATTCAGAGAGGATAAATAGCTATGGCGGGATATCAACTTAATACCGATTCGCTAGGTTCTACGGATTGGACTGGTTGGATTAATGCGAATGAAAAAGTATGGAAGGGTTACATTGATATTACTGTAAACAATTGGGACACAACGGGCGTGCCTTCAATCGCTAAGGGCGGATGTATGGAGCTCGGCGGCTCTATATTCTACTTCGGCGATACCGAAGCAATCACAGGTACACCGAGTACAGATAATCTAAATTACATCATGGCTACAGTATCAAGTACTAATGTTGCTTTGTCATATACAACCACAGCTCCCTCGTGGATAGCAAACAAGGGCGGTTGGTACGATGCGACGGAAGCAAAGCGATACGTCGGCGGGTGCGGTATTGATTTGGATAACAAATTTACATATGGGCAAATTAGAGATATAAAATATTTGAATCAAAACCCCACCCTATCAAGTTCTGTAACAAGATTTTATGCAGTTCCGCTAACGGGATTTACTAGTGCCACAACTGTTCATACATATGGTACAATGATTGAATGGACAGCTGTTGGGACTGCCTGGATACCTGTAGCATTGCCCCATGGAGCCATAATAACGGAACTATATTCCCAAGTGATTGTTCCAGACAACAATATTGTAGTTGAATTAAATCGTAGTACATTAGCATCATCTGCCGTTGATACCATGGCCTCTAATACCCATACCGGAGACGGCTCCATGGGAGATACATCAATATCAAATGGAACGATTGATAATGGCAGCTATAATTATCATGTTCGTTGTCTTAGGGCGACACATAGCGATACTGCGGAATTATATAGTGTACGTATCCAATATACTATCACAAACCTGTTGCCTTAAAACTCGATTCCAATAGAAACAGTTGTTCCTGACATGGTCCATAGATATTTTTCAAGCGCCTTTGGGCTAATGGTAGGGTGATTACAGAAATGTTTGATTTTAAAATAGAAGTTTTCATATTGAACAAGACACCCAATGGGATAAATGGACCGTTTCATGGCGACAGGCATAATGCCCTCGGTGTCGAAATATGTAATCACGCCACCGAATATTGATGTCTCGAAAATCCAGATATCAAAGGAATAGTTTAATTCAATATCTACAAATGTTAGGGGCCATTTAATATCTTGGCCTAATTCAAGAGAGCCATGCATTTCAGCGATTGCCGAAACCGGTATCAATAGTAATCCTACCGCGAGGATGATAATCATTTTATTCATATTATCCTCCTTACCTATAATATAACATTTTCCCATGAGCTTTACAAGCTTTAAAGATAAGACTACATCCGACAAGATTGTACTATGCGAGATAGATATCGGCAAGGCTTCCGGGAAATGGATGAATTATCGAGCGGGAATATGGCATTATACTTTTTATACCCGCCAAGTTAATGTTTCTCTACGGTTTGGGCGTGGTAATTGTGGATATGGTAATTTTGGATATAACGGAACCCAAACATGCGGTAATGCGGTCAGACCCATAGCCATCGGATCATGTAAGGTTGCGGGCGTGGCATATACGAAACAAACCACACTTGCAAATTGTATTAGTAATGAGCAGTCATTTTATTATGATTATAATACCTCGATATTCTATATCCACTGTATAGATAATGACGACCCGCAGAAATACCTTGTAGTCATCGGCATTACCCTGGGTATCAGCAATAAAGCGATCAATATCAATAACGTTTATTATGAGCCGCGCCTTATCGGTGCGCCCGTTATCAGTAAAAGCAAAGACCCGCTTTACTTCGGTATCATCAGTTATGATGAGGGCACGCTGGCCCTCAATAATCAGGATGGCTTCTTTGACAATATTACCGATGATTATATCTTTGGCCAGCCGGTAGTCATTCGATACGGTGGCGATGCTTTAACATATGCTCAGTATCGTACTGTTATCAAGAGCTATATCCAGGGTCTCGATATTGATTTTCGGCAGATTGCAATGCGGATTGCAGACAACAGAAAGAAGCTGTCCCGCGCCCTGCCTACTCGCACATTTGAAAAAGCAACATATGCGAATCTGCATGCCAATGATGTCGGCAAGCCGATACCGTTAGCATACGGCGAATGTTATCACTATCCCGTTATATGTACCAACAAAGCACAGGCCGCGAGCACGGCGTTTACCTTTCAAATCTGTGATGTCACCGAGCATACCAGCGGTATCGAATCAATCGATACAGTCTATATCGATGACAAGTCCGTTACAATTAAGACGAAGAACACCACGGCGGCACAGTTTATCCTTGATGTCGGCGTCTATAATCCCGCGGGCAATCAGAGCGGTTCAGAAGTTCTATGCGATTTTAGCGGATATCTAAACGGTGCCGGGGCACTAGACGACAACGCACTCGATGTTGTTGAAGACCTCATGAATACCTATCTATCGATACCGTATACCACGGCTTATTATGACACGACAGTATGGGCAGCCTCGAAAGGTAGTGCTCTAAACGTTGGCTTTGCTATAGATAAGGAAACGAAAGTCATCGATATCATCGAGAAGATTGCTCTTAGTACATTCGGTAGCTTCATTATCAAGGATGACGGTCTATTTACATTCAAGATATTTGATAGCGGTACTACGGCGACAGACACGATTTACAAAGAGGAATATCTTGAACCGCCCAGCATACAGTTTAACGATAACGAATACCTGACAAGTTGTAGTGTCGGGTATAAAAACAATCACGCATGGTATGACAACAAAGACGATGAATCAACGATATATCAAAAGTACGGCAAGTATCAAGCCAAAGAGTTCGAAACCTTTTTAACCTCGACATCAGAAGCTAATAGTCTTTCAGATTCCATTATGGACTACATGCAGGACATAAAGGGTATCGCCAACATAAAAACATCCATACAGAACATCACGCTTGACATTGGGGACGTTGTGAACTTCGAACTCGACCGAGTCAATCAAGACTGGATGGGCGAGACAAAAGTTGAGATCGTCGATATACAGAAGAATCTACTCGAGGGTACGGTAGAACTTGCGGGCAGGATAATATAAATGGCTACTTTTCACGGGCAAACCGTAGATATGCACGAAGATTTTGAGGATGCACTTGACGGTTCATGGACTGAGACGGATAACGATAATAATATCGATCCGAGCGCGGCAGCGGCGGCATATGCTGGCTCTGCGGGAATGCTTTTAAATCTGAATGGGGATGAGGCTGGCGGCGAAGATGCGTTTCTTGGATATACCACGGGAGCAAACCGGACTCTTATGTCTTACGGATTCTGGGTCTATGTGGCAACTAGCGCCTCTGACTATTTGTTTGATGCTGTTGCTCATGCAAGAGATCAAACTTCTATGGGTGTATTTACTACCAAGGTATATCTACAGAGGACAGGGGGCGTATATAAGATCAGGATTAGAGGAACGGGATTTGCAGATATTACCGTTTCAAGTGGTACATGGTACTGGGTAACTGTACTGTCTGTAACTGATGATACCTCAACCCTGAATGTATACGGAACTGATACAGTATTAGTGGATTCGGTAAACGAAACTGGTGGTAGCGGTACAACAAATGATGCTATAACACTGGGAATTGACACCCCTACCGACCAGGATTTAGATTTTTATTTTGATGATTTAGTAGCCGATTGGACGGATGCGACTTTCCCATTATTGGGATGGGAAACAGGGGCGGCGGCTGCAAATATAAGACCTCGCATTATGTATCTCAATAGGAAACGCAGAACTACATAGGATTAAATCATGGATATACGACAAGGTACAGCGACAACGTTATGGGTAGGGCCAGTAGTATCCACGAGTGGTATTACATCATCAACAGCCTATACATTAGTATGGAAAATCGCAAAGAATAATGGTGCGTTTGCGGCGACAACCGGTGTCAATACGGGATCAACGACACTAAAGGGTTTTTATAAATGTCCCCTGACGGCAACCAATGTCGGTACTCTCGGTGAACTTGTTGTCGGTACGCAATCCACTGCCTACTATTTGTATGTATGGGATCGTCACCGGGTAGTAACTGCGAACTATTATGATACCCGATATGGTACAGATGAGTTTCAAGTCGATGTGGTACAGGTGATCGGCTCAACAAGCGGTGCGGATGATTTAGAGGGGCTTGTCGATGATATCGCGGGACTCAATGATGTATCGACCACGGATATATTCACACAGATTATTCTATCTACAGAAATAGATGATATCGCCTCGGTGCTGGGAGCGTTAAACAATGTAAGCACAACGGACATATTAACTCAGGCACACATTGCCGTGGATGCCAGTACACAAATCGATGATATTGCCACAGTGCTCGGGGCGCTTAATGATGCTGTGGATGTCTCTACGGATGTGAATGATATTCTCACAAATATCGGAGCCCTTAATGATGTATCGACCACAGATATTCTTACCCAGAGCAAAGCGGGCGTTGATGCCTCGACTCAAATAGACGACATAGCAACCGTGTTGGCAGGCCTCAATGATGCCGTTGATGTATCGACAGACGTTAATGACATACTAACAAACATTGGGGCATTAAACGATGTCGGCACGACCGATATCCTTACACAAACTAATGTGGCACTTATAGCGCAGGATTTAGACCACCTGTCCAAGGTTGATAAGGCGGGGGTTTCCCCAACATCCGGCTCATTGTTTGATTTAATAATGAGCAAGTCAACCGACCAGACATTCAGTCAGGCTAATGATTCGCTTGAGGCCATACGGGATAGGGGCGATGCAGGCTGGATAACCGGCGGGGGCACGGGTGTCAACTATAGCAGTACGGACGTATATGACCAGGCTCTTGCAGCCGTGAACGCCTCGACAATGGTATATCAGATTATTGACGATACGAGCGAGATACAGGGCAAACTACCGACGAGCAATATTGCTGGTAGTACCGAGCTTGCCGATGTCGATACGGCAATAGGCGCTTTGAATGATGCGGTAGATGTGTCCACCGATGTTAACGATATCCTCACTAATATTGCGGCTCTCAATGACGCGGTAGACGTATCGACAGATGTGAATGATATCTATACTGCCATAGGCGCCTTGAACGATATAAGCACGACAGATATCCTAACCCAAACAGATATAGCATTGATAGCTCGGAATCTTGATCATATTGCTCATGTAGATGCAATAGGGGCTGATCCTACAAGCGGTTCGTATCTTGATTTGATTATGAACAAATCAACGAATCAGACATTCTCACAGGCTAACGATTCTCTTGAGGCAATAAGGGACAGGGGCGATGCAACGTGGGTAACGGCCACTGACGTATCAACCGACGTAAATGATATCCTCACTAATATAGCGGCGTTGAATGACGCCGTAGACGTCTCGACGGACGTGAATGATATTCTCACAAATATCGGAGCCCTCAACGATGTGTCAACCACCGACATACTCACCCAGGCACAAGACGCCGTGGACGCCTCAACGCAGATTGACGACATTGCAACGGTACTCGGTGCTCTCAATGACGCCGTGGATGTCTCGACAGACGTAAACGATATACTCACTAATATTGCGGCTCTCAATGATGTATCGACTACCGATATCGTGACACAGGCGAACGCTGCCCTTGCTTCTGCAGTGACCGAGCCGACCGCATTGAGTATGACAAAATCAATCGATAACATGATGTGGGGTGTATACGGTAGATTCTATCATAAAAATCTACAGGGTACATCCGACCAGATTACTTATACCTCGACGGGTGGAGAGTTTGCTACCAGGGATATTACAAGTTCCACTAGTGACCAAATGATTGACAAAGCCACGTAATAATGCGCCTTGATGAGTTCTCATCCACAACAGATTTAGATGGTGTGCTCACACCCACAGAGATGATGTGTT
>Ga0307378_10006970_pt1 | contig 15281 bp, 25 predicted proteins | sample UN1MG_FD_202238 | JGI IMG/M metagenome (GOLD analysis project Ga0307378, IMG submission 202238) | Soil microbial communities from Risofladan, Vaasa, Finland - UN-1 | ecosystem: Environmental > Terrestrial > Soil > Coastal area > Acid sulfate soil | place: Finland: Risofladan, Vaasa | collected...
TCCGGATTCGGTTATCCAGATCCCGCTACCACCGCTGCAGTGGACTATTGCGGCGGATATGAGCATCACGTATTACGACACGGCGGGAGCGGCAAATGTTGTTGCCGCGGCGGATTACCAGGTGGATGCGGACAGCTACAAAGGGCGGGTATGTCCGGTTTATGGGAAGATTTGGCCGAGTACGATCTTACGACCGATGAATGGCGTGGTTGTGCAATTCAAGGCCGGCTACGGGCTTTTGACGACGAACGTTCCGGAACGGATACGGCTGGCGATCAAGATTTTGGCGGGACATATGTACGAGAACAGGGAGGCTACGGATGTGAAAGCGCATCTCGAGGTGCCTTTCGCCGTGCATTCGCTGCTCGGGCTGGACAGGATCCTGCCGTTATGAGAGCGGGAAGGCTGCGGCACAGAGTGACGATCCAGCAGCTCGTGCCGGATCCTTCCATTGGCGGAACGGATACCTGGTACGATTATGCCACGGCCTGGGGGGCGATGGAGCCCTTGCGGGGACGGGAGTACCTGGCGGCGCAGCAGGAGGGTGCGGAGGCGACCGGAAAGATCACATTTCGATACATCTCTGGAGTGAAACCGACCATGCGGATTAAGCACGGCGACAGGATCTACGAGATCGTTTCGCCGCCGATCGACTCGGAGGAGCGGCATATCGAGCTGCAGCTGATGGTCAAGGAGGTCCTGTGAGCGAGGCGAAAGTGACGGCTGAGCTGGTATGGTATGGGGATGAGATCATCAAGAGACTCATCGAAAGTCAAAGACATACCATCTCCCAGGGAGTCGACCGCATGCGGGATAGTGCGAAGCGGCGCTGTCCGTTCGGACCGACCCGGGAGCGGGGAATCCATCTGGTAGAGACCATCAAGGCCCGGATGAAAAAAGGATTCCCTGAAGGATACGTGTTCTGTGGCGGCAAAGAAGCCCCTCATGCCCACCTGGTTGAGAACGGGACCGTGAGGATGCGGGCCCAGCCCTTCATGCGGCCTGCGTTCGACGAGAATGTGAGCACGATCAAGGCCCTGCACCTGCGGGAAATGAGGAAGGTGGTCAAGTGACCATAGAACAGGCGGTCGAGACGGCGCTGAAAGACTCGACGGATCTCGCGGCCAAGGTCTACGAGCGGATTTATTATGCGCAGGCCCCGCCGGAGACGCAGCCGCCCTACGTAGTGCATCACGGGGTATCGAGTCCGGCCGTGCCGCAAGTGCCCTTCTACCGGCCGCGTTGGCAGTTCTCCTGCTGGGCGAAGCGGCTGGACGAGGCCAGGGAGATTGCACGGATCGTCCGGGATCTTTTTATTCGCTACCGGGGCATTATGGGCGGCGCCGGCGGCGTGACGGTCCGGCAGGGTGCCTATATCGATTCGATACCATACCAGGATCCGCAAGTCGGCTGGTGGAACGCGCCCGTGGAGCTGTACTTTATCCATCGGGAGGGATTGTGAAAAAGGTCGCCGTGGTCGGCTACGCCCTTCCTTCCCGGAAGTGCGCTCCTTTCTACGATCCGGAGTTCGAAATCTGGGGCTTGAATTGGCCGTTCTACAAGATCCCAAGGGCGACTAGATGGTTCGAGATACATAGAGAGTTCCAGCGGGCGGAGAACCTCGAGCCGGAACGGTATCGCAAGTGGTTGAAGAGCCAGACCAGGATCCCGGTATACATGCAGCGGGCGATCCCGGGGATTCCGGCCAGCACCCGCTATCCGAAGGAAGAGATCCTCGAGGAGTTCCCTCCGGTGTTCTCCTGTTCGGTGTGCTGGATGCTCGCCCTGGCGATCTATGAGGGATTCGAGGAGATTCATCTATACGGCGTACACGCCGAGGACGGCTCCCCCTACGAGAGCCAGAAGCAGGGGATCAGCTTCCTGCTGGGGGTCATGCACGGCCGGGGGATCCGGTACTATCTTCCGCCGGAGTCCTCCCTGCTCCAGGCGGACGTACTCTACGGATACGAGGAGAGGATCGAATATGAAGAAATTAATAAAAGTGCGGCTGCTGGTTGACACCGGCAGGAACAAGGCCGGCGACGTCCGGGAGTTGAATCCGGAACGCGCCGAAGCGTGGATAAAGGCCGGGTGGGCCGAGTATGTAGAAAAGTTCAAACCCTCCCGGATGAAATCGGAAAATCTGACGGAGGAGAAGGAAAAATGAGTCAAACAACGGTACAGAGACCGGAGGCGGTCCGGTTTGGGAGCGCCCTCTTCGAGCTCGGCGAGACCCTCGGTTCCCTGGTCAACATCGGGGCCTTGAGAAACTGCCAGGTCGCGGAGAGCTGGGAGGAAGTCAAAGTCGAGAGCGGCAACGCGGGCGTTCTGAAGAAGAAAATCAAGAACCAGAAGGTCGCGATCACCGCCGACTGGTTGGAATGGGATCTGGAGACGGCGAACCTGCTGCGTGGAGGGATCGACGAATATGATACTGTCCCCGGCACCCCGACGCCGGTGACCGACGAAGAGGTCAAACTCGAGGACACAAACCTCGTCCGCCTGGAACACAAGAATGGCGCCAATACAGAAGTCACCACCATCGTCGTGACCTCAAACGATGCGACCCCGGTCGCCAGGACCCTGAACACCGATTACGTCATCGGCGTGGATCCGGCCGGTTACACCTGCATCGCCAGGATCGAGGGCGGGGCGATCATCGACGGGGACACCGTGCTGGTCGATTACAGCTACACGCCGAATGTCAGCAAGAAACTGACCTCGGGCGGGAAGTTCACCATCAATCCACGCATCGTAAAGCTGACCAACAAGAACGAGGCCGGCAAGGATCTCACGATCACGATCTACTACGCGATGGTGGGCGAGGGATTCACCCTGCCGTTCCCGGATGACACGGCGGATGACGCAATGGTAGCCGGCGTCAACCTGGTTGGAGAGATCGATGCTTCCCGGGCTGCCGGTGATCAGCTCTATGAGATCCTGGATGAACAGAGCGTAACTTAATGGGCGAGTTCTACAATCTCGATTCACTCGTTGATAAGCCCAAGATTGTCACGCTCGCAGGCCGGGAGATCAACGTCGCCAAGGTTCCGGCGATCGTCGTATTCAGGGCGGATGATCTTCGGGACAGGTTGCGAAATCTGAAGGCCGAGGATAGCCGAGAGCTCATCGAAGCGGCGGCGGACATCATCCTGATGATCGCCAAGGCCTCCGGGGACCCGGTCGAGAAGGACTGGCTCCTGGAGAACGCGACGGTTGAACAGATCCTCGAGTTCGTGGCCGTGGCGACGCTTGGACTTGATTACAAAAAAACGGGTAAAAAAAAAGAGCCGGCGAAAGACAGCGACAAATTGACTTAGAGCAGCTCGTCGCCGTGATGGGGCATTGGTATCCCTGGGCGACGAAGGACTACATCCTCTGGGAGCTAAACTGGAGACAGGTGGAGATGTACCTATACCGGATGCCGAAGGAACTCTGGAAAACGGTCTTCGCTGCGAATCCGGATAAGCCTGACCTCGAGGCAATCCGCAAGATGCGGATGGGGAAAATCATAAGGCGGTAAGATGGCGACTGTTTTAGGCAGCCTGATGCTGAAAATCACAGGCGATACGGCCGATGCCCACCAGGCGATCGACAAGGTGGAGAAGAAGGCGAAAGGCTTCTCCACGTTCATCAAGGGCGCCATGGGGCTCGGTGGAGCCGTTATTGCGTTCCGAGCTCTCAAAAATATCTCAAAAGAACTGATTGCCGTGTATTCAATTCAGGAAACCGCAGAAACGAAGCTGCGAAGTGCAATCACGGCCACGGGAAAAGAAGGACTTATATCGGCACAGGCACTTTATGATTATGCCTCGCAGCTGCAAGAAGTCACCACCTACGGGGACGAGGCCACGATCTCCGCCATGGCGCTGCTGCAGCAGCTGGGCGATCTCTCGGAAGAGGGCATAAAACAACTTATGCCCCTGATGCAAGATTTTGCTTCTACTGGTTTGGTAAATTTGGAAACCGCGGTCTCCCTGGTCGGAAAGACCCTCGGGTCCACCACGAACGCCTTGGCCCGATATGGAATCGTCATTGACGCCACGGCACCGAAGGAGGAGAAGCTGGCGGCGTTGGTCGAAGCGATGCAGAACAAATTCGGTGGTTTGAGCAAAGATCTGGCCTTAACCGGGACCGGGGCTTTACAGCAGTATCAGAATGCCATGGGTGATTTGAAGGAGGTACTGGGAAAAACAGTTCTTGATGGGATAGCGCCGTTTGTAAGAGGAATGACGAATGTCATCTCTGATCTGGTGAGATCCAAACAGGAAGCGATATTAACCAAGAAAGCCTATGAAGAGTTAAAGAGTCTGGGAGAAGGACAGGTATTAGCAGAAGATCAACAACTGCTCATCCTCAAGGATCAAGTTAATTTTCTTGGGCAGGTGACCGTTTCTTACATGAGGCTTGATGAGAAGGCAGAGGCAGCATATCAAGCAGCAGTAAAGCGACTGGCTGCATATCAAGACGCCATAATTGCGGAAAAGTATTGGAATGATCAGGCGGCAAGGGCTGCAAGCGAGGCAGCTAAAAAGGAAGCCGAAGAAAAGGCTAGTGAGGCTCAAAGAGCCAAAGAACTGATTGAATGGATTACAAAAGTTAATGCCGCTTACGCCAAGACACCTGAAGCTAAAAAAGAAATCCTGGATGCGGAAATAGCTTTTTATGAATTTTGGTCATCTGATCCAAGAGTAAAAAAACATAAAGAACACATCGAAGCGATACTTGAGTTGTTATATGAGCAACGAGATGCACATAAAGAAACCGGAAAAGCAATAGAAGAAAGCATACCCGTATTCGACGATTACGGGCGCGTGATCGAGCAGGCTGCGATCAACGTGGACAATCTCGCCGATATGGAGGACCGGGCCACGGGTGCTTTCCGAAATCTGATGCAGGCGACCAAAGATCAAACTGATTTACAGTTCGATCTTGCTGCCTCCTTTGAGAATCTACAGAAAAGCGGCCGTGAGTGGTCGGATTTTCTTGCTACCACCTTGGTAGCTGGCTATGGCGCGAGCTTCGAAGCTGTGGGGCAGGCCATAATCGAGGGCAAAGCCGGATGGGAAGCACTCAAGGAAGCGGGAAAAGAAACGATCGCTTCTTTATTGCGAGCCTTCGGCACCGAGTGGGCGGCCCGGGCAATGGCGGCCTTTGCCATACCGCTTGGACTCGGGGCAGCCTCTGGAATAAAATATTTAGCGGCTTCCGCCGCAGCCTTCACCGGTGCGGGAATTGTGCGGGCCCTGGAACATGGCGGCTGGATCAACGAGCCTGTTATCGGGAGGGGTCTGGAGACAGGTACTACTTACGCAATAGCAGAAAAAGGACCCGAATATGTGAGCTCTCCGGCAGCGGCCGCACCGGCTTCGATGTTCCATGTCTCCATTTATTTCGCCGGCCGGCACTTCTATGACGAGATCCATCGGGCCAGTGCGGACGGCTCACTTGTCATTCATCCGAGGAGTGTACGGCCATGAGACTTCTTTATGACAATGGGATCAAGGGCGCTATCCTGACACCGAGCAGCGAGAACGCCAACTATCCGGCGAGTAACCTGAAGGACCCGCGCCTGAGCCGGCACCTGCGCTTCACCGGTGATACAGTTGAGACTTTGCTGGTGGACTCTGGAGGTCTGCTGAAGGACATCTTCCGGGCCAGAGTCAACCTTCTTGAAAACTCGAACGATCTGACGCTGTGGTCTACCTCTGGTGTGACTGTTGTCGCGTCCGGCCTGTATTATGATAGTTCCGAGTTTGCAAAAGTTGCGAATAGTGGTGCCGTATCAGGATATATTTATCAGAATGAAGCAGGTCTTTTTAACACGTTAACTCCTTCGGGGAATGCGATATGCCGAAAGGGAAGTAGCGTAGGGAATACATCACGAGTTTTTGTATATAATACGACAGTCACAACTACTATATTTTCGTTGATATTTGACTTTGATAATTATCCCAACTCTCCAGGAACGCCCACAGTTGGAACTCTGCGATGGTACAGATGGATTGACTCACAGACGGTTGAATTGCATTACACTTGTGCTGCATTAAATGCATTAACTGATGATGTTCAGGTTCGTCTTTATGCCAGCACCAATGCAACTACTAATGAATACACCTACTGGATGAGGCCACAATTCGAAAATTTGTCTTACGACACTCCTTACGTCGACGGCTCCTGCGCCGCGGTCAACATTAACCATACCTTCGAGATGCCGGGGAAGTTCATCTTCAAGATCAAGGTGAGGCCGTGGTTTATATATACTGTTGCTGCAAACGGACGTATTGCCGAATGGTATGTGGATGCTGATTCTGTGTTCAGTCTATTTTATGATGCGCCTTCAAATAGATTCCGAACCTATTGGCGAGACAATGGTACTGGACGAGAGTTATTAACCGAGGAGTTCGATGATGGCACTTCTTTTGATGATATTAATTCCGAGCTGATCATTTTCGGTGCGATCCGTCTTGATCAGCAGACAGGACAGCGATTCTTTGTGATCGTAGACGGAGTGAAGCAGGCAGAAGATACGGCCTGGGACTATCCTCCCAATGTCAGAATCTCCGCATTCTCAACCTTATCAATAGGTCACTCTCAGCAAGCAGGTCACGCCGACTCTCAGTTCGAGTCTGTCCAGTTCTGGGCGTGGGACGGAGTAGATAATTTGGGAACGCTTGCGAGCGAGGCAGAGATCGACGCTGCATTGAAGGATAAGCCGACGATCTTTGAGCAGGTCTACCAGCCCAAGATCAAGGCCAGCTACGCGGCACTCGCCGGGCACAACTTAACTCCTGGAGTTCAGTTTTATGTACAAGGTAATGATTGGAACTCCTGGAACGGCCCTCCTTTTACGCAATTATTTGAGTGGAATGCTGACATCATCCTCAAGAACTTCATGGAAAAGGAGTATGCCTTTTGGCGTTTTGTATTTCTTGATTCAAATAATGTGGATGGCTACATTAAGCTGGGACTGGCGTACTTGGGAACCTATCTTACCATGCCCGATATAGAGCCGGGCGTGGAAATGCCTCGCAGGACGGCTTCCGTCAAGACTAAATCGGGATCGGGGCAGGTCTACGGACGGAAAAACTACAGGTATCATTCATTCACCGTGAACTATCCGCCATTTATCGACAGCGACGAGCGGGATGCGATAGACCAGATGTTTGCCCAGATGCTGAATGTGGAGCCGCTGTTCGTCCTGCTCTGGGAGAACAGCCTGGACGTGTTCGGGCCTCTGTACTGCACGGTCGTCGAGCCGGTGCTCCCCTGGCGAAAATCGGACGAGGGGCGGTACTGGGGGCTATCAGTTTCGTTCGAGGAGGTTTTCTAATGTCACTCACGCAGATCAACGACTATGGCATCGGTAATGTCAATCTCACTTCTTTGATGGAAACCCTGGACCGCCAGCGCCGGGGTTATCGGGCAATCTCGCTTACTCACTACGGCGATGTTTTGGAACCTAAGATCGCCGCCGGCAGCATCGTGGAACTCGGTGGAGCGCTGTTCAAGTGCGAGAGCGACGAGAGCATCACCGGCTGGGCGGGAATCGGCAACGACAACGACGTGTACATCAAGCTCGTACCCTCCGGCACCACGGCCACAGCAGTCTTCATCACGGCAGCCCCCACCTGGTCCACCAGTAAGCAGGGTTGGTACGTCGGCAACGATCGATATGTTGCCGGATTATACAAGGATAGCGGAGGAAATTATTCTCGAAAATGGTTGTTTCTTCATGAGGCAGATAAACAGTTCAGAATTATCGGTGATGGTAGTATTAGTTTTTCTGGAGCTGACCTCACCGCTGATGAGGTAGTAACTGGAGCAAATATCAATCTTTCTGCCGACGCGGAGAGAACCTCAACGGATGAAGGCGGTTATCGTAAGTTAAAAGAAATCGTGTGCCCGTTTTATGGTGTGATAAATGTTTACTTTGAAATAGCAAGTACTTTAGGTACATATGATGTGTACGGTAAGGTTTACAAAAACGGGACTCCGGTTGGAGTACAACGATCAACGAGCTCAACATCATATCAGTCTTTTAACGAAGACTTCTCTGTTGTCCCTGGGGATAGAATCCAGCTCTATGTATATCCTCTTGGTACATCTGATACAGTGAAAGCTCGGAACTTCAGACTCCGATCAAGCAAGATTCTTCCCACAGTTCTTGGGGCAATCTTGCAGAATACGTTGACGACCGTAGATGTAAGCAACTCCGGATGAGCACGTTTATTGAGTTAAAATATGAGCTTTGCGATTGAAATAGTAAAACCTATCAATGACCCAATTGTCCTCTTCGAGATTGATCTGCCCCTGGAACACAATATCTTTATCAACGACGAGCCGGGGATTTGGAAATGCAACCTCACGCCTAACGATGTAACGGTTGTGGGATCCGACGGACAGATCGGTTACTTTGGCACGCAGAACGAGGTCTTCTACAACATACAGTCGATGAAGGTGAACATCGTGCCTTTTACCAAGGTCACGACAAAAGCGAATCTCCGCACGCAGAATCAGTCTTTCTTGTATGAGGGAACAACTATATACGTGCATTTCGACGGCTGGCAACCTTCCGATGTTTTCTACTCTATCGTCCTGGGCTCAGTCATGGGATTCTGCGATAAGATCGATCCGGCGAATGACGGTTACTATAACAACGTATACTACGATCCCCGCATCAAGAGTGTGCCTGCAATCGACAAGAAGAAGGACAACCTGTTCTTTGGCATCATCCAGTTTCCGGGCGGGACTTTCGCGCTGATCAACACGGACGGGGCGTTGGATGCGCTAAAGGACGAGAAGATTTATGGTCAGGCCTGCAGGACGCTTCTGGGATTCGCCGGAGATCCCTACTCTGAGTACAAACGTCAAAGCGGCGGATTCGTCGATGACTACGATTTCAATTTCGATGAGTTCAGCATCGAGATGAAAGATATCCGCAAGCGTTTTTCCCGCACGCTCCCGGTGGCGAAATACGATCAGACTACCTGCCCGTATCTGGACGATGACAACGTGGACAAGAACATTCCTCTGGCCTTCGGCACGGTGCGGGACTGCTCGGTGGTCTGCGTGAATGATACCGAGAGTACCCCGGCGAGCTACACCTTTAAACTCTGCTATGTGGGGACCGACGATCTGACGGTGAACGGGATCAAGAACGGACAGACGATCATTGTGCGGGTGGACGACGTGGAGGTCACGCCGGCCTCTTTCACCGCGGCGACCGCCACCTTCACCCTGAGTACCGCCGATTATGATCCGGACGGGCAGAAAGGCAAAGTCACGGCTGATTTCATCGGCTATGTGGACGGGGCGAATGCTGTGATCGAGAACAGTCTGGACATCATCCGTCTGATCCTGGATGTGTACCTGGCCATCAGCTATATATCCGACAACTACAATACCACCGAGTGGGCGGCTGAGAAGGCGACCGCCGATACGATCTCCCGGTTCATCGACAAGGACCTGGAGATCAACGATTTCATCGAGGAGATCTGCGCCACGAATCGCGGGATTTTCGATATCCAGGGCGACGGCAAGATCACCTTCCGGACTACCGATACCAGTAAGACCGCAGCCGCCACCATCTACAGCGACGAGTGGTTGGACGATCCGCAGGTGGATCCCCGCACTGACGAATATTTGACCTCGGTGATCGTGGAATACGCGAAGGCCTACAAGGCCAAGGAATACAGGCGCTACACTAACATCGCTTACGAGAGCGAGCTGGTGGCTCTGTTCGGGCAGTACAAGCAGCGTACCGTGGAAACGCTGTTGACGACTTCCGCCGATGCGCAAGGTAAGAGCGAGGATATCATGGCCGACTCATCGGAGATCCCCGTTATCGTGGAGCGTACTATCGGACTGCAAGGAACAATCTTGGAACTGTTGGATATCGTGAAGGCGGAGATCGACCGGCCGGACAAGGAGCTGTTTGGCATGTCGAAGTGGGAAGTGCTCGGCGTAGGCAAGCAGCTCGCAGAGGGGAAAACCGGGCTGACCCTGAAATACATCGAGAAGGTGGCATGATGAAACCGGAAGATATACAAAATTTGTCGATCCAAAAGTTTCTCGAAGCGGCCCAGAAAGAGGCGCAGAAGCTGTCCGACCGCGAGCTCCTCGTCAAGACTTTCGGCACCGTCGAGTGGCTCAAAGGCGTGATGGGCAACGGCGGCGGAGTTCTCGAGGATATCCGGCAGCTGCAGAAAGCCCAAGCCCGCTACGTCACCCGGGGCGAGCTCATGCTCACCTTGGGCATCATCTCGGTAATATTCGCGGGAGTGGGGGCGCTGATCGTTTTTCTGTGACATAGCCCTGGGAGGGGAACTATGGAAGACAAATTATTTCCTATAAAGATCGATTGGAAACTGACTTCTGATTTCGGGGAAATGCGGCCGATCAACGCACCTCCGGAGAAAAAGACCCACGTTCACGGCGCCTGGGATATTGCAGTTCCAGAGGGTACGCCTATGATGGCCTCCGAGCGGGGCAAGGTGTATCGCCTGGTCCAGTTCCGCTCAAACAGTCAGACGCACAATCTGTTCTGGGACGATCAGAAGTGGTTTGCCTTCTCTAACTATTTTTACGACACCTTCGGCGGCCTGCTGATCCTCGAGGGAGATAGCGGGCTGACCTACGTATTCGCCCACATCTGGGCTCAAAGCATTCTCGACGACCTGTTCGGGGAGCACTCCTCCTGCCAGATCAAGGAGGAGACGGACAAGAACGGCAGCATCGTGAGTCTGTGGAACATGAATGATCCGGATTATGTGGAAGCGGGAGAACGCATCGGATCCAGCGGGAACGCCGGCTATTCTACCGGGGCGCATATCCACATGGAGCTACACTATCGGCGGGAATGGCTGCAATGGTCAAAGCGAGATGATCCAGCGGAGATCTGGCCAATAGAGTTACAAAAACAACTGGACAAGGCGGGGGAGAGGGAAGGATGAAACGAAAATTGGGAAGGAAATTCGCCTTTGCTATCTTCTGTGCGGTACTTTGCCTATTATCCGTCGTCGCTTTCTGCAGGTACATCAAAGAGCCGAACGCGCCGCTGCTGCTGACGATGGTTGCCGCCCCGTGCCTGGCGATAATCGCCGGCGTGGTGGGGGTGGAGGGTGCGAAGGATATCAAGGTTGCGAAGAACGGGGGAGGAGAATGAATGTCAAAGCAAAATGGATTCTGGTTGCCTTCGCGATCGGCCTCCTGGTCGGCGCGGGTGCTGTGCTTTACTTTGTGTATCGCCCTGCTTCTGCTACCATCAATGAGCTTCGGGACGAGTCAGATCGAATGGCTGAGCAATATCGAGCAGAGACTACAGAATATAGTGATCTACTCGGCGAAGCTCGAGGAAGAGTTAGCCAACTCGCAAAGGATCTCGGGCGAGCAGCAGAGGCTCATAACGCAGACATTGAGCGAATTGGGCGACTTGAGGATCAGGCTCGAAGCCTCGAGGAACTTATCGTTAACGTACAGGAATCGAGTGGACGAGCTTCTGAGTACAATAGAGCAATTACAAGAGAAGCTAAAGAAGCTCTCAGAGAGCTTCGAGAATACTATAGAGCCCTTGCAACAGGCCCTAGATATAGCGGAGAAGGAGATCCGCCGGCAGAAGACTAGGATGGTGATCTACGTAATCCTGGCGGCTGCGGCGGCCGGAGCTGCGGGGTACGGGATCGGCAGGCTGGCTGACTAGCCTTTTCTTGTTTTTCCTTCTATTCTGAGATAGATTTCATCGTAGGCACCCTCCATGCCTTTCATCTGATGCTCGTAGACCGGCAGATAGGGAAAGATTGGATAAAAGGAGCAGTGCCTCCAGCCAAGCTCGATAGTGTCCTTGAATCTCAGACCGGCCCCAAAGTCATAGACCGTGCTGTTCGGTGAGAAGTTAAAGTCATTATTATTTGGTGTCACGTAAGTCCTTACCCCTCCATTCACGAACAGTACGTTGAACATCAGGACTTCAGCCTCCAGTTCGGTGTAGAGAGCTCCCTTCATTTCGAATGCTTCATACGGCTCATACATCAGCACCCCCGCCTGGGGAACAATCCCCAGCTCAAGAGCAAAAAAGAATACTAACCAGTTCATTTTTCATACCTCCTATTGATCTTCCCAATAGACAACCAAGGTGAATAGTTTTACTTCCATGACATAAAATCTTGTTGTTTCCATCACATATCCTCCAAAAGAATTTTTAGCTCTATATTTCACGGTTCTTGCATAATCAGCGCCATGTTTTCCAACGGCCTGTTTTTCGCCCCAATCCATCACACGTAAAGAATTCGGATCGTTGAGATTTTCTCTAAACCACTTTTTTACTGCTGGATCTCCACCAATATAGGCACATCCGAGCAATATGATACAAAGAAGAATCGAAATCAGGATTATCTTCATTTTTTTCGTGCCTCCTATTGACAAGCATAGCATATCGGGTAAAATAAAGCAAGAAATATTGAAAAAAAGTGTTGACAAGGCATCGTAGATGTGCTATTGTCTTAATCATGGGAGTGGAAATGGCAGAAAAAATAAAAGCTTATGCGTTCAAAATATGGCTCAATGAGGACGAATCAGAGCGTTTTGAGGCCTTTGCACGTGAATCTGGAATGAAGAAAATAGCGATTGCACGTAAGGCCATCCTGAGATACATCGACGAAAACGAGCAGAAAGCTGAAAACTAGCGGGGGGGGAACTGAAAGGATGAATGGCGCATTTGTAGACAGAATGTATTTATTATACGAAGTTAAATCTGCAAAGTGCGCTACATTTCAATCATGCACACCTTCAAAACAATCCCTTTCCCAACGACAAGCCCGAGAATCAAGGCTAGACAAAGCACCGAGAAACTTCAGCGGGACTACGATCATCTCGCGGTACTTTTCTGGTCGCACTGTAACGCCGACGGTTCCTGGCAAGACCGAATCGAAGAGCGTTTGCGAATCATCGAACGCAAGCTACCAATCATCTAACACCCTACCCTACCCTTCTCAACAGAATCCCCTTACAGCTCAGTTATCTCAGATTCTTGCCCGTATTCGTTGCTGCGGTCGGCTAGGCGACGAGCGTGAGGCGCGGCGGTTGTACCTCGTCCATGGTGTCGGCTTCCGGCAGTACCGCTCTGCTTACGAGACCGGCCGGCAGGAGGTCCGGAGAAGGCGAATTATGCAGAAAGGAAAGGAGCTGGCGTGATCGATAAAGTAGAACTGGCAGCAGGCATTTTGCTGACGGCACTGGTAGTCGTGATCGTAGTACCCGGGCTGATCGTAGCAATTATACAAGGCTGCTTCGGAAAGAGGCGGCCAAGAAAGGAAAAGGAATGAAGAAACTAGTAGTCGAGGAATTCACATTCGATGGTACACAGAGAGAGCTTGAAATCGGAGAACAATACTCTTATTTCAAAGATCCCGAAACGGGGAAATATTACCGCCCCATTGAGGGATTTACCGTCACGGCCAACGAGGACGGGGATCTTAATGATCGATTCATTGAGGTACTTCCCTAAGGAGAAGAAACAATAGGATACGGGTTGATTGAACCAGCGATGTTCGGTCTGCCCGTATTCCGATGGGCTACCTGGGGAAGATCGCTCTGGGCGTCGTCCAGCTTCCCCAGGATCTTATCATCTAAGGAATACGGGATGAATATCAAAACAATCGTAAACGAGCGCAAGCGGGGCTGCGGCTATCGGCAACCTGGTGGTTTGTACTTGATCGCCGGACAATCGGAGGCACCATGCGGCAAGCTGCCGCTGGAGCTCTCGGTATGTCCATGCTGCGGCCAGGGCATCAAACCGGCCAGGGGCTGGACCTGGGTGAACGGCAAGAAGCTGTTTGATGGCGTGGAGTGTGTGCCGTATCACAGATCCGAACCGGATGCCTGTGCGTTCTGCATTCTGCATGAGGGGAATATTCCCGAGAAGATGGGGCTGCTATGGATCGGGGAAAAGTTCTATGCCACCCCGGAGGAGTTCCTCAAAGAGAGTATGACGCAGGGGATCAGCCGGCGCATCACTGCAATTCCCAACGAGTTCGAGATCGGTAAAACGTGGGTATTGTTTGCCCACCGGAAGGCAATCGCTCGATTCTGTGCTCACCCTACAATCGAGAGAAGGGGCAATCCGTTGACCGAGGAGCAACTTAAAAGTTGTCCAGATTGCAATGGAGATGGTTATATCTATCTTCCTGCGATCTTCGGCTGTTTTCTCCCCGAGCGGATTGAATACATCGTGAAGGATGAAGACGAGGAGGAAAAGCTCGAGCGCCTGGAAAAGCGCGGGATCACCCTGATTCGATTGGTACGCACCGACGATGGCAACGGCAACGGGGTACTGAAGTTTAAAGAAGAGGAGGTGATGGCATGAGCAATATCAATCAAAGGGAAATCGGTGAGATTATCTGTCCTGCGTGTGGACAGGTCGCCGCGGAATGTCGGGAATATACCGACGGCTCAAAAAACTACATTCATATTAAACGATTCCATTCAAAGCCATTTCCACATTGGGCAATCGAAAAATCTTGCTATATAGCGAAAACAAATTAAAGAAGGATTTCGATGAGCAATCAAGCATTAAAGATCGAATACGACAGTGAGGATCTGCAGAAGCTCGAGGACGCGCTTGGTGAGATCAAATCGCTGGCGATGCGGGCCCGGATGGGCACGGAGAAGGAGAGCCGCCACTGTCTGAAGGAGATCCTCTTCCAGGCCAACAGTATCACCAATCTGATGCTGAACGGCGTGATCATGGACGAAGTGGAGCTCTCCAGGTGATAAGCCGGACGAAGATAGATTGGTGCGATCACGTCTGGAATCCGGTCTGGGGCTGCCGACACAATTGCCCGTACTGCTATGCCCGAAAGCTTGCCCGCCGGTTCGGGATCGAGAAAGCCCGCCAGGAGAAGAAGCACATCGAGTCCCCGGGATGGACCCTCGAGCTCCTGTCCAGCCTGGCCGGACACCTGCAGGCCTTTCAACCGACCTTCCTATTGAGCAACTTCAATAAAGCTTTCCCGCGGAAGCCGTCACGGATCTTTGTTGATTCGATGTCCGATATCGCCTTCTGGAAGCCGGACTGGATGCACATGGTATTGCGAAAGATCCGCCGGCATCCGGAACATATCTTCCTATTTCTCACGAAGGACCCGAAGGCCTACGAGAACTTGAGCTTCCCGAATAACTGCTGGCTCGGTGTCACGATCACGACTCAGGCGGAGATGGATGCGCTGGGCGCCTACCTGTTTGGCTGCTCCTGGGAGGAGAATGCGAACCTCTTCCTCTCGATC
>Ga0307378_10006973_pt1 | contig 15277 bp, 16 predicted proteins | sample UN1MG_FD_202238 | JGI IMG/M metagenome (GOLD analysis project Ga0307378, IMG submission 202238) | Soil microbial communities from Risofladan, Vaasa, Finland - UN-1 | ecosystem: Environmental > Terrestrial > Soil > Coastal area > Acid sulfate soil | place: Finland: Risofladan, Vaasa | collected...
GTCACGAATGATGATTCTATTGACAATGTTGGCACCAGACGTTTAGATGCTAACTATTTTTATTAGAACATACAAGGGAGATAAACATGAAAGTTCGAATTAGTAAGGGTGATGTGGTAGTGAACTTGGATAGATCAGATTTAGTAACAGTTGATCCTACACATGATGGAATTGTTTTCAATTTTAAGAATGGAACTCATTTCTATAATGCAGATCAGCAAATGCCTACTCATACAAAGCACATGATTAAAGCTGGGGCAGATGCATTTGAAGGAGATCTAACCTTCAATTTATTGGATTATAGACAACCTGTATCAGTTTCTGTAGTCTCAAATCCACCGAAAGAAAAGCCAGTGTAATTCATTTTTAAAACATAACCTTTATATATATTAATATTTGAGTAGTTGATTTTGTTTTTTCGATTTAACTGACACTTGGTGTAACTTCTGAGACATCTGATAAATGTCAACCCACCGGCCGCATGAGTCCGGTAATTAGTGCTCACCTCTACACTTTAAAATAGAGGTAACAAAACTTTACACCTACAAGTCAGTTAATTTTATTTGATTCAAGAATTTGGTTGGAGAACTTAAAGGAATTTCAGACATACATTCACATATGTATTGGTCACACCGCGTATGCGGTAAATCTAATTCCTTTTTCTATCTCTAGCCATACTTTTTTCGGAGACTTGGGTATGAATCCTTGCTCGCATGTCCAAGTCTCCGAATCACTATTATCAAGTTTCCTTAGAACTCAAAGTAAGTTCAGAGGTGTTTGGTACACCAAAAGACTGTTAATCTTTCGTAGTCCGTTCGAATCGGATCATTTCTTACTTTTACCATCTAAGGAAAATTTTTTGAGAGAACTGGAAGTGGTTACAGATTCTGGAGCAATCATCAACCACTTCCACAAACTCTCAATTAAACTTATAAATACCCGATAATAACTCACAAAAACACAAGAAGAAACTCAAATGATAATTTCTATACTGACAAAAAAATAGATATAAATATCCTATGTTAATCAATCGAAAGGGGGAATAGAATGACAAAGAGAGTTCCGAACATTGATGCATCTGTCCTTGGGTTCACACCAAAGGGAGCATTCTATAACCCTGCGGAAATGCAAATGCAAAAGATGGATGAATTATGGGCAAGATTTTTTAAGTTCGACCGTATCATTTTTTCTTTATCGACAATCCTTCCCGGAACTGCATACTCGAAGGGTCGAATGGCACACATGTTACTTTCAAATCCGGTGCCCCAAAGTAAAGCTCTGGTCCGGTATGGATTAGATGACTCCTTTGAAGATCGGATAATCATGTACAATCTGCAAAACGAGTCAATACCAAGAAGTCTGAAAAGTCTACTAATGCTAACGGGAATCAAAAACAAGAAAACAAAGGAGGTGCTGCTACCCAGTGTGAACAATGCGAGAACAAGAAGAATTATTCTTGAATTTATTTTTAACCGAAGTAATAAGTCGCTTGATGAGCTTGCTGTTAAATACAAGGTGAAACTCAGACGACTGATTCGGCACGCTCTTGGTAAATATATTATACATAAACTCTTGAATGGAGACATGAAAGTTTTTCATAAATATATTGGGATATATAACCCAAGTGCATATCTAGCTATCCTCCACATCTTTGGAAAAGATATAGGTGATGGTAAACTTATGTTCACATCTTTCTTTCCTAAGATGAATCACTATTGCACCCTAAGAGATCTTGCTAAGAGTCAAAAGAGTGATCGTTTCATTGAAGGTGCAAAAGAGGCACATTTGCCTCCAGAAGTTCTTATGGGGTTCAGAAACTATTTCAAACTCCCCATTGAAAAGAAGGCCATATATGAAAGGTCTCAAATGTCTGAAAGACAGAAACTTCAGACTGAAGCAGCTATTAAGAAAGCTGGCGGAAAAGTAAAAGTTAATTACGAAAAACAAGATATATATGATCTATGGAAAGCTCTATATTTCAAGCTTTTCAATAAGGATGATGATAATTTCAATAGCATCGTTGATGCAATTGAGCTATTGAGTCAAGATAAGAGTCACATTGATTTTGGAAAGACAGTTATTATTTTCGACTGCTCACATTCAATGTATGGCTCAGATAAGAGACACCTTCATCCATTTTTAACTGGGATGTCGATTATATCAAAATTAGATAATGTTCAGACGGTGATTTTTGCAGGTGGGACATATATAAAAACCCCATCGGAAAAATGGCCAAAAGTTATTATCCCAATTGGAGTCACCAATCTATGGAAACCACTGATAGAAGCGGCCAAACAGGAACCTGAAACAATCATGGTGATTTCAGATGGATATGAGAATGCAGTCAAAGGGTTATTTGCAGTAGTTCATAAACACTTGAAAGATATTGGTTACAAGTATAACCTAGTTCATGTCAACCCAGTGTTTGCTGCAGAAATGTCTGGTGCAAGAAAGTTGGTTCCAGATGAACCTATTTTAGCAATCTCTGATTATAAATACCTTGAGACAAACTTCATTTTTGGGATGCTTCAGACACACTCGGAGCAGATCAAGAATATCCTGGTCGAGAAGTATAAGACCATGGTACTCAAGGAGGCATCAGATGTTAAGGAAATTAAAGCGTCTATTTAAACGAGTAGGTAAGATAGTGAAAAAAGTAGATGGATTGAGAAGAATCGGGAGTTGGAAAATTGGTATTAAGGTCCGACTCCCAGATAAGAAAGGTGCATATTTCGATAAGAATGGGGGACAAAAGAATGGGAATTTTTGATCAACTAGGATTCACAAATATTGATCTAACCGATGATCCAGATGAGATCATGAGTATTGATAATTTAGCAATGACTGTAGTTCCTGTTCGAATCAAAGATCCTGCAAACAACCAGAGACTCACAAACAGGATAGCGAGACCTATGAACATAAGGTTCGCTGGAGTCGTCAACAGAAGGTATGGTGAGATGAATTGGGAGAATACAGATCCTGATTTAGATGGGATCGTACCTACAAATTCAATGGTTCTCAGTGATCAGACTGCTCAAGATCATGCAATGGTTGAACCAGGTGTCATTGAAAAGAAGTCCAATAAAACATATGATAATTGCTGTTGTGTCCAAGCTAGTCAATGTGGATACTTATCTGGTGATGATTCGAAGCATCATTATGATATTCTGCCACACGATCTTCGTAAAGTTCTTCTGAACCAAGAACTTCGACATGAAAAAGAGTTTGGAAAACTCTGGCCATATATCGAGACTTGGTTGAAAGGAATTCCTGGTGCCCGGGGAGGCGGCGGTCACCTTGAGTATTTCTTCAAACCATATGCAAAAGAACTTGAAGAGTTCGCGGCGGAGTTCGAACCAGCTCAAGATCAAATCGGAGCAATCATTCTCTTCGGTGGAAAGATTGTTGGTATTGAAGTGATGCCTACCGTTGAACATTGGCTCTGGTATTGGAAATGGTTGATTCGTGGTTGTTATGGTGCAGAGTATATTAAAATGAGGGAAACAGGAAAGATCGTACGACCGGAATTGAAAATCCCAGAACAGATTTCAAAGATTACAAATGATATCGACAACGTAGTTAAAGAACTCAACGAATGGATTGGTTCATACAAAGACCAAATAGCTCATAAACTTTTAACTATCAAAAGTAGAACTACAAAGGAGGGATACAACCTGACTGATAAGACTTCCCACAAAATTATTCAACTCCCGAACGGTGGTGGTGGAGATATGCTTTTCTCGGGAGAACAACCAATGTATTTATCCTTGGTTGTGTAATGAATAGTCCTTTCGCAAAGCAGGTTAAACTGCTGAAACGAGGACTCTTTGACTTTTTAAGTTCCGCAAGTGTGGAGACACTTGTACTCATGGCTATTATAGCAAGAGTAAAGATACCGAACGGTATATTACCAATAGCTGAGAAAGTTCGTAGGAGAAATCCTAATATCATCAGCATTGGTGTTCGAGATTAGCCACCATCATCTAGTCATGATGGTTAAGCGCTTTGGACTTCCTGTCCTCTGTCGTCAGCGATCTCATTATCCATTGTAGTTTGATGGATAGTGTGATTTGCTGATGACAGAGGACAGGAATCTTTTTTCCCTATACTTTTTCTCGTTTTATTTCTTTTAATCACATACCATTGAAGAAGGGGAAGTCTCATGAAACAAGTTTCGACAGAGAAATTCATCGAACGATTAGGGGTGGAAGTATACCCAATTACATTCGTCAAGTTCCTACTCAACAAGAGAAAGATTCTTTCATACTTCGCAAAAGCAGCTGATAAGGATTTTGAAATCAGAGGTATCAAGTACAAGGTTGATCCTTCTGATTGTGATATCTGCAATCAGAAAAAGGCGGAAGGAATTCTATGTAGGCAGCATACCTCTATTCATAGAGTGTTAGATGGTGATCATGTAGCATTCGATCTTGACACTCAAACATATCTATACAAAAATGAAATTTTCAGAATGGTTGGTGAACGACTGGTAATCGTATATTGCCCACACCCGAAACTCATTACCGGTGAAATCACCGATATGAAGGTTCGAAAGATAAATACGGTTACCATCGAGGACGAGAACCTAAAATTTCCAGAATACAAGGAGGTGCGAGAATTTATTTCAAGTGAACTAATGGAACAGTATATGAAATGTTGGTTCAATCAGGAGTTTTCGGTAATTACAGTTCCTGAAGATCGGAACTATTCAAATTGGTGTTTGGTTGCTAACCACTAAAAGTAGGAGGTAAATAAGTATGGTCGACATGAGAGATTACACAGAACTAGATGAAACAGGATTTGACACATATCAACCTGTTGCACCAGAAGAAGAATTCTTCCATTCAATCTATATTGCTGGGCAGACTAGGGATAATCATGCCGGGATTTCTGAGAAGGCCGAGAAATTCCAAATTCGTGGGGTTGAATATAATCTCGATAAGGTGTGTATGATTATTACCCATGTGAAACCCATTCTCTCGAAATCAGAGAAATCGGGTCCAGCTGGAAAAGAAACTGTAACATGTTTCTCATTCAGGAAGGGTGAGCCGCCTTGGCAGGGATGGAAAGGTCGTCAGTGTGGTACAAACTCTGCTGAGAGAGCAGCATCTGACTTCTGTCAGATATGTAGAGCACAGATCATTGTAACCGGTGTTTATTGTGATGAGAACGGAAAACCAATTCTTGGTGAGGATAAGAAACCGACGTTCGTATTCCTACGAGGAAAAGGAATGAAGTATAAGAACGTTGCTGATTACCTCATGGAGCTTGGGAAGAAAGAGCTTGATCCTCTGATCAAACCTGTGACCCCTGAGAGCAAGAAGTGGGAACAAAGGAATGTAAACAATAAGCGATTCGTCACCGAGATTACAGTAGGGGAAGCTAATTCTAAGTATGGGGTAAAGAAGGTATTTGATCTAAAAGAGGGTATTCAACTACCAGATAAGATTGTAGTTGATATCTTAAATGTGGCAAAGAAAACAGTCGAAAAATTCAACGAGAAATTCGACTGGTCAAAGAAGGGTGAGACTCAAGGATATGCTCCTACACAAGAAGCGAAGACTGTAGATCCTGCTCATGTACTTCCCGATGCCACTTCTAAAGATGATCTACCAGCGAAAGCTCCAGTCGAAGAAAAACTGAATGATGAAGAACCATTTGATTTCAATGAGCTGGAGTTTTAATAATGGGAAAAGAAAAACCAGCTCGTTGGTATGATACCGTATACATGAAGAGTGCATACTCTAAACCAGTTGAAGAATGTGGTTATTATGTATTATACAAACAAGTTGTAAAACTTTTGCCTAAAGATGTAGACACCCAAATCTTTGAATTAGGATGTGGGACAGGTAGACTCGCAAAGGTAATTTGTTCTAAAAAATACACAAACTATCTCGGGGTTGATTTCTCCGGAGTAGCAATTAAAGAGGCGAGAAAATACGTTCCTGAATATATCTTCATGGTTGAAGATATTCTAAGTGATCGAGTTGATAAAGCGATGAAGGGACCAGATGTCTTCATCGCTTTAGAAGTACTGGAACACATCAAACATGATATCATGTTAATTTCAAAAATACCTCCGAAGAAAAAAGTTATCTTTTCTGTTCCATCGAAAGATTATATATCTCATGTTCGACACTTTCCGACTTTCTTTGATGTAGAAGCTCGATATGGGAAACACTTGAAGTTTGAAAACGCGGTTGTCATTGAAAAGAAGAAGGTCAGCAAGATAAAAGATCAAAATCAGATAGTAAACAAGGGATTATTCTTAGTTGAAGCAACGAAAAAGTAACTGTGAATTGAAGGGTGGATCAACGTCCACCCTTCTTCGTGGAGGAATTGAATGCCTGCGAATAGCGAAACACCAGAAGAAATAAAATATGTTGATCGGTTAGATATTTCTGTCCTCAGTATCGCTGCAATAAAGGACTTAATAAAAGGGAATATTCATAACACCATAAAGTGTTGGGAAAATGGAATGGATATTCCAAAACAAACATTTAGAATCGTGGGACCTGCTGGAATTGGAAAAACTGAAATTTGTTACCAAATAGCTAAAGAATTAACTGAGGAACTCAAAGAAGTATTTGATTGTATGGTGGTGAAATGTCCAGTTTTATCAAGGGATGATTTTCTTATTCCATTCCCAGTCATAGACAATGGAAATACAAGATTCAAGATGTTGTATTCTGATTTTATTCCAACGAAACAAGATAGCTGTGGGATATATGTCATTGATGAATTCAGTAGAGGGGATCATACTCTTCAACAGTTGATGTGGCAGATTCAAAATGAATATAAGATCCATCTTCGAGATTTACCCAAAGGATGGTTCGTGATCACAATCGACAACCCAGATGATCAAGAATATAGCATTGACAATTTAGAAGATGCTGCTGGGTTAAGAAGAATGCTTCATATCTATGTTGAAGTAAACCCTAAAGACTTTCTTGATTATGCAATTAGCACTGGATATCATAAAGCGGTCATTGAGTTTATTCAGGCACACCCAGATTATTTGTATGACTTCGATGCACAGAAGGTTGGGAGAGTCTATGCTAATCCCGCCAGTTACGAAAGATTATCAAATATATTGTGGGGATTTGAGTGTAACGGTGGCATCAATAAAAACCTTTCTTCGATAGAAGCATTATCTTCAGGTCTATTGAATCAAGGAATGACAAGAAGGTTCATCAACCCAAAAGATATTCTTTATGATTATAATAAGGTTCGTTCTCAAATCAAGAAATTCAAAACTGAGAATAATAATGCCAAACTCGGTGAGATCATGTTAGGTTTTATTACTTACATGACAACGTCAAGACCTGAATTTGATGATCAGAACAATGATGTTAATATATCTAAAAAAGGGTTTGAAAACATAGTTAATTTCTTAACAGATATCCCGATAGATACAGCAGCATTATTCATTGCTACAATTGATAACTTCTCAAGAAGATCACCAGAATTTAAATATCTTACATCAATTCATGTCAAACTCATGCAAACATCTGAGGTTTACAAGAGACTATTTTATGATGAATTACTTGCTTGTCAGCAATCTGCTGTAGCTAATGGAAATAAATGATGAATCAAACAACTAGATTAAAAGATTTGATTGCCCAGATGGTATTGGTGAATTCATATTGGGGATATCTATTTTCTAGAGTTAGAAGAATACCGACATCAAACATTGGTTCAATTATGGGAGTTAAACCAGAAAGAGATGGGACTATCTCTCTACTGTATGATGTTGATATTATGGAAAAGACCGATGATCAAACAATCAAATTGGTCTTGGAGCATGAAGGTTTCCATATTCTGACTAAACATATCCCGCGCATGATTAGAATTCTTGCTAATGAATTTAATGATGACGTAAAGAAGAGTAAGTCATTGGTTTGGAATTATGCGGCTGATTTCGCTGTTCATGGGCAAATGAATATGCCACAAGAGTTAACAGTAGGTGGTCTTCCATTCAAACCATTATTTCCATCAATGTACAACCTCCCCAACGGCAATATGGCAGAGTATTATTACAACAGACTACTCGAGGATAAAAAACTTCAAGAGCAAGTTTGCGGCAGTAAACCTCAAAAAGGAAAAGGTGAGAGTGACAGTAAGGGAGATGATAAAGGTGGCAGTAATGGAGGAGAAAATAAATTCCCCGGTGATCACAAAGAATGGAAAAAAGGGGTAGCAGATGTTCCAGATCTTCATTCAGTTGCAAGGAAGATTGATAACTATGTTGCTGAGATAGTAAAGGATTCATTGAAAAACTTCAGCAATAAGAGATCACTTCTACCAAATAATGTTTCAGAACTAATTGATGCAGTCCTTCGACCACCTCAAGTTCCATATTATTCAATTATCAAGAAGTTAATTAAAGCTTCTAGGTTGAGTAGATTTAAACGATGCTCCACGAAGATCAATCGAAAGCGAACCTATATGTTCGCAATAGGAGATCAAGATAAAGATCTTCCAGTTATGTCTCCATTTCCTGGAAAGACAAGAGATTATTCATTCGATATCTCGATCATTCTTGATACCTCTGGAAGTATGAACAAAGATGACATAATTGAAGGGTTATCAGGAATCAAGAGCATCATTGAAAAAGATAGACATTGCAAAACAACAGTTATTGAAAACGATGCTCAAATTCAAAAAGAATACATGGTAAAGAAAATCAGAGATATACAATTCAATGTCAAAGGAAGAGGTGGAACCATCCTTCGTCCAGCTCTAGAAAGGAGTCGGGAATTAGGTGTTGATGTAGCTCTTGTTTTCACAGACGGATATTGTGAAAATATAAATTCAGTTCCAAGAAAGTTACTACCCAAGAGAATCATTTGGGTTATAACTAATAATGGAAGTGCATCTAATGTTAACAGAACAGGATTCATAGTACCATTAAATAAGTAGAGATGATGGGGGTGCTTATCTGGGTGCCCCCAATATGGAGGATCAATGAGCTACAAAGAGTCTGACATTAAAGTTCTTGATGAAGTTACTCATATTCGGACAAATCCTGGGATGTACATAGGTGATACTTCTAATCCTGTGCATCTTATTGAAGAGGCATTGGACAATAGTTTAGATGAGTGTTTAGGTGGTCACGCAACAATTGTGGCAATCACCATTGATCAGAAAAATCATCTCTATACAGTTTCTGATAATGGAAGAGGTCTACCACTTGGCGATGATATTCCAATCATCGTTTCATCTAAATTATTTTCTGGCGCCAAATTCAAGACAATGAAGACTGCATACGCAATATGTAGCGGACTTCATGGCGTTGGATTAGTTGCTGTAAATGCACTAAGTGATCTATATACAATTGAAGTTTACCGAGATAAACAACATGCTATATTTCAATTTGAAAAGTCAGAAATAAAGAACAAAAAGATTGAAGATTTTACAGGAAAAAAACCCTTTTCAACGAAGATTCAATTCAAACCTACCAAAAAGATTTTCAAGAGTCTTATTCCCGATATTGACCGAATAAGAAAAAGACTACTTATTGCATCAGTAGAACTTCCCAAATGCAAATTCGTATTGAATGTTGATGGGAAACAAGAAATCATTCAATTATCTGTATCTGAATACTTTGGTAACTATTGCATTGGTGATAACGGTGGGGTTACTGAAATCATTGACATTAAAGCTACGAGTGGACTAGAGAATTTCAAAGTTCGATTTTGCTACTCGCTAAATGGAGTTATCTCTCCAAAAATTCTTTCCTCAGTTAATCTGCTTCATGTAGAAGGTGGTGGAACACACGTTAACTACTTCTATGATATATTGAAGGGAATATTTGTCCCAAGAGCAAAGAAATTGGGTCTGAAATTCCAACCACAAGATTGTTTATGTGGTCTTCGATCATATCTAAGTCTTTCATTGAAAGAACCTGAATTTGCAGCTCAGACCAAAGATAAACTTATCAACCATAAGTCATATCTTGATAAATTATGTGGTCAATTAGAAAAACAGATGGAATATTACTTCAGTAAAAATCAGGAACAGTTGGAAGTATTACTTCAGCATTTTCATCAGTATAGAGAAAAGATTGACTCGAAAAAGTTAAAGGTCGTAACAGGGTCCAAGAGAACTTCTACAAAATTCACCAAGTTGAGAGATTGCACTAGCAACCACGGAGTTTTATTTATAGTAGAAGGTGATTCTGCTGAAGGTTCATTTATTCAATGTAGAGACCCCAAGACTCATGCTGTATTTCCACTAAGAGGTAAAATCCCTTCAATTGCAAATGCTAAAGATATTTTGAAGAATAAAGAAATAGGTGAGTTAATCAGATCATTCGGAACAGGAGTTGGACCACACTTCGATATCGCGAACCTCAAATATGATAAGATAATATGTGCAACAGATGCTGATCCTGATGGTGAACACATCTTTTGTCTATTAACGATCGCATTAGCAAATCTAGTTCCCGACATAATTAAGAACGGTCATTACTACTTTGCTCAAACTCCACTATATGCAATCAATGAAGGAAAGACATTCATTCCTCTTTGGACAACTGAAGATTTAGATAAAGCAAGAGAAGCAAATAGAAAAGTAACTTACTTCAAAGGTCTAGGTGAGCTATCTCCTTGGCAACTCAAGATATGTGCAATTGAGGAAGCAACAAAAAGATGGATTCCAGTGGAATATACAACTGATCTTAAAGAGATTATGAAGCTATTTACAGATGTACAAGCAAAGAGAGATCTACTGAATAATAAGTAGGATTAACCTGAATCTCAAAGGAGTGAGTATGGAAAAACCATCAAATGTTGTATATAATTTGAATAATACGATGATACAAAATGCAGATGGTCCTAATTATCAATTAGATGATTGTAGTATCATATCATCTAGTGAAAAAATTGAAGTTCATTTTAGAAACTTGAAAAGTAAATTACTCCAACATATTGAAGAAGCAGATGCTATCGTTGGTTGTATTGCTTGGTTAACTGATAGAGATATATTAAAGGGACTATCTGAAAAACGTGCCTGTTCTATTTTAATTCAAAAAGAAGACTTCTTGAGACCAGATTCTATTAACAACCATGGGTTACAACAGGTATATAATTCAATACGAGGAGGATTTAATCGGGATGATTATTCAGTAGCGGGTACGAGAATTTATGGAATGTCATGTTGTTGTGATCCTGACATTGAAGCCATTCGATGTGTTGGTCATAATAATTTTGACAAGAAATCTGCCTTCCCCCGGATGCATCATAAGTTCTTGGTGTTCTTGAAAGTAAATGAAAATGATCCACCGGCTGAATTAGCACATTATGGACCAGGACCAGAATACATACCCTATAAAGTCTGGACAGGTTCATTTAATTTCACCTATAATTCTTCAAATTCATTAGAAAATGCTGTGGTCATATTGGGTGATACGATATCGAACGCTTATTTCCGAGAATGGGGGTGTTTAGCAGCGATATCCGAACCTCTGGATTGGAGATCTCATTGGATTCGACCCGAGTGGAGAGATGGAACATAACACTTCAAAAAAGGACTATAGTATGGAGCAAAGAACTAAATTCTATGAAGAAGTAATGGCGAAGAAAAGGAGTGATAATAGGTGGAGATTGTTAACTGGAATTATAATTATTTTAACTCTTTTAATGAGTATAACTATGATAACAATTGGATTAAAGGGATTATTTTCCATGGTATCTGTCCAAGAACTTGGGGATGAATTGACTCGGGATCCAGGGAAGATGTCAAGCGAAGTATTAGGTGAGGAAACATAATATGCCATATATCAAAGATCATAGGCGAAGATTCTTTGATCAGTACATTGAACCATTTATCAAGTATATTGATAGCGAAGGTGAACTCACATATATTGTGTATAAGATTTGCCTCGAGTATGCTTATAAAAATAAAGTTTCATTTGCCATCTTATCAAATGCTATCAAAGCTCTTGAATGTGCAAAGTTAGAATTCTACAGAAAAGAATTAGCTCCATACGAAGATGAGAAAATCAAAGAAAACGGAGACGTAACCGTAACGATGAGGAGAAAGTGATGAACAATCAAGAACTAACTGTAGTATCTAGGAATGGGACTGTTAATTGGGTTCCAAATATGAAACAACAATCAGTAAGAGAAAAGATTTTAGATGTGCTAGTTAATTTTGATGATCCATTAGCTATTGATGAACTAGCTGCTCTAGCATGTGGAACTAAAAAAATTGTTTCAACTCACTTGTCTAAGTTGTATACTTCTCCAGCAAATAAGGAAATTCGCATTCTAGAAAAAATTCAAGAAATTGGAGAAAGGAGATCTAAATTTCAATTAATACCATATGCGAGAAAAATACCAGTCCCAGAATTGAATAAATTGCTATCTAAAAATATTGATAGATTCACAATGATTGCAGCTAAAACATATCACCAAAGTATTATTGAAAAAGATAGAAATGATCAGATAGTCAGGAATAAGGAACTTCCTAATAACTTAGTTTTTAAGATTCCAGGAGGGGTTAAAATTCCAGACAAAATCACGGTGACATTTGTGGTAACAAGAGAAGGTACGTAGCAGCGACTCAAGGAGATTACATGGACAAAATCATACCGAGGTTTTACAAAAATTATGGAAAATATGTCAACACAAGTAGAGCGTTTCCATTAGACGTAGACGGATTAAAACCAGTTGAAAGAAGGGTGCTTCTTTCAGCATATCAAATTGCAAGGGAGAAATTTGTAAAGTCGGCCAGGGTTGACGGTCACTGTTTAATTGGAAACACTAAAATAAAGTTAGCTAATGGAAATGTTAAACCTATTGAGCAACTTTACAACGAAAATGCATCTAATTTTTACGTGTTTTCATTTGATATAGATAATTGTAAACCTGCTATAACAAAAGTTGATAAAATTTCCCTTACAAAACATACGACAGAGTTAATTAAGATAGTTACAGAAAGTGGCGATGTAATATGTACACCTGATCACTTATGGTTATTAAAAGATGGAAATTATACTGAAGCTAAAGATCTAGAAGTAGGGGACTTACTTGAATTAGTAGAGTTTGGAATAACTGAAAACAATTTATTTAAAGCACAGTGGATGGGTCTTTCTGGTTATGAAGTAGTTAGTTGTAGTTCTGGTTGTTATTTTAGTCATTGGTTAGCAGATGAATACAACTGTAAGAAAGGAATAGAAATATTAACAGATGACAAAAAATTCCAGAGACATCATAAAGATTTTAATCAATTAAACAATAACCCAATAAATATACAAAGATTACAACCAGAAGATCATATGCCTCTTCATTGGAAAATATGGTATTCAAAGGATGGTAAGGAAATACTTTCTAAAAATGCTAAAGAACTACATTCTAAACATCCGCAAATAGTAGAAAAACTTATGCAACATAATGAAAAGATGTTAAAACAAGATCCAGAATACTACTCAAAGAAGGCGAGAAGTAATTGGGAATCTCGTTCGGAAGAAGATAAAAAAGAATATATTGAAAGAATGAGACAAGGGATGTTAAAATACTATCGAGAAGGGGGAAAAGAAAAAAGATCTGAAAGACTAAATAATTATTGGAATCAAGATACAGATCAAGTTAATAGACACCGAGAAGCTAATAGACTAGGTGGCCACAAAATGTGTGGAAACTTCGTAAATAACCACAGAGTAAAAATCCTAAAGACAATGAATATGCTATTGGAGCAGAATATTGTTCTAAATGAAGAAAATTATAACACAAATAGGATTTCTAAAAGATACCCACTGTATGATAAAATCTTAAATTATTTTAACTCATATGAAGAAGCAATAGAAGAAGCCAGAAAATATAAGAATCATTCAGTTATTAGTATTGAAAAAATCTCTTACATAGAACCTGTTCCTGTTTACGATTTAGTAAATGCAGAATTCTATAATAATTTTGTAGTTCAATTCGATGATAATACAGGAATTGTGTCTCATAATTGTATTGGGCATTTTCACCCGCATGGGACCTCTTATGGGTCTATAGTTCAGATAGTGAGACAAGGATTCCTTGAAGGTCAGGGAAACTTTGGATGCAACTTGGGAGTTGAACCATCCCCACCTGCTGCCATGAGATACACAGAGTGTAAACTACCAACGAGAACTTTAGACCTTGCATTTCGGTTGATAAAACATGTTCCTTGGGAAGAATCAGATTTAGATAAAGAACCCAAATATCTTCCAACTATGTTCCCTTTCTGTTTACTTGGAAGTGAATCGACACAGGGAATTGGATTTGGTTACAGAACATACATACCATGTTACAAGATTGAAGATCTATTCGCACGATTAATGTGGTTATTGGGAATTGATAAAACAGAACCAATTATCAAACCCATATCAGATTGTAATATTCTAGCTAGTGAATCTGCATTGAAATCCCTCTTAACAACTGGAAAAGCAACAATTCAAGTTCAAGGTAGAACACAGATCAACAATGCAAGATTGAAAATCGCAGTTAGATCTTGGCCTCCAGGAAAAAGATTTGAATCAATTTTGGGTAAATTATCGAAAGAGTTAGAAAATCAAGATATTGGTTTCCAAGATCTCTCATCTGGAGAGGATGGAACATACATTGTATTTGAGGTACTGAAACAAAGAAGTCGAGAATCAATTTTTAATAAGTTCGTTCCGAAACTTCAGGAAGCACTGAAGGGAAACATTAGTTACGAAATGATAACAGTAGATGTTAATGATAATGTTGGAATTTGCCCAGTTGATAAACTGCTGGTATTAGCATTTGAGAATTACTCGGTAGTTAATTCAACTATGCTCGAATACGAAATTAGAAAAATAATAGATACAGTGAATGAATATAAAATTCTTGCAAAACTGAAACCGTCAATATCCAAGTTTATGACGGATAAAGTGAAAGATGTGGATGTGGTTATCAAGAAAATTAGTGATGACGCTCAGGTTGACCATGCTATCGTTCAGTCACTATTTTCTAAATATCATATTCGCAAACTTCTTTCAGTTAACACTGATACAGATGATTTAGTTAAAAAAGCAAAGGAGTTGGATGGTAATAGAAAGAATCTCAGAGAATTTGTAATAAACCAGTACAGGAGCTTATAATGTATAGATTGGCAAGAATATATAAGGTTGAAGTTGGTCATCGACTTGCTATGCACGGTGGAAAATGTAAAAATCTCCATGGTCACAACTATCGAATCGAAGTTGGAATCAAGAGTCCAACAATTAATTCACATGGAATGGTGATGGATTTCACCGAGTTGAAAAATCTAGTGGCACCAG
>Ga0307378_10006977_pt1 | contig 15271 bp, 12 predicted proteins | sample UN1MG_FD_202238 | JGI IMG/M metagenome (GOLD analysis project Ga0307378, IMG submission 202238) | Soil microbial communities from Risofladan, Vaasa, Finland - UN-1 | ecosystem: Environmental > Terrestrial > Soil > Coastal area > Acid sulfate soil | place: Finland: Risofladan, Vaasa | collected...
AGGCGATTATCAATAGTATGCCAATAGCGGAAACAGTGGTTGGTCGGGATGGAAACACCAGGCATCATTTGCCGGCCGAACGAGTTGTCGAGACAATTCATCAATACCGTAGACCTAGTGGAAAAGCTGGGGGGTGCAAGAAAAAAGGAGCTCCAGATGTATGGCAAGGAGATCTGGCTTGCCAAATTCAGGGCCGTAAAAAAATGAGTCTCGTGGTGGCCAATGACAAATTGTTGCTCGACCGACATAAACGGTATTCAGAGCATGCTGGCGCACTATAGGAAACTCGAACGGACTTTGTTCACTCACTGCCGCCCTGTCTTCCACCTGGAGCCTTATTACAAACATTATAGTTGGTGGGGAGCCTGCCTGTCAATGGTCTGAACCTTAAAAAAATCACTCCTTTTTATTTTCGGTATTTGGTTTATGGATAATCCCTGATCACCAATTCATAACGTAGCCTGGGCATAATGGTCTGGTCAATTGACCTTGTATTCTCCGTTGTTATAATTCTAATTGATTCCATGCGTAACTTGAAAGCAGCTTTCATCCTGGTTATTGCTTTAATATTCCTCGTCATCGTGTTGCCTGGGTGTAGCACGACTCCTATCGAACCCCCTTCACGAAAAGCGTCGAATCAGGACGGGCCAATGCCAACCGTTCGGATTATTCCAACGCTTTATCCGACAGCGACAAAGCCGCCAAAAGTTGAGCCGACCAACACAAGACCCCAGGAACCGATAGAAGTAACCAGCACGCCTATCAACTTTGAACAAGTTGTGGTTGATATTCGCTACGCTATACCAGCCATATCAATGGATCGTCGAATTGTTGGTAACGTATCCAGTAGAATTGAGGTAATTGATCAGGTTTCCGGGGAGTCGATAGTAATCCCTAACCAACCCGGTATCTTGCTGGAACTGCAGCAAGTGCTTGAACAGATTGAGTTGGAAGAGTTGCCAGACGAGTGCAGTATGTGCGTAACTGTAGAGTACAGTTTGCCAATGGCAGACAAAGAAGGGACCGGTTGGCTTCAAGATGTCCAACTTCTAGCCAGCCTGGAAAATTATACAACGGTCCAACTTGGTTCACATTTCCCTCCAGGCACGATATTCGGCTTGCGACAAAGTGCTACGCCTTATCAGGTTGCTCATACTGTTGCTCTGACAGACGATGGCCAGCTCTGGCGCTGGGTGGCGACGGATGCTCAGGTCACCATGGAGCCAACGGACCTGCTCCTTAATCTGTTGGGCGATGTGCCAGAGCGACAAATCCTCGACTCACTCCTAACGCCAGAACGCGTTAATTGCCCGGTGGGACCTGGTTTTGAGACCTTGTATATCGCTACAGAAGATGATGTTTTTCTCCATGATTTTACCTGCCCCGAATTTACTTTGGCCTCTAGCTTGATACCTTTATATTCAACTCTTGATCAACTTGCAGACGAATCCATGATAGAAGCGGAAGTTCCCGAGCCTGAACCAACGCTGCCCCTGGATACCGTTGTTAATTACAAACAGTTGGATGGGACCACCCTAACTCTCTTCCGAGATGGTCTTGCGGTCGTGAGGACAACAGATGGAATTACGCGGACAGCGATACTGACCGGTTCTGCAGTATTGAGTGCAACGACCACATTAATCGAGAGTGATTTATTGCTGCCAGGTGCCGGGGGGCTGTTCTCCGAGGAGGAAACGAACGTGCTCTTTGTTCGCGGCCAGCTAGGTGTCTACTCAGTTGGCTGGTTGGAGGAAGAAAGCCAAGGCATGGAAATTGTTATCCGACAGCTTGAATCACTGAAAGAACAGATTTATTCCCTGGCATTTGATCTAGAATCCGAGGCGAACGAACCGAACGGAGACCCAATACCTACGCCTAACGTAGAATAGAGCACAATGGTCACAAATGCATCTTCGTATCAACTGTTTTAATTTAATATTTTGGTAAACAGCTGCCTGAATCGTCCATTATCCTCCTTTAATCGCCGGTTGAACCCGGCTGAGTGATCTCCTATGCAAGCCCTCTATGTATCTGATGGAAAATTATCATTCGTTTCTAATTACCCGGTCCCTGAGCCCAACCCCGATCAAGCGCTCATCCGGGTCACAATGGCTGGGATTTGCTCGACCGATCTGGAGATCGTGAAGGGTTACCATGGATTCTCCGGCATCCTTGGCCATGAGTTTGTCGGCGTTGTGGAAAAGGCGATAGAGGCGGACTGGATTGGCCGGAGAGTTGTGGGTGGGATCAACCTTGGTTGCAACCGTTGCAAGGTTTGCGCAAGTCATGGCCCTGAACATTGCCCTGATCGCACTGTCCTGGGAATTTTGGGTCACGATGGCGCATTTGCACAATACCTTGTATTACCCCTTTCCAACCTGGAGATTGTGCCCGATCGTCTCTCCGATGAGATCGCGGTGTTCACCGAACCGCTGGCCGCCGCTGTACGAATTCGTGATCAGTTGATTATCTCGCCCACGGCCGAAATTGCTGTTATCGGCCCTGGTCGCCTGGGCTTGTTAATTGGCCAGGTATTGGCGCTCTCGGGAACTCCAGTCACTATGATAGGCCGAAGCTTGGATTCCCTGAGGCTTCCGCGAAATATGGGCTTAAAGAGTGGTTTGCAGGACGAATTCGAAGAAAACAGTTTTGATATGGTGATTGAAGCTACCGGCAATGCACATGGCTTTGAACAGGCGTTGTGGCTAGTCCGGCCGCTTGGCACCCTTGTCCTGAAAAGCACGTATGATGGTAAGGCCACAGTCGACTTGTCCAAGATTGTTGTCGATGAGATTAACGTTGTTGGATCACGCTGTGGGCCATTTTCCCCGGCGCTGCGTTTATTGGAACAAGGCGCGGTCGATGTTAGACCATTCATCGAAGCCCAATATCCCCTTTCGGAAGGCCTTGCTGCACTTCAACATGCTGCAGAACCACGAGTACGCAAAATCCTCCTACAAGTATCGTAGGGCTTAGTAACACTTAATATGTAACTTCATCGGCATTCAAGAATTGTTCATTACGCCGCGCGAATCGACGAGGCGTGGAACCTAAGGGTGATCCTGATCTTGCCTAATTGATCTGGTTTTGCTAATATTAGAACATATGAGCTATCGAACATATTGTGCAAGCGAGATTGGTGAATATTTATACTGCCGTCGAGCTTGGTGGCTGAAGCATTCAGGGGCCCATGAGTCCTACAATATGGAAGAAATGGAAGCAGGTAACGCCTATCATCATGAGCACCAACGTGCGCTTACCCGATTAACCTGTGCTGCTCGCTTTGCTCTGATCTTGATTTTTGTTACTGTTGGCGTCGTAGCGTTCTGGTTGGTAAGTGCAATATAATGGGAATGGGCTTATGCTGGTTAGGGTTAGCTTTGCTGTTAATCATTATAGCCGTACTTTCGCTGTTTTGGTCCAAGCGAAAGCGCGTAGAATTTGGTCTGCCTTCGGGAAATATCATTTATACTGATCTTGGGATTTGGGTGCCCCAACAGGAATCGCTTTACGCGCCGAAATATGAGCTGGTCGGGCGTCCAGACTACCTGGTAAAGAATCAGCAGGGCGCCATCGTGCCCGTTGAAGTGAAGTCGGCTAGAGCGCCAGCTGAACCCCATGACGGACATGTCATGCAATTGGCTGTTTACTGTTTGCTCGTAGAAGAAGTCTATGATATTCGTCCTGATTATGGAATCCTGCAATACCAGGATCGAGCATTCGCTGTCGAGTATAGTTTTGAACTTGAGGAAGACCTGCTCGAAGTTCTCGTATGTATGCATGTGGATACATATAACGGTGAGCTAAATCGTAGCCATAAGGACAGGAGACGCTGTTCACGCTGTTCAATGCGCGAACATTGTTCTCAAAGAATTGGTTGATTTGCCTAGAGTGATATTTCATTGTTCTTGATCTTGTCCCTTGGAACAATATTTTCCCCTGAAAATAACAATTACTTAACGAAATAATAACTTTGAGCAGGACGCCTGTTGGCCTCTAGCTTCCACAGGATATAATAGCAGCCGTTATCCTTTAACTTGAAGCTATGTCTTTCATATTTTCCACAGTGACAGCCTGGTTGGTGAGGAAAGAGAACAAATGGAGGTGGATTTGGCGACAATTCAGCGCGTAACGGGCATGCAAGATGTATTGCCAGAGGATAGGGCCTACTGGGATGTTGTCGTCTCTACAGCGGTAAATCTGGCCAGGCGCTATGGATTTCAGCGGGTGGACATTCCAATTCTTGAGTATTCCCAACTCTTCTCCCGAGGAGTAGGGACTGCGTCGGATTTTTTTGTCAAGAAGGAAATGTACACGATAGAGGAGAGCGATGGCTCGACCATTACCCTACGCCCGGAATTTACAGCCGGGATGGTTCGGGCTTATATCGAAAATGGAATGGCAAATTGGCCTCAACCAACCAAGCTCTATGTAATAGGTCCATTGTTCCGAAGGGAACGTCCCCAAGCCGGCCGATTCCGACAACACACACAATTTAATCCGGAGATACTTGGGGTGTCAGATCCTGCAGCCGATTTGGAGATTATGCTGTTGGCCAAGAATTTGCATCGCGAATTGGGATATAAAGACTTAACCTTTCAACTCAATAGCACCGGTTGCCCGGCATGTAAACCGGCGTATGTTGCCAGGCTGGTTGAATATCTTGCAGACTATGGTGATGTGCTCAGTGATATTGATCTGGAACGGCTGAATCGTAACCCGCTGCGAATACTGGACAGCAAAGCCGAGAATATGGAGGAGATACTGGCTGATGCACCTCATATTATCGACTATTTGTGCCCTGATTGTGCCAGCCATTTTTCCGATCTTTGTAGCTTACTTGACTCGCTTGGCGAGAATTATTCGATTAACTTCCGCCTGGTAAGAGGCATTGATTACTATACAAAAACTGTTTTCGAACTATGGGATGAAGCGATAGGCGCCCAGGTTGCCTTATGCGGGGGAGGCAGATATGATGGCCTGGCTGAAGCTATTGGTGGGCCATCTACACCTGGCGTTGGCGTCGGCATTGGCATTGATAGAATCGTCATTGGCCTGAAAAAGCAGGCCATTGAGGTCATGAAAACACCGGCCCCTCAGATATTAGTAGCTCATTTCGGAGGTGAGACCAAGAGATCGGCCGTTGATCTGACGTACCAATTGCGCCAAGAAGGTATCGGTACCCGACTTGCCTTCGCCCGGGAAAAACGTAGTTTGAAGAGCCAATTGCGCGAGGCTAACAGGCACGAGATTCGCTATACGATCATTATTGGCGAGGATGAGTTGCTCAAGTCGATGGTCACAGTCCGCGATATGGCTGGCGGCGAGCAGACGAGCGTGTCCACGGAAAGTCTGATCAGCTGGATCAATCAGAGATTAAGCTAGGTGCGATTATAATTATATGCAAAAGATTGGCGTCGTATTCAATCCACAAATCGCTGAAGCTCCCCTGTTGGCTGGTGCTGTGTCTCATTGGTTGGAACAACAATCCGCGCAACATTGGGTTAGCTCTACAGACGAAGGTGAGGTGACGGGCCTTAACCTGTCTGAATCCAAGTTATTGGTGGTAATCGGTGGTGATGGAACGACTCTGATGGCCGGGCGCCTCGCCGCACCATATAACGTACCAATCTTTGGCATCAATCTTGGTCGCGTTGGTTTTTTGAGCGAAGCAGATCCGGACGCCTGGCAAGAGAAGCTGCTTAAGGTCTTGGAAGAACAGCATTGGCTTGAGCGAAGGCTCATGATAGAGGCCCGGGTAATGCGCAGCAACGAAGTCTTATCCCAGCTTACCGCCTTAAATGATGTCGTCGTAAGTCGCGGCGCTCAGGTCCGAGTGGTACGGTTCCATCTTTTCGTTGATGGCGCTCATGTTATGACATATTCGGCCGATGCGCTAATCTCGGCCACACCAACTGGCTCGACTGCCTATTCATTGGCTGCCGGAGGCCCATTATTGCCACCCCAGCTGCAAAACTATATTGTATTACCAGTTGCGCCTCATCTGAGCTTTGAACGTCCTTTGGTGTTACATCAAGAGGCAGTGGTCAAAATCAAGGTTCAATCTGATTTTGGGGCAATCGTTACGGCCGATGGTCAGGACGCGGTGGAGCTTCAGGATGGTGATGAAGTCGAAATTTCAAAACATAGTTGTGAGAGCATTTTTGCCCGCCTCGAAGAACCAAGTTATTTTTACCGCCGACTCATGCAGCGATTGGGTTATTGGTCATTGAAACAATATGCGTGAGGATATTTAATGGAGATTACTTCCCCTCGTATCCGCTCGATGCTCCGTCAGGCTGACAAGGTTGCTGATGATGGAAAACGCGCAGCGGCCGAAAAATTATATCGCCAAATCATCGAGGAGGCTCCGGATACAGCTGCTGCCTGGGCAGGTCTTGGCAATATCCTCCGCTCACCGACCGAGAAGCAAGCCAGCTATCACCATGCATTAGAGATCGATCCGGAAAACGCCGCAGCAATAGCTGGCCTGGCCGACCTATCAGATGAAGCTTCGCCTGCTGATCAGGAAGAGACCGTTGAAGCCGTTGAAGATCTCCCAAATATTGGTGGGACCAAAACCGATCCTAGTAACAGTCTCTCGGAGACCCTTGATTCTGTCGATGCCACTGACCATGAAGAGATTCGGGTCGCATCAGAAGTGCCCGAAGTAGCAGAAGAACACGATCACCTCGTTGTAACAGCGGCCGAACCTGACGCTGTTCTATTTTGCGCCAACCACCCAAACCGTGAGACTCACCTACGCTGTAACCGGTGTAATAAACCCATCTGCAGCAGCTGCGCAAAACGAACGCCAGTAGGTTACCGTTGCCCTGAATGCATCCGAGAACAAGAGGATAGGTTTTATAGCGCTTCAGCCCTGGATTATATCGTTACGTTAATTGTTGCCCTACCGCTCAGTCTAATAGCCGGTTGGATAGCTACCTTTCTGGGCTTCTGGTCAATATTCTTAGGCGCGGCTGCCGGCACCTTGATAGGTCGGCTTGCTTTTCGTGCAGCGGGCCGGCGGAGGGGTAGGGGAATGCCCCAGCTGGTTGCTGGGATAGTGATCATTGGTGCTATTGTTCCAATGTTACCAACTATCTTTCTTTTATTCTCTGGCGCTGGCCATTTCAATTTTCGGATAATTTTTACTGGCATTTATCTTGTAACCGCTGCGGGAGCAGCTTACTACCAGATGAGGTGAATGATTGCCTCTGCTTATCTCTAATCATGTAAGGGGACATGCTCAGCGAACTTTATATTCAGAACTTTGCAATAATCGACGATCTGAGACTGACGTTTGATGCCGGTTTAAATGTATTGACTGGTGAAACCGGGGCGGGGAAATCAATCATCCTTGACGCCATGGCGTTAGTCTTGGGCGATCGGGCTGATACCACAATGGTCCGCGACGGGAGCGATACGGCATATGTCGAGTCAACTTTCCATTTGGATGCAAAGATGTTGGTTGTAATGGACCCTCTCCTTAAAAGCGAAGGCCTTGAGGGTGACTCGGATGAAATACTCCTACTTTCCAGAGAGTTACGCTTGAGTGGGCGTAATATTTGCCGGATCAATGGCCGCGCTGTTAGTTTATCCATACAAAAACAAATGGGGGAGCTGTTGGTCGATATTCATGGGCAGGGAGAACATCTTTCCCTATTGAAACCTCGTTCCCATTTGCCATTGCTCGATGCATATGCAGGTTTGAATACGGACCGCGAGATCGTGGCGAGGACAGTAAGACAGCTTCGATCAGTGCAGCGTGAAAAACAAAAGATACAACATGATGAACTCACCCTCGCCCGGCGAGCCGATCTATTAAGCCACCAGGTGAGCGAAATCGACGGGGCGACGTTGCATGATGGCGAAGAGGAAGAACTTCGTGAGGAACGTCAGCGGCTGGCAAACATTGAGCACCTATTACAATACACTAACTCGATCTTGCTGGCCTTAAACGGGTTAGACGATGAGCTCCCGTCAACTGGAGATCTGTTAGGTCAGGCCGAGCATGCCACAGAGCAGTTAGCCAGCTTGGATCCCTCAATGAAGTCCCACTTGGTGAAGTTACAGGAAATATCCTTTCAACTCACTGATTTTGTTTCAGATTTGATCGGCTACCAATCGAGGCTTGAGTATGATCCGGCCAGACTTGATTTTGTGGAGGAACGCCTGGAATTAATAACTCGCTTGAAGCGCAAATACGGCAATAGCATTGTGAGTATTCTGGCAGCGAGAGACGCGGCAGAAAATGAACTGGCAACTATTTCCCATAGTGAAGAAAGCCTTTTGCAGTTGAAGAAGCAGGAGGAAGACCTTCTTCATCAGGTTGGCAAGCTCGGTGAAAAGCTGTCGAATCGGCGACAGAATGCTGGTAAGCAACTCGCCAGTGCCATTGAAATCGAGCTCATCGACCTGAATATGGAAAGGGCACGATTTGATATACAAATTGAACATATTGATGCTGATGGCGGAGCCTGGGTCGGGTCTAGGCGGCTGGCTTTCGACGAGAATGGCATTGATCAGATCGAGTTATTGGTATCAGCGAATGCGGGGGAGTCGCTCAAGCCGCTGGCAAAAGTTGCCAGCGGTGGCGAGACTTCGCGGTTGATGTTGGCCTTAAAGACAGTGTTGGCCCGGGTAGACGAAACACCCACGCTTATATTTGATGAGATTGACCAGGGAATTGGTGGCAGAATTGGCGATATTGTCGGCCGAAAGCTCTGGGCTCTCACAAATCCAGCCGAACACCAAGTTATCGTGGTCACACATTTGCCCCAATTAGCCGGTTATGCAGATGGCCACTTTCATGTCAGCAAGCAGCTTAGCGGGGAGCGGACAACAACCATGGTGGCCAAATTGGACAAAGATGGCCGTGTTCACGAACTAGCGGAAATGCTCGGTACAGATGATCAGCATGCTAGAGGTGCGGCCGAATCGATCTTGCGCCAGGCAGCGATTAATAAGTCACCAACCACTATCTCCTAGCCTTTCGCTCATTCCATAAGATAGATTATGAAAGATGGTCGATTGCGCTGGTGGTTACCTATCACCAACCTCACGATTTTTTGAAGCCTTCTCCCACTATGTTAGAATGATCGGCGTGAGAGATCTTGCTGTTGTAATCGTCAACTATAATGTATCTGACTTGCTTCGTCGGTGTTTGACAACTGTTTTCGCCAGCAACGATAACAAAGTTTTTAAGGTATGTGTTGTTGATAATTGTTCAGACGACGACAGTGTTTCAATGGTTCGGAGTGAGTTCCCTGAGGCTGTTCTGATTGTTAACCAGAGGAATGTTGGTTATCCAGCAGCCAACAACCAGGGTTTGCGCAAATTGGGAGTCATGGCTGAAGAGGGCTCCGAAAAGCCGAGGTATTGCCTGCTCTTGAATCCAGATACGGAAGTTCCCCCAGAAGCCTTTTCTATGCTGATCGATTATCTTGACCAACACCAGGATGTCGGTGTAGTCGGGCCTAAATTGGTCCTGTTGGATGGCAAGCTCGATCTGGCGTGCCGTAGAGCATTTCCATCTCCAGAAGTGTCCTTTTACAGAATGAGCGGTTTGAGTCGCTTATTTTCCAGATCGTCCCGCTTTGGGCGCTACAATATGACTTTCCTGGATATGGACAAGCTAGCCGAAGTGGATTCTGTTGTAGGGGCCTTCATGATGGTGCGCACTAATGCTATAGAGAACGTGGGGTTGATGGATGAGCGTTTCTGGATGTATGGTGAAGATCTCGATTGGGCCAAACGGATCAAGGACGCAGGCTGGCGTGTGATATATAATCCAGATGTAACTGTTCTTCATGTTAAGCGCGCTTCGAGTCGACAGAATCCGAGAGCTCAGCTTGAATTTTACCGGGCGATGCTCATCTTTTACTATAAGCACTATCGAGATAAAACGACGTGGCCCTTTCACTGGTTAATTGTGTTATTATTGGCTGCGAAGGGTGGCCCAGCGCTCTTCCCTGATATCAGAGCTGGTAGAGGGATATTGGTTCAAGAGAGCAACGAATAGCGGATTGGATCATGCCATCTCAGAGAGTTCGTCCTATCTACTCCATAACTTTGGTCATCTTAGACGCGTTGATGATTATGGTTGCCTTTACGGTTGCCTATCGGCTGAGAATTATGATTCCCTGGCCGGCAGAACTTGCTGATGCGACGCCACTAGCCAGGTATTCAGGTCTAATTGCTGCGCAGATAGTCGGTGTGATCACCGCCATGTTCTTTTTTAAGCTGTATTATTTGCCACGGGCTGTATCACGGGTAGATCAGTTGTATTCGGTATTGGCGGCGGTCACTATTGGCACCTTAATGGCCATAGCATTTTCAGTGCTAGTCTATAAGAACAGCGTTTTTGAGGTTGATTATCCCCGGGCTATGGTTATTTATGCCTGGATATTATCTATCATCTTCATTACGATTGGGCGGACGGGACATCAATATGTTCGTGATCGCCTTCGCGACCGAGGATTTGGTAAAGATCGCCTGATAGTGGTCGGTTCTGGAGAAGTTGCCCGAATAATAATTCAGCGAATTTTGTGGTCCCCGAAACTGGGCTACGAGCTAGTTGGCGTCGTTTTCGGAGAGGGCAGTGATGAAGAATTAATTGGAGTGCCGGTACTGGGAAAACCAGAAGACCTACCAGACCTTATCAAAGATTACTCAATCGACGAAGTTATCATTGCCATGCCAGAAGATGGCCACCGAGAGGTATTACGCGTCATCTCCTATTGTGAGCGCGGCCGGGTATCGATTAAGGTTTTTCCGGATTTCTTTCAATTTATTGCCTCTGAAACGGACATTGACGATTTGGGTGGCCTGCCACTTTTGTCGATGCGTGATTATGCCATGCGTGGCTACCTGCTGATCTTCAAACGGGCGATGGATATTCTAGGCGCCATTGCAGGTCTTATCTTTTTTTCACCGCTGATGATGCTCGCATCCATCGCAATCAAGCTAGAATCTCCTGGACCGGTGTTTTTTGTTCAGGAACGAATGGGACTGGACGGCAAACCATTTCTGATGGTTAAGTTTCGATCCATGCGCGCTGATGCAGAAAAACATGGACCCGGCTGGACGACGGCGAATGATCCACGCCGAACAAGGCTGGGTTCATTCTTACGAAAAATTGAGATAGATGAATTACCTCAATTTATCAATGTATTCCTGGGCGAGATGAGCCTGGTTGGTCCTCGGCCGGAACAGACATATTATGTTAATCTATTTCGCGAAAGCGTCCCACGTTATATGGAGAGGCACCGCGAAAAAGCCGGCATGACTGGCTGGGCGCAAGTGAATGGAATGCGTGGGGATACGTCCATTATTGAGCGAACGAGATTTGACATCTGGTATACTGAAAATTGGTCGGTTTTATTAGATATCAAGATTATTGTCCGGACTTTTTGGCAAATCGTTAGTGGAAACAATCAGAAACCGATCTAACAAAGTTCTTATTTGACGCCCTTTTTCCCCCATGATAATATAAAAGAACCAGTACCTTAGCACTCTCACTGGTAGAGTGCTAATTTGTGTTGGAATCAAGCCGGAAAAGATGTAGGATGCGAAATTCTGCTGGAGGCTACTCGCGAGTAGACCTCCGGTATTGCTGCCAGACATTATGCAAAAAGCGCTTTCTGACCGACAAGAATACATTCTCAACCTCGTTGTTCGACGTTTCGTAGAAACTGGCATACCGCTGGGATCGCAAACACTGGTTGACCATTACACACTGGATGTTAGTCCGGCAACTGTCCGCAATGAGTTGGCCGTTTTGGACCAGCTGGGTTACCTCACCCAGCTGCATACCTCTGCCGGACGAATACCTACAGAGATGGGTTATCGCTATTTCGTCCAGTGGCTGGTCGGCGAGTTCGAATTACCATTGCATGAACGGCAAATGATAAGCCATCAGTTTCACCAGGCCAGATTGGATTTGGATCAGTGGATGCGTCTGGCTGCGGCCGTGTTGGCTCATACCTCCCAAGGGGCCAGCATCGTAACGGCGCCCCGTTTAAGCACCACCCGTTATCGCCATCTGCAGCTTATCTCGACCCAGGGTCGCCTAGTACTGATGATTCTAGTATTTGTTGGTGGCCAGGTCCAACAGCAGATACTTACCCTGGCCGAACCTGTGTCCCAGGTAAAGTTAACAGCGGTTGCCGAGAAGCTGAATATTCATTATGAGGGACTAACACACAACGAAGTCTATCAACGAATCAGACAATTTGATGATCCGTTGGAATATGATGTGACCCGGCTAGTATTGGATGGTATGCAACGTACGGATCGACGGGGAATCAGTGACGTCTATCGGGATGGACTGGCTAATATTCTCGAGGATGAAGGTGCTCGCCAGGCTGTTCGCGTATTGGAAGAAGGTGCGGTGCTAGCATCGGTATTAAATGAAACGCTTGAGCATAACGTACAAGGCGTGCAAGTTGTTATCGGTGGTGAAGGTCGCTGGGAAGATCTGAAAGACTGTACCATGATATTGGCCCGCTACGGAGAATTGGAACAGTTGTCCGGTACCGTTGCCGTTGTAGGTCCAACAAGGATGCCGTATGGTCGTAATATTTCAGCGGTTCGATTTGTTGCCGGCTTGATTTCCACCTTTATCAGTGAGTATTACTTTGAGGCAGGGCCAACCAGTCGTTATTACGACGAAGGCAATAGTGAGGTGCAAAATTGAGCGAGGAAAATCGTCCTTCTGCGGAGGCGGAAAATTTACTTTCCACAGATGATCATGCTTCGGATGACGCCGAGACAAGTGCTGATCTGGAAGAATCGGAGTTTGATCTGGAACAACAATTGGTTATTGCTCGGGAGCAAGCGGCCGAATATCTGGATGGATGGCAACGGGCCAGAGCAGAATTTGCCAATGCACGGAAGAGGTTGGAGCAAGGAAGATCAGAAGCCTATCGCAACGCGACTGTCGATTTTACCAGGAAATTACTGCCGGCCTTAGATGATTTTGAGCGGGCATCAGATAATGTGCCCGAGGATATGGCGGCTAATAGTTGGTACGATGGGCTGCTGCTTATTAAGCGCAAACTGGAAACTGTTCTTGAAGACCTTCATGTAGAAAGGATAGAGGCTGTTGGAGAGGAATTTGATCCAAATTTCCATGAAGCCTTGATGTTGAAAGAACAGGATGACGTTGAAAGTGGCCTGGTGATTGAAGAATTACAGGTCGGCTACCGGATCGGGGACCAGGTTATCCGTCCATCCCTGGTAAATGTGGCCGCTTAGGATACGAGTTATCTTAAACGTGAGGCGGCTAAAGGGCTCGAAAAACGAAATGTTTTGAGAACTCCAAATAATTTAAAGTTAGTAGATGAATATGGGCAATAGGAGATCGCTGAAAAATGGGAAAAATTATAGGAATTGATCTAGGGACCACGAACTCGGTGGCGGCCGTCATGGAAGGCGGCGAACCGACCGTTATTCCAAGCGCTGAAGGCGGCCGGTTGTTTCCTTCTGTCGTTGCTGTGAACCCAAAGACTGGGGAAAGACTAGTAGGGCAGATTGCCAAGCGACAGGCGGTTATCAACCCGGAGAACACAGTCTCCTCTGTAAAAAGATACATGGGCCGGAAGTTTTCCGATCCCCAGGTAGCCAAGGCGCGGAAATTCATGCCCTATGAAGTGGTGGAGGCGCCAAATGGAGATATACGGGTTGTGATGAGCGGCCGTGAGTATTCGCCGCCAGAAATATCAGCGATGATTCTCCAAAAGATTAAAACTGATGCGGAAGCTTACCTTGGCCAGCCGATAACACAAGCCGTTATTACTGTTCCTGCCTATTTCAATGATAGCCAGCGACAGGCCACAAAGGATGCCGGAAAAATCGCCGGTCTCGAAGTTCTACGTATTGTTAATGAGCCCACTGCCTCTTCATTGGCCTACGGACTTGGCAGCGATGTTGATGAGATCATTGCTGTTTATGACCTCGGGGGCGGCACCTTTGACATTTCAATCCTTGAGGTTGGCGAGGGTGTTTTTGAGGTAAAGTCGACGAATGGTGATACGTTCTTGGGTGGTGATGATTTTGACCAGATGGTAATCACCTGGGTGGCCGATCAATTTAAAATGGATCAGGGTATCGATCTACGCACGGACCGCCAGGCGCTGCAACGTTTAAGCGAAGCGGCCGAAAAAGCCAAGATTGAGCTATCGACAACCATGCAGACCGAAATCAATTTGCCATACATCACTGCGGATGCCACTGGTCCGAAACATCTAACGATGACCTTGACCAGAGCAAAGCTTGAGCAACTTACGGAAGATCTGGTGAGACGGTCGATCGAGCCGTGCAAGCTGGCGATCAAAGATGCCGGCGTGTCGACGGCTGATATCACTCAGATCGTTTTGGTGGGTGGAATGACCCGGATGCCAGCTATTCAGGAGGCCGTTAAGGAATTCTTTGGGAAAGAGCCACACAAGGGCGTGAACCCGGATGAGGTTGTGGGTATTGGTGCAGCAATCCAGGCCGGCGTTTTGGGTGGCGATGTTAAAGATGTTTTGCTCCTGGATGTTACACCCCTTACGTTAAGCATTGAAACCCTGGGCGGGGTTTCGACTTCCCTAATCGATCGAAACACGACTATTCCTACCAAAAAGAGCCAGGTTTTCTCCACAGCGGCTGATATGCAAACCCAGGTAGAAATCAACGTCTTACAGGGTGAGCGACCGATGGCTGTAGATAATAAGACCCTGGGCAAGTTTATTCTTGACGGTATTCCACCAGCGCCTCGGGGCGTTCCTCAGATTGAGGTCACCTTCGATATCAATGCTGATGGCATCCTCAATGTCAATGCCAAGGACAAAGCAACTTCGCGCGAGCAAGCAATGCAGATTCTACCATCCAGTGGTCTGGCTGATGCAGAGATCGATGAGATGATCAAGGAAGCTGAACAACATGCCTCAGATGATGCCAAACGAAAACAAGCGGTTGAGGCATCCAATATGGCGGATTCAGCCATTTATAGTGGGGAAAAGTTCATCCAAGAAAATGGCGATAAGATTACTGATACCCAAAAAAGTGTGATTCAGGCAGAGATTGATCAAGTAAAATCGGCTTTGACTGGTTCGCCAGAGGCTTTGGAAGGAGCGGTAAACCGACTTAAGCAGGTCATGCAAGAAGTTGGATCGTCGATGTACCAACAGACAGCACCAGAAACTGGTGGTCAGGACGGACAAACCGCAGATGATCAGTCGGGAGAAGAGGATGTCGTTGAAGGCGAATTCAGCGAGGAATAGGA
>Ga0307378_10006978_pt1 | contig 15269 bp, 14 predicted proteins | sample UN1MG_FD_202238 | JGI IMG/M metagenome (GOLD analysis project Ga0307378, IMG submission 202238) | Soil microbial communities from Risofladan, Vaasa, Finland - UN-1 | ecosystem: Environmental > Terrestrial > Soil > Coastal area > Acid sulfate soil | place: Finland: Risofladan, Vaasa | collected...
CTCGCGAAAGGCCGAGTGCGAGCGCTGCTTCCATCTGGCCCCGAGGAATTGCCTGTATCCCCGCCCGTATGATCTCCGCGAGGTATGCCCCATAGCACACCGCCATAGCAATGATGGCGGAAGTGATATCCGGGATCTTTACGAGTCTGCCCAGCGCGTAGTATATGTAGAAGATCTGCACCAGGAGAGGTATTCCTCGGACCACTTCGACGTACACTGTCGCAACACGGTTCACCACCCGCACCCTCGAAACCCTCCCCAGTCCCGCGATAATCCCTATGACGAGTGCGAGCATGATGGAGAGCACGGTGACCTGAAAGGTCTTGACGATACCGTCCGGCAGGAAACGGATGATGTTCTTGTAAGGATCGGGAGAGTAGATGACGAGGAATATCAGTATGCCGATAGCCCCGAAGAAGGCTATTCTCCATGCCGAGAAGATCTCCCTTTCACCCTTCTGTGGTATGAGTGTTGCGTCAGATATCGGAATCTTTTCCCTAGCCATTGTGTAAACCGTTTCTATCGTTTTTTTGCATAGTATGTAGAGCAGCTGTTGATATACGCAAAACTGTACAGCCCGGATGTATAATCATCCGGGCTGTATATTTAATAATACTTGTAAGCGATTACCTCAACCACTTTTTCTCGATCTCTGCGTATTTGGCGGTCCCTACGACCTTGTCGATTCCCCTGTTTATCGCCTCGAGCACCGCACTGTTTCCCAGTTGAACCGCAATGCCGTAGTACTCATCTGTAAAAGGCTTGCCAACGATCTTGAGCTTTCCCTTGTACGACTCGCTCTGCAGAGCGAAATCCGCTGCCACAGGTGTATCTGCGACGACTCCAGCGAGCCTTCCGTTCACAAGGTCTTCGAACGCCAGCCCGATCTCATCGTACTCCTTGAGTTTCACACCGGCCACCTTCTCCACCGCGAATGCGCCCGTGGTGCCTATCTGGGCCCCGAGGGTCTTTCCCTTGAGATCTGCAATCGTTGATACGCCTGTTGTCGCATTCGGCACGACGAGGATCTGACCTGCGTTGATATACGGCTTGGAGAAATCCATCTGCTTCTTTCGCTCCTCCGTAATCGTCACCGATGACATCACCGCATCATACTTTCCGGCTGCGAGACCGGCAAAAATACCGTCCCATGCGGTATTCTTGAACTCATGCGTAAATCCGCCTGCCTTTGCGATTGCTGCCATCAGATCGACGTCAAAGCCGACGATCTCCTTGTTCGTTTCATCGACATATTCCATGGGCGGCCATGTCGCATCTGTTGCGACAACTATGTGCATCCCTCCCTTTTCTTCTGGTTTTGAACTCTCAGCGAATACGAGGCCACCTACAGCGAAACAGAGGACAGCAACGATAAGTACCTTTTTCAACATTTTAACCTCCCTACCCATAAAGTGGATTTATATATCCTTGCCCGGCAGTTTAAGCGCCAAAAGGCTGATAAATTAGCTTATCTATTATTTATGGGCGTGTCAAGCCATAAATCTGGCCTGATAGGAGACCGCAGGACCGATCTCCACGTAAAACAGAGGGGCGTCAAAGGGTTCCCCATTGCTGTGGTTTTACCATTAAAAAAGCCCCCGGAGAAAGGAGGAAAACCGGGGGCCATCTAGAGTTGTAGAACTTCGTTACAAAATTATTTAATTTTCATGATTAATATAACAACAGGATAGATAGCAGGCAAGTATTTTTTCCTTATTTTAGAAAAAAATTGTAATGATTTCTATTTTAAATTGTTTACCGAAAATAGTACAATAACACCCTAATTATCACTGTCTGTCTTGTCCTTTTTATAGTGTTCCGCCCTCGTGGTTTTAAAAATATGGGGAGGAAATATCTGCCCGAGGCGAGATTTGAACTCGCACAGCCATACGGCCACTAGCCCCTCAAGCTAGCGTGTCTACCAATTCCACCACCCGGGCGACAAGCATAAAATTTAACAAAATCGATGTCAGAGTCAATAAAAATCAGCCTTTTGAAACACCATCAATCTTTAGTCCCTGGACAAAGCCTGCAGAAACTCAACCTCTGGTTTCGAGATATTCAGCTGCTTCGCTATATCCTCCTTTGTGTATCCCATAGAGAGCAGATGTCGGGTCTTTTCCATGAGGTTCTTGTGCTCTCCGAGAACAGGCTCGACCGGCTTCTCCCTCTCCTCCTCCTCTTTCGTTGACACCCCTTCCCCCAGCCTCGGATCCTTCAGAAGCCGTTCCGCTTTGCGGATACAGCGCTTCAGTGCCTTTATGCGCTCTTCGGAGAGGTTCACCGCGGAGTCCACCGCCCGGTTGAGCTCCACGATGAGCTCTTCCACCTCTTTTGTATACTCTTCGAGCAGTCTCGGCACGCTGTTCCGCTTGATTTTGCTGTTCAGGATAACGAAAAAGATAAAGAGAAGGATGATATTGATAACAACAACGAGTATTAGGCTCATCGCTTTGTGTCTATTATAGTACCTTTGTAGGGTTCTTCAAACTCTTCTTCCTTGCTTTCTTTTTCCCTCTTCTGCCCCTCTTTCTTCTCTCGTATATGCGACTTTTCCTTCTTCTGCTCGTCCTCTATCTTCGCGTTTCCTTCGGGGTGGGGCTTCACCTCGTTGACGCGGGTGGACTCTATGCGGGCGAGTTCACCCATCTCACCCGCCTTGAGGGTCTGGGCGATGGCCACACCATCATGCTGGAATTGACGGACGGAGTCCATTCTTACGAGAATTGCCTGCAGGTCTATAGGCAGAATTCCCATCTATCTCGTCTTTCTCCCTGTAATCTCTTCGAGATCTATAACCTCGTACCGCTTGACGCGTATCCTTCCGCTCTCGAGCACGAAGGTTATATGCTTGAATTCGTTGGTGACATCATAGTAGATGTCCTTGATACCTATGCGCGTTCCTGGGAAGACCTCTTTGGAAACTGAGACCTTTCCGATCGTTCTGAGAAGCTTGAGGTAGGATTTGAGCTCGTTCATCTCTTCCTTTATCTCGCTCACCCGTATGGTAAACTCTTCGTGGGAGGAGATCATCTTTTCGAGAAGCTTTTCCTTCTCCTCGGTGAATCCGCGCTTGTGCTTCTTCTGGCTCTCCAGTGTAGTGATGTTGGCATTGAGCTTCTCGAGAGAGTTCTCGCCCTCTGAAAGCTCCTTATCGAGCTCAAAGAGCCGCTGCCTGGACTTGGGATCGACCCCCACCTCGACTATCGTTTCCGTAAAGGAGACGGACCCGAGCGTCTTCGTGTTAACGATCTCTCCTGCGCGTATTCTTCCTCCGACGATCGTCGCCCTCTTGCCGAAACACACAACCTTCTCAGTGGCGTCGACCTTGCAGTGCATGATACCGTCCTGTACAACAACGCTCTTGTCCGCTATGACGTTTACCTGCTCAAGAAACTTGGCCCACACAGATCCGCCGGCCTTTATCTGCCCCTCGAGCTTTCCCATGACTCCCTGCTTGATATTGATGTTACCTTCCGCGTCGAGGAGACACTTTCCTACGCTTCCCCGTACTTCGATATCCCCGGCGGCCTTTATCGAAAACCCGTCCTCCACGCTCCCCTTGACGATTACCGTCCCGAGGAAGAGTATGTTTCCGGTGTGAATATCGACATCTCCGCTCACCTCGTATATGGGCTCTACTGTAACCTTTCCGCTCGAGAGAGTAACCTGTCCATTGATGGCCGCTATGATGCTCATCCCGTCCTGCGAAATCTCGGTGTTCTTGCCGGGATCGAGCTCCAGGTCTTTCCCGTCCTTCGCATCGATCGGGCGGTCCGTGACGGTTCGTCCCGGCCTTCCCTTGGTCGCCTGTACCTTGGTAGCGAGAAGCTGTCCGGCAACGACATTCTCAACGAGATTGAGGTCCTTGAAGTTTACCTGACCCTTCTCGTCCTCTTCGAGCTGGAGCTTTTTCTCGGTCCTGAAGTTGAACACGAGCTTTGCATCCTCGCCGTTCTGCGGCGCAATACCTTCAGCCACCAGAACAGGGATGGTGTATATCTCTCCGTCGAGGGTCTCTCCGATAGCTTCCTTTTTTATCCCGTTCCTGACCCCTTTCAGTTCGAGCTCGTCCATCACATCATCGATATCGAGGTCCCTGCCTCCCGGGTTCGGAGGAACGATTGTTATGAAAGACTTCATCTCGTCCTCCGATATCTCGACAACACAGGATGCGTTGTTTCTTTCGACAGGAGTATAGTCGCAGACCTTCGAATACTCTCCGCTCCCCTCACGAACGATCTTCGAAATCTTTGACTTGTCATATTCGGAGATGCCTCTGTCTGAAAACACCTTCAGGATATCCTCGACTCTTACCCGGCTTCCCTTTCCGTGGGGCCGATCCACTTTAGTAACGACCCCCACTCTTGTGATCCTTACCCTGAAGCTCCCGTCGATATCCTTCTTCAGCTCTCCTGTCTTCTGTTCAGCCCCTTCCTCGACCTCTTTTTCTTCGATCGCCTCAGAGAGGGTCTTTCTGATGAGCAGACGATACGGGCGCTTTTTGAACGCCGAGCGTTTTCCGTGCTCGATGATCTCGTATTCGAGGTCTGATATCTGGACACCGAGGTATTCGCTTGCCTTCCCGAGCCCCTCCTCGATCGAGAAGGATTCAAGTGTTACAGAGTCTTGCCCCCCGGGTTCGAGCTCCTCATTGAATACGAGCTCTCTCAGCTCTTCCTGAAGCCTTTGAAATGAACCGGCCATCTATATCACCATGCTCTTCTTTATATTCATGAACTTGCTTCTGAGCCTCATTATCGCTTTTGTGTGCAGCTGGGATATTCTCGACTCCGTGACCTTGAGGACCTCCCCGATCTCCTTCAGTGTGAGGTCCTCATAGTAGTAGAGGATAAGAACCTTCTTCTCCTTGTCGGGCAGCTCGCTTATCGCCTGAACGATGATGTTCTTTATCTCCTCACGTTCGACAATCACCTCGGGGTTGAGGCTCTTCGGGCTTTCTATTGTCTCCATCACCGAGACCTTGTCGCTCTCATCGCCCACATACCAGACGTCACTGAGGGAGAGAATCGATGCACCCGATATCTTCAGAATAAGAGAGTGGAACTCCTTCACGTTCAGTCCGAGCTCTTTCGCGATTTCATTATCAGTTGCGGATCTGCCGAGTTTGTTTTCCAGCCGGCCTATCACCCTCTCGAGCTCCTTCGCCTTCTGTCGCACCGACCTGGGAACCCAGTCTATGGAACGGAGCTCGTCGTAGATTGCTCCCCTTATCCTCGTTACTGCGTAGGTCTTGAACTTGATGTCCCTGTCAGGATCGAACTTCTCTATCGCGTCGAGGAGGCCGAATACTCCGTATCCAACGAGATCGTCAAAATCCACATTCTGGGGCATACCGATAGCTATCTTGCCAGCAACATACTTGACCAGAGGAGCATACTGGTTGACAAAATATTCTCTTATCTTGGGGTCCCTGCTCTTCTTATACAGCTTCCAGAGTTCTTCTTCCGTCTTGCCTTCAAACACTTTTGACTCCCCTATCGATTTTGTTACCGGGACATAGATATCAGCAGTATGAATATACTAAGAATGATAACGATACCCCCGACAACCCAGAGCGGGTTGAGCTCTTTGTGCTTCTCCTTGACCGCGACCGCAGAGCGGGAATCCTCCTCCTCGTCCTGCGATGAAACGACCTTTACGTCAGAGGGAACCTTGAACATACCCATGATACCCGGACCGAACTGTGTCAAAACCCCGACATTTCCGCTTTCGAGCTCCTTGACCTCAACGATCTTTGTGTAGATCGGTACCCGTATACTGTCCACCTTACCTCCGAGCAACACAGCGAGGTAATCCGCGATATCCCTCTCATCGCTGATTCTTACCTGGATGTCGTCACCGAACTCAAGCTTTTGTATCTCGGTGCCCTTGACAGGAGAAAGAACAGGATCCACCTTCAGTACGATAAGCGACTGATCGGGTTTCTTGTGCATCCGCTTACTCTCAATCTCTTCCTCCACCTCTTCGGGATTGAGCGCCTCCTCCCCCTCGTCTGCCGTCGTCTCCTGACCCTTATTTAGCTCGAATACATCCGTCATATCAACTGCAAACTTCACCGCAATGTTCGTATCCGAGAAAATAGTATACAGCTCATCTATAAGAAGATTATTCAGAGCCTCATCATTCAAAAGTCTTCCAACCTTCAGCACTCCGGACAGTCTCGCCGCAAACTCCCTTCCCAGAAACTTGTTCTTAATATGCTCTATCTTCGCACCGTCAACCCGCTTTACCCGCATATAGTTATACAGTGCGGCTTCAAAGTCCAGCCACGTCTGCGAAATATCAATGGTTCCTATATCCTTTTCATCGCTTACGACACACACAGATCTCTTTACGTTGTTCTCCTTCTCATCGTAGCAGAAAAGGAGCGCCCCGTAGTAGCCGGTAACCTGGGTGATGAATTTCACCTTGATGGCAAATACATCCTTCGGGACGGCGCGTATGATACGCTTCGCCCCCTCTACATCCCCGCCGGTAAACTTTATGAGCATTACGGCGAGCTTGGAGTCGCAGCCTGTACCCTCGACCATCTCCTTTATTCTTACATCATCTTCCTTCATCTTGACTCATGACCTTCTTTATTGCTTTCGCCAGAGTTTTAGGATCATAGGGGATACGGTATTTCCCGAGAGTTATCTGGTCCCCCTGTACCCGCGAATCAGACTTCGGTTGAGGTTCTGCTTCGAGGTCAGGAACCGGCCCCTCTTCCTCTTCAAACAGCCCGTCAAGCGATGGAAGCGCGTCTTTCTCCGAAGCGGGCTCATTATCAGGCTCCCCCTCCGGTTCTCCTCTCACATCGACGCTCTTAGCGACGCTCTTAGCGCCGCTCCTAGCGCTGCTCACTCCGCCTTCTCCTGCATCCATCACGGACCCTGCCGCCTGTTCAGGTGCCCGGTAACTCTTTCCCCCGGATTCTTCATCCTCGTCCTTAACTGCAAAATCGAACCTCGTTTCCTGCTCTATCTTGCCGGCTACATTCGCCGCCGCCGGCACCAATTCTATCTCAGGAATGTAATGCTTCAACAGCCATATTCCACCATATACCAGCACCCCGAAAAGAATGGCAGATATGGATGCCCGCATGAGGATGATCCCGAACGGGTTCTGCGTGATCAGCCCCACCAGCATGGAAAGGAAAAACGCGCCTATAAAGGTATAAAAAGCTCTTTTGGTATCTTTTGTCATCCGCAATCGACTCATACTATTAATAATAAATCCGAGACTACAAAAATCAAATAGAAAATAAACCGCTCATATGTCACATTATTGCATACAGGGCGCCCTATGCCTTTGCCCCGAATATGTTCTTCAAAAACCTCCCCAATCCGCCTTCTTCGGAATAGTTTATATCGAGAAGCCTGCTCATGAGGTGCCGGATCGACTCGGACGCCTTGCTCCTCGGCGCACTCGTGATAAAGGGGTCCTGCTTGATCACCGCCCTTGGAACAACACTGTCCTCGAATATGAACCCCAGGTTATCGACCTTGATATTGAGGAACTGTCCAGCGATGTTTATCACCCGCTCAGCCACCTTCTTTCCCTCCATCACCGACCGCACCCTGTTTACCACAAGCTTTATATTAGGTCCTGTGACCTCGGAAGATATGCTTTTTATGATACCGTATGCGTCCGTAATTGCGGTTGGTTCGGGAGTGGTGACGATGATCGCCTCATCGGCCGCCCTGAGGAAGGTGAGCACGTTTTCCGACACGCCCGCACCTGTATCGATTATGATGATATCGGCATACGACAGGTTCTTCAGCTCATTCACGAAATTGCCCCTACTCTCGTCGCTGAGATTTGCGAGTTGAGAAAACCCCGAAGCCCCCGCAATGATCTGTATCCCGTACTGCGTATCCACTATTATGTCCCGTATACTCTTCTGCTTTCTTATCACATGGTAAAGGTTGAACTTCGGGATGATTCCGAGGATGACGTTCACATTCGCGAGACCGAGGTCCGCATCCATCACGACCACTCTTTTGTTCTCCTCTGAAAATGCTATCGCGAGGTTGATCGCGATATTGGTCTTCCCTACTCCCCCCTTGCCGCTGGATATGGTGATTATACGAGGACCCCTCCTTCCCGCCTCGGCACCCTCGTTCTGGTTCTTCATGATGAGTCGAAGCCGCTCCGCCTGATCCTTCTGCACACCCTCAGCAGTTGTTGCATTGTATATCATAGATTCCTCCATGCCTTCCTCTGCATCGATGATCATGTTTCTTAATCCTTAAGAACATGGAGCACCAATACCGTCCAGTACCAGTAGATCGAGAAGCTTCTCCTTCTCTGCAAGCTCGATATCATCTGGAACTCCCTGTCCCATTGTAAAATACGACAGCTTTTTATCCCTATCGAGGATACTGAGCAGGGAGCCGATGGTGTTGGTCTCATCCAGCTTCGTGATGATGATCTTGCTGTACATAAGCTGGTTGAATCTCGCCATGATGTCCAGTGCGTCCTGCCACTTCGTTGTCGCGGATATAACGAGGTGAATATCAAGGTTACTCTTGACCCCGTCGAGTATCGTCCTCAGCTCCGCCAGACCCATCGAATTCTTCGGAGAACGCCCCGCAGTATCGACGAATATCATCTCGGCCCTGCTCGAAGAGACTGCGCTCTTGAACTCTTCACGCGAGCTGATTACCATGAACGGCAACTGCATCAGTTCGGCGTACTTCCCGAGCTGCTCCACTGCTGCGATACGGTAGGAATCGATCGTAAGCAGCTCGACTTTGTTCTTCTGAAGCACTCCGTAGGACGCAGCCAGCTTTGCTATCGTAGTGGTCTTGCCTACACCGGTAGGGCCCACGAGCACAACAACCGACGGCCTTTCCTTGCCCGGCGAGATAGGTCCTGACGTCTCGATCGAATCGAGGACGTAGCTCTTGAACTTCCTCTCAATTGTGCCGGAATCGTTCGCCTCTTTGATCGAAAGCTCGTCTTCGAATTTTGCCTTTAGAGATTCTATATAGTCGTGGGAAAAGTCATTATCCCTCAGCGTCATAAGAAGCCTGTTGAGGTGTACGTTTTGTTCCTGGGACTTCGGGGGAGCTATAATAGTGCTTAGTCTCCTCTTTATATCTTGGAGCTCTTTCATTATCCCGTCGTTCACTGCGCCGACTTCTGCTTTGTTCCCCTGCTCCTTCTTCTGCTTCTGTGAGCCGCCCCCTGGGGAGTCCTCGTTTCTTGCAACGGTGATCTCCGTGAGTTCCTTCGCAAAGAGCCCTAAGATCCCTCCCTCCTTCACCGTCTTTCGCCCTATGATGTACACATCGTTACCGAGCTCCATCTTTGCATTAAGCACCGCCTCTTTGTATGTCGGCGCCCTGTAAGTTCTGTAAATCATAGGTTATCTCTCCTGACGTTTGTTTTCTACAGAACTATGTTTCCAACAGCTTCAAGCTTCACATCGGATACTATCTCGAAGCTTGAAAGAACTGCAGCATTTGGGATGATAGTGGAAACAATATTGCTGAATACCGCCCTTATTTCAGGGGAGGTGAGAAAAACCGGTTTCAACCCCTTCTTTCTCAGCTTTTTGGTTTCCTCGACGATCATTTTCAGCAGCTGCCGCTGCTGCTGCGGCTCCATCGCGAACCGCTTTCCCCTCTCAGTCTCTACTATAGCATTTTTGATCTCATCTTCAACTTCTTTTGAGATGGTGATCACTGGGATCTTCTTCTCCTCATCGGAGAACTGCTGACATATCTGTCGCGCGAGTGCCTGGCGTACGAGCTCGACGAGCTCATCATGGTCTTTAACAGTGGGGAAGTAGTCCGCGATAGTCTCCATAATGGTCACAAGGTCCCGAATACTCACCCCTTCCTTGAGCAGTCCTTTCAGAACCTTCTGTATATCACCGATCGCGGCGCCGGCCTTCTTGACCTCGTCTACTACAGCCGAGTAATCCTGAGAGAGAGAGTTCAGAAGCGCCTGCACATCCTGGCGGCCCAGCACCTCACTCGCATAGCTCTTTATCACCTCGGTGATGTGGGTCGCGATGACGGAAGGCGAATCTACCACGGTGTATCCGAGCTTCTCAGCGCGATCCCTGCTCGCCTCCTCTATCCAGATCGCGGGGAGCCCGAAGGCCGGCTCGACCGTTTCCTCTCCCTCGATCGATTCCTCCACATCTCCGGGATTCATGGCGAGGTATTTACCCATCTTTATCATTCCCTTACCAACCTCCACACCCTTGATTTTTATGGAGTAGGTATTCGGATCGAGCTTCATGTTGTCCCTTATTCTTATAGGAGGAAAGATCAGTCCCAGCTCTATTGCGCTCTGGCGCCTGATCATCGTCACCCTCTCAAGGAGATCGCCCCCCTGCTCGGGATCGACGAGCGGAATGAGGTTGTACCCTATCTCCAGGGCAATGGGGTCGATCTGCAGAAGCCCGATAACGCTCTCAGGCCCTGCTTTTGCCTCCCCCTTCTCCTTTTTCTGGACCTCCTTCTTCTCCTCCTTCACCCTTATACCGCGGCGGAGGTAGTACCCTAAAATCCCCAGTATTATCCCCAGCATGATTAGCGGTATCTTCGGAAATCCGGGGAGCACGGCGAGGAAGAGGAGAAATCCAGCTCCTATCCACAGTGTCCGCGGCTGACTCAAAAGCTGAGATGCGAGATCTGTTCCGAGGTCCTCCTTGGCCACCGCTCTTGTGACTATGAGACCCGTGGCCGTCGACATCATGAGCGACGGAATCTGGTTCACGAGACCGTCCCCTATGGTAAGCATGACGTATGTCGATACCGCCGACCTAAGGCTCTCCCCCCTCATCGCCATTCCGATGACCAAACCCCCTATTATATTGATCATCGTTATGAGGAGCCCGACCTTCACGTCTCCCTGGACGAACTTGCTGGCACCATCCATTGCTCCGTAGAAATCCGCTTCACTCTGGATCTCTATCCTCTTATGGATCGCCTCCTCCTCCGTTATGAGTCCCGCGGAGAGGTCCGCATCGATCGCCATCTGCTTTCCCGGCATCGCATCGAGTGTGAACCTCGCAGCCACCTCAGAGACCCTCGTCGCGCCCTTTGTGATGACTATGAACTGGACAGCAATGAGGATGAGAAAGATGATGAGCCCGACAACGTAGTTGCCTCCCACGACAAACTGGCCGAAGGCTATAATGATCCTCCCGTGGAATAACGGCCCCTTCAGCAGTATGAGACGCGTGGAAGAGACATTTACCGCAAGCCGGTACACAGTTGATACAAGCAGCAGCGACGGAAAGACAGAAAGCTCAACCGCCTTCCTCATATACATCACAGAGATCAGTACGATGAGACCGAGTGCAAAGTTCGCTGCGATGAGAAAATCGAGCAGCATGGCAGGAATGGGCACAATAAGCATGAGCACAACAGCAATCACTCCGATTGCTATAAGAATATCTGTGCGCTGCCACCATACTCTTGTCTGTATTCCGTCTGCCATATCCCCTCCCGATGCGAGGCCCGGAATTCGAGCACCCTACCCCTTCTTATTTGATATCGGTATAACTATAAAATCTATAAGGAATAAAGCTTACACCGCCTTTCGTTCCTTCAGCTTGTATACAAACGCGAGGACCTCCGCCACAGCGGTAAAAAGGTCCTCCGGTATCTCGTCTCCTATATCAACCCGCCGGTACAGCTCCCTGGCCAGCGGCTTGTTTTCGACAATCGAAATCTCGTTCTCTTCTGCAATACTCTTGATACGCTCTGCCATGTGGTCCTGCCCCTTTGCGATGCAGTAGGGCGAGGACATCTTAAGCACCTCGTACTTCAGCGCAACCGCGTAATGGGTGGGGTTTGTGATGACCACATCGGCCTTCGGAACCTCCTGTATCATCCTGCGCCTTGCGAATTCTCGCTGGCGCTCCCTCATATGCGCGCGGAGATGAGGATCCCCCTCCAAAAGCTTTCTCTCCTCCTTCAGCTCCTGTCTCGTCATCTTGATGGATTCGATGTGCAGGTGCCGCTGAAAGAGGTAGTCTGGAATCGACAGAAGAAGGAGTATTCCGCTCACGATCATTACAAGCTTGAATGCCAGAGAGAGAATGAGTCCGAACCCCTGCGTAATCCCCATGTCAAGGGTCTGCATTATGATCCCTATGTCCTTCTTCACGAGAAAGAACGCGATCACTGAGATCGCCGCTATCTTGAACACTGCCTTCCCGAGGTTCACCGCCGCCTGCGATGAGAAGAGGATTTTTGTGAAGAATCGAACAGGGTTCGGGTTTATCTTTGAAAAATCCGGCTGTATCGGCTTGGTGCTGAACTGGAACCCGACCTGGACTAAGTTTCCCGCAAGTGCCGCTATGAAAGAGACGCCGAGGATCGGCCCGACGAGCTTTGCGAACACCGGAAGAATCGGCTTGAGGAGAAACACGACGTTCTCTCCTGAGTTCACGACTTCCGGCACCAGCCCGATATAGTAACGCATCATACCCATGGTCGATCTGTAGAACATCTTTGAAAGCAAGAATATGAGAAAGAACCCGAAGAGCATTACAAGGGCCTGTGGAAGCTCCTGGGTTTTTGCAACCTTACCCTCTTCCCTGGCCTTCCTCTTTTTATACTCTGTCGGCTCCTCTGTTCTCCCCTCGTCCTCAGCCGCAAAGAGCTGCAGATCAAACCGTATCGAGGGAACAGCCAACAAAAGCTGCTCCAATACTTCATCTGCCACAGTACTATCTCCCAAGTGCATGTATGATCCTGAAAAGCTCGTCGAACGCCCGGTGCAGCGAATTGCTCATACCGAACGCGATCCCTCCTATTACCGCTATCATGATGATCAGGCCGACACCGATCTGAATCGGAAAGCCTACCATGAACACATTCATCTGCGGTGCGGCCTTTGCGAGCATTCCGAGCGTTACGACGAGCAAAAAAAGTGTTATCAGAATAGGAAATGCAAGCTTCATGGCGACCACGAACATTGCACCGAACATGTTCACGAGCGCCTGAAGCATCGTCCTGTTCCCCTGCACGATATTGAAAAGCCTTATGCTATCATAGCTTTCGTATGTCGCCATGATGAGAAGGTGAGGTCCGTCGATGGCGATGAATACCATGATGCCCATGAGAACCCAGAGCTGACCGATCATGGTTATTCCCACCTGTGAAACCGGGTCTATCACCTCCGAGATTCCCAGGGCCATCTGAAAGCTGAAAAACCGCGCCGCCAGCTGAAACGCCGCAAAGATTATGGACATCAGAAACCCAATGAGTATTCCGATTAACGCCTCGCTTCCTATCATGAGCGCGTAAGAGAACATCGATTCAGGCACCGCGCCGATCTTCGGCGCAACCATAGGAAACACACATACGGTTATATACAGCGCAGTGACCGCCCTAATCCTCAAGGGAATCACGCCGCTGGAGAAGAACGGAGCCGCGACGAACATCCCGAACATCCTCACGAGGATGAGCAAGAAGACCTGAAAATACTGTACAAAAAAATCCATCTCGTGACCTGCTGGTTTTCCTTTCATTTATCCGCCGGCACAAAAGTGAGTCCGGTGAATAATCAACATTTCAAAAAAGAGCATATCTGAACCGCATGGCGCAAAAAACGTACGTCAATAACCGCGGGTCACTTTATCATCTCCGGAATAAAACCGAAGATGCGCATCGTAAAGTTGATCATGCTGTTCAAGATCCACGAGCCGAAGATGATGATAGCCCCAAGCACAAAGACTATTTTCGGAACGAATGTGAGTGTCTGCTCCTGAATCGAGGTCGTCGCCTGAAAGATACTTATCGTGAGCCCGACGACCACGGCAATACCGAGCATGGGAGCAGAGACCATCAGGATCTGTAACAAAGCCTGACCGATGATCTTTCCGACAAATCCAACAGACATACAGCCACCTCTTATCTAAAGCTGTTCACAAGCTGATAGGTCAAAAGGTGCCACCCGTCTACGAGAATAAAGAGAATTATCTTGAAGGGGAGAGAGACAAAGATAGGCGGCAGAAATATAATTCCCATCGACATCAGGGTGCTCGCTACTACGAGATCTATCACGATAAAGGGAATGAACAGCAGTATCCCTATTTTGAATGCAGTGGTGAGCTCCGAGATTATAAATGCGGGCACAAGGACGTAGCTCGGGACATCACCCTGGTTCCTCGGCCTCTCCACGTTCCCGAGCTTGAGAAAGAGCGCTATATCCTTCTCCCGTGTCTGGCGGAACATGAACCCGCGTATCGGCTCCATACCCCGCTGATACAACTCGACTGCCGAGATCTCCTGGGCGAAGTAGGGTTTCAACGCAACGTCGTTGACCTCCTTTATCGTCGGAGCCATGATAAAGATCGTGAGAAATATTGCCAGGGCCATCATGACCTGATTAGGCGGTTCCTGCTGGGTGGAGAGCGCCCTCCTCATGAATGAGAAGACAATCGCAATCCGGGTGAAAGAGGTTACAGAGATGATAATTGCAGGTGCGAGCGACAGCACTGTCAACAGGAAGAGTATCTCGAGGGAGAGTGCAACATCCCTCGGTTGTTCCGCCTCATCCAGGGTAATTCCTATTCTCGGGATGGGGATACGCTCCTGCGCGCGGCTCTCCTTTAAAGGAAGAACAACGAGAAAAAGAACAGCAAGAAGACTGACTACTATTCCCCTTTTAATCCATTTCCTTCGCATACCGGTATCCCCTCCTAATACAGGTAGTGCCTGGTTTTTCTGTCCTTGTAACTTAAACTGTTTTTTATAAGTTATAAATAAGTATACATAAACCCGTAAAAAAAACTCCTTTCAAAGCTTCTTCATCTTGTTTATTCTGTCTTTATATCCCCTGAGATAACCGGCATCGCCCGTCCTGGAAACCCCTCTACCTCCAAGGAGCTTGACGAACTGCTCCCTGAATGTCCCTCGCCCAGGTCCCTCCTTGCTGCTCAAAAGCTTTATTCTGTCCGAGATCTCCTTGTCCTCTACCTCTGTGATGAGATTTATATTTGAGTCCGTAACGCCTAGAATGAGGATCTTGCCTACGATATCGACTACTTTGATGAAGCGGTTTGCCGAGATCGGATATGTAGCGAGTACCTTGATCATCTCCGTATCGGAAACGACCCTTTTCCTGCTTTTCAGGAGAAATCGAAAAACGAGGTATATGGCGATAATTATGACGGCGAGTACGGCAACTGTTCTGAGGATGAGAAGCGAGTAGGAAGTCCGGTTTTCGCCGAACTCCGGCTCTGTATAGTCGTATTCGGGCAGGACCTGCCCGGCGTCTTCGTCGGCTTC
>Ga0307378_10006979_pt1 | contig 15268 bp, 12 predicted proteins | sample UN1MG_FD_202238 | JGI IMG/M metagenome (GOLD analysis project Ga0307378, IMG submission 202238) | Soil microbial communities from Risofladan, Vaasa, Finland - UN-1 | ecosystem: Environmental > Terrestrial > Soil > Coastal area > Acid sulfate soil | place: Finland: Risofladan, Vaasa | collected...
CGGTCAGGACGAACGACACCTTTCCCCCGCCGATGCGGATCCGTTTCTCATCCAGCGTTGGAATGCCAAGCAGATCGAGGGAGAAATCGAGCGCCTCGAGACCGCCCTCGGGCAGACGACCCACGGGAGCTTCTTCCTCTTCCACCGGTACCGGGGGAAGCCCCACGAGGAACCCTTCGTACGCGGAAGGGTCGTAAGCGAACGGCAACGTCCGGATTCCGACCCGTTCGGCGTATCGCAGGACCGCCGAGAGGTCACGGCCGGGTTTCTCCGGAACCTCCTTGACGAGGAAGATCTCTCCGTTGAGCATACTCTGGCTCGTCCGGAGGACCACCCAACGGGCGGGGAGGGAAACCGATACCTCCTCCCCGATAACCGGCGCGTTGGCAAAACCTTCCCTGACGGAATAGTACCCGGAGACGCCGAGCAGACGACCGATCACATCCAGCGCACCTTGTGTGCCGTCCATGGAGACCACGCGATAATTCTTCCACGTCTCCGTGATCACCCGGCGGACTTCCTCCGGAAGGACGCCCTTGAAATCGATCAGCGCGTGAATTCCCCCGGAGAAGCGCACGACGGGATACTCCTCGAGATTGAGCACGACCTCTCCCCCCGACGGGATCGGAAGGTAGAGCATCCCCTTGTCCACCCACTTCTCCCCCAGCCCGCGGACCAGATCCGATAGCAAACCACGGTAGGCGGGTAACGGCTGAGGAAGCGGCGGAAGCGACGGCTCCTCCGCCTTCTGTCCGGTGATCACGGCGCCCGATTCCGCCGCGGGCGGTGCGGAAACCGTCACCTGGGATTCCGGTTTGGCTGGCGGCAGCCCCTCCGCGCCCGGATCCGGCGGTACGTCCCGCGTCAATGCAACCGAGGACAGTTCGTCCGCGGGCTCCTTCTCGGGAGGGGTCGGGGGAGGAGCTGCGGCCAGTGGGCCGGGTGCCGGCGCCTCCGCGACCGCCTCGGCCTTCCCGAAGTATTTTTCGGTGGGGACCAAAATGTTCTTCCCGGCGAGGATCAGATTCTCGTCACGAATGGAATCATTCAACTCCTTCGCGGCATCCACGAAGCGGGAGAGGTCCTTGCGCACGACTCCACGCGAGGTCAGGATCTCCGAAAGGGTGTCCCCCTTCCGGATCCGGTAGGGGACCGTTTTTCCCGATTCCACCATGCGGGCGGTCCTCATGCCGATGCCGGTCGGAATGAAGATCTTCTTGCCCGGGAGAAGCCTGTCCGGGTTCTTCACGTCCGGGTTGACCCGCCGGAACTCCCGGAGCTGGGAGGAATAGTCCGCCGGGAAGACCGGAGACTTTTCTTTCAGGATCTTCCAGAGGTTCTCCCCTTTCGACACCGTATGCACTTCGTAGAAGTTTTTCCGCCCCGTCGAAGTCTCCGAGAAGATCTTCTTCTCGAGGAAAATCGTGGGGCGCTCCTCCCCTTCCCCCCGGGAACCGGATACCATCAGGAGAAGAGCCAGAACGACTGCCGCAAAACGAATCATCAATATTCCTCCCCCGTGAAGGTGGACACGACCGCGTGAACTCCGATCGACTTGTACATCTTCGGGCTCTCCCATGGCTCGTCCAGGATACCGTCGTGGATCGTCCAGCTTCTTCCCCTCACTGTCCGGTGCTGGCCGGGCATCCGAAACGGCGTGCTTCCGTCGAGCCTGACGAAGAGAGCGCCGCCCGGTCGGAACTCCCGATCGATCTCCTTCATCTTCTCACTCCCCTGGAGGTACTGGAAGCCGCTTCTTTCATAGAGGATCGCGCTGTTGTAGGTCAACGGCTCCAGAAAGAAGAAGGTGTGCCCGAGGCGCCCGAAGAACTCCTCCCAGCATGCGACCAGATCCTTCATCGCCTTCAGCCCCCGCCGAACCTGTCCTGGCGAAAGCCCCGCCTGCATCGCCCGGATCTCCTCGGGGACGTTCCGGCGGGCTGTCCCAAAATAGGTGTCCTGCCCGTGCTCGTCCACATCAATGTCGAACCTGTCGCCGTCGGGATCGTTCACGACGACGAACGAGATCTCCATCTGCCCGAACGGCGAGGTGGAAACGTCGAGGAAATACACCGCGTCCCGGTCGCGCGGATCGCGCCGCAGGTTCACCTGGAAAAAGGGCATCCGCTCGGGGCAAACGAAACGGACGCCCCGGATCCCCTTGTCGTTCAAAAACGTCGCCGGATCGACAGAAAACATTTCCAGGAGGCGGCGCGGAAGGAGGACGGACAGGAGCGCCTCGCGCTCCTGTTTCTCCATGCTGTTGACTTCGTAAATCGAGGTGGGCAACAGGGCCGTTAGTCTTTCCCGTACAGGGCATCGAGCAGGTTCCCGTACTTCTTGATGACAACCTTGCGCTTCACCTTGAGCGTGGGGGTCAGCTCTCCCGTTTCCTGGGTAAAGTCGGTTCCGATCAGGACGTACTTCTTCACCTGTTCAAAAGAGGCCAGCTGGCGGTTGATCCCGTCAACGCGGCCCTGCATCATCTCCTCCACCCTGGCGTTTTTGGCGAGAAGGGCCGGGTCCCTCTCCGGGATGCCGTTTCGCTCCGCCCACGCCACGATGTCCTCGGCCGACAAGGTGATGATCGCGGTGAGATATTTCCGCCGGTCCCCATAGACGAGCGCCTGGCTTACGAACTTGTCGTTCTTGAGCAGGTTCTCCACGTTCTGGGGAGCGACGTTCTTCCCGCCCGACGTCACGATGATGTCCTTCTTCCGGTCCGTGATTCGCAGGAATCCCTCGGAGTCGAGTTCCCCGATGTCCCCGGTTTGCAGCCACCCGTCTGCGTCGACCGCTTCCCGGGTAGCCTCCGGATCACGGAAGTACTCCTTGAACACGTGGGGGCCCCGGACGAGGATCTCCCCGTCGGGGGCGATCCGGATCTCGGTTCCCGGCAGCGCCTTCCCCACCGTTCCGAATTTGTAGTCGTCGTACCGGTTGACCGCGGTGACGGTGGAGTCCTCGGTAAGCCCGTATCCCTCGAGGATCAGGATACCGAGGGCATGCAAAAACTCCGCGACTTCCGGGGAGAGCGGCGCGCCGCCGGAGATGGCGAACCGGAACCTGCCTCCCATCCTTTCCCGGATTTTCCGGAACACGAGCTTCTCCGCCAGGGAGAAACGGAGGGAAAGGAACCCGCTGACCGCTTCCTTCCGCTGAAGTTGCCGGGAGACTTCGCGCCCGACGTCCATTGCCCAGTGGAAAATCGCCTTTTTCAGCCCCCCGTCCTCCTCCACCTTGGCAAGCACCCGGGCATAGAATTTCTCGTACAGCCGGGGAACACTTACCATGATCTCGGGTCGGACGAGAGCCAGGTCCTCCCCGACCGTCAGGATGTCCCGGGCGAAAGCGGAAACCGCCATGGCGTCGAACGTGAGAAAGTGCTCGAGCCTTCCCAGCGAATGCGCAAGGGGCAGGAACTGGAGAAACGTCTCGCCCTTCCCTATGGTGACGGCCTCGAGGCAGGAGGTAACGATGAAGACGTAGTTGCCGTGCCGGGTCACCACCCCCTTCGGCGGCCCCGTGGTCCCGGAAGTGTATATGATGGTGAGATCGTCCTCCGGACGAATCTCCTCGGTCCGCCGCGAGAGCGCCCCGGGGTTGGCCGCCTCGTATTGTGCACCCCTTGCCCGCAAATCGGACAGCCCGATCGTCCCCTCCTTGCCCTGCGGGTCTCCGGAAAACATGACCACCGTGGCAAGCGACGGAAGGCTTTTCCGGATTCCCGCGACCTTGTTCCACTGCATTTCGTCCTCGACGAACACGACGCAGGACTTCGAGTTCGCCAGGATATACTCGACCTGGTCGGGCAGATTGGAGGGGTAGACAGGAACCGTGACGAATCCTCCCAGGATGCCGGCAATGTCGGCCAGACACCACTCGAGCCGTGTAGTGGAAAGTATCGCCACCTTGTCGTCTCGGGAAAGACCAAGGCTCATCAGCCCGTTGGCCATCTCGCGGACGGCTGTCCCCACCTCCCGGTACGTCATCGGATCCCACTTCCCGTCGTGCGGGACGAGGTACCGGACGGCATCGCCCCCCTCCTCGATACGGTTCAGGAACATCCGGTTCAGCGTCTTCTCTTTCATTTCATCCCCCGGAGCATGGCAAGATCAGGCCGCCTGTACTCCCATCGCAATCGCATTAGGAACCCTTCCGGACGTGGTTCATCGTCAACCTTGCGAAGGAGTCCTCCCCCCCGGAATCCCGGGGAGGATCCTTCGCCCTACCGGAAAAACGGAAAAACATCGTCAAATGTTACCATCCCGCGCCGCAACAGATCCTCCACCGAGGGGAAGGCGGACCGGAGATTCTCCCCGACGATGCGCGCCAGTTTCTCCTCGAGGGGTTCGTCGGAAAAAATCTGATGCTGAACGCCGGGGGTGAACGGGAGCAGATCAAACAGGGCCATTTTCCCGGAATACCCGGTTCCCCGGCAGCGAGGGCATCCGGCGCGAACGTAGAAGGTGACCTCCTGAACCATGGTTTCGAGCTTTTCCCGGTAGTTCTCTCCCACGAACTGCAACGACGGCACGGCCGGCACGGCACGGCGGCATTCGGGGCAAAGGAGATCGACAAGCCGCTGGTGCATGACGAGCCTTACGACCCGCACCAGGAGAAACGGATCGACTTCCAGGGAGAACAGGGTCTCAAGCGTTCGGGAAAGGTTGACCCCCTGCGCCCCGCAGAACACGGGTATGCCTCTCCGGGCGATGTGGACAAGGTCGAGAAGCTCTTTTTTGTCCGAGACCGACTCGATCATCAGCGCGTCGGGCTCGAGCGTCTCGGCAAGGCGAGTCCATTTCCCCCCGAACCGCTTCTCCACCTCATGGCGCTCCAGCTGAATGTAGCCGTCGTTCCGGAAGCGGTGCGTCTCCTCGACGGTCACGACGCGGCTGCCTGCCCGGTACGATTCCCGGAGCATCGCATAGATCGTCGTCGCCACACCCTCGGCAGCCGGAGAGGAAACCAGGATAAGGCCGTCCTGCATCGAAAGGAGGCGTCGCGTGATCTCCGTCTGTTCCGGGTGGAACCCGATCGAGTCCAGCGCGATGACCGACCGGAGGTCCGGGATAACCGTTACGACCGTCTCGACGCCCGAGAGGCCCCGAAGAACACTGATCCGAAAGGCACGGATGCCGGTCTCCGTTTCCAGCTGAAAAGTGGACTCCACCACGCACTCCCGGCCCGTTGACAACCCCGCCAGATCCGCGAAAGAGCCGACGAGAGCCTCCCGGAAGCGTATCGGGAAGGAAAGCAGGAGCGATCTCCTTGCCCCCGAGTCCCCGAAGACCGCCACGCTCCGGCCGGACGGATATACCCGGACGGTGGAAATCCCGGCTTCCACGGCGTGGAGGAGGACCTTTTCCGCCAGCCTCCTCCCCCTCCCCCGGGCAAGCCACTCCTGCGCCTCCTCCCGGCCGATCGCACCGCCCAGGATTTCCCCGGGAGGAATCGGAAGGGCCTCGGGGTAGAACCGCTCGAGTATGCGCGTGATCGTGCCGGCCGGGCAGACGACGAGCGTCACGCTCAGGCCCGTCATCTCCTCGATCCGGGAAAACGCTCCGTGACGGAACGGGTCGGAAACCGCGAGGGTGATCCGCCCTTCCTCCCGGGATACGGGGACCGCCATGTTCTCGCGGGCAATCGCCTCGGGAAGAAGCTCGGAGAGGGAAAGAGGGACGGCGGCCGGGTCAACCTCGAGGAACGGGATCCCCAGCGTATCCGCCAGGACCCATCCCTTCGCATCGGGGTGGAGAATGCCGGAAACGAGCGCCTCTCCCGCCGCCGGGACTTCTTTCCGGGCGGCGCGCGCCTTCAGTTTCGTAAGCGACTCGTGGGACAGATAGCCAAGCTTAAGGAACGTGTCGAGGAGTTCGGTCCGGGAACCACCCACGTCGGCCCGCCTTTCCGCAAACCACCCCACAGGTTTCGGGGAAACTGGTTTATTTAGAACTTTATAAAAAAGGGGTTGGAAAGTAAAATGTTTCATGCCTCAAGCAAACAAGAATCTTCGGGGGAAAGGGTTGCAGGCAAGGAGATTTTGGATGGTGGTCCCCATCCTGACGCTCACGTTGGGAACAGGCGGCTGCCTTGTCACCGCCTCCAGGTACGAAGAAAAAACGAAGGAAGCCGACTCGCTTCGAAACGCGGTGGCGTCCACCAACAGGGAGAAAAACACCCTCGAATCGGATTATGTCGCCGTGCAGAAACAACTCGCCGACGAAAAAGAGGCGAATGAGGCCCTGTCCTCGCGGGTACGGGAGGAGGAGGAAGAGCTTGGCAGGGTCCGGGCGGAACTCGCCTCGATCGCCAGTAGCTACGAGGGAACGCGAATCACCCGGGAAGAGCTGATCTCGCAACTGTTCGAAAAGGAGAAGGCTACAGGAAAAAGGATCCAGGAATTGAGTTCAATGGCGCAAGCATGCGATATGGAACGGGAAAAGCTCCGGAGGGAGACCGTCTTTCAGGCGTCGACCATTGCCGAACTGGAACAGCGGGTTGCGGAAACCCCCGACATGGAATCCCTCCGGCGGGAGCGGGACATTCTGCTCGGCCGCATCGAGCGTATCCGGGAGGACCGCCTTCAGGAAACAAGACGCAGGGACATCCGGTTCGCAGAACTCGCGGAGACGTTCTCCGGCATCTCCTCCGAGATCGCGACCGCGCCGGTCGGTCCCGCAATGCGCGTCCTGGTGCCCGATAAAATCCTTTTCCTGAAGGGAGAAACGACGCTGACGGACGCCGGGAAACAGGTGATCGGGGAAGTGGGGAAGACCGTATTGGAATTTCCCGCGGCGGCGATCATCATCACGGCAGGAGGGAAGCCGAAGGTCGACGAGATTTGGACTCTTCTGACGAAGACCCACTCGTTGCCGCAAGGGAAAGTATTGGCAAGCTCGGGGAGCGGGGGCAGGGAGACGGAACTGCTGCTGGTCATTCCCTGACGGACGCAAGGTCGTGGTAGCGGAGCAGATATTGCCCTCCGACCGGGGACCCGGTGCGCAGCGGGGGGTTCCGCAGAGCGGCCTATGGAGCGAGGCGAAGATTGTGTCGAGCGCCGGTACCAGACCGTAATTACGAGGCGCAAGCACCTTAAGGATCGCGTACCCGGTTCACAAACATTCCACGAGGGGAGCTAAAGGGATGGACGTTTTCCACGCCATGAAGGGGCGGCAAAGCATTCGGAAATTCAGCAGGGAACCGGTCCCCCGGGAGAAGATCCTCAGGATGGTCGAAGCGGCCACCTGGGCTCCGTCCGCGGGGAACGCCCAGAACGCCAGGTTCCTCGTCGTGGAGGAAGCCGCGCTTCTCGCCCGGATGAAGGGGATCGTGGACGACCTGCTCTCCCGGATCACGGGAAAGACGGTCCCCCCCGACAAGATCAATTACCACAACCTCTTCGCCGAAGCGCCTGTCGCGGTCTGTGTCGTCGGGAAACCGTACGAATCGGCGACGGACCGCCACCTGCGGGAAAAAGACCCGGAGAGGCACAGGGTCAGGCGCTACCAGGTGAACGCCGGCCTGCAGAGCGCCGCTTCGTCCATCACCCAGTTTCTCCTCGCGGCCCATTCCCTGGGATATGGCACGTGCTGGATGACCGGTCCCCTCGTGGCCAAGCCGGAGCTCGAATCCGCCCTCTCCATCCGGCCCCCCGAGGAACTCCTCGCCATCATCGCCCTGGGAATCCCGGACTCGCCGCCTCCACCGAAACCGTCCAGGAAACCGCCGGAGGAGATCACAGAGTTCCGGTAAGACCCGTTTTTTCGAACCGAAGACGCTTGATCCGGAACCGCTCGGTTTCGACGACCGTGACGCGGTACCCGTAGGAGAGGAATGTCACCACCCCTTCCGGGACACTCTGGAGGCAGTCCAGCGCGAAGCCTCCTGCGGTCTCGTAAGTGTCCCCCAGGGGGATGTCGATGCCGTACTCGTCTCGGAGGACCCGGATCGGCGTCGAGGCGGGGACCGACAGCGCTCCGTCCTTTTCCCACTCCGGGACCTCGGGGGAATCCGACCCCTCCGTCAGCCTTCCCACGATCTCCTCGAGGAGGTCGTGAATCGTGATGATTCCGCACAGTTTCCCGTGTTCGTCGATGACGACGGCCAGGTGGACCCTCGTCCTCTGAAACCGGCGGAGCAGGTCCATCATTTTCATCGATTCGGGGACGTAGACGGGCTTCTCGATGAACTGTTCCCATTTTTCGCTCACTCCCGGCCGGAAGAAGTTCCGGGAGGAGAGGATCCCCTCGATGTCCTCACCGTCAGGGCTCAACATGGGGTACCGCGAGAATCCGGCGTTCCCGACCACTGCCGCCGCATCCGCAAACGCCATTCCCTTCCGCAGGCACACGACCTCGGACCAGGGGGTCATCACCTCGTTCACCACCGTCTCCCCGAAGCGGAAGATCCCCTCGATCATCTTCTCCTCCGCGGGATCGATCGTTCCGTGCTCCGCCCCCTCCTCGATCACATCGAGGATCCCTTCCTCCGAACCGAAACGGATGTCCAGGAGGGCCTCGGGGACATACCCCTTCCCGAACAGGAGCCTGCCCAGGCGATCCAGAAGCCTCGCGGGAGCGGCAGCCCCGCGCAGGGTACGCAGACCCGCCTTGCCTCCCCGTCGCAGGATCCGTCGGGGGTGGGACATCGCGCCCTGCGTCGAAAGGTTCTCCAGGTAGAACAAGAGGAGCAGGAAGAAAAGCACCCACCCGGCCGGCACCGCGGCGGCGGGCCATCCCTGCAGGCGCCTGAAGAAAGAGAGAGCCGCCCCGCCCGCGCATAGACCCGCCAGCGCCTTGCACGCCGCCGCGGCCACCCAGAGGGAGAAAGGATGACGGACTATGGGGTCGCGAACGGCATGGAGCAGCCCGCCGGCCAGTTCCTGTCCCACGGACGCGTCCTCCGCAAGTCCCTCCTCGCCCACGATCAGGAGGGAGGAACGCAGCGCGGTCACCGCCGCTCCTGCTGCGGCAAGCAGGAGCGCCGCCACCACTAAAGCCCAGGGGATCCACATAGGTACAATATATCCGATGTGATAATATTATTCGCCGGGGTTTCGATGAAAAACGTCGCCTATGTCTACCATCCGGACTACCTGCTTCACAGCGCCACCTTCGAACACCCTGAATCCCCGGACCGCCTGGTCGCAATCAACAGGAATCTCGAGAACGCCGGACTCTTCGAGACGCTGGTGCCGGTCACCCCGGACTACCCGGACAACGGGGATATCCTCCGCGTTCACGACCCCGACTACCTGCGGAAACTGGAGAATGCCTGCCGGCGGGGGGACCTCACTCTCGACGCCGAGGACACCTACCTGAACAAGAACTCCTACCTGATCGCGCTGCTTTCGGCGGGGGGTGCCATCGCGGGAGCCGATGCCGTCGCCTCGGGGAAGGTCGACAGGGCGTTCTGCGCCGTTCGGCCCCCGGGGCACCATGCCGCGCGCAACGAAGGGATGGGGTTCTGCCTCCTGAACAACGCGGCGATCACCGTCCGGGCGCTTCAGGAGTCACACGGCGTCTCCCGGGTAATGATCATCGACTGGGACGTCCATCACGGGAATGGAACACAGAGCATCTTCTGGGAGGACCCGTCGGTATTTTTCTTCAGCATCCACGAGAACCCCGCCTTCCTCTATCCCGGCACGGGCCGGCGGTGGGAGACGGGGAAAGGGGCCGGAGAGGGTACGACCCTCAACGCTCCGATGCCGCCGGGCGCGGGGGATGACGAGTACCGCCTGGCGTTCGAGCAGATCCTTGCTCCCGCGGCGGAAAGGTTCCGCCCCGAATTTCTCGTCCTGTCCGCCGGGTTTGACGCGCACCGCGACGACCCGCTGGCAGACCTCGAGCTCACGGATGAGGGTTTTCGTTTCCTGTCGAGGTTCGCCGTCGACCTGGCGAACCGATACTGCGGCGGGAGGATCGTTTCGATACTCGAGGGGGGATACGAACGGGAATCCCTTACGCGTTGCACGGAAATCCACATCCGGGAGCTCCAGCAGGACTGACCCCGGGGATCACGGAGGAGTCTTCCATGTTCGTCACCCGTAGAATGCAGCGCAACGTCTCTACGATTGCCCCTTCCGCCTCTCTCGAGGAGGCACGCCGCCTGATGCGGGAGAAAAGCGTGCGACAACTCCCTGTCAACGACGAGGACGGCAAGCTCGTCGGCATGGTGTCGGACCGGGATATCCGGGAGGCGATGCTGCCGGTGGGGCTCCTTCCCGGCTCTTCGGAAAAGGAAATGGAGAAAATACTGGCCGATACACCCGTGGAAAAGGTCATGACCCGGAAGGTGGTCGCCGCCACGGTCAACGACTCCCTCGAGGACGCGATCGTCCTCCTGCACGATTTCCATGTCAACGCCCTCCCGGTGGTGGACGAAGAGGGGAAGGTGGCCGGGATCATCACGAGAACGGACGTCCTCAAGGCGTTCATCGAGGCGCTGGGGGTGGGGGAGATCAGCAGCCGGCTGGAAGTCGTGGTCCCCGACGTCCCGGGCTCCCTTGCCGAGGTCATGACCATCATCAAATCCTTCCACGTGAACGTCACGAGCGTCCTGACGACCGGCCACCCCGAGCCGGGCACCCTGGCCGTCTTCTTCCGGATCGCAACTCTCCACGTGGGACCGGTCCGGAAAGCCATCCAGGAGGCGGGGTACCGGATCCTCAACCCCGCGGACTTTCGGGATTGAAAGCGATGCTGCTTCCGGAGAGGGGGCCGATCGAAACCTCCCCCCTCGTCCTGACGGACCTCCCGGACCCGTCTCCCGGCCCCGGAGAGATCCGTGTGAAGGTTTCCGCCTGCGGGATCTGCCGGACGGATCTGCACGTCATCGAGGGCGACCTGCCGCCCCTCCGGACGCCTGTGATTCCGGGCCACCAGGTCGTGGGAACGGTGGACGCCGCCGGAGAAGAGGCATCCAGGTTCCCTCCCGGAACCCGTGTGGGAATCGCGTGGCTTGCGCAAACGTGCGGGGAATGCGATTTCTGCGCGGCCGGCAGGGAAAACCTGTGCGACCGGCCGCTCTTCACGGGGTATCACCGCGACGGCGGCTTCGCCGAGTATGCGGTCGTGCCGGAGGCGTTCGCCTATCCCCTCCCTCCCGCCTTCCGGGATGCGGAGGCCGCCCCGCTCCTGTGTGCGGGGATCATCGGGTTCCGCGCCCTGCGGAGGGCCGACCTGCCACGCGGGGGAACGCTGGCGCTCTACGGCTTCGGGTCGTCCGCCCACATCGTGATCCAGCTCGCCCTGCACCGGGGGTGCGGGGTCTTCGTCGTAACCCGCGGGGAGAAGCACCGCGACCTCGCGAAACGGATGGGGGCTTCCTGGGCGGGGGAGAACCCGGAGGAGATGCCGGAAGCCCCAGACTCGGCAATCCTGTTTGCCCCGGTGGGGGAACTGGTCCCCCGGGCGCTGAAACGTCTGAAAAAGGGAGGGACCCTGTCGCTCGCGGGCATCCACATGAGCGACATTCCCACGATGAGGTACGAGGAGTGCCTCTTCTACGAGAAGAACGTCCGGAGCGTCACGGCCAACACGCGCCAGGACGGGGAGGACCTGCTCCTGGAAGCGTCGGAGATCCCTCTCCGGCCGAAGGTCACCCTCTTCCCCCTCGAGGAGGCAAACCGGGCCCTCAAGCTGCTCAAGGCGGATAAACTCGAGGGAACGGGCGTCCTGACCGTAGGGGGATGATCCCCCCCTTCTCGCGGAAGGGCTATTCCTTCCCCTCCTTCCGCAGAATCCCCTCCACGGCGAGGATGCCGTTGAGCGCGGCGCCGACGATCCCCCGGGATTTCCCCACACCATCCCCGGCCACGAAGAGGTTCGGGATGTTGGTCTCGAGATACCGGTCGGTTTCGTACTTCGTGTCGTAGAACTTGATCTCGGGGACGTACACCGTCGTGGAGGGGTGCGCCACCCCCGGAATGACGCGCGCGAGAAGAAGCAGGCTCTCCCTCAGGTTGTCGACGATGCGCCCGGGGTAGGCGTAGGAGATGTCTCCCGGCGTCACGCCCGGGCCCAGGGGAAGGGTCGGCGTCATCTTGTCGTAGCCGAGGGCGGCCGAGTGGAACGTCTCGGCCTTGGAGCGTCTCCCTTCCGTCAGGTCCCCCCACCGCTGGACGACGAGGCTGTCTCCGCCGCCCCAGAAGTTGGCGAACTCCATCACCTTGCGGCCCATCTCCGTCGTGTCCTGGATCGGTTCGGTCATCGAGACGGTGTTCAGGATCGCGAAATTGCTGTTCGGCGTCTTTCTCTGTTTCAGCGCGTCCCCGTTCACCAGCCGGTATCCGTTCCTCATTTCCACCCGGACCCTCCCGCCCGGGTTGGTACAGAAGGTACGGGTCCGATCGCCGTGGGTGGGGGTGACGAACAGGAACTTGGGGTCGTACAGGACCTGCGTGATCTCGTCGTACACCGCCTGTGCCACTTCGACGCGGCACCCGATGTCGATGGCGCCGTACCGGATTTTCGCGCCGATCCCGCGGGCGACCTCCCGGAACCAGTAGGCGCCCTCCCTGCCCGGGGCCGCCAGCACATATCGGGAGAGGAACTCCCCCTTCGCGCTTCGCACGAGGAACCGCCCGTCGTCGCATCGCCGGATGTCCGTAACCCGCGTGCGGAGCGAGAACGCGATCCCCTTCCCCCGTAATGCGTCGGTCATCCGGGCGACGACGCGGTGGGCGAGGTCGGTTCCCATGTGCCTCTGCTTCGCGGGAAGGAGCGTGATGTCCCAGAACCCCTTGGCGGTCCGGTGCCGCACCCAGGAGACCCGGTCCAGCCACCAGCCGATCCGCTCGGCGTCCACCCCGTAAAGGGTGCGGTCGGCCCCGTGCTCCAGAAACACCTCGTCGACCCTCGCGATCCGCTCTTCGGCCTCGCTTTCCGATATGCCCAACTCGGAGAGGTCGAGCCCGATGTGCGGGGAGAGGTTCAGCTTGCCGTCGGTCATGGCCCCGGCCCCGCCGGTGCGGCCCTTCTCCTCCAGGACAAGAACGCGAAGCTTCCCTGCCAGCGCCCGGGCGGCGAATAGCCCGGCGGGGCCCGCTCCGACGATGACGACATCCCAGACGGCCGGGCGTTCAGCGGACACCGACACCTCCCGCGCGTGAAATCCGCGGGCCGGCGGAGATCCGGAACGGGAAGGGCGAGAATCCCCGTCGCCTGAGGACCTCCTCCACCACTTCCCGGTCCCCGGGATCGCGGAGCAGGCCGAACACCATCCCTCCACCGCCGGCACCGCAAAGCTTGGCCCCGGACACCATCTTTCGGAATTCGGGGGAAGAGAACAGACGGTCCACCGCCTGCGTGGAAATGCCACGGGCGATCATTCTGCGGTTCGCCCACTCCCGCGCAACGGCCCGCCCGAGCCGGTCGATCTCCCCCGCGGACACGGCCTCCCACGCATCCCTCGCGGCGTCCGCGATCCCGCGGAATCTCCGGAGCGTCACGGGATTCCCGTCGATCGCACCTCGAATCATCCGCCAGTTCAACCCCGCGGAGAAGTGCGCCTTTCCTGTGCCCGCCAGAAATCCGTGCGCCGCCAGCTTCCGCCCGGCGGGGCTTCCCGGCGGAAACCTCTCCACCTCTGTCCGGCCCGGAAGATACCGGATCCCCAGGACCCCGCCGCGCAGCGCCGCGATGTGGTCCTGGGATCCGGTGAGGTTCCTCAGGTAGGCGGCCTCGATCTCCATCGCTTCCCGCGCCGTCTCCCTCCAGCCTTTCTGCCTCCCGAGGAGGCAACGCATCGCAAGCATCGTGGCAATCAGAAGGGCGGACGACGCCCCCATCCCGGATCCGACGGGCGAGTCGTTTCCGAACCGCAGCTCGATGCCGGTCCGGGGCGGGAAGTGCCGCAGGGCCGCAGCGACCAGACCGAAGACCCCTCCGGTCGGAAATCCGTGCGTGTCGCCGGCTTCCGACCGGCGAGAGAAGTTATCGGAAACGAGACGGGCAGTGCCCCGGACGGGGCGGATCGAGACAACGCTTTCCACTTGAATCGCCGCGTTGACGGTCATCGAGGCCGGAACGAGAAGATAGAGGGGAAAGATGTCGAGGGTTCCCCCCGCGAGGTCGACCCGGTTGGGCACCACGACCTTGACCAGAGGGTCTCCTCCCCGGTATTTCGGCTTCGCCAACTTGCCCCTTCCCGCGCGATGCGTCGTTCTGTTTTTATCTTACACGGCGGCGGCGGAAGAAAAAGACGTCATTTCTCCCTTTACGGCACGCAGGGTCACCCTGTATAAAATTTAAGGATAGGACGCCCGATCCGCACACCTTCGGACAGGAGGTTCCCGATGCCGCCCGTCAAGATCCGCTGGTTCGGCCATTCCGGCTTTTCCCTCCAGGACCCCTCCGGCAAGACCGTGCTGATCGACCCGTGGTTCCAGGGGAACCCGACCGCACCCTTCGGGTCGGAGGAGGTAAAAAGCGCGGAGTTTCTGCTTCTCACGCACGACCACTTCGACCACACGGCCGACGCCGCCGCGTTGGTCCACCAGACAGGGGCTCTCGTGGTCGGGATCTTCGAACTGGTCGGCGACCTGAAGGCGAAGGGCGTTCCCGAGTCCCAGCTCCTGCACGGCGGGATCGGGATGAACGTGGGAGGCACCGTGGTGCTCGACGGATTTTCCTTTACCATGACGGAGGCGCATCACTCCTGCACGCTCGGCGCGCCCGTCGGATACGTCATCCAGACCCCCTCCGGCGTGACCATCTACCATTCGGGGGACACGGGCGTCTTCGCCAACATGGCGATCATCGGGGAACTCTACCCCATCGATGTGGCGCTGCTGCCGATCGGCTCGGTGTTCACGATGGATTACCGCCAGGCGGCGAAGGCAGCCGACCTGCTCAAGGCGAAGACGGTCATTCCGATGCACTTCGGAACGTTCCCGATCCTGGAACCGAACGCGGACCGTTTCGTTGCGGAAATGAAGAAAAACACTCCGGGGACGAAAGTGATCGTCCTGAGCCCGGGAGAAGAGACTTCCCTCTGACCCCGCGGCGCGAGGTCTCCCGGGTCACCCGATCTTTTCGGCCACGGCGGCCATGAGGAGAGGGAAGAGAATCTCGTGCGGCCCGATCAGGTGAACCCCCTTTCCCCCGCCGCTTGTGGGACGCGATACGACGTTTACATCCGGGCGGTACAGCTTCTGGAAATCCATGTTCACGGTGGTGATCCTCGATAGGGGGTTCCCGAGGTTCCGGGCAACCGACACGGCCTTGAGGAAGACCTCGGGAAGAACCACGGCAGATCC
>Ga0307378_10006980_pt1 | contig 15264 bp, 28 predicted proteins | sample UN1MG_FD_202238 | JGI IMG/M metagenome (GOLD analysis project Ga0307378, IMG submission 202238) | Soil microbial communities from Risofladan, Vaasa, Finland - UN-1 | ecosystem: Environmental > Terrestrial > Soil > Coastal area > Acid sulfate soil | place: Finland: Risofladan, Vaasa | collected...
TTCTGTTTAGTACATCTTTCATCATTCCTATGTTTGTCATTGGTCGTAATCTAGTTCGCACATTCAAATCAAATTTGAAATTTAAATCATCCTTGCATAGAATACTCATTGGTTCCTGGATTGTCTCTTCTTTCGTTTCTATTAGAATAATGCTATCGCGTCCCCAGCACGAGTGTCTACCGGGTTGCAGCACAACATCGCTAAAACCTGCAGGAGTAAGTATCACGCCAACATAACCGGGTGGCACTAGCTCAGTGCAGCCACTAAACAATACCAATAGTGCTACTAGCATAAGCTTTTTCATTTACTTCTCCTTTTCGTTTCGTTTCGTTTTACGATTTCGTCTACATAGTTTTTTGCCTGTTTACGTGCAGCTTCTGGTGTAGCTTCTACTGCTTTTAAATACGGGTCTACTTTACCTTTAGCCTCCTCGATAATCTGACTTTCTGCTGGAGGTTCGGGTCTACTTTCTACCATTTTTCTGTGACCATCCTCCTCTGCGGGTGTCACTACGGTAGGGCGACCCGGCCCAAAAAACATGAACAGAGCTAAAAATAAAGCTACAAACACGCAGGATTTAATAACCATCCGTCGTTTAAACCCCGCATTGATCAATTCTTCAAACTTACTATTTGGTTTTTGTAGTTTATTGACAACCCTGAAAAAGTCACTAAAAATCCACCAAAGAGCAATCAACAGCACCAAAGATTTAGCTACCACAATCCACGCTGGGAAGTCTTGAGCCAGATTGTCCATCAAACACCTCCAAAGTTTAGTGTACTAAATTGAGTCTTCTTCATCATACTCAAAAAAATTTATTGCCAAGTTTAGCTTTAGTGCTTATGCTGTACGTGGAGGTAAGATACAATGGACGCTAATAAATTGCAAGATTTGATGCACGCGGTTGATGGAATGGGTACCTGGGATCTTACCGACCCCAGAAACTGCGCCATAATCGCTAAACTTGCGCCTAAACTTGTGGAAGCTCTAAAAGAAGTTGGGTCAGAAGTCAAGTGTGAGAACTGCCATGGGTGTGGCGTTATCACAGGTGCCACGGGTGGTCCGGTACAAACACGTGGTAAATGTGGTGTGTGCAAAGGCACCGGCAGCAAATATTTGTTTCTTGAGGTATTATGAACTTATGAATCTGAGTAATCTTGGCCCAGGCAGCATTTCCATGTGTACGAATTGTCGTCATATGGTGCCGACATTAAAAATGCAAATGAGTACAACAGCTGGAAAATTCCTTTGTCCCGAGTGCTCTTTAGCAGAGAAGCAGCAGCAGCTAGGAGCACGTGAGGAGAAGTACGCCGCCAAACTAGATCCAGAGATGCAAAAGCTAAAGGACAGATTGGAAAATGCGAGTTAGTTTAGCTCTTGGTTGGATCTTCTCGGTTATCGAACGTGGGGGTAATCACAACGGCTTCTGTAAATTCGTAATTATCCAGGAGTCCTTCTTTTTTTATTTCTGCGATATCCTCAAACAAGGTAAGATTCGGGATCGCAAGCTCAAGACTTTTGATAAGTACAGGCATTTTCAAGTTAAATTGGGATAAACGAGCAATGAGTTCTTCAACGGTCATGGTTCCTCCTACTGGAATCATACCTCGAAAAGTACCGAATCGTTGCAAATTTTTGTTGTCAAGTTTAGTTTTAGTGCTTATGATGCGCCTGGTAGTTAGATCACCCACGAATAAGGAGAAATTGTAATGGCCACGACGAACCCCTACCCTGTCACGTTAAAAGATCGAATTCATCAGCTGTACTACATTGAGCAGAAGCCCATGCTAGAAGCGGTTGCGATACTCAAGACTGAGTTTCCTGAGGTTGCAAACAGAATAACCACAGATCGCATGCACTCGACGGCACGTGTTGTTAGACTGAAGCTGGGGTTACCGCCTAAACACCCTGAAATGTCAACAGCCGGTCCACGTAAGCCAAAAGTGCGCACACAAAATAAAAAATTGATTAGCGCAAATCGCAAAGAAGTGATTGAGGCTGCTCGCAAGCTTCGTCAGCGAAATTATCGCTGGCAAGCAGTTCGTGATGAACTGATAGTTCAATTTCCTGGTGAAAAAATTCCGACCGCAGCGGCTCTGTCTAACATTGCCAAGGGCAATAAACCTCAAAATGGCAATGGGCAATACCAGATTACGATAAGTTCATCGTCTGGTGCTGTCATCAACGCCACAATTTCTTCCAAAAAAAGTTTCGAAAAAATCATAAGAGATCTTTTGGAGGCATAAAATGCGTATCATTGCCTGTGAGGACAAAACAGATTTGCGTACCATAAACGCACGAAGTACATTTCTGAATCGGGTTGACCGAGAATTCAAATTAAGAAACGGTCAAGCGGTGTGCTACACCAACAAGGTGATGACTCGGTTCCGGCTTGTTTTCAAGTTCAGCAATGCGTTGTTTATGTGCATTCCAGAGATCGATGACACGGCAAAGTATTCTATTTACCTAAAGATCTCTGAGGAGCTTTCCGCGCTTACTCGATTAAAAGGTGTATCCCTAAAGTTTAATCACTTTACAGAGCACACTAAAGCTAAAATTACCAGACAGCAAAACAAACAAACAAAAAAGAATTTAGAGCTGGCTTTAGGATAACTATTACTTGTTAAATTTTCACTTGTGCTTATAATACTATTGGAGGTTACATGGATTATGACGCTCATGTGCTATGTACCCAACGCCACAGTTGGCTAAAGGCACGTAATGTGAGTATCCAAAAGGAATTGTTAAAACTAGAACAAGAGTTTAACAGGAATAAACTTGAAATGGAATATATTTACGTAGCAGTAGCAAAGTCAAAAGAAAAAATGGAAGAGTGGAAAGGTATTTCGCATGACAAAAGCAGAGTTTAAAGAATTAGCTAAAAAATATTTGAAGCTAAAGGTTGAACACGAAGCTGGCAAAGTAAAAGTCTGCCTTATGTTTGAAGACACCGTTATTAGCTCCGATTTTATTGATTATACAGACGTTGTGCGCGTTGTTACCCGTTGTAATGACGGTGGAGTTTATCAATAATGGATATCCCAACTGAATTTCCGGTTACCACGTGTTCAATAGAGTCAATGGGATTTGCACAATTGAATGCCAAGGATGTTGCAAAACAGTTATTTAATTTTGCAGCACGTAATCTTTCTATGGATGGTGGATTCGACCCAATGGCATTTTTTTTTACGTCAGAGCTTTGTTACCAGATGAGCGCTACACAGTTTTTCGAAAATTCCGAAAGAAAAGATATGCTCAGCTTTGTACTTAGGAAGGCTGCTGCAGAATCTGTTATCTTAGGAATAGCGCTAGTTACAGAATGTTGGATGCGGTGTGTCTCAGACGAAGAAAAAGTTACAGGAGTAGATAATTCTTGTGCAGTTAGCGACCATGATGACAAAAAAGAAGGTATTTTGGTTCAGTGCGAGTGGTGTGACAGCACACAAAGCATGATTACCGCTACTTTTGATCGAGAACAAGAACTTACGGGTATTAAATCCATAAAAATACATTCACCAACGTTTATTACAGAGTTTGAAGGTCGATTTGCCAACATTTTTCCCCCCACGCGGAGTGGTGGATACTTTCAGTAACAATGGGCCGAAAAAACGCAATGAGATGCAAGAATCCCGAGTGTAATTGTAAAACTATCCTAAAATGTTTATGTTTTGGGCTTCCGATGTGTGTTTGCCCTGACTGTAGCACAAGTTGGGGCATTGGCGCATACACATTTGGCTGGAGTAACGGACAACTAATGGTTTATACCGGCAGTTACTGGCGTGCGCTATGGCATTGGTTGATTAGTTGGAGGTAACGCAATGGTAAATGCAAGTCACTCATATAAATCAGCTACAAAGTCAGCTTTTAAGGATTCAATTCAAGAAGTAATCATAGAACTGGGTAATCATGCAGCTATGGATGGTTGCGATAGAATAAAAGATAATTTCAAATTTGTTATCTCGCAAGTTGAAGACAATTGGGTAATTGTACTGCTGGTATTCACTGCAAAACAGAAATCACCAAAACAATATGTAGAAACGATTCCTGTAAAATGACTGATCTGCAAAAAATAAAAGATTTACTGAAATCTATGTTACCTGGGGCACCTGTTCCAGCAGATGTTTGGGAAACTGCCGATGGACGAAGGGTTTTTATTGTAGAGATGACTAATGCGCACTTAATAAACACACTTTTGTACGTAAAACGTAGAGCCAGAATGCGATTATCGGCTTTTAGTGACATGGGCTATACACCAAACCATTGGCGTAACTGCATTTCAAAAGAACGTAAAGTAAAATTTGAAATGATGGAAGTTGAAGCTATCAAACGTGGATTTGCTGACTGGGAGTCTAAGCATGCCGTGCATGAATAACTGCACGAAAGGAGCATTATAATGTCAAACAACGATTATGAAGGTGTGACAATTGAGGGAAAGCTATATCAGCCCTGTAAACTGTGTCTTGCTGCATTTGGAAGAGTACGGCACACTAAATGGCGCTGTAAGGAGTGCGGAAACTACATGTGCATGGGCGAACACGGCAATTTTGCCCAGGGTAGTAAGGGTAATAAGAAGGGTACATGCGTTATCTGCGGAGAAAGACCCGATTATAGGAAAAAACCAGAGGAATAGACTCATAAGGAGTACTAAATGGAAACCACAACGGTTGAAATAATTCAAATTGTTATGCTCGGTACGATATTGGGTAGTATTTGGGTACTTATCCCATTTATAGTTAGAACATATGCTAAAGTGACAATCCTTTTAGATAAACATCACTGAGTAGGTGCATAAATTGGTATTATCTAAGGAAGAGGAGGCTTGCATCCGACCTTGTGTCGGATGCGGTTAGCTATTGTTGCAAAAAAGCACGTTGTGCGGCTTCTTATGCGGCTGAAAACAATAAAGATCGGCCAATATTCAAAATTAAAGGTAAAATACCGCGAACTGAGCCTGAATGTCCCTTTTTATATTGGAATAACGACAAATATAGGTGTTTTTTAGCTAAACATAAGGTTTGGGCGGCACTTTTAGACTTTGGAGAGGGTTGTTGCTGTGGTTTGAACACAGAAAGGCGTAAATATGCCAAATCACAAGAGAAAACGACCAAAAAACCGTAGAGCGGGCTGTTTAAGGTGTAAATATTGGAAAATGAATGGATTTGGGCGGTATAATCCTGAATATGAGCGTCATTCGGACCATTTAAGGCGTATATTTGCTAAAAAAGAGGTAGAAAGCGTTGATTTTACTGAATAAACAGTTAAAAACACTCAAAAATCAGCTATTTAAGCTTAAAAACACCGTAAATACCCTATTTTTATGGGCTTTTTAGCTCATTTTGGAGGCAAATATGGCCAAAAAACCGGTAGGAAGAGCTAAACTAGCCCCTAAAACACACGGAAAAATAGCCGTTATAGCTAAATCATTAGCTAAACAAATGACTATAGATGGCCTAAACCAGTTTACACTGGACGGTATAGTCGAAGCTCAGTGGAAAATAGCAGGAATGGCTAATCTTTTACTGCGTATGGGCAATAAACTTGCGGCTATAGAGGTTATGATGGACGCAGACAACATGCGCAACTTGCTAGAAAACGATAATATACGTGCAGAAGTATGGCAAAACCTAAAAGAAGTCCTGGCAGAAACTCCTGTAGAAGAAACTAAGGTTGTTGAGGTATAATTACTTTACTAATCTTTAGTTGATGCTTACGATACCAGAGTAGAAAATAATTTTTGCAAAGGATGGAAGCTATGGCTAGCAGAGTAGCAAAGCTCATTATGGTCACGCCGGAAAATAATAACAAATTTTATGATATGACTGAAAATCCAGACGGTTCGATTACCGCTGTCTGGGGAAGAGTCGATGTTACATCTACAACCACCCATTATCCGGTCGGAAAGAAGAAGTGGGAGACCCTTATAAACTCGAAAATAAAAAAAGGTTACGTAGACATGACCGAAATGCGAGCTGTGGAAGTCGCTAAATCTGATTTTGCTGTGATTGGGACGCCTGCAGTGTCTGCTATCGTCAAAGAATTGCAAAGTTACGCCAATAGGTCAGTGCAACAAAACTATACAATCAGTTCTGAAGCGGTTACGCCCCAAATGGTAGTGGCCGCGCAGGCTGTCATGGATGAACTAGTGCCACTTCTTGTAGTGGGTAAAGACGCAAAGCCCATCAATGACAAGTTGATTGAACTTTACAGAGTCATTCCTCGAAAAATGAAGAAGGTTCAGTACCATTTAATCGATGCAGCCAACCCGAAGCTGCGGGATGTAGGCATTGATCGGGTCACACAAGGAAATCTAGCTGAAATACAACGCTTGATTGCTAATGAACAAGCCACTTTGGATGTTATGGGCGGTCAAGTAAAGGTTTCTACCGCACAAAAGACGTTAGGAACTGACAATAAGGCATCAACTATCTTAGATGCAATGGGTTTAGCTATTGAAAGTCCCTCTGATAAAGATGTTCAATCAATTAAAGAGTTTTTGGGCCGTAATTCAAACCAATACAAAAAGGCTTTTCGAGTTATTAATAAACGCACCCAGGCAAAATTCGATCAAGCACTCACCGCTGCTAAAAATAAGACTGTACGTAACTACTGGCATGGCTCCCGCAACGAAAATTGGTGGAGCATTATCGATTCTGGGTTATTAATTCGCCCATCAAACGCTGTGTATACTGGCTCCATGTTTGGCGATGGTATTTATGGAGCATCTAAAGCACAAAAATCAATTGGCTATAGCTCATTGCGTGGTAGTTACTGGGCGCGTGGTAGTGCCACAAAGGGATTTTTAGCTTTATTTTCTTTTCATGTAGGTAATCAACTTCATGTAAAGAGTCACGCTTCCTGGATGTCATCGCTTACTTACAACCAGCTACAGAAAAAAGGTGATTATGATTCATTGTACGCGCATGGTGGTGCAGATTTAATCAATGATGAATTTATTGTGTATACGCCTGCTCAAGTAACAATTAAATATTTGATAGAGCTTTCAAACTGAGCCAAGCTAAACTCGAAAACGAAAAGGAGAGAAAGATGTGTGCGCCTAATGATTTCAAAGCAATCGAAGTGGTAGTTGGTGAATTGACTCGCATGCGCAAGACGTTTACTGCAGAAGACGTGTACAAGCGCATCCACAACAAGCACGTTCGCCGGTTTGAAGACCTGTCTGGCTTCCAGGAGAGCACTAAGGGCGTCTCCAAGGAGGTTCGACAGATGTTCAATGGAAGACACCCACTCTTTGCAAGCTATGGCTCTGCGCTCGTGCAGCACAACCATGGACCTATCCTCTACTTTGCGCTGCCTGCTCATGCAAAGACCACCGCGAGTAGAATTGCCGCGACGCTTAGCTAACCTGCCGACTAAACTGTACTAAAAATCACTACTTGACAAATTTTTGATCCATGATTACATTAACTGTATGAAAGATCGAAAGAAAATACGGAAAGTGCTCGCAGGTAAAGTCGCCAAACGTTTAGCGCGTGTGCGGCAAGTACTCAACACAAAGCTTCTTTTAGAGGAAATGGACATACCGTCAAAGGGAAAACCATTTGCGTACTTAGCTGAGTATGTGCTGAATGCACCGTTTGGGTTGGAGGAGTGCTAATCATGCGAGTTTTTCAATCAGACACACACCGTGCAGAACTGTCAGCAGATGGTGTTTTAGATGTGTTTACTCTGGCAGGTCGCACGATAAAAGAACTGTCGTTTATTGGTACTGACGTTAGCTTTACAGAGCACACAGCTAAAGATGGGTCACCGCCACTACGCACACTACTGGATATTATGGACAACAGCCCCGTATTTCGTGCAGCGTTTGCACAAAATGATGTTTTTCATGTAGACTATGAAACAGGAACACAACGTTCAAAGGGGTACAAAACAACTGAAGAGCTTAAAAATATGTTGATAAAATGTGAATTTAGTATTAATGAGATTGAAAGTATAATAACAGAAGGGAAGCAAACTAAACATACACTTTTAGCAAGGATAAACTAATGGCAAATGAAATAATTGGAAACTGTTTCATATGTAAAAAAGCAATAACCAGGCATGACATTGCGCACACAGAAGAAGGTCAGGAAATACCTGTTGCTCGGTATTATGAACAATGGCCCGGCGATCATGTGCTATGCTCGGAGCACCCTGGAGTAGAAGTAGAGTATAAGCAAGCGTTGGAGGCGACTAATGAATACGTTAGATCACTTTCCAGAAAATGATTTTGTGCAAAGCCACTTTAGCATGCTAGTTGCGTTTACCGCGTTAGAGCGTGATATGCTCATTACGCAAAATACTGGTAATCCACAAGTAAAGAAACGCCTAAAGCATGTGGATTTTATGTTAGATGAATACGCAATTCGCATATTGGAGAGACAACCTGTGTTTGAATGTTAGGAGATTACTATGAATGTTGAAATTCCTGACGGATTATACAAAGACTTTCTTGGATTCTTAGATGTAGCACAAGCGTCATTTACTGATGAAGAAATATTACAAATGACGGACAGTGAGCAAAGTGTAATCAAATGGATCTGTAGTTTAATTGGAAAAGATACAACTAAAAGATTCAAAACGCAGGAAGAGTATTTTGTTAATATCGTAAAAAAATTCAAAGAACAAACTGCAGAAAAAGATAGCGCTGTGGTGGCCACTGATGCCGTCGAAAAAATTCAAAAAGATTAGTGTACCGGAAGAGCTATATGAAGTGTTTATTCAGTTTATAGACCTTTCCCAAGCGGCATTCACTGATGAAGACCTAGCAAACATGACTGAAGTAGAAAAGAAGCTGTTTAGCTTTATTGAACATTTTTTAGGTGAAGATCGCATTTACAGATACAAAACTGAAAAAGATTTGGAAGAAGCGCGAAACGCATTTGCTGTGGCATTGAGACCATAATGCCCATAAAAAAGCCGAAGAAGAGACGGTCTAAATATACAGACAGTCATAAAGTTGTTTACTCATTAGAATTGCTAAACTACAAAACATTATTAATTCTATCCAATTATTTGGAAAGAAAAGTTACTGATGAAACACACAGTAGCATGGAAGCATTGTTCAAAAACTACAAAAATAATAAAGACGATGTGCACAAAGCATTACTCCGTGCATTCAAGTTTTTAGTCACTGAAAAGTACGTTCGTGCGCCTGATGACCCACCATATTATCAGCTCCCTGAAGGACCACCGCCAAGTACAGAGGTAGTAAAAGCAGCTAAAGCTCATATAAATCGGCTAGCTAAGAAAGTTTGGAAGAAATAACTTTTTTTTACTTGACAAACAGCGTTTAGATTCCGATAATGTACGTACTAAAGGTTGATATCATCCTCCCGGTTGATGTTGGCCTCCTGTCTTTAGAGTATGTGGAGTTATGCAGTGAAAGGTGGTTTTACAATGTTTACTTTTGAACATCAAGATTGGTATCAGGAGAATTCATTGTAAGCGATCCGCGCAATGCGTAAGCCCTCATGAAAGCGGATCGCATTGGCGGTCCGCTTTTTGAGTTTAAGGAGGAAGGTGGCACTCATCGGTGGGTAAGTGGCCTTGAAAGCCATGCCAGGGTAACACCTGGGGGTTCGATTCCTCCACTTTCCGTTTGTGAACGAAGGGAGTTATGGGTCGGTAGGGTAACTGGTGATCCCAGCAGACTGTAAATCTGCCGCCTCGTGCTAAACTTGGTGGTTCGAATCCACCCCGGCCCATGGAACAGGAAGCAAACAAAATGATGAAAACCGTTCAAAATATAGCAGGTGTTGCAGGCACATTTGGTGCCTGCGTTGATTATACTTGTTTAGTGCAGGGGTGTAAGTCAACTGGTAGACCATTGCATTCTGAATGCAAAAGTTGTAGGTTCAAGCCCTACCGCCCCTTGTTTAGGGGCATAGCTCAATCGGTAGAGCACGAGGTTTTGAACCTCGCGGTCGCTGGTTCGACCCCAGCTGCTCCTGTATGCAGAAAGGATGATTATGAACATGGATATGGAAAGTTTAGAAACGAAAGGTGGCGACATAACAAAAGAGTATAGGTTAGAATGTGCTACATGTGTTTTTTGGGATTTATACGAAGTGGAGTCTACGAAAGCAGTAGAAAAATTAGCAAGAAAGCAAGGCTGGTCTGAGACAGATCAATTTGGTTGGATTTGTCCAGATTGCAAAAAAAAGGATAGAGAAAAACTAACATTTTGGAAATCAACATTGGATGTTAACGTGCTTGGTATTGACCTAAAATGTTTTTGTGGCGTACACGGAGAAGGCGAGGTAGTCATCCGAAAGGATCTTTTCGATATGGAAAGCGTTAGTATAAAAATGCCTGGAGGATGGGGGTTCTTTGTTCCAGAACCTAAAAGAACGCTAGTTCCCCTTTGTCCAAAATGTAAAGGAACTAAGGGTGATGTAGGCTATCCCCCACAAACAAAAGTAGTAAGGGACGATAGCTCAGTCGGTAGAGCAGGGGACTGAAAATCCTCGTGTCCTGGTTCAATTCCGGGTCGTCCCATAGGAGGTAAAGATCATGACATGCTATTGGCCATATAAGGAGAGCGGGGGAAAACCCCCATGCACCTTTACTGGTGTATTTTGGGCCTGTGGTCTAGTAGGTGATGATCCAAGTCTCCAAAACTTGAGGAAGTGGGTTCGAGTCCCACCGGGCCTGTAGCGTTGAATGCTAATCTGCCATGGCTTGTAATTGGGTTAGTAGTTTTAGTTGGTATATTTTTAGTAGTTAGGCATAAGCATCACAAACGAAAGAATTATATAAAGTTTGAACGCATGTGGAATAGGACACACTTGGAAAAGAAGACTAAAATTGAGTAGTAAGGCTCTGTAGCTCTAATGGTAGAGCAGCGGGCCGTTAACTCGCGTGTTGTTGGTTCGAGTCCAGCCAGGGCCGTAGGAAGTGTAAAATGGAAAAGCTAGTTCAAAAGATAAAGGACGTGCTAGGGGTTACCAGTGTAACCTCGCTTTCCAATACTAATCCTGCGGTCGTGAAGGACATAACATAATGGCGCTGTCGTCTAGTGGCCGGACAACTGGCTTTCGACCAGTCAACTGGGGTTCGATCCCCCACAGCGTCATCAATCTGGAGGTAAACCATGAACGATCACCATCATACGGAATTTCGAGAACATAATGGTGCGTGTGGGCAAATGGTAAGCCGCCAGACTGTGACTCTGGTCAGTGCGAGTTCGAGTCTCGTCATGCACCCTTTTATGGAGCCGTAGAGGAGTCTGGTTTATCTCGCTGGCCTGTCACGCCAGAGTACGCCGGTTCGAATCCGGTCGGCCCCGTATTTATGCAACTTCCAAGTCTTCAATGTCTGAGTGTTTAGTTAATCCTTTTTCTATCTCTTTGAGTTCATCGTCCTCGAATTCGTAGGAGTCTGGAACCAAGATTTCCATGGCTCCATCAAGAATTCGGAAAAAGGCGCGGCTAGAAGCCGCTGTAGGAGGCACGAAGCCTGCTGCGGTGAGTACTGCTGCCATTCGTTCCCATCCGAAGTCCTGGGAGCCTTGTACGCCCGTCAGAATGCAGTCTAGTAAGTCCTTCTGAACGCCTGTAGCAGCTTGTCGAACTAACTTCCAGGCCGCTTGCACTTGGCCTGGTCCTGCAGCTTTAAAGATCCTGCTCAATCTTAGCTTATTTGTAATTCCTTGGTCCTTTAGGAATTGAACTTGTTCTTGCGCAAATTTTTTTCTTACTGCTGGGCTTGGCGCTGTAGTCATAATGGCTCTCCTAATCGTTGTTTGATATCCATAATTACCGTTTGAATTCCGCTTTCAAAAGGTATCTGTGCATGCCAGTTAAACATATCTTTGGCCTTTTGACAGTTAAGTGCGTATTTTCTGTCGTGCCCTAGTCTATCTGGTACGTATTCAATTTCTGCAAATTTACCAATATTAGCTGCTATAGTGGTAGCTACCTTAAAATTAGTTATACGGTGACCACTACCAAAATGAAATATTTCACTGCGAATGTCCCTCGGATTATTGTAATAGTGCGTTATTACTTTATCAATTCCAGTTATAAAATCACGGGTACATAACCATTCTCGTATATTCTGCCCTTTTCCATACAGTGGTATTTTTTCATGTTGGAATATTTTGCTAATCACAGTTGGTATAAACTTTTCCAAGTGTTGATTTGGGCCATAATTATTCGTAGCTCTAAGAATTGTGTAGTCAAAATCATTATGAGTGTGATGCACTGCCTGAATCAGCTGTTCTGCGGCAGCTTTAGTTGCAGCATATAGGTTGTTTGGGCGAAGGGGCTGTGACTCATCAAGTTCTTCGGTAGAATCTATTGGTATATCACCTAAAACTTCATCGGTGCTAATATGTACTAAAAATATGTCGTTATTAGTTTTTACTTTGTGTACTCTAATCGCATTAATAAGTTTAGCTACACTTGTGTAATTAGACTGTATGAAATTATCAGTGTTAGAGTCTACTATAGAATTGTCTACATGGCTTTCTGCTGCAAAATGAACTATTACATTAGGATTTTCTTTCTCAAAGATACGAGCTAAAGGTGCTTTTGCAATATCAAATTTGTATAGTGGCAGATTATCGTAGTTATTTACTCTTGTAATGTCAGCTGCATATGTTAGTTTGTCGATAACTGCTGCTACTTGATAGCCATCTTTATTTACAAAGTATTCAACTGCATTTGACCCAATGAACCCTGCGCCACCAGTGATTATTAATTTTTTCATTGTACTTTCTTTATGATATTAATAACATTGCCTAAGTTCATATTACTAGTGCTCCACATAAACCATGCGTATTCTGACGCATCAGTTCCTTTCCCGGTAAAAGAAGGGCGAGGCGTAACTACCAATAGTTTTTGTGGCGGGTTGGCTTGCAGCCAAGTTGACCTGGTTGTAGACCCTAGCCAATTTACCCGCAGCAAAAATACCGCCAGTCCTGTCTGGCATGTATTTAGGTATTCGACAGTTTTAAATACAATCTTATTTGATGCAGAAAACGGTGGGTTAGATACAAACAATTTTGGCATGTATTTATTAGTAAACAACTTATCAAGATTTAATTTCATAAAATCTTTTATTAACCAGCGACACCCTTTTGGTGTAGTTTTGGCTTGTACAAGATCTATAAGTAAACAATGCGTTTTTATTTTTGATGCCAATTTCTTTTTACAAATGTCCGCTATTCTTCCATCGCCTGCACCAATATCACAAAGGTAAAATGGATGAATAAATGTGTCTTGTGCAATAATGTTGTAAAGTGCATCTGCCATTGGGTGGATGCACCATTCAGGTGTAGCGTAGTGATCTCGCAGTTTTCTCTTTTTTGAGTTAATACCTTTTGTTCGACTCATTTTATTATCTTTACTTTATTAAGTGCTTTACGTCCATATTTGTTTATGAATTCATCTGGGTCCATATTCTTTGGTAGAATCATTCTACCTGCGTACAACCGTTCCTTTTTCAAAATGATCTTAGCTTTCTTTGCTGCAGCTTTACCGGCGCTATCACCATCAAGCATTACATAAACTTTGTCAGTGTATCTCTTTAGTTGTTTTGCTTGCTCTTTAGTAAACGCTGTTCCACATAACCCAACACAGTTATGCACCTTATGAGTTGCAAGACCCAATACATCGAAATATCCCTCCACCAAAAACCCGTGACCAAGTTTATCTATATGGTGTCTAGCTTTCCAGAGACCATACAACACTTCGCTCTTATTATACAAGAGAGATGATTTTGAATTTATGTATTTAGGGTTTTTTGTGGTTTCTTCCCCGAGTGTCCTACCGCCAAAGCCTACCAGCATTCCTGCATGAATTATGGGAACCATTATTCGATTAGAAAACCGATCAAACGCATTACCGTCATAATCTACCATAATCAGCCCTACATCTTTAGCATCTTCTTCTTTTACATTGTACTTATTTAAAAACTGAACTAGTCCTCCGTTAGGTGCATATCCAATAAAGTACCGAGCAGCAATATGTTTACTAACACGCGCATAAAGATACTCTTGCGCCTGCTCAGACTGCCGTAGGTGCTTGATAAAATATTTAAGAGCTAATTGATTTAGTTTTTCAAGTCGTTTTGTTATAATCATAGCCAGTAGTTAGTCATTGAGTGTTGGTACTACTGACATTATACTAGAGAACTAGGATTGCTGTTCAAAATTTTCGAGTAAAGATAAGACTTTATCTTCAGAGATTGGCTTGAAATCGTGCATGTCTACACCTACGTTCAAGGATCGCCCGGTCCACAGGCGCAGGTCATGCAAATGCCCTGAAATAATAAAATCGTATTTCTCGTAGGCAGCTCTTCGAGCGAAATGATTTGTGATGTCTCGTGCTGGAATATCCCAACCGTCAGGGTACAGTGGCCTATGTGCCAGCATGCAATTGTATTTGCCTATTTGGATCCCTAAGTCAAAATAACATTCTGGTTGAAAATGTTTTCTCGTTATTTTATGATCATGATTACCATGAATCATTACAATATTACCGTTAAGCTTATTCTTCCATTGCAATACTGCTTTGTTTTGTAAACTGCTCCCTCTTTCGTAGACAAAGCAGAAATCACCCAGGAAGTACACCGTATCATCTTTAGAAACCAGTGCATTCCAGTTATTAACTAGAACTTCGTGCATTTCATCTAAAGTGTGAAAGGGTCTACCACAGAAACTAAGAATGTTTACATGGTTAAAATGAGTGTCGGATGTGTACCAGTTTGTCATACCAACATTATAAGTATTTACTTGACAATGTAAAGTTAAAAAAGCGCAGGGTCACACAGGTTATAGTCGTCACCGGTCATATAGCTGCATGACCCTGCTAAGTACAGCGTTACGTGCTGTGTCCGTGCGTTCGCTAAGAATTTATTGAATAGGTTAGTTTAGGCTTATAGCCCCATGCTCTACCACTGAGCTATTCGTCCGTAAAATGGACGAAGTAGGGATTGAACCTACGCACAGGGGGGTAAACCTTCGGCATAAACGCCTCCAGTTTGATAACCTATCAATTACTATCCTAGCTTCCAGCCTAAGTTTGTGAGCAATACACTAAGTTTAGCCCTTTCCTGGGTGTCAAGCCAGGAGCCTACAATAAGATAACCTATCCTTAGGTATTATCGTAGGAGGTAACATCAATAATGACACTAATCTTAGCTCACTCAGTTTACTTAGAATCGTCTCCTCCTAACAGATAATCGAAGATCTGCTTGCCTGCCTTGCGCTGTACCACTTCTGCCTTATTTGCACGTTGGCGGGCTTGCATGCATCCA
>Ga0307378_10006982_pt1 | contig 15262 bp, 9 predicted proteins | sample UN1MG_FD_202238 | JGI IMG/M metagenome (GOLD analysis project Ga0307378, IMG submission 202238) | Soil microbial communities from Risofladan, Vaasa, Finland - UN-1 | ecosystem: Environmental > Terrestrial > Soil > Coastal area > Acid sulfate soil | place: Finland: Risofladan, Vaasa | collected...
AGCGTTTCCTCCATCCCTTCCCGCAGGCTGGCGGCGGCATTCGGATTGAGTCGCTCCAGCCATCGGGCCGTCGTCTTCAGACCCTTCAGGGCCTGGTCGTAGTCCGTCTCATGGTAGGCCGCTTTGAGTTGCCGCGAAAGTTCCGGCCAGTGTTTCTGCGGCAGGTGCTGCTGAACGTTCCGCTTCTTGTGGACTTGGCAGCGTTGCACGAGGGCGTTTCATCCCCAGACGCGTTTGGCGGCCGCGTGCAGGGCCTTCACCCCGTCCAGCACCAACAGCGTGGGCGACGAGGTGTCCAGGCCTCGGGCACAGAGGTCCTCCAAAAGGGCCGTACAGACGGCGGCGTTCTTGTTTTGTTTCAACGGATCTGGCACAAGAACCAGGGCAGGCCAAGCAACGGTCTCCTCGCTGGTCAATGGCAGCGTGAGCTGCCGAAGTTGTAGGTTCTTTTCCCTTCGCCGGTGCCGAGCCGCCGCCAGCTTCTGCCGCCGCGCGGCGTACAACTCCTCCGGGTTGCCTCGGTAATAGTCTACGGGCCGAAGGAACCCCAGGGCACTGTGGAGCCGCTCCTCGTTGTACCATCGGATGATTCTCGCCATCACCTTCACCGCCTGGGGAAGGCCGGGGTCCATCCCAAGCTGACCCAGGCCCTGGCCCGGCACAGCACGATCAACCTGACGATGAACGTGTACACGCATGTCGGGTTGGACGAAAAGGCCAGGGCGGTGGCGTCCCTGCGGGCTCCCGAGTCACCCACTTCGGAGGGTGATGACGAGCCGGTTGAGGACGACGAGGACAGCGGTTCGGGCGCAGAAGTGGTGCCCAGTATGGTGCCCTGTGGTGCCCAAAATGGTGTGCAACGGCTGTCTCGGAATGGCCGGCCGATGACACGGAATGGCAATGGTGAGCCATCCGACCGGGCAGACGAAGCCTGCCGAGAGGGCGACCACAAGTCGATGCCAGAAAAGAGGTTTGGCAAGAAAAGGAAGATGGCAGCGGATGACACTGCCATCTCGGAGGGTGAAATCGAAGTACGCCCGACAGGGCTCGAACCTGTAACCTTCGGTTCCGTAGACCGATGCTCTATCCAATTGAGCTACGGGCGCCCGGGTTTGGCCGCGAGGGCCTATTCTACCGGCGCAGGGAGGGACGATTCCCCGCGCTGATTGCGAGAGCGGCCCCGACACCGCGGGTCCACGCTCAGGTCTTCAGCACGCCAATTATGCCAGATTCAGGGCCAGTCCGCAAGAAAGGGGGAGAGCGCGGCAACGAATTCGCGTTTGTGAGTAATCCCCGGCAGGGCCACAGCAGCACACCCTCGGGGGGCTGGGTTCCCCAATAAGTAGTAATCACGACACTGCCGTTCGGGGGGGGGACGATCACGGCTGCTTGCCTATCCAGTCGGCGATGTCATCCACAACGGGCTGGGCCACGTTGCCGGGGGTCTGGTACTCGGCGGGTGTGCTCTGCCCCTCTCCTTCGACGAACAGGTGGTTGCACTTTGGGTAGCGCTTGAAGTGCACGTCGTCCCGGGAGGAGAGGGCCTGTCTCCAGCGATCGAAGTCCTCCATCATGACCTGGTAGTCCCGTTGGCCGTGGAGGACGAGCATGGGCTGCTTCAGGCTCTTGGCAGCTTCGGGCGGATCGTAGCCCCGCAAGTCGAGCCAATAGGCCGGGTGGATGCCGAGGGGCAGGTCCGCCGCCGGCGTCTCCGGGGAGAGCTGCGGATCTTTCACGCGGGCGACCCGCTCTTCGATCTTCCGAAGCTGCGCTTCATCCTCTTCGGAGAGCTCGCCGTCGAGCATGAAGAGCCAACGCCTCTGGGCCAGGATAACGTCCTCCAGCGGGCGGCTCGCGGCGGCAAACAGGATGAGCCCGGCAAGGTCGGGATCGCGGGCTCCGATCCTGGGGACGAGCACGACCGCGGGGAACGGGCCGTTGCCCCGCGGAAGCGTAAGCGTACCGGGCAGCGTCCACAGCCAGGAGCCGAAACTGACTTCCTTCTCCTCAAAGGAGTCCTGCTTTGCATAGGGTGGCGGTTCGTACTTGGCCGTCGAGGCGCTGGGAGCGAACCAAAGGCCGGTGATCTTCCCCTCGCCGTCGTAGACCACTTTGACGTCGAGCGTCGACTTCTCGAACTCGCACGTGACCACCGCGACGTCGTACTTGGGCACCTTGGCCACGCGGACGCTGACCCTCCGCTTGAGGGGGCCGGCTTGCGCAACGACCGATTTCCAGGCCCCTTCGAGCTTCTCGGGCGGCATGGCCTTGGTCATGGTCTCGTCGAAATCCCTCGCCGCGGCGGAGAACTCGCCGTGCTCCAGTCTTGCGACGAACCGCTCGGCGGAAGCGGCCAAGTCGGGCCCCACCCCCGTCTCTTGCCCCGACGCTGCGTCGAGCGGCAGGGCTGCGACGAGAACCGCCATCCAAGCGACTGCGAGCTTGCCCATTCGATCACCTCCCCGTCGTGGATTCTCCGGCATGGCCCGTTCCAGGAAAACCACAGCGAATGCCGGTAGTCCACACTGACCCGAAGCGCAAGCGAGGAGCGACGTTTTCCCGGTCTTCCCCCTCGCCGGCACTTCCGGTTCGTATGGCCGTGTTTCTGGAACGGGCCATCACGTTGGGTCAAGTTGCGTATCTGCCAGGCAACGCTGTCGAAAAACGATTCCCCCAGGCGGTTCTGCCACGGCCCATTAGCGTTCCTAATACTCGGTATTGACCTCGCTTACGGTCACTCGCTGAGTCCGTCGCATCGGATGCTTGCCGGCGCAGGCACTTCTCTTCCCAGGGCGGTTGTGTTAGCTTCTCGAATACTCCGTATCGACTGAGCTTAAGCTCCGTGGCGGACTCCGTCGCGTTTCCCGGCGTGGAGCCGCCTGTGCCGGTCCTGGGAGCCGGGCAGCGCGGTCGAGATCTGCACCCTCCAGACTCACCTTTTCCCCGTTTTATTCGAGGACCACAAGGAGGAATTGGATGGACTACCAGGCATTCGTCGAGGAAAAGGTCGCTGAGATTCGGGAAGCGGTCGGCGAGGGGCTTGCGATCAACGCGCTGAGCGGCGGGGTCGATAGCTCGGTGGTCACGGTCCTGGGACATCGCGCCCTGGGCGACCGGCAGAAGACGGTGTTCATCGACAGTGCCCTGATGCGCGAAGGCGAGCCGGAACGGGTCTGCGAGATATTTGCCCGGATGGGGATCCCGGTCGAGTGCATTGACGCCCGGGCTGAGTTCCTCGGCGCGCTGGCGGGCCTGACGGACCCCGAGGAGAAGCGCAACGCCGTGACCAACACCTTCTACCGTACCGTGTTCGGCGATCTGGTTCGGAAGACGGGTGCGAAACACTTGATGCACGGGACGATCCTCACCGACATCGAAGAGACGGTCGACGGGATCAAGCGCCAGCACAACATCCTTGCCCAGTTGGGGATCGATCCGGAGCAGGAGTACGGCTACTGCGTGCTCGAGCCGTTGGCCACGCTCCGCAAGGACGGCGTGCGCGAGGTGGCCAAGGTCCTGGAATGTCCCGCGGAGGTCACCGAGAGGATTCCGTTCCCCGGCCCGGCATTGGCGACACGGATCGTGGGCGAGGTGACCGAATCGCGGCTGGCGACGGTCCGGGCCGCGACCGCGATTGTTGAGGAGGAACTGGCCGATAGCGGGGCGTTCCAGTACCTGGCGGTGCTGTTGAACGACCGGGCGACGGGCATCCGCGACCGCAAGCGGGAGTTTGGCGAGATCATCGTCGTCCGGTGCCTCGACAGCATCGACGCGCGAACGGCGACCCCCGTCGAGCTGCCCTGGGACAAGCTCCGGCGGATCTGCGAGCGGGTGACGGCGATCGAGGGCGTGAACCGGTGCCTGTACGACCTGACGCCGAAGCCGCCCGCCACCATCGAGTACATCTAAGGACCGGCGAATCAATAAGTGTCGTACTCCTCACGCTCCGCGTGAGGCCAAGCGGCACACCTTCACGCGGAGCGTGAGGAGTACATCGGAAAACGCGACAGTAATTGATTCGCCGGTCCTAAGACCGTGATCAAGTGCGTCTGATCTGAAATCGTGACTGTGTTGGAGCCTATCGTCCCGTCGCCCTCGGACGGGGCATCATCGAGATTGCGCGAAGGAACCACGAACCGTGCCAAGACGCGACGACATCCAGAAGGTGATGATCATCGGCTCCGGGCCGATCATCATCGGGCAGGCGTGTGAGTTCGACTACTCCGGCACCCAGGCCTGCAAGGCGCTGCGAAGCCTGGGGTACGAGATCGTGCTCGTCAACTCCAACCCGGCCACGATCATGACCGATCCGGGGACGGCCGACGTGACTTACATCGAGCCGCTGGTCCTGGAGGTCGTCGCGGCGATCGTGGAGAGGGAGAAGCCGGATGCCCTCTTGCCGAACCTCGGCGGCCAGACCGGCTTGAACCTCGCTTCGCAACTGGCACAGAGCGGTGTGCTCCAGAAGCACGGGACCCAAGTGATCGGGGTTCAAATTGACGCGATCAAGCGGGGCGAGGACCGCGAGGCGTTCAAGGAGACGATGAATCGCCTGGGCATCGAGATGCCTCAAAGCGAGATCGCCCACACGGTCGAACAGGCCGAGAAGATCGCCGAGTCGCTCGGCTATCCCGTGGTGATTCGGCCGGCCTACACGCTCGGGGGCAGCGGCGGCGGCCTGGTCCTCGACCTGGACGAGTTGAGGACCGTTGCCGCCCGGGGGCTGGCGGCCAGCATGGTCGGCCAGGTGCTCGTCGAGGAGTCGGTGCTGGGGTGGGAAGAGTTGGAGCTGGAGGTGGTGCGCGACGCCAAGAACCAGATGATCACCGTCTGCTTCATCGAGAACGTCGACGCCATGGGCGTGCACACGGGCGACTCGTACTGCACCGCCCCGATGCTCACCATCGCCCCCGAGTTGCAGGAGCGCTTGCAGAAGCATTCCTACGACATCGTGGAAGCGATCGAGGTCATCGGCGGGACGAACATCCAGTTCGCCCACGATCCGAAGACGGGACGCGTCGTGGTGATCGAGATCAACCCGCGGACGTCCCGCTCGTCGGCCCTGGCCTCGAAAGCGACCGGGTTCCCGATCGCCTACGTCTCGTCGCTTCTGGCCGGCGGGCTGACCATGGACGAGATACCCTACTGGCGGGACGGCACCCTGGAGAAGTACACGCCTTCGGGCGACTACGTGGTCGTGAAATTCGCCCGGTGGGCCTTCGAAAAGTTCGAGGGAATGGCGGACCGGCTGGGCACGCAGATGCGGGCGGTCGGCGAGGTGATGAGCCTCGGCAAGAACTACAAGGAAGCGTTTCAGAAGTCCATCCGGTCGTTGGAGATCGGGCGCTACGGCCTGGGATTTGCGCGGGACTATCACGAGAAGACGCTGGACGAGCTGTTGGACATGCTCTCCGAGGCGTCCAGCGAGCGGCAGTTCATCATGTATGAAGCCCTCCGCAAGGGCGCCGACGTCGAAACGCTCTACGGGCGGACCTACATCAAGCCCTGGTTCATCGAGCAGATGAAGGAGCTGGTCGAGCTGGAAGAGGAGATCTTGCAGCACCGGGGAGGCGACTTGCCCGACGAGCTGTTGGCGCGAGCCAAGAAGGACGGCTTTGCCGACAAGTACCTGGCGCAGCTTCTGGGCGTCCCCGAGAAGGAGATCCGCCGGCGGCGCCAATCGCTGGGCGTGGTGCAAGGCTGGCGCACGGTGCCCGTCAGCGGCGTGGAAAACGCGGCGTACTACTACTCCAGCTACAATGCCCCCGACGCCACGGAGGTCTCCACCCGGCGCAAGGTGATGGTCCTCGGCGGCGGCCCGAACCGCATCGGCCAGGGCATCGAGTTCGACTACTGCTGCGTCCACGCCGCGTTCGCGCTGCGCGACGAGGGCTTCGAGTCGATCATGGTCAACTGCAACCCGGAGACCGTCTCCACCGACTACGATACCTCGGACAAGCTCTACTTCGAGCCGCTCACCGTCGAGGACGTGTTGAGCATCTACGAGAAGGAGCGGCCGGAGGGCGTGATCGTGCAGTTCGGCGGGCAGACGCCTTTGAACATCGCCGCCGAGCTGGCCGAGGCCGGCGTGAAGATCCTCGGCACCTCCCCCGAGGCGATCGACCTGGCCGAGGACCGCGACCGCTTCCGCCACATAATGCGAAAGCTGGGGATCCCCCAGCCCGAAAGCGGCATGGCCAGCACCGTTGAAGAGGCCCTGGCCATCGCCAAGGAAATCGGCTATCCGCTGATGGTCCGGCCGTCGTTCGTGCTGGGGGGCCGGGCGATGGTGATCGTGCACGACGAGGAGATGCTCCGCCGCTACCTGAAGGCGGCCGTCGAGGTGTCGCCGGAGCGGCCGATCCTTATCGACAAGTTCCTGGAAAACGCCATCGAGGTCGAGGCCGACGCGATCGCCGACGGCGAGGACGCCTTCGTGCCGGCCGTGATGGAGCATATCGAGCTGGCCGGCATTCACTCAGGCGATTCTGCCTGCGTGATCCCACCCATCAGCATCCCGCACAAGCACATCGACACCATCCACCAGTACAACCGCATGATCGCCATCGAGCTCAACGTGGTGGGCCTGATGAACATCCAGTACGCGATCTACAACGACACGGTCTACGTCTTGGAGGCGAATCCGCGGGCAAGCCGCACGGTGCCGCTGGTCTCCAAAGTATGCAACATCCCCATGGCCCGGATCGCCACGCAGGTGATGCTGGGCAAGAAGATCTCGGAGTTGGGCCTGGGCCGCAAGTCGATTCCCCACTTCGGCGTCAAGGAGGCCGTCTTCCCCTTCCGCATGTATCACGAAGTGGACCCGATCCTGGGGCCGGAGATGCGTTCCACCGGCGAGGTCCTGGGGATGGCCAATTCGTTCGGGCTGGCGTTCTACAAGGCCCAGCAGGCCGCCTCGCCCTCGCTGCCCTTGGGCGGGACCGTGCTGATCACCGTCGCCGACCACGACAAGCCCGCCGTCCTCGAAGTCGCTCGACGCTTCGACGAGCTGAGCTTCAAGATCCTGGCGACCCGGGGCACGCACGCCCTGCTCGGCGAGCATGGAATCCCCAGCCAGCCGATCCTCAAGCTGCACGAGGGGCGGCCCAACATCGTCGACTCCCTGATGAACGGCGAGATCCAGCTCGTGATCAACACGCCCGCCGGCAAGGAGAGCAAGTTCGACGACTCCTACATCCGCAAGACGGCCATCAAGCGCCAGGTCCCCTACGTGACCACGCTGGCCGCCGCCTTCGCCGCGGCCAAGGGCATTGCCGCCTGCCGAAAAAGCCCCGGCCAGGTGAAGAGCCTGCAAGAATACCATGCCGATATTCACTAGCCCCCCCCCGAAGGTGCGTCATAACCGGGCAACGGGCGCAAGTCGGCTTCGTTTGCCCAGGCTCCAGGGGGGTGCTGGCTTGACATCCTTTTTTCGGCGAGGACAATCCGGTCGTAGGCGAGGATGAGGGGCCCGCGGTCGGCGGCCGGGCGAACACCTGCGCCGACGCCACGGCGCGCGAGGAACACGGCTCACTCACGACGACGCGCGAAGCGGCCTTGGCGAGCGGCCGCGTTCCTGAGCCAAGCGCCCGAGCCAAGCGCGTCGGCCCGAACCGGCGCGCAGGTTCCCCCCTCACCGGCCGTGAAGGAAATGTGCTTCAAACGAGGAGGTAGCTGATGTTCGTGCAACAGTTCTTTGTCAAAGGACTCGCCCACAGCTCCTACCTGCTGGGAGGATCGGAGACGTGTGCGATCGTCGACCCGCGCCGCGACGTTCAAATCTATCTCGACGCAGCCAAAGAGCTGCAAATGAGAATCACGCACGTCCTCGAAACGCATCTGCACGCCGATTTCGTTTCCGGGCATCTGGATCTTGCCGAGAGGACCGGGGCGAAGATCTATGCCCCGAAATCGGGGGAGTGCGCCTTCGACCACGTTGCGCTGGTGGAAGGCGACCGATTCGAGATCGAGGACATGATCGTCGAGGTCCGCGAGACGCCCGGCCACACGCCCGAGCACATCTCCTACGTGGTCGCCGACAAGGCCCGGGGCGACGAGCCGGCCGGCGCGTTCTGCGGCGACACGCTGTTCGTGGGCGACGTGGGCCGGCCGGACCTGTTTCCCGGCCAGGCCCGGCAACTGGCCTCCCGGCTCTTCGACTCGCTGCACGAGAAGCTGCTCACGCTGCCCGACTTCTGCACGGTCTACCCCGCCCACGGTGCGGGCTCGCTATGCGGCCGCGCCATGGGGGCGATGCGGACCAGCACGATCGGCTACGAGCGGAAATACAACGCGGCGCTCCAGATCCGGGACCGGGACGAATTCGTGCGCTCGCTCACCACGAATATGCCCGGCGCCCCGGACCACTTCAGTCGCTGTAGCGCGATCAATGCGAAGGGGCCGGCCCTGGTGCGGCAGTTGCCGGCCCCCATGCCCATGGCCCCCGACGCCTTCCGGAAGGCGGCCGAGGGCGACGGCGCGATCATTCTGGACGTCCGGCCTTACGACTCCTTTGGCGGTCAGCACGTCCCCGGCGCATGGCACATCGATTTCGGCGGCAACTTCGCCACGTTCGCCGGCTGGGTGCTGCCCCCGCAGGCCGAGATCTTGCTCGTCGCCCAGACGGCCGATCAAGCCGCCGAAGCCGCCACGTGGCTTCGACGCGTGGGTCTCGATCAGGTCGTAGGATATCTGGACGGCGGCATGTTCGCCTGGGCGAAAGCGGGGTTGCCCACGGCACACGTGGGCCAGATCTCCCCGCAGGAGTTGCACGCCATGGCCACGGGCGAAGAGAAGTTCCAGCTTATCGACGTCCGCGCCCCCCGCGAGTTTGAACAAGCCCACGTCCAGGGTGCGATCAACGTCCCCGCGCCGGAGCTGCGGACTCGACACAACGAGCTGGCCCCCTCGATTCCGGTCGTCGCCCTATGCAGCACCGGGCATCGCTCCAGCCTGGCGGCAAGCATCCTGCGACAGCACGGGTTCGAGCGGGTGATGAACGCGGCGGGCGGGATGACGGGCTACGCGGCCGCCGGGCTCGGACCGGCCTGCCCGATGTGCGTCGGACCGCACGGCACGCGGTTCCTCGGCAAGGAGCTTGGATAGCGGCGAGACTCCCTTCCCGTGATGGAGGTGCCCCGGATGGACTGGATCACGATGACGCAGTGGTCGCCCTATGCCGTCGGGATCGGCATCGGGCTGTTGAGCTGTCTGACCTTTCTCCTTTCCGACAAGCCGCTCGGCTGCTCGACCGCATTCGCCCGCTCCAGCGGGATGCTCGAACGCCTGTTCCGCGGCGCAAAGGTGAAAGAAAAGCCCTATTACCAGAAGTTTGCCCCGGAAATCGACTGGGAATGGATGCTGGTGGCCGGCGTGGTGATCGGGGCGTTCCTCGCGGCCACGCTCTCGGGAGACTTCGAGCTCAAGTGGGTGTCGAGCCGGTGGGCCGTCGCGTTCGGGCCCGGCGCGCTGGGGCGCCTGATCGTGGCCTTCCTCGGCGGCATCCTCCTGGGCCTGGGGGCACGCTGGGCCGGCGGTTGCACCAGTGGCCACGGAATCAGCGGCACGCTGCAACTGGCGCTGAGCGGTTGGATCGCCGCGATGTGCTTCTTCGCGGGCGGCATCGCCACGGCGATGATCCTCTTCCAAGTGCTTGCCGCGTAGTGGGAGGAGACGAAATGCTCACGACGATCCACGCGAAAAAGGGGCTTCAGCTCGTCTTGGGGCTGTTGGCGGGCGTCGTCTTCGGCTTCCTGCTCCAGAAAGGGGGCGTGACCAAGTACGACGTGATCATCGGCCAACTCCTTTTCGAGGACTTCACGGTCGTCAAGATCATGCTCTCGGCCGTGATCACCGGAATGATCGGCGTGCACCTGCTCAAGAGCCTCGGCCTGGCCCAGTTGCATCCCAAGCCGGGGTCCGTCGGGGCAACGGTCATCGGAGGCCTGATCTTCGGAGTCGGGTTCGGGGTCCTCGGCTACTGTCCCGGCACGTTGGCCGGGGCCGTCGGGAACGGCTATCTCGACGCGCTCGTGGGCGGGGTGACCGGCATCCTCGTCGGGGCCGGGCTCTTCGCCGCCTTGTATCCCAAGCTCAACGTCGGCCTCCTCAACCGAGGCGACTTCGGCTCCGTGACGCTGCCGGAGCTTTTCCGGGTGAATGCATGGGTGGTGGTCGTGCCGGTGGCCGCCGCCCTCGTGTTGCTGCTCGCGTCTCTCGAGCTCGCGGGACTCTAGCCGGCACGGGGACGGAGTGCCTCAACCCGAACGCATCGAGGCGGACCGATGATCGAGAAGATCGTCCCCGCCTGGGGGTGGCTTCGCCGATACGAGCGGGGCCATCTCCGGGCGGACCTGTTGGCCGGGCTGACCGTCGCCGTGATGCTCGTGCCCCAGGCGATGGCCTACGCCATGTTGGCGGGACTGCCGCCGGTCGTGGGACTCTACGCCTGCGTGGCCCCGCTAATGGTCTACGCGCTTTTCGGCTCGTCCCGGCAATTGGCCGTCGGCCCCGTCGCGATCATCTCGCTTCTGGTCGCCGCGAAGTGCTCCGCCCTGGCCAAGCCCGGCTCGCAGGAGTATCTCACCCTGGTCCTGCTTCTGGCGCTGCTGGTGGGCCTCGCGCAACTGGCGCTGGGCCTGTTGCGCGCGGGGTTCTTGCTGAATTTCCTTTCCCGGGCGGTGATCGCCGGGTTCACGTCGGCCGCGGCTTTGATCATCTGCTTCAGCCAGTTGAAGCACTTGCTGGGGATTCCGCTGGCCCAGGGTGATTCGGTGTTCACGCTGGCGGCCGAGGCGGCCGTGCGGATCGGCCAGACGAGCCCGATCACCCTGGCCGTCGGCGGAGCGAGCATCGCGGTCTTGGCCCTCTTCAGGAAGCGCTGGCCCCGTTTCCCCAGCGCGATGACCGTCGTGATTCTGGCGACGCTGCTGGTCTGGCTCTTGCGACTGGACACCCACGGCGTGGCCGTGGTCGGGGCCGTGCCCGGCGGGCTGCCCGGTTTCTCGCCACCCAAGCTCGATTGGCACGCAGCGAGTTCGCTCGCGCCGACGGCGATTACCATCGCGCTGGTCGGCTTCCTCGAGTCGATCGCCATCGCCCAGTCGATCGCCGCTCGAGAGAAGTACCGGGTCGACCCGAACCAGGAGCTGCGGGCGCTGGGTCTGGCGAACGTCGCGGCGGGGCTGTTTTCGGGCTATCCGGTCACCGGCGGGTTCTCGCGGACGGCGGTCAGCTACAGTGCCGGGGCGAAGACGCTTTTGGCCTCGCTGGTCACCGCCGCGGCGGTCGTGCTCACGCTGTTGTTTCTGACGCCGCTGTTCCACTATCTCCCCAAGGCCGTGCTGGCGGCGGTGGTCATCGTGGCGGTGGTCGGGCTGATCGAGGTCAAGGAGGGCCTCCGGCTGTACAAGGTGAAGAGGGCCGACGGCGTCACCTTCCTCGTCACGTTCCTGGCCACGCTGATCCTGGACGTGGAGCCGGGCGTGCTGACCGGCGTCGCGCTGTCGCTGGCGTTGTTCGTCTGGCGGAGCTCCCGGCCGCACATGGCCGAGCTCGGCTACGTCGCCGAGGAGGGCGTCTTTCGCGATCTGGCCCGCTACCCGAACGCCCGGACCTACCCCAACGTGCTCATCCTCCGGGTCGACGCGTCGCTCTACTTCGCCAACGCTCGATTCGTGGAGGACCGGCTGAGGCAGCGGCTGGCGGAGCGTCAGGACGTCGCTTGGGTGCTGCTGGACATGTCCGCGGCCAACGATATCGACGCCACGGCCGTGAGCACGCTGGAGGAGCTCATCGACGACTACCAGCCACGAGGCATCGGCTTCGCCTTCGCCGGCATGAAGGCCCGCGTCCGCGATCTGGTGGCCCGGGCCGGATGGAAGGCGAAGTACGGGAAACGCGTGGAATACGCCTCGCTCAAGCAGGCCCTGGAAGACGTACTGTGACCGGTCGCCTTCGCGGCCGTGCACCACGGGAGTCCCAGAGATCCCCTCGCAAGAGCGGCGCCGGTTGCCTTTTCGATGCCGGGCGAGTTAACATAGAGTTTTCGGCATCCATCGAGTCGCATCTGCATGGCAATCTCGCTCGACCAGTTCGTCGAAAACCTCACGCGTAGCAGCCTGTTCTCGACAGACGAGCTCACGGCGTTTCAGGAGGGCCTCCCGCCGGAGCGTCGGCCGAAGGACGCGCAAGGGCTTGCCCGGGAGCTGCTCCGGGCCAAGAGGCTCACGCGGTATCAGGCGTCGGCCGTCTATCAGGGGAAAATCAAGGGCCTGGTTTTCGGCGAATACACGGTGCTCGATCAGATCGGCGCCGGCGGCATGGGGCAAGTGCTCAAGGCCCGACACCGCACGATGGATCGTATCGTCGCCTTGAAGGTGCTGCCGCGCAGGGCGATGCACTTACCCGAGGCCGTCCAGCGGTTCCGGCGCGAGGCAAGGGCCGCGGCCAAGCTGCAACACCCCAATATCGTGACCGCCTTCGATGCAGGCGAAGCCGAGGGGATTCACTTCCTCGTGATGCAGTACGTCGACGGCAAGGACCTGGCTCAGCTCGCGGCGGAGCGAGGGCTTCTGCCCGTCCACGAGGCGGTTGACTACGTCGTCCAGGCGGCCCGTGGGCTCGAGTACGCACACTCCGAAGGCGTCGTCCACCGCGACATCAAACCGGGCAACCTGTTGGTGGATAAGAGGGGCACCGTCAAGATCCTCGACATGGGGCTGGCCCGCGTGTTCGAGGGTGAGGAGACGGGCGAGGATCGCCTGACGTCAACCGGCCAGGTGATGGGGACCTGCGACTACATGGCCCCGGAGCAGGCCGAAGACACGCATCGCGCCGACCATCGAGCCGACGTTTACTCACTCGGCTGTACGCTCTATCGCCTCTTGACCGGCAAGAAGCCGTACGACGGCGAGACGCTGATCAGGATCCTGCTCGCCCATCGCGAGGACCCGATTCCCTCGCTGTGCGATGCCCGGCCCGACGTGCCGGCCGAGCTCGACGCCGTCTGCCGGAAGATGCTGGCCAAGGCGCCCGAAGACCGCTACCAGTCGATGACCGAAGTGATCGGCGCCCTGGAAGCCTGCGTGGACCGGCGGGAGCCGGCCGCCCGCGCGGCGGCTGCCGAAGCGTCCGGGGACGGCGCCCTGACCTCGTTCCTCCAACACCTCTCGCAACGGGAAGCCGCGCCCGAGCCGCCGCCCGCCCCCGCGGCCGAGCAAACGCTCCGCTCTCAGGTCGAGCGAGGAACCGCGCGGAGCGCCTGGAAGAAGCTGATCCCGCGCAAGGGGTCGCCGGCGAAGCTCTACCTCGGGATCGCGGGCGGAGCGGCCGCGCTGGTCGTGGTCGCGGCGATGCTCTTTCTCCTGCTCGGCCGCGGTGGCGAGGATGGACGAAAGCCGCCGGAAGGCGAAGTCGTCGCGCGGCCGGCCGAAGGCGCCGTCGAGTCGACCGGGCAAGAAGAACAGGAACCTCCGCCGGGCACGAGCGGCCAATGGCCCGCAGACACGGACCTTCCCAAAGCGCAGCCGGCGGCGGTCGAGGCTTCGACCGAAGAAGGCGCACGCCCGCCGAAACCCCAAGCGGAACCGCAGCGGGGCCCCCGGTCGGAACCTCAGACGCCGGCCGACGATTCCGGCGTACCGATGGCAAATGCTGCTCCGCCGGCGTCGCAGGCCGATCCCGAGGATACGCTGCCGGATGCCGTCGCTCCATTCAGCACGGCCCAGGCGAAGCGGTGCCAGCGGGCTTGGGCCAAACACTTGGGCGTACCGGTGGAAACGACCAACTCCATTGGCATGAAGCTTGTCCTCATCCCGCCGGGCGAATACGAAATGGGCGCCCCGCAGTCGGAGATCGATCAGCACGTCGCCGAAGCGACTCGGCAGGGAGTGGTCGGGGAATACCTGGAGAGTGTGCGCAGCGAGGGGCCCCGGCACCGTGTCCGATTGACCCGCCCCTTCTACGTCGGTCAGCATGAGACCACCGTCGACCAGTTCCGCCGATTCGTGGAAGCGACGGGGCACAAGACCGATGCGGAGAGGAGCGGGCAAGGACGCGGCTTCTACCTGGCCCAGCCGGACGGGAGCTACAAGCACCAGACCTTGCCGCAGCTCACGTGGCGCACGCCCGGCTACGCCCAGGACGCAGATCACCCCGTCGTCCTGGTGAGCTGGAACGATGCGGCCGCTTTCTGTGAGTGGCTCGGTCAAGAGGAGAGCAAGGCGTATCGCTTGCCGACCGAGGCGGAATGGGAGTACGTCTGCCGGGCAGGCACGACGACCCGCTGGTACTGCGGCGACGACCTCCCGCGTTTGGCCGGTTCCGCCAACATCGCGGACGCCGCGCTGAAGCGGGTCCTCCCGACGGTCCCGGATACGGTCTCCTGGGACGACGGTCATCCCTATACGTCTCCCGGGGGTACGGGCCGTCCCAACGCGTTCGGACTGTACGGCACGCACGGCAACGCTTGGGAATGGTGCCGGGACTGGTACGATCCCCGTTACTACGAACGGTCTCCGGTCGAAGACCCGCCCGGCCCCGATTCCGGGACCGTACGGATCTTCCGCGGCGCCGCGTGGAACAGCGCCACGTGGCTTTGCAGCTCTGCCTGCCGAGCCGTCGCGCGGGACATGTCCTTCAGCAGCAACACGGGCGGCTTCCGCGTGGTCTGCGAGATCCCGGAATCGGCGCAATAGCGCCGCGAACAGAAAACTCGCGGCTACTCCCTGCGATTGCCCGCTGCCCAATCGACCTTTCCCGGCGGGACCGGGGAATGATCTCGCATTTCTTGACGTCGCCTCGTCGCGGGAGTAGGCTCTCCGGCAAGGGCACGTCCCAAGCGAACGACCGCCAAGACATTCAGGACATGAGGGAGCGAGATCATGAAACGTGACGAAGAAAACCGTGCCAAGGGCAGCAACGTGGATCGGCGCGGCTTCCTCGCTCGGGTAGGTCTGGGGGCCGCCGGGGCCGCGGCGTATGCCGGGGCGTCCCAGGGGGCGGAGCAGGCCAAGGCAGCCGAGCCCGACGAGCTGAGGCCCGATCAGAAGGAGATGCAGGAACGCGGGGTCCGCAACCGCGCCGGCCGGGCGATCAAGAAGACGGCCAAGTCGAACGGCCTGAACCTGGTCGTGATCATCGCCGACACCCTCCGGCTCGACCACCTCGGGGCCTACGGGGCCGAGCGGATCAAGACGCCCTGCCTCGATCAATTGGCGGCCCAGAGCGTGGTGTTCGACAACGCCTTCGCCGACGGGCTGCC
>Ga0307378_10006983_pt1 | contig 15261 bp, 13 predicted proteins | sample UN1MG_FD_202238 | JGI IMG/M metagenome (GOLD analysis project Ga0307378, IMG submission 202238) | Soil microbial communities from Risofladan, Vaasa, Finland - UN-1 | ecosystem: Environmental > Terrestrial > Soil > Coastal area > Acid sulfate soil | place: Finland: Risofladan, Vaasa | collected...
AGTCCTTGGCATGGACGACCCTGAGTCCCGGCGAGTGCGCTTTTCAAAAGCAGGCTGATTACTGCCGACAGCAGCCCAATCCACCACTTAAGCCAGATCGGGAATGAGAAACGCCCTAGTGTTGACTGATGATCCCCAACTCCCGGATCGTCGCCGACTCGGAAACTATCCCAGCGCCTTGCGGCTCCTCCTCTGACGTCGGCGGTCACTTGGCCGTGTGATCGCCTTTTCGTAAACTGGCGGTTCCCTAACTGTTTCGGGAAAACCTTATTCCCTCGCCAGGGGCTCGCTGTGCGGGAACCATGTGATTTTGACCCATGGGCAGGCGGAAGTGGCGATCCAACGGAATCAGCAGTTTACGGTGTGCCATCCCCAAGGGTTTCTGACACAGCCCCCTCAGCTCCGGGAAACATCCTCATTCAAAGGACACCCGTGGTCTGCAATTTCCGCCTTGAAAGCGACTGAGTTTAGCAAACCGTGTCCCGAATCGAATTTCGCGGTCCCTAAGCCACTGAAAATAAAACGCCGCCCTTGTACTTACGTACGTAAGTACTCCCGAATCGGCCATTCAGGCCCTCCAATGCGGTACAAGACGCCGCAGCAATGCATAGGTGGCAGAAGAATCGACCCTGCAAGGTGTTCACATAACCGCAACAGGCCCCGCTGTAGTCAGACTGGTAGCGAAGAACGAGGAAACTAGTTGGATTTCGGGTTGGGGAGATGCAGACCGCGCATTCTACCCTGCTTAGGCCTTGGTCTTGCCGAGAGTCTGTCGCGCGGCAATCCTGGCCAGGGCAAGAACGATGCCCGAATTCGTCATCACCGCGTCCGGCCACCGCTTCTCAGCTGCCTTGTGCAGTAGTTTGAAGTCCGCTTCGGTCATCTTGACGTTCACTTGGGCGGTGCGTTTCATGCCTCCTGTATCGAGGATTTAGGGTTGCACGGCAACGTTACTATTGGTATTATTCGTACCCTCCTGCCGAGAACCAGCGCCAGATGCGTACGCGAGGGATGCTATGCACGACCAGACGTTTTGGTGGTTGACCCTTGCTCTCCTTGTCCTCATCGCCCTGGGCCAGAAGAAACGAACCCGTCATATCCCCGCAAGAAGCAAACGCTTGGCGTGGGCAAAGTTCTATCAGGAATTCTACAGAGATCCTGCCAACAGAGGTAAGAGAATCCGAAAGAAAGACTTCGAATTCGACCACATCACCCCCTTCTCGCAGGGCGGCACAAACGATCCGGAAAACATACGAGTCCTGCCGAAAAAAGAAAACCGGCGCAAGGGCGCTAAGACTGGGATCGCGTAATGCCCTGCCCTAAGAATTCCCAACTCCATCCATGAGGACCAGACTTTTGGGCTTTGGATGCCTATCCGGCGGCCTTGATCCGGTCCGGCTGCACACAGTGGATAAAGCCCGTGTCCGGCTGGAAATCGAGCGGCCGGTCTGAAGAGTGTCAAATGTAATTCTTCGTGGCTGCCTGCGGCGGTGTTCCTATGCCGTCCAAGACTCCGATGGAGGGTCATCAGCCGCTATCACCCGAGGAGCATAAGAACTCATCCGCCAGAAGTCTGTGGCTTTTCGCCACGCCTGTCCGCCTTGGTCGGAACCAAGCCCCGAAGCATCACATCTTCCCCATCAGAAAAACCGGCTTGGCCCTTTTGGCTCCACAGGTACTGTGCCTACAGTGTGCGCAGGATAGCAATCTGGGTAAAGTGTTCGCCTGCACCGATCCGCTTCTGCAACCGCGCCACGCTACTTTGGATTGCCTTCACACTAATCGAGTATCGACGCATCGGGATATCCCGACCTTCCTTCAGGTAATGAAATTCGGACGCCGTAAGAGGCCGACTGATAGTCCCTGCTCGCAGCTCCAGAATCGCATCTTCCGATACTGTGATCGGGCGCGGCAACAGGGTGGGGTCGGCCAGGATCCGGTGAATCTCTTCGTACGCACTTCCATGAGGGCGTAGCTTGCGAATAATGAGGGCCGCACACATCCACTGCTCCGCGATCTCCGGCGAGCCCTTGGCTGAACCTCCGATGCGGATGTGAGGCGCACTGCGAACGTGCTGCTTCGCGGATTTAGCGATGTCGCTCTCATAGGCCTGCCGTTCCGCCAGGCCACGCGCCAGCCGAACGTCCGGCTTTCCCTTGCTGAATGCCCTCATTCGGTCCAAGAGCCTGCGGACCCTTCTCAACTCACTCTTGAGTCTCTTTTTCTCAGTCAGGTTCGTCTCAGGAAACCACCTGGCATCCAGCAGCCAGGAGAGAAAGCACTCGAGTCGTACTTGCATTTCGTTGTCCACTTTTGCCTGCACTTGCGAGTCGAGATCGTTCCCCCAACAGAAGGTACAACTAATCGGGACGATCTGCCAGGATGGATGCTGACACAAGGTGCCTCGGGCCCGTCGTCCTCGTGGCTCTCACACTCGCGGACAGGGCAGGCGCGCTGAGGCAGACCGGAAGACGGTGGGTATATGGAGTCCAGAGGATCATCAGATACCAAGCCCACGGCAAAGGCGGCCGCCCTATATGCACGGGTCAGCACCCTCGAACAGAACTGCGGGCTTCAGTTGGATGAGCTTCGCCGTTACGCCAGCCAACGCTTCGGCCGGGTGCTCGAATTCGTGGATGTGGGAGTGAGCGGCACCGAGCGCCGGCGGCCTCAACTCGACGTCCTAATGCAAGGCGCACGCAAGCGACAGTTCGATGCCGTTGTGGTGTGGAAATTTGATCGCTTCGGGCGGTCACTCAAACACCTTCTCGACAGCCTCGAAGAGTTCCAGGCTTTGGGCATCGATTTTGTCAGTTTGACTGAAGGCGTGGATACCACCGCACCGACAGGCCAGTTGCTTTTTGGCATCTTTGGTGCAGTGGCGCAGTTCGAGCGCGATTTACTCGTGGAACGTGTGCGAGCGGGAATCGCTCACGCCCGTAGTCTTGGCAAACAGATTGGTCGGCCTCGGGTGCAGGTCGACGCAGGCCCGATCATTCGCCTCCGAAGCGAAAACCTTTCCCTGCGCGAGATCGCACGAAAACTCGATATTCCAGTCTCACGCGTGCGACGCGCATTGGTACGGAACACCAGCCCTGGCGTCCAGGGCGCCCGGTGAGGACAAATGGAAAACGATAGACGCGTCACGCCTATCAACGGAAGTTCCACTCTCTCTTCCGGTTTTGGTCAGATAGGAGAAATGTTGACGGCCAAAGAGCTGGAGCAACTGCTGAAGATCAGTGTCAAGACGATTTATCGTTACGTACAGCGAGGACTTATTCCTTATGTTCGAATCCAGTCCAGCGTCCGATGTCCCAAACGCCAAATCCTGGAATGGCTCGACCGCCAAAACTATCGCCCTTAATCACCCAACTCGACAGCGGGTGGATATTAATGCCGGCGGTGTCCGAGGACAACTACGTCCTCATCCGAGTCGAGGGCACCATTTTACTAGCCATACTAGTACTTAGTGACATGGTTTCGCGTCAAATCGAAGTTAATGAAAATTAGACACTTGCGCTCCCACGAAGCTACGCGGATTTAAGTCACCAAGTACTAGTCAGAACACGGGCTCTCCGCTGGGGCTTTAAGGGGTCCAATGAGACTGTATCGAATGGCCCTGAATATATGAATCTGAATCGTTTAGCTTGAGATTCTGCAACTTGTCCGTAATTCGGGACTCGAATCCCACCCTCTCCGCCAAACTTGTTGCTTTCGTACCCTTCCAACAAATCCTACACCTCACACTTCCCTCTTGACGTTGGGGATCAGTTCCAGTTGAGGATGACTTTGGCGGATTCACCCGTGCTCATGACCTCAAAGGCCTTGGGGAATTCTTCGAAACGGAATCGGTGGGTGATGACGGGACTGATGTCCAGCCCGGATTGCAGCATGACCGTCATCTTGTACCAGGTCTCATACATCTCGCGACCGTAGATGCCCTTGATGGTGAGCATGTTGAAGATCACCGTATTCCAGTCGATCGGCATCTCCCCTGCCGGGATGCCGAGCATGGCGATCTTCGCTCCGTGGCTCATATTGACGAGCATGTCGCGGAACGCAGCGCCATTGCCCGACATCTCGAGCCCCACGTCGAAGCCCTCCAGCATCCCCAGTTGCTTCTGCACGTCGCGCAAGCTCCCATGCCGTACGTCCAGCGCCACGGTAACGCCCATCTTCTTGGCGAGATCAAGCCGAAAAGGGTTGACGTCTGTGATTACCACGTATCGGGCTCCCGCGTGCCGGACGACAGCCGCGGCCATAAGCCCAATCGGCCCCGCGCCCGTGATCAGCACGTCCTCGCCCAGAACCGGAAAAGACAGGGCGGTGTGGGCGGCATTTCCAAAGGGATCAAAGATGGCGGCAATGTCCTGGTCAACCGATGGGTGATGGCGCCAGATGTTGGTCATCGGCAGCGCGATGTATTCCGCAAACGCGCCGGCCCGGTTGACGCCCACGCCCTCCGTTCGGGCGCACAGGTGGCGACGACCGGCGAGGCAGTTCCGGCAACGCCCGCAAACCACATGCCCTTCTCCGCTTACGACGTCGCCGGGAAAGAAGTCGGCGACGTTCGAGCCCACTTCCACAATCTCCCCCACGAACTCGTGTCCGATCACCAGCGGCACGGGAATGGTTTTTTGGGCCCAGTCATCCCATTTGTAGATGTGAAGGTCCGTACCGCAAATGCCCGTGCGATGCACACGAATCAGCACGTCATTGATGCCGATCTTCGGGACGTCCACCTCTTCCAGCCAGAGTCCGGATTCTCTCTTGCTTTTGACCAGCGCCTTCATCGTTCGTGGTCCTCCTCCAGCATCAATCCAGTTCAACGGGGCGGGCGATCCGTCCACGGTCCGACTTGCGGGCCGCTAACCGCTGACTTTGAGCCCGCAACATTTTCTGGAAACCACGACAACAAGTGAGCAAATTACTGGTTTTGCAGGCTGACTGAGTCCCAGCAGCGCACAGCTGGCTCACTCGGCGGCGCGCGCTTCGCTCTCCCGTCGCCTGTAGCCGTATTCCTTTTTCAGCTTGTAGGTGATGCTGTCCACCAGGGCCTGCCAGCTCGCCTCGATGAGGTTTTCCGAAACGCCCACCGTGCCCCAGGTGTCGTGGCCATCGCTGGATTCGATTAGTACCCGAACCTTGGCGTCAGTCGCGCCCTCGGGATTCAGCACGCGGACTTTATAGTCGGTCAAGCGAATGTCCCGGATGCACGGGAAAAAAGTCGTAAGCGATTTCCTCAAGGCCCTGTCCAAGGCGCTCACCGGGCCAACCCCTTCCGCGGCCGTGTGTTCTTCCGTGCCATCCACGCGCAGCTTGATGATGGCCTCCGAGTAAGGCTCGTTGGCTCCCTTCTTCTCAGTGATGACGCGAAAGCCGTCCAGCTCGAAGAACTCCCCGGGGTTGTGCACCAGCTTGTTGAACAGGATCTCAAAAGACGCTTCGGCACCTTCAAACTGATAGCCGAAGTGCTCCATTTCTTTGAGCTTGTCCACCACCACCTTGACGTCGGGAGAGGATTTGTCGATCTCCAGGCCCAACTCCCCTGCCTTGTAGATTACGTTGCTCTTTCCGGAGAGTTCCGAAACCAGGACCCGCCGCTCGTTGCCCACGACCGCGGGATCCACGTGCTCATAGGCGGACGTCTCTTTCATCACGGCGCTCACATGAATGCCGCCTTTGTGGGCAAACGCGCTCTTGCCGACGAAGGGCAAGTCCTGGCGAGGCTGCAGGTTGGCCAGCTCACTCACGTAGTGGGAAACTTCCGTGAGGCGCTTGAGGCTTTCCTTGCCGATGCAGTGCATGCCCAACTTCAGCTCGATATTGGGGATCACGGAGCAAAGGTTGGCATTGCCGCACCGCTCTCCATACCCGTTGATCGTCCCCTGCACGTGCACCGCCCCATGCTCCACGGCGGTTATGGCGTTGGCGACCCCCATATCGCAATCATTGTGAGTGTGAATTCCCAACGGGGTCTTGATGTGTTGGGAGGCAGCAAGAAACCGTTCGCGAATGTCGGTGGGAAGCGTCCCGCCGTTGGTATCGCACAGCACGATCGTGTCGGCTCCCGCCTCCTCGGCGGCCTTGAGCGTGGCCAGCGAATAATCCGGGCTGGCTTTGAATCCGTCGAAGAAGTGCTCGGCGTCGTAAATCACTTCCTTCCCTTTGGATTTCACGTACGCCACAGACTCGCGGATCAGATCGAGGTTTTCCTCCAGGGAAATCCCCAGAGTAACCTTCACATGCAAATCCCGGGTTTTTCCGAAGATCGTCACCACCGGAGTGTTGGCTTCGATGAGCGCTTGAAGATTCCGGTCGCTGGCCACACTGTTGCGCGGGTGGCGGGTGCTGCCAAACGCCGCGAGCCTGACATGCTTCAGCGTCAGTTCCTGGGCGCGGCGGAAGAAAGCGATGTCTTTGCTGTTCGAGCCGGGCCAGCCACCTTCCACGTAGTCCACCCCGAGCTCGTCCAGCTTTCTGACGATATGCAGCTTGTCCTCCACAGAGAACGAGACGTGTTCGCCTTGCGAGCCGTCTCGGAGGGTCGTGTCGTAGATCAGAATCTTTTTCATGGTTCCGTTTGAACCGATGGAATCGGGATAGAGTGAGAATGACCGATCCGCCCAAAGAAGTCAATCTTCACGCCGGCACTGGAATTGGAAGGGTACATCGTATCCCCCCTGTGGGGTTGAAGTGTCTCAGTCCGAAGAGGAGGGAGGAGATGACGGCCTTGCTGGGGGGAGAGCAAGGCCGTCGCCGGCCGGCGTAAAATCGGCGGCCTATGTCGGCTCCTGTCCCCTACTTCGACGTGGTTCGTCAAATGAAGAAGGCTTTCAGTTATCGCCTCCGGCTGGTCACCCATGCCCGTCAGCACGGGATCAAGGCGGCGGCCCGCGCCTTTCGCACCACCGTCGCCACCGTGCGCAAGTGGCTCCGGCGTTATGAGGCGCAGGGCTTGAAGGGCCTGCAAGAACTCACGCCGGCCCCGCACTCCTGTCCTCACAAGATGGGGGGCGAACTGGCCGAACGCGTCCTCGCCCTGCGTCGCCAACTGCCCACCTTCGGCGCTCAGCGCTTGAAGCGTGCTCACCAGGTGACCCGCACCGCTTGAGGGGTATCGAGCTCTATCCCCAGAGTCTTGCGCGGCTGATTGAAGCCGTATTCAGGTTCGCCTTCGCTCTGCCATTTGCCTCCCACCCACTGACCTTTTTCAACCTTGACTTTCTCCAAAGTCGGCCAGGTGAAGATCTCATTCTCGATCGAGACGCCGCATCGGTATCCGATGATAACGAACTCGGTTTCGGTGGGATGGATGACGATTGCCTGGCCGTCATCGCTTCCCGAGACCGTCACCTTGGCTCCGTAAACATCCGCCGTGGTCGAAAATCTTTTTCCCGGCAGTTGCGACATGAACACCTTCAGCCTGTCGGTCCCAGCGTAAGAGGAGATGAGCGAGAGCGCTTTGCCGAGAGACACGTAGCAATCTCGAAGCGCGTAGGCGCCATTGGCCAGCGTCCCGTCGGGCAGGACGTAAGGCTGATAGGGGGTCGGGTACGAGACGTTCAGAGCCCAGGGCGCGAAGATCGGAGCGCCGAACTCGCCGATGGCAATGTAGGCAAGCCGGGGCGCGACGGGGCTGCGATCGCTGTTGGTCTCGGTGATCGAGGGAAGGTTGCGGCTGACGTGATACCTGTTGAGTGCGGCCCGGAAATCGTTCGCCGAGCTTTCCGGCGGAACATAAAGGTTTAAACCGACGAAAGCGATATGGGGACAGTTCTCCAGCGCCGTCGCCACGTCTTCGCCGGGAGCCCCGCCCACCATCCAATCCGTCAGCTTTCCCCCCACATAGTTATGGAAAAAGGGTATGGGGTAAACCTCCGCGCCCGCGTCGGTGATCCGCCGGATCCAGTTCGAGCTCAATCGCCAGGCGCTGTATTTCAAATCATCCGTCAAGCCCTTTTCGGAGAATACCTTGTTCGACGCCGGAGAATGATCCCGCCACAGCTTGCGATTCTGGCGGTCAGCCCCGAAGACCGCGATCTCGTTCTCGACTTGAATCATCAGGATGGTTCGAGTTTGGGCGTCGACTTTTTTGATGTGCTCCATGAAGGCGCGAAAGGCCGCTACTTCACGTTGGATGACGGCGTCATCGTCGTAGGAGATGGCGTTATGGTGAGGCACACCATCCGCGTCGACCGCGCGGGGATACGTTGCTTCGTCGCGGATAATGTCAAGCGGAGCGAACAACTCTCCGGTCAGGTTTCTGTAGATGTTCCCGTCCCCGCTCGCGTAGTGCCCAAACCAGTTCAGAACCAGCTTCAGGCCGTTCTCCTCCGCCATCGCCTTGGCGTGGTCGACATAGGTGAAATCGTACGCGCCCTTCTCGGGCTCGACCATCGACCACTTGATGGGTACCTTCAGGGCGTTCAACCCCATGGCGCGTGCCGCCGGATAAAGGTAGTCGTAGGCATGCATCGTTTCGGCGTGCCGGCCGTAGATCAAATCCCACCACGGGATTTCGACCGCCAGCACCGTGAAGGGCCGGCCCTCAACGAACAACACCTGCCGCCCATCCAGCGATTCAAAATGCGGCATGAGGTTGCTGCTCGTTGGAATCTGCGATTCCGAAGGTTGCGCCGCTTGTGTCGGAGTATCAAGAAGCCACAACAAGGCGGCCGCGGTCATGAACAGCAATGCTAGAAATGCGGAGGAGTTGCGGAGAATCTCGCAACCCTTATGGAAAACCCTCGATCGACGGCGAAACATCAGTCACCTCCATCTGCTCAGGGGAGCAGGAGTTCCTGTTTTCATCACCTTTGAATTCAAGCAAGTCTCCTGCCAAACTGCGGGTTTGCTGCCCACTCCGCCTTCTGGCTCAGGGGTTGTCCGGCCCAGATTGTAACTGAACCGGCTATCCAAGGTAGCTTGCTTTTACTCCTCCCTCCGATTGAAAACTCACTCCCTTTTTCCAAGGCCGACATCGGTTGAAGAGTTCTCCGGAAAACCCTGGCGCTGGCTTGAGCCGGAGAGCGCCGACAGGCATGAAGGAGGCCCGAATCGCTTCGCAACTTTGCTGTCGATTCCCAACATGAGCCGGTGTAAAGTCAGGATCGGCTGGGCGAGCGTTCGAGAACCAGCAAACCGGTCGAATTGCTCCAGGAGACATTGGATCTCCGGATTTTCAAGACCATCGCGCTAGAACCCTACACGGTTGAGGGACAGACTAACTCATCCGAATGGTGCCGAACGAAGTGCTCCAGGTGAGCCCAGGGGCTCTCGATACGGTTCTTCATCGCTTCGTACAGGCCGGTTGAATTGTTCGCAAAGGTTAGCGCCGGGCAATCCACCAGTGGGACTTCGTAAACACACCGTCATGCTGCTGATGCGCACCTGGCTCGAAAGAACGCTGCTCTGTCTCATCGAATGCGGCTCGCTTCTTGCCCTGCTGGGTTGCGGCTCTGCGGGGCCCCCCGCGGGACCGCGAATTGTGATGACCGTCTCGCCACCGTCAGCTCTGCTGGCCTCGGGCGAAAACCTCCAATTTACCGCGACGACGAACGAGCCTGACGGCGCCCTGGTGCGCTGGTCAGTGAACGGCGTGGCAGGGGGAAACTCCACGGCCGGAACGATCACTCCGGCAGGCCTGTACACCGCTCCGGCTGTCCAGCCCTCTCCAAACCCGGTTACCGTCGCGGCGACAAGCATCCGAGATCCCGCCGTAAAGGCATCCGCCTTAGTCAGCATCGCCAGCTCAGTGCCGCAGGTCGGATCTCTCTCGCCGACGGTGGTTGGCGTGGGAACTGCAAATGTAATCCTCACTGTCGAGGGCTCGAACTTTGCCCCGAGCTCAGTGGTGCAGTGGGACGGGAGCGATCGACCAACGATCTTTATCAGCGCGACGAGGCTCTTCGCATCGATTCCCGCTGAAGACACCTCCGTTGTCGGGACCGTGCCGGTGACGGTCTTTAATCCTCCCCCGGGAGGAGGCACATCGAATTCCGCAGACTTCACGGTGGAAGGGGGTTGGGAGGATAATTTCGACGGCACCGCGCTGGACGAACAACGCTGGCGGATCTTGAACGAGTCGGGACCGGGATCGGTGACCGGCGAGCATGCTTCCTTTTACCGGGCCGACCATGTGGTCGTGAGCGACGGCTTTCTCTCACTGGGTTTGACCCAAGAAAACGGCGCCGTGGATGACAACCCGAATGGCGTCATTTCAGACGGCGCACTGATCGCCTCGCGACTGACTTACGGCTACGGCACCTACGAATGGAGGATGAGACTCACCTCCACCGCCACCAGCCCCGCCGGCGAAGGCTCTTGCGCCGCGGATGTCCTTTCGGGAAGCGTTTCCGCCGGCTTCACCTTCGTCAACAATTCCGAGACGGAGATCGACATCGAATACTCCGGCTACCGCCCCGACCTTCTCTACTTCGCCAACTGGAACAACCTCAACCCTTTGATTGACCCGCAACCCGGCCAGTCGACGTTTACCGCCTTGCTGGCCAGGGCTGTCCTGGGCCGCCGCCAAAGCTGGTGCGACGATTTCAGGACCTACAAGTTCGTCTGGGAGCCAACGAGAATCACTTTCTTCATCAACGACCAGTGGCAGGCCGAGCACACTACAAACCTGCCGCGCGCCGCCGCGTACTTCATGATCGTAATTCGAGGAACCAACCAGTTGGATTGGGGAGGCACGGCAACCATCGGAACGCCGCGATATCTCTACGTGGACTGGGTGCGCTACACGCCTCCACTTTAGGTCGGTTTGCGCGCTCTCCTCGGAGGTCGGGAGGCGCGACGCGATGACGCAGCTTGGACCCCGTTCCACCACGAGGAGTTTTGCGGCATTCTGCCGCTCCGGCCGCTTGATTACCCACACTTGCCTGGACTAACCACCGTTCCCATCGAAAGCACGAGTCAGCGCGCCGGGAGTCACTCCATCGCCGGAGCTTGTCCCCACAAGGAATCACCATGACCCGAAAGGAAGCTACTCAAAAAATTCTGGAAGCCAAACAGGCCAAGGGAATCACCTTCGAGGAGATTTCCAAAGCCGTCGGCCGGCACAAAGTGTGGACGGCGGCCGCGCTACTGGGCCAGGCCAGCATGAGCAAAGAGGAAGCCGAAAAGGCCGTCAAGGCCCTCGGTCTGGGCGGGGAAGTTGCCGGGGCATTGCAGGTCCCACCGATGAAGGGATCCTTGGATGCCACCGTCCCAGTGGATCCGCTCATCTACCGGCTGCATGAAATTACCCATGTGTACGGCACGACGATCAAGGAAATCGTCCACGAGATGTTCGGTGACGGAATCATGAGCGCCATCGACTTCGAAATCGACGTCGAGCGCGTGCCCGACCCGAAGGGCGACCGGGTGAAGATCACCTATAACGGCAAGTTCCTGCCTTATCGGAAGTGGTGAGCAATCCCCGCACGACGCCTACAGGAAGTTTGCGGGCCGGAGGTTCTGCGGGCTGCTTGCTGAGGATTCGTCCTCCACTCGCAGCCCCACGTGTGGACAGGTTGTGCCTGGCTGAAATGGGGGCACCGGGCAATCGGAATTCGCGTCGAACGACGCCGGCTCCTACTTCATAGGGATGAGCCAACTCGCCAGGACCGTCACCGTGAACGCCACGAACCCCATGATCACGAGCAGCGGCGTCCAAGTTTTCAGAGTCTCCACTTCCGTCAGGCCGGACATCTGCTTGACCACCCAGAAGCCGCTGTCGTTCATCCACGAGCCCACCTTGGAACCGGCGCCGATGGCCATGGCAATGTAAACGGTGTGATAGGGCAAGGTCGAGGCCTGAACCAGGGGGCTCATGATGGTGGCGGCGGTGATGATGGCCACCGTCCCCGAGCCTTGCGCCACTTTGAAAAGAACCGCCAGTAGAAAGGCCAGCAGGAGCATGGGCAGCCCCAGCCGCTGGGAGAGCCCGTGCAGCGCGTCACCCACACCCGCGAGCACCAGCATTCCGCCAAAAGCTCCTCCGGCGGCAGTGATGAGGATAATCAGTCCGCCGCTGGCGAGGGCGGTCTCCACCGGCTTCGCCAGTTGCGCCAGCGAGTAGTGCTTTTGTCTCGCCAGCAGATAGAGCGCAATCGCGGTTGAAACCAGCAGCGCAAAATTCGGGTTCCCGATAAACGCCGTAAACGGAGCCACGGCGCTTTCCTTGGCGACGGAGCTGACCACGGTGTTCGAAGTGATGAAAAGGACGGGGAGCAGAATCGGCATGACGGAAAACCAGAAACCCGGCAGCTCGCTCTCCGGCTTGTGCGCGAGTTCCTCCAACTCCTCCATGCGCAGGCCGGGCGCCTCCCGCAGCTCCACGTGTAGCCTGCGGTCCATATAGAGCGCGAACGCCCATCCGCTGAGCGAAGCGGGAATGCCCACCATGATTCCCACCAGGATGACGATTCCCAGGTCCAAATGGAGGGTGGCTGCCATGGCGATGGGTCCCGGTGTGGGCGGCACCAGCGAGTGACTCACCGCCGCGCCGGCGCAAATGGACATCACGTAGAGGAGATAGTTTTTGCCCGTCCGCACGCGCATGGCTCGCGCCAACGGCACGAGCAGATAGAACACGGTGTCGAAGAATACCGGAATGGAAAGAATAAAGCCGCTGCCCACAAGCGAGAGGGAGGAATATCGCTCCCCGAGCAGCGCCACGATCCGCCGCGTGATTTTGTCGGCGGCGCCGCTCTCCATCAGGCACTGTCCGACGACGGCTGCCAGGGCGATGACGATCCCGATTTTCCCGGCTGTCTCCCCAAAGATGCGCGCCGTCTCCGGCATGGCGGCGGCCAACTTCACGCGCGGCGAGAGAATGCCCACCGCCAGCGCCGCCGTAATCAGCGCGATGAAGGCATTCACGTGCAGCCGGATGATCAGGAGAAAGATGATGGCAATGGCGATCAGGAGGACCAGAGTGGGATGCATTCGCCGGCCTCGCGACGGACTGATGGCGTTGCCTTGCGGCGAGGCCAGCCAACGTAACCCAGCCTCGTTTGAATCGCTTTCGTTTCGGCGGCTAAAGCCCGCAAGTGGTCTGGCATTATACAAAACTCGGCGACAATCGCCAGTCTGCAAAGTGCGGCGAGGCTGCGTCAACGCACCGGGTGGCGAAGAATGGTCCGCAAACGGCTTGCCGGGACGCGCCGCGGGTCGGACAGGTAAATCTCGTGATGGCGCCCGTGGCAAGCGAGACCCTTCTCTCCCACGAAATCCATCATTTGGGCGATGGTTCCCTGCTCCCTATCGTACGGGCCGACGTGGAGCATCTGAACGCATTGCCCTTCCTGAATCCTCTCGAGCTTCACCTTCTCGGCCCCCGCGCCTCTTCCCTTCTCCTTCAGCTTTTTGAGGGCGTCCTGGACCTCCTTCGCTTTGATGAACTCCGGCACGCGAATCAGCAGTTTCCAGTTCCAAGTCTTGGGAGGGCTCTTGAAGAAGTCCGTTCCCTTTCCGCTCCCCCACCAGAGGCCTTCGAGCTGGCAGACCTTGTAGTCCTGACCGGCGAATTTCTTGGTCATCTTCACCGTGTACGCGACCCCGTAGAGCGCCATGATCATTCTCTGGAAGACTTCACCGCCCGGCTCCCCCTTGCCGTCGATGGAGAGGTATTGAGCGGGTTTGACGCTCACGAGCACAGGCTTCTTGGGGGTCACGTATTCGGATTTATGCATTTTATAAAGGTCGAGCTTCATGCTGGCGGACATTGGATACCTCCGTTCTTCGTTGCTTCGAATCGGACGCGGCGAAAACGACCTTCGGGTCGGCGTGAGGGTGAAACGCGAGGCGAGGAAATCGGGAAAATCGCCGCCAAGTCTAGCCCGCTGGGAGCCGCTAAACAAGCCCGCTCGATGGCCGCTAGTGTCGCGTTACAAAAGAAAGTGAAACAGTGTAGTGGCTGTCATCCTGAGTCCGTCAGCCGACGGACGAAGGATCTGCTTTTGAAGGCAGTCAATCCAGACGAGATGCTTCGCTGCGTCCGTCAGTTGACGGACTACGCTCAGCATGACAGGTTCGGCCGTCGTGTGTCACCTATTTCGGTAACGCGACACTAGTGAGTCAGTTTGGCTGAGTACGCTTGGGAGAGAAAAAGCTGGCTCGATAGATCGCCTCAGTTTCCGAGAAGCCGACTGCACGGCCAAGTGGCCTAAGTGGTCCATGCGCCGCCGTGCTCACTCTTATCGAAGCGCATCTTTCATTCCCCACCACAGATGGATGGTTGGAAGGACTGCCCTCAATGCGGGTCAAGCACCGGGTGCTCATGTAGCCAACCATGAGCTGATAGCTGAATACGCGTTTCAAGTGGGACGACCAGAGCAGGACGCTACCATCAACTAATCCTCCAGCTATAAGTCCCCGGCCCTGCAGACGACAACCAAGCCGTCACCACTAAGCCTCTCCTCTATGCGGTCGTGTGAGACTGTCTGGCCCACCATCGGGACCTACCTTTCAGGCGCATCTTAGGTGGCCTCTGGAGGCAAGCTAACGCGCGGTGTCATAGATTTGGCGGGGGATCGATGACTGCAAAGGATAGCCTACTGAAAATTACTGATTAGGATCACATCGTGAGAGGTGGTGCCGCGGGCGAGGGCGAGCTGCTTACCGTCGCGCGACCAGTCAAACCAGAAGATCTGCTCTGATTTGAAATTGGTGATCTGCTTTGGCGGGCCTCCTGCAAGCGGCTGACGCCAGATGTTAGAAACGCCACCGCGGGTCAAGAAGTAGTCCAGTACTTTCCCCTCTGGCGCCCATCGAAACCCTGACGCACTGGCGGGGAGATCGAACCTATACACAGGCTCCCCACCATCGAAAGGAACCACGGTTAGGACATTAGGGCTCGACACCGTAGCTCCCCAGGCTGTATAAGCGAGCAGCTTGCCGTCTGGAGAGACTTGGGCTAGGGGGCTGCTCCGCTGTTGGATTTTCAACTGCGTTGGCGTGCCACCCTGAATAGGTACTCTCCACACGCTCATGTCATTGACCCGGGCATACACTACCCATTTGCCATCTGGGGAACATGTCGGAAAGCCAGCAAGGCCTTCGTTCGTCAACTGCGTCGGATTGGAACCGTCCGCGTCCATCCTCCACACGTTGATCTTCTCATTCCTGTAGGACTGAAAGACAACGAAGCGCCCGTCCCCGCAGGCTGCGGGCAAGTAATTGTTACGTTCGTTCGGGGTCAGCAACGTTTGGTTGCTGCCATCCGGCCGCACGGCGAATAGTTCTCCGTTCCAATTCTGATAAACG
>Ga0307378_10006985_pt1 | contig 15257 bp, 11 predicted proteins | sample UN1MG_FD_202238 | JGI IMG/M metagenome (GOLD analysis project Ga0307378, IMG submission 202238) | Soil microbial communities from Risofladan, Vaasa, Finland - UN-1 | ecosystem: Environmental > Terrestrial > Soil > Coastal area > Acid sulfate soil | place: Finland: Risofladan, Vaasa | collected...
CGGTCAAAGTCCTGTAAGGCTTGGCGCCTGTCAGCCTGTTGCTGCTGCAACATCACTATCCGTTCACGCCATAAGTTATTCCGGTAGTCGGCTGTTGCTCGGCTGATAGCCCCACGTCTTGCCCCCACCTTGGCATTGTTGTCGCTTATGTGACCCTGCGCTGATGATATGGCTCTGCCATACCAATTGCTCCTATCTTGGTAAGCGGTTCGCATCCCAGCCAGGTCGTAGCCCCTCTCTCTCCAGAACTCGTCGACACGCAGCTTGGCTAGTCTCTGGGCATTAGCCAGGTCGTCCCCGCCAGATACTCCGCGCAAGACGGCTTCCTGCGCTTCGGCAAAGCCTCGCCGTAGATCGTTAATGTGGTCTGCTTGAATTAGTTCAGACGGCACAGGCAAGAGGGACACTTTATCCGGCTTGGCAACAGGTAAGCCAAGCCGTTGCAGTATGGCGACATCTATACCGGAGTCAATCGCGAGATTGATGTTGACCGTCTTCCCATCTTCCGACAAGAAAGGATCTATCGCTGCCCGGTCACTGATGCTCTGCTGGACTGAGGCTATCCCTTCCAGTGTCACACCCACCCTAGTGAGCACTTCCGTGGATACTCCGCCCCGTATGGCAGCATCAACATTGATCTGGTCGTCGGATAGGTAAGGCCCCAATATCTTTATATCAGCTAGGGTCTGGGTCGCCTCGCTGATGTCATCTCCAGTAATGCCAACTCTTGCCAGCACTTCTTTGTCTACACCAGCATTGACCGCCGCTTGTAGATTGATCTGGGTGTCATTGATATACGGGGCCAGGATTGCCAGGTCGGCAATGTTCTGGTTAATCTCCTGGATAGAAGTTTGAGCGACCCCAACTCTTTGCAGTAAGGCTTGTGGAACCCCGCTTTGGATGGCGGCTTGCACGTCGATCAGACCGTCCTTGATGTACGGTGCCAATACTGTAAGGTCTGCAATGTGCTGTGCGACATCCTTTAACGCATCGCTGGTAATCCCAATCCTGGTCAAAACCTCTGAAGGGACACCCGCTTCAACCGCTGCCTTTACATTCAGCTTCCCATCGGCAGTCAAGTAAGGCTGGACGGCCTCAAGGTCAGTAATGTTCTGCTGTGAGGCTGCAATTGCTGTACCAGCAATCCCCACCCTTTCCAATACGTCCTGCCCAATACCAGCACGTATGGCGTCTTCCACCTTGATCTGATCTTCAGTGATGAACGGAGCCAATAGAGTCAGGTCAGCGATGTGCTGCCGGGACGCCTCGATGGTAGCCGGAGGAATGCCAACCCGCTCTAGCACCTCTCCCTTGATCCCCTTTTTAATGGCAGCTTCAATGTCAAGCTTCTGATCGGCTGATAAGAACGGATTCAACTCCAGCAAATCAGCACTGCTTTGCCGCGACGCTGCAATACTGCCAGCCGAAACACCAACCCTTTCCAATATGGCTTGGGCTACCCCTGCCTCTAATGCGGCTTGTGTGTCGATCCGCCCATCTTGGATGTAAGGGGCCAGCACTGCCAGGTCTTCCATGTTCTGACGTGCAGCGTCAATGCTTTCGACACTGATGCCGAGCCGTTCTAGGACTTTCTGATCTGCACCAGCTTCTAAAGCTGCTTGTAGCTGGATCTGGTCTTCAGTGAGGAACGGCGATACAGCAGCAATATCTTGCATACGCTGCGTTACAGTCTGAATGGACTCTGCGCTTACTCCAACCCTTGCCAGTATGGCTCGATCTATACCAGCTTCTAATGCGGATTGCAGGTCGACCTTATCTTCTGTGAGATAGGGCGCCAGTGCTTCCAGATCTGCAATGTTCTGACGTGAGGTTGTAATACTTTCGGAACTGACGCCCAGCCGTTCCAGCACTGCTTGGTCGGCACCAGACCGTAAAGCTGCTTGTAGCTGGATCTGATCGTCTGTGAGAAACGTAGATACTGCGGCTATGTCTTGAATGCGCTGGGTTACAGCCTGAAGAGACTCCCCACTCACACCGGCCCGATCCAGTATGGCTTGGTCGACGCCAGCCTCTACCGCCGCTTGCAGGTCGATCTTGTTGTCACTTTTGAGGTACGGAGACAAAACTGCCAGGTCGGCAATGGTTTGCCTGGCACTTCCAATGCTTTCACTAGTGACGCCCAGCCGTTCCAGCACTGCTTGGTCAGCACCGGCCGTCAACGCTGCCTGTAACTGGATCTGATCGTCGGTGAGGAACTGAGATACGGCGGCAATGTCTTCTATGCGCTGGGTGACAGTCTGGATTGACTCACCACTCACACCGGCCCGATCCAGTATGGCTCGGTCGACGCCAGACTCTAACGCCATTTGTAGGTCTATCTGGTTATCACTAGTCATGAATGGAGATAGCGTATCCAGGTCTTGTAAATTCCGGTCCACGGTCTGAAGCGTGTCGCCACTAATGCCAACACGGTCTAAGACTCCACGGTCAACCCCAGCTTGTACCGCTGCTTGCACGTTCAGTTGGTTGTCAGCCAAGTATGGAGCTAGCATCGCCAGGTCAGCCGCTCTCTCTGCTTCTCGTACTGCTTGTTCCGCCGCACGTGCTGCGTTTTGGTCGGCTATAGCTTGGAGTCGCGCTCTCTCAGCAGCGTTACCCTGCGTGACAGCGGCAGCGGTATCAGCGTCCGTAATGCGTTCTCGACTAGGGACAACCTTTAGCCCCTCTTTTTCCGCTAATGCCGTTGCCTCGCGCTTGCTCTGGGATACTGCAACAACTTTCCCCTCAGCGTCCTGCACCTGGAATTGCCTCCGGTGCGTCCTGACCCGTTTCGGCTGGGCCTTCTTAGTTGCTGCCATAGCTTGTCGCCTCTCTCGCTTTAACTGTCCTTTGCTTGGCTTAGCCTTTGCCATTTTATGGCCTCACGGAACGAATGGCGCTGGTTAGAATGGTAGCTAGAACCACGAAGATCCCCACACTGATGGCAACAGTAAACGCAGACCCGAAGATACGGAAGACAACAAAGTCGCCTTCAAACATCGGCCAGTCCCAAGTCATCGCATGGGAAAGAAACCGCACTATAGCGGTCCCAGAACTCCAAGGTGAGGTGACATCTCCAAAGTCATCTATCGACGTGCGAGCCTCGAAGCTCGACAAGTCATTCAGCAGACCAGTGGCTTCATTGTAAACACGTGTATCGAGAGCATGGCTAACGGCTACCGTGTCTTGGGAACCACGGACCACACCAGTGAAGCAGGAAGGCTCAGCCGCATACGGCGCCGGACAAGTATCTGTCTTGCCCGTATACTCCATCGCTTCACCTCGTAAATATAGCCACCCAGCATTTGGGAAGCCGTTACTACTATCGACTGGGATAGTGACATCTGACGCCACAACCCCGGCGCTTAGCTCCGTTGTGATCGCAGGCTGTGACCCCGCCAGCGAATACCCGACGAAGTTTACTCCCAGATGCAGGACCAATATGAACAATAATGCTTGTACCATATATCCTCCCTACGGCGTTGCTTTCTTCCAGATTAAGAAAAAGATTAGCGGCCCTATTGAAAACAACACTGGCATCCAGAAGGGTAAAGCGCCCATCTGCCAGAAGATAACCAGTGATAACACAACAGATATACCGACTGGCAACGCCTCTTTGAAGATCCTCGCGGATATGATCCCAAACATAATCGTAACCCCAATAGCCAGCATGGCGACTGACGCTTGATACGGGAATCCCATGACATCGCTTAGCATGTCAAAGATAAAGAACCCGCCAGTGCTGGACGTGGGCGTGTCGCTGAAGCTGTTTATTTCTGGCGCCGGACCGAGCACTTCTCCTGGCACAGATTCCGCCACTATTGGCGAAGTCACCTGCATGGACCCAACCTCAATGCTCAGGCTGTCGTCGGTGTCTGGATACCGAGCAATAGTGTCGTTGTCTTCTCCAGACCGATCAACAAGCAGCAACCCCGGCAAGGTATTGAACTCATACCAGAGATTCAGCACTGATGCGAGAGTAATCTTAACGTACTCCACAGCAGGCATTGCATTATTGGTGAACATTTCCCAGTCATTGGCGTTTACAACTGGTGGGTTGTGAGAGGGGCTGTCGGAGTCCATAGCTAGATTGTTAATCTTCTTCCAGGTAGCGGTAGTGATCGTCCCGTTGTTGTTGTTGGCGGTATCGTCATCGAGTAGGGCGCCTGTGCCGATATCAATCGGCCAATAGCCCTCTAAGTCGGTTTCAGTCCCGATTAACTTATCTCCATAGTTAGCACTGATTTCTGCCGGTGATCGGATATCCCCCCATATTCTCACATCATCAATAGTGCCATTGAACGTTCGAGAATCAGCTTGATTATTCCCTATTATCAAACTAGTACCTGCATCGGTCACTGCCGTCCCTGAAGGCGCTACCCCCTCGAAGAATGTCGCAGCCACGCCATTGATGTAAAGCAGTGGATCGTTGGCAGCAGATGCTTGGTCATAGGTGACAGCGATATGATAATCTACCCCTGCTGCAATGGCGCTGAACGCTGAATCCCAGGAGCCAGTGGCCCCAGTGAATGTCTTATAGAAGACCACCCGCATGAATCCAGTTGTTGCAAAATCCTCTTGGGAAACACGCAATCCCCATTCGCCTTTATTGAGAATATATCCGTCGTTACCTTCGCCGTCACTCTCCGCATCAATCCAAGCCTCAACAGTGCCACCTCCGGCGAAAACATTGTCCAGTGTCGCAGGACTGCCTATATCCACATCGCCAGTAGCCCCGTTGAACTGCATAGCCCACTGGAAATAGGTGGAGTCTACAATAACATTGTCCAGATACAGAAAAACATCAGTGCCGTCAGATTCTAGCTTTAGGGTATGCTCGCCATCAGCCACACCAGTAGCTTGGAGGATCAACGATGAACTGATGAACGTAGCGTTAAGCAGGGTCACGCTAGTCGTGTCAGTGTTAGTTAGCACCATATTCCAGAACCCTTCCGCTACGCCGGTCAGGTCGCAATCAGCAGTCATCCGTGATAGCGGGAGCGTGACTGCCTCACCAGTACAGTTGATATCTGACTCGCCAGATTTCGTCAGCTTCGCCTGTATGCCGGTGTCCAATCCATCACCGTCCATAGTGAAGGCGGTAGAAGCGGTAGGGGTGTCTGAAGTAGGGATGACGGAGAATATCGTCAAGGCGTGAATGTCTAAGATGCCGGTGCCTGTCGCAGATCCCGCCGCTTTGACGGCTACAACGTCCCAAGCTCCAGAAGCGGCGCCGGTCAGGTTGCAGTCAAAATCTACGTGTTCATCATCGGTAACTGAAATGCTGGTGCAGTTGATGTTTGACTCGCCAGACTTTTCCAGCCTAACAGCCGTCACCCCGGTCAGCACATTGCCGGTCATGGTGAATGACTTTGTGCCGTTGGCGGCTACCGGCGTATTATCAACGCTGGTGACAACCATAACCTCGTAGGTGACACTTAACTGAAGTTCAGTCCCGGTGGTACTCTCTGATGTGTGAAAGAGAACCCAGTTGTTTCCGGTTGGCACACCCCCACTCACCCCTAATCGCATCCCGGTATACCCGGTTTGATTGATGCTTGTCAGGGTGCCTAATGTAACGGGACTCGACAGGGTAGTGATATCTTCGGCAAACGCTGTCGTTCCTACAGCGTCAGTATGGTCAGCGCAATCTATGGACCAATTGCTGCTAGAGTACCATTCGGCGTTTAGATTTCTAGCATTGGCGTCAGTAGAACTAGAGGAGAACTCAAAGTTAAACTCGGCCCCAGTAACCGCTGATGTGACTCCGATAACGGACGTATCCCAACGAACATAGGACACGTTAGATATATATGTTGAGCCAAATACAGTCTTGGTCATAGACTGTGCCGTTTGGCCGGTGTCAACGGCAATGCAAGGAGGAGGGTAGCTTGTGGTCTGCCCCGTTGTATACCCATCGTCGGTGCCGGTGGAAACCGGGAATACAGTTGTCGGGTCAATCACATAAGGCAATGCTAGGTCAGCGTCATTAAACGTAACGCTGATGGTCTCGCGGGTTAATGCCCAGCCATAGGTGGACGTTGCTCCGTCTGCATCAGTAACCGTTGCTGGAGGAATCTCAAATCCATCACCTAGCACCCCGCCATTAGTTGCCAATACCAGATCTTCCCTTGCGGTATAGGGGAAGGTGTACGTTTGACTCCCTCTGGCTTCACTGACCACGCCTTCTAGCTTGACGCCATCATTTAACTTGGTATAAGTCCATCCAACGCCATTATCGGTGTACGTGAGGGTGTTTCCGTTGATTGTTCGACGTGATCGAGGGAGATGCCACGTGATCCCCTTGCCGTCTAGGGACTCAAGCTTGAGGTTATTCCCCTGGACAAGAGCGTTCGTAGCTGAAGTATCAATGCTGTTAAAGGCCAGTGTTGATCGTTCGATATTCCCATTTCTATCTTGATGGTTGATCCCGCTGTAGGTGACAGTAGTTCGTAAGCCATCTGGCCGGATGTAAGTGCTAGATCCCACCGTTCGCAGGCTGATATCTTCAGTTGATCCAATGGGCAAATTAAAGCGTTCAACGTCGCTCTGATGGGAATCAACAAGCGGAATGAAGTACGCCCATGTTTCTTGAGCGCCAATAATTGATACTGCTATCAGTATCAGCACCCACGGCGCAATTTTCCTCATAGCTCCATTTATCATGGTGTCTCAAATATCTTTGCTTGGATCAGCCCCGCCGACGGAATAGTTACTTCCACCGAAGCATCCTTAAAAGCTATTTTCTTGGTTGTGCCGGTGAGTGGTTCCGTCATATCAAAGTAGCCTTTCCATTCCGCTGAATATGCCCCAGTCAATTGGACTGTCACATCATCGGTCACAATCACCCCATCAATATGCGGAAAGTAGTAATGGAATGCCTTAGAATACCCGCCTTCTACGTCAAAGTGAGCGTCGTATTGGACTTCTTCTGCGGGTGATATCTCCGGGATTATCGCCCACCAGCGGCCTGTTTCATACCAGACTTGCTCTGCCGTTGGAGGAATAGTCACCGAAGTCGCGGAACTGACTCTTGCTCTGATCCAATAGCCCTCGACAGCATGAAGGGTTTCAAGGCCCCATTCCCCAGCGAGAGGGAAGTCAAATTGTATTAAGTGGTGCCCAGATGTCGTAAAGCCATTCGTGCCGTCAGATACGTTGCTTAGAGCCACGTAAGCAGCGCCGTCCCAGTATTCCCATACCACGGTCCAATCAGCGATGGCGGGTGTGCTAACCGTTACATGCAATATGTGGAACTGGTTATCAGCGGCAAACTCATAGACCGCCGAGCCAGTGATTGGGAGCGTGACATCATCAGAAGTGCTTTCGTTACATGCGGCAGTTTCATTAGCAGCAGCATTGTTGAAACATGCCAGCATTTCCACCCTAGAAGTTCCGGGCATGTACTCTATATGAGAGGCACCCGCCCGAACATCCACATCTAGCCCGTTGACTCCCATGAATAGCGAGTCGGCAAGACTAACGCTGCTAAGGTTGAATGGGGCTTGTGCATTGCTAATCGTAGTCCCAGTTGCATTACGCCATGATACCGTTATCTGGTTAATGCCGTCACCAATATGAGCGGCTAAGGCTATCCCAATTGGGACCGATAAGAAAGCAGCCGTGATCGTGATAATCTGAAGCATTCTTGTCATGCGCTAGTCCGTTGCAGGAAGAACACGACTGTTGTTGCCATCAAAGCTATGACAGTCATAATACCCAGAGTTTGGGCGTTCACCATGCCCAACCAGAAACCACCCATCATAACCAAATACACTACCCATATCTGCATTGTGCTAGCAAATCCCAATACCGATATCATTGGCAATCTACCAACTAAGTAAGCGATGGTCACAGCCGTTACCAGTGCTACGATGAACCGGGCAACAGTCTCGGATATATTCAAGAATATAGCTAGTTGAGCGAACCCAGTTTTCACGGTAGTCCCATCAAACAGTGCTCGCCGTGTGTCGGTGTACGTGGTATCGAAGGCACGATCAGGGACTCCCGGCGTGATGGACTGCAAGATAAACATATCTGGCGCAACGTTCCGGAGGTTGGGTAATGCGCTAGCAAAGTATTCTTCCCCAATCTCGGTGTACCGATTGATACCCCCGAATAGTGGGCTAATCAAGTCTACGTCCCAGATATCTTCAAATCGCAATGCCAGATCCCTTAAATCCGGTGCTAAGTCAGCCGCATCCCGTTGGGTAATGGACTCTAGGAAGGTGCCAGTGGGGAAAGGCGTAAAGGAGGGGTTCCCCTCCAGGGTTACTCGCAGTGTCCCTGTAATGGTTGGCTCTACATCAAAATAGAAGCCGTATGTGCCTCTGCTGTAGCCCAGGTCTGGGATGGCACCCCCACTAAAGGGCTGCAAGCTACCTAGCTGGCCGCTACCACCTACGTCAATCAATCGGCCCAGCCACCCTTGGGATATGCTTTCGTCAGGCAATACAGTGTAATTTAGCGTGTATTCCACTAAGAAAAAGGCATCACCAACTACGGCCACATCATCATAGCGGTTCACAGACTCAATCTGGATTGCGTCTGGATCAGCTAAGGCGAATGCCTGCCCCAATCGAAAGACAGCAATCAATGCCCCGATTAGGAATATCCCTTTGAAGATGACGCCAATCATTGCTGCTGCCTTCCTATCCTGGCTTGTTTGCCTCTGCCACGTCTAGCCTTGAAAGATGATGAAGCATCACCGATATCCTCAATAATAGACTGTAAGAGCCACAGCACTAGAAGCAAAGCAACCCCGGCAACGCCTACCGCCACAATCGGCTGGCTATTATCAAGGAACCACCACGTGGCCCAGGTGGACAATAGAACGGCAATTAGATGTATCAGTACATTCATAGATTAGGTTAGCTTAACAGCTTCATGCCCCATATCGGATATAATGTATCCCCGTTCTCTCATGGCCTCCCTTAATACTCTATAGCTAGCTCCACGCGGTAAAAACGCTTTTGCGGCTGGCATTACGTCTCGTAAGTCCACTGACTCAGATTGCTGGTCAATCAGTTCCGCCAGCGTTCTAGGTTCCCGTTGCTTGGGCGGCGGCGGCAGATCAAACGGCGCATCGGCTGCTGTGTCTGGGCTTTCCGGTGCAACCTCTGGGTCAAGGAACATCGACGTGTCCCAATTATCTTGGGCAATAATATCATCTCTGTAGCCGGACCATTGAGGGGCGATAACCTGTCCAGTTGGGTACTTCCCATAAACACTATCCAATGGACCATAGATTTTAACTACGTCTGCTTCTTCTTTCTTGGGGGGCCAGTATTTGTGCCCATTGCCGATGAACTGGCCTTTGAAGTCAAACCAATAGAGGCGCAAATAGCGCCTCTGGGGGCCGAACACTTCGGGAATCACGTACCAGTCAACTTGCTCGGTAATCTGCACGTCAACCCGCAAAGGCACCTGTGCCGTAAATATAATCTCAATGTCCCGCTTACGGACCTGCTGAATGAACGTCGAGAAGTCTACGTTAATGCCTCTCAAAGACTTCCGGTTAGGGAAGTAGCTGGGAAGCTCATCAACCAGGACTGTGCTTTTGCTCATACGTGGGTCGAACGTTGCTAGCTGGTCAACGATCTTGGGATCGACCACATCGGCGCCGATGACCGGATAGTTCGCCATCAACTTCCAGTTCCTCATGCCAGCCATGCGGTATCTCTCACGCTCGATCAGCCCCAGCATGGTCATGGTGAGCGTCTTGCCCACGCCACGCCATCCGCTAATCATCACCAGGACTGGTATGTAATCCCGGTGGCCGGCCATCTCACACGGCGTCCAGACTTCCGGGCCTTTCTCTTCTTCAGAACTGAACGGGACAATCGAAACATGACGTTTGGGCGATATCCTGGACCGTCTGGAAGGAGATAACGAGATTGAAGCATGTATGCCGCCCACTTTCTAGCCTCCAGCTTGTGGTCGACCCATGCCCATGAACCCTTGCCGCCGTTGCTCGCGTTCCGCTGAGACTGCGGCCTTGGCAACTTCCTTGGCATCTTCCCGGCCAGCGCCATTCAGCGCAATAGCCATTTGGTCGCCAATCCAGATGGAGTCGTTCAGCGATGATCCACGGCGCCGGTTAATGCGGTTGTGTTTAGCTACCAGCCGTTTGCGCCTTGCAATTTCCGGCCTAGTATAAACGCCTCGCGGTAGGTATTCTTCCGGCAAGCGTGATCCGGTGATTAGCTCTTTTGCCAGATTGAACGCCGAACCCTCGTTGGTCTTCTCAGCCATCATTGCAAGGTCGTGAATGCTAGGCACTGGCTGGCCTTGCTTGTATCCGCTGCTCGCTGGCCGCTCTGGATGGCCGGTAGCAAATACTTCTTTCTGTCCGTCCAGGTTCGCTTCTGGCTGATCGCCGTTGCGTGATCCTTGTTCTTCCATGATTTACACTCCCGGCTTGGTGGTCGCCATAGCCACAAAGAATAGTAGGCCAATAGACCCAAAGGCCATCAACGCCATGACCCCGATCTGCACCTTTTGCAATGTCTGATTGGGAGCACTGACCTCAGCGGTCTCGTCTTGGGCCAATAAATCATCATAGAATGTCGTAGCCCGGAACACTGTTGGTTCATAAACATCGTCTTCATCGACGCCAGGAGCATTGAGTTGTTCCAGCACTGACTCCAGATTGTCCAGGTAGTCACCGACTGAAACTGTACGGCAGTAGTTATGCTCAATGGGGACTAGTTTGCGGCTGTTATTATCGTCCGGTATTCTAGCAACCATGATTTTCGGCTTGTTGCCCAATATCATTGGCCCGAAAAGCCAGCCTAGCCCCGCTCCAATGGGCGAGAACAAGATAATCCCGCCGATGCCACCAATAGGGCCGAAGAACTGGGCGCACACCCCGAAAAGGGGCGCACCCACGACGATTGCCCCAAGCATGGCCCCAAGCAGTCTCAAGCGGGGGATGTCGGGGCGAAAGACGCAGGACTCAGGGAGAACAGTGACCCAAAGGCTGTAGAGCATTTGGGCGTACCATATCTTCCCTCCTAGTAGCGGGTGATCGAAGACCGTAGCAGTCACCCAGGCATCCCCCTTAGCTAGCTTGGGCTTTTGCGCCTTGGGTTCTTTGGGTGTCTTTGGCTCTTTGGGAGTCTTGGGCTTGCTGATAATACTGCGAAGACCAGCCGCACGTTCCTTGAGGTTGACTAGCCCTAGCGCCGGGAGAAGCATCAGAAGAGCCGCCGTTTCAGGAGGCTTAGGCGGGTCTCCCCACTTATACCAGGCGATGACGGCGGCAATAATCAGCAAAACAACGCAAGCCACCATGCCGAGGATCATGTTGATCGTTGTTAAGTACCCATCTTTACTGTCGGCCTTCTCTGCATCGTGCATGGCCCTTTGGGTGGCTTCTTCGATGTATTCTTGGTATTTTAGCTGCCTCAGATCGTCCAGAGAGCCTCTTTCAGCGAGCAAGGTGCCCTCTTGGTCATCTGGGTCGCTGAAAACGGCTGTACGAGGCAAGGGCAAGTATTGATCTAGGGATTGGGGACTCAGGGGCCAAACGGCGTTGTCGGCACAGACAATCCCCCATTTGGAGACAATTAGCGGATCTTTCGGGGCGTCAGCCTCTAATAGCTCCTCAAAGGAATCAAACCGCACTGGAGGCAGAACGCTATGAACCGGCTTTTCATCTAGGGCGTGTGCCTGCTTATCCTTATGATTCTTGACCACTATTGGATGTGTAGGGTCCAGTTTTACTTTCTTCTTGCGGAACCCCCCCACAGAATTTAGATATAGGATCTCTCCCATTGGCATTGCCTAACCTCACACCCTTCTTGTATACAATCTCGTCATTCACCCAATCAACTCGTTCCACGAATTGGATCATCAACCCAAAGGATTTGAACACATGAAGCATACATATTCTAAGGCAGTGCTTTTGAGACGGTCTATGAGACCCATTAAACCATGTTGAGTAGTTCTGAGTCCTTATCCCCAAAAGAGCGGCCATTCGGTAACCACTGACCCCCAAAGACCGACAACATGCTTTTAGGGTTTCTTCACAAGCTCTATTGGATAAGTAAGGTCCGGTGCCGCCAGTCGGGGAGGGTGGCTGTGTTCCCCAAAGTTGACGCGGTAGCGCAGCGAGGGGTTTTGGTCGCCTATCAGTGCTAATAGTCATTAGGACGTAACTATATATAGTCTAGTGTTCAAAAACAAGAGCTATTAGTATACTAATCTACTATTTACATTCCAGCACAATAAATGTAAAAGTGTACCCCATGCACATAGTTTCAGTGCTCGCTCTAATTTTTGCGCTGGTCTTCGGACTGGTAGCGTTCGGGTCAATGGTGACATTGAACGCGGACATTGCCGCTCTGACCACTGGTGGCCTGCAATCGCTTATAGCCCTACTACCAACATTCTGGATGTTGTTATTAGGGTTTATTGCTATTGCAGCAGCGGTAGTTGCAGCGAAGATGCTGGGCTAAAAATTTAGTGCAGGAATAAGGAGATACGCATGGAGGCTACTAGGAACCAAATCGCGCTCATTATCGGGGGAGTGCTCGGACTGGTGTTCGGGATACTCTTGGCCGATGTCGTGATAGATTCAGTCACGACTGCCTTGACCAATGCCAGCATCGGTTCATTCGCTGGCGCCGCCTCAATTGGTGGGTTGATCCCGTTCATTTACTTTACCGTGGTCATCTTGATCGCCGTAGGTATGATGGGAATTGGAGCCAACGGTCTACGCAACTCTAGTTTGATCGCTGGCGCACCTCTGATTCTGGCCGTTTTCACCCCGATCCCGGTCACCGTCGCTTTGATCGGCGTCCTGGCTTTCGGCGCCATCTACAGCTTCAAGAAGTACCAGGCTTCCCGGCAGTTCGCTCAACTGGCCTAACAACCACTGCGAGAGGGTGGGGGTCTTAGCCCCACCCTCTCAGCCTGAATTTGCATGGGAGGTTCCATACATGGCACGTAAGCGCAAGCTCAAGATGACCAAATCAGCGGTTGCAGCTCGTAAAGCCTACCGGAAGAACAAGCGCAAACGCTAGGCCAGCCAACCACGGTAAGCAATTGAGTTAAAGGGCCAGCGCATAACTAGATGCGCTGGCCCTTTGCTTTGGTATCTCAAAATTAAGATTAGGATAGAGTACAGATGTTAAAACGAATGGTAATAGCAGGGAGTGCGTTAGGTGTGGTGGTCGCTTTGGCGATGGGGGTGTGGGGGTTTGGCTTCCAAGGTGCCAGCACTGCTGATGCTCAAGCCACAGACCTAGCCGCTAGTGATATGCAACAGCGTCTCGACCAGCTAGTACAGTTAATCAATAATGGGGGACCGGCTGGTGGCGCTGCTATTGATGAGGCGATGGAAGTGCTATACGGCGGATTTAGGGTTCTGCCATCCCCTGGCGACGAACAGACCGAACAGTGGCACCGGCAGACATCAGCCAATGAAATGAAAGTAGCTAGGGCGCTTGAAAACTTCGCCACTAAACCCAGAAAGGCCAACGATGATGATGTGCAACGGGCCGTTGATATGAAGTTCTTTGTTGAGCAAATGAATGACGTGGCCCGCGCAGTTGCCAACGCTACCCGCCAGTGTGGTGAAGGTTCAATCCTACTTGAGCCACCATGCGAAGAACTCCAAGTGTTGCTAGATGAGGAGCAGGGTAGAGAGAATGTGGTTGGGCAAGCTGGACAGCTAGACCTAGCGCAAGCGGTTCATCCAGGCTACAGCGTTAAGCTACGCAGCCCATTTGTTCCTGGCTGGACGAACAGGTGGGACGAAGATGTCCAAGTGACCGAGCCAATTGCCAACGGTGAGTGCGCCGTGGTGTTCAAAGAGACCAAGGGACTTATGCTCCGGTTGTATTATGACCGGGTAATCACAGTGAGCGACCCTTGGGCGACGCCTCAGCTACCCAGAGGGACCAAGATTCCTGTTTGGCGCATGGAGTGGGTGCCGTCCGAGTACGTCAAGACCTTTAACCTATGCAACCAGGGTGGACGTGTTGTAAAGACAGTTGCCCAGCAGGTCGTACAGGATGTCCCGCTCAAATACTTCTGGAGGTTCTACGGCAAATAAGCGGTAGCGGGCTAGCACCGAAGGCCAGCATAGAAATGTGCTGGCCTTCACAGCATTTTACAGTGCAATAAGGTATAGTAAGCGCGGGATCATAGGCAAGGAGGGACTGGAGTGACAGCGAAAAAGCTAGGTTCACGGCGGAATATTAGCAGAAGTGACGCTAGAGCACGTCTAAGAGAGAAGGTTAAAAGCCCAAATAGGGATAAAGGCCGTCTAGCCAAGACTGTAGCCCCTGCCAAGGCAAAAACTCCAGAAGACTTCAGGCTGCAACGCCGCTGGTTCACCAGTCCCACCAGGTTAGACTTTGAAGGCGTAGACACACCAGGAACCAGGAAGGAATATCCAGATCGCGCCAAAAGAGCGCGAGAGGTCGTGGAAGCTGAGTCTTTCCACGATCAAGCTCTTGCCGTAGAGGATGACGCTCAGCAAGACGAAACGCCAGAACCACTGCTAAGCCAACCTAGCGTATCTACAGCAGAAACGTTCCCAGAGGTGCGGAAAAGGATCGTCGTTCCTCAGATCGCACCGTTGGCCGGTATGACACCACTTGGAGTCCGTGACCCACAGGTAGAAGCCGCCGCTGAGCTAGGTAGTGCCGTTAAAGTAGGATTCTCATGGGAAGCACCTGCCCGAAGCGGGATCGGTGGTGGTAGTGAAACAACCACCAAAACTATCACCGAAATCAGAGGGAATCGGGCAATGGTGCAATCTGAGGGTGAATCCTTCCCTAAGATCGTCAATATCACTGAGTTAGAGCAGGCCATTGATTTTGACCGGCGTAGCCTTGAATCCAAGGCAAGACAAGTTGAGAAGCAACGGGTTGCTGATGAAGCCAAGGCCGCACCGCTAAAGAGGCTCACCCCATTCCTAGAAACACTTACCCCTATGGAAGCTGGCAGGGCTGATAAAGTTCTGCAATCTCCAGCTAAAGTCCGAGGGGATGTTGATGATCGGTTCAAGCATGTTGAACGCTTTGTCGATGATGGTTGGACCATAGAAGATCATAAGGTGTTGGGCCGGATGTTAGTCAGCCCAACAGGGACATTCTTAGTAGAGAAGGATTTAACCAAAATTGGGCTTGACTACGCTAAGTTCCTGACCAACCAACCTGTTGCTGAAGTTATCGAACGCACTCCTGAAGAAACGGAAGTGCTTTTCAAGCGTACTGTTGAGGCATTAAAAGAGCCAACTATAC
>Ga0307378_10006986_pt1 | contig 15257 bp, 14 predicted proteins | sample UN1MG_FD_202238 | JGI IMG/M metagenome (GOLD analysis project Ga0307378, IMG submission 202238) | Soil microbial communities from Risofladan, Vaasa, Finland - UN-1 | ecosystem: Environmental > Terrestrial > Soil > Coastal area > Acid sulfate soil | place: Finland: Risofladan, Vaasa | collected...
GTAGGGCGGGGGCTTGAGTACCCCGCCCGATGCATAATCCCCTCCCCCCTTTGGGGGGAGGGTTAGGGTGGGGGGCAACGTAGGGCGGGGATTTTAATCCCCGCCGCGGACCGCCGCTTTAATCTTCAATCAGCGGAGCTTATTGAATGGGTATTTCCCCTTTATATGAGCGTTGAAGTATTTGCCGTGAGAAGAGGCGTTCACAAGTCCGGTATGAACTGATGCTGGAACACCGAAGTATTGATAGAGGCCACCATTATGAAACTCTATTTCGAGTGTTTGGGTGGCCGCTTCGTAACCAACTGAACTCAAATCGCTGGAAGAGACAGGAATTCGATTCATGGTAAACCTCCATCGCTAGAAATACCGTGTATTAAAGTACCTGTATACGTATCTTCTATTAAACTCTAATTAAAATTTTAATACAAGTATTTTGTCTAAGGTAGCCCTCACCATCGCTTGCGATGACGTAGGAGCCGACCGACGGCGCGCCGTTTAGGTCGGCCCGTTTTACTAGCGGAAGCCATCACCCTTAATCCCGTCGGCGCGCCGCTCCCACAGGGAGAGGGAGACAGCTTTACCCCCCTCCCTGACCCCCCCCGGAGGGGGGAGGGGGAATTCGTTACGGCGCGTTGTGCGCGGCGTCGCCGCCCCACATCGCCCAGCCGTCGGCCCAGTAATCGCCCGTGTCGAAGGCCACCAGGCTGCCCCGGTCGGTGCCCACGTACACCCAGCCCTCCACGACGACGGGCTGGAACCTTATCGGCTCGCCGACCTTCACCCGCCACATTTCGGTCCCGTTCGAGGCCCGGTAGCAAACCACGTAGCCGTCCTCGGTGCCGACGTAGAGCCTGTCGCCTGCCCAGGAGGGTGGGGTGAGCATCCGGCCGCCCAGCACCTCGCCCTCGGGCTGGTAGGCCACCTCGTAGATGACCTTCCCCGTCTCGACGTCGGTGCAGACCAGGGCGTCGTGCGCCGTGGAGTAGGACAGGCCGTCCACCACCACGGGCCGGGAGCCCTGGTAGGCCCAGATGCCCGACACGTTGCCCCAGCCGAGGTTCGCCTGGCCCTGCTCGAGCTTGGCCGCGCCGGGGGCGGAGGAGAAGCCCACCGAGGCGTCGGCGACCATCTGCTCCTCGGCGTAGCGGCTCTCGGCGTTGACCGAGTACCGCAGGTAGTCGGCCTTGCGCCGCTGCCACAGGTCGTCGTTCTCGCGGGCGCCCGAACGGTTGTCGAGCTGCGCCAGCCCCTCGTACTGGACCTGGCCGTACTCGTCGGTTTCGGTGCCCTCCTCGCGCTGGGAGACGTAGACCTGGCCGCCGTAGATGAAGGGGGCGCAGGTGGCGTTCATCTGCTCGCTCCAGACGACCTCGCCCGAGCGGGCGTCGAAGCGGTACACCGTGCCCTCGAGGCAGGCGGCGTACACCGAGCCGTCGGCGACCACGGGGGCGGTGATGACCTCGCCGATGATGGGCTGGTCCCAGACGCTTTCGCCGGTCTCCAGCATGCGGCAGGTGAGGTGGTGACGGCCGTCCTCACCGGGGTAGGTCATGTAGATGTAGTCGCCCTGGATGGCGGGCTGGGCCATGAGGGGGTCGCCCAGCCACTCGCCCCAGACCTTGTTCCCCCTTCGGGCGTCCAGGACGTAGAGGATGCAGCTCTCGGTGTTGAAGGCCACGCGGCCCTGGGAGTAAACCGCCGCCGTGGGGCCGTCGTCACCGGCCTGGAACATCCACTCGGCCCGGCCGGTCCGGTCGTCGAAGGCGTAGAACTCGTAGGAGCCGAAGCCGCCGCCGATATAAATCAGGCCGTCGCCCACCGCGGGGGTGGCCAGGGGGCGCCCGCCGGGGATGACCACACGCCAGCCGTCGAAGCCGTTCTCGGTGGTGAAGGTCTCCACGCCGATGCCGAGCTCCGAGCCTTGGATGACCGCTTCGCCGCCGTCCCCGCCCATCGGCTCCTCGGGGTAGTAGGGGTACTCCTCGGGGTAGTAGTCGCCCAGGTCACCGACCTGCTCCTTCTTGCCGGTGTCCATCCCGTCGGAGAGGGCCAGCATGGGGAACAGGAGCACCAGGGCCAGGCCGGCGATCCATAAGAGATACACACGTCTCATCGCGCACCGCCTTTTCGAGGGTCCTCGAAGCGTCGGAAGGACATTGGTATGCTACTACAAAACGGATGTAAAAGTTCCCCCGGACGTCGTCGTGCCCGGCGGCTTTTAATCGGGGCCCGTTCTGTGCTATAGTGGTGGGCGCGCCGCCCCCGGGCTAAACCCGTTAATCCGGACTCCTACATACGACTCTTCGGCCTCGGGACGGACGTGGCGCCCGTAGCTCAGAGGATAGAGCAGCGGTCTTCTAAACCGCTGGTCGGTGGTTCGATTCCACCCGGGCGCGCCATCACGGCGGGCGGCTTTTTATCGGTCCTCCGCTCGGGGGACCGGGCGGTCCCGCCGGAAGTCCATGGAGGAGGTCGGTCGGGGAGCGCGGACCCGAGCGTCCGGCTTCCCAGGAGCGTGCGCCAGTAGCTCAGTGGATAGAGCGGCGGTCTCCGGAACCGTAGGTCGGAGGTTCGATCCCTCTCTGGCGCGCCACCCCCGCCGACCCCCCCCGAATACCCGAGGCATCGCCATGCTCCTCGCCATCCGCATCGGCATCATCGCCTTCATGGGCGGTGTCGCCAGCTTCCTCACCCAGAGCCTTTTTCCCGAGACGGAGTTCGCCTACCTGATCGGCGCCGCGGTGGGCGTCGGGGTGGCGGGAATTTTCGTCGCCCTGGAAATCTGGCTCTCGAAGCGGACCAACCGCCAGGTCATCGCCGGGGCCATCGGCCTCCTCATCGGCCTCGTCGCGGCGGCCATCGTCTCCAACATCGCCATCGTCTCGGAGTACCCCGCCGTCCGCTACACCCTCTCCCTGGTGATCATGGTGCTCTTCGCCTATCTGGGCGCGACGCTGGCCATCCGCAAGCTGCCGCCGGCCTGGTTCCGGAGGGCGGACCTCCCCGAGGGAGGGGGCGTGCTGGAGTGGAAAATCCTCGACACCAGCGTGATAATAGACGGGCGCGTCGCCGACATCTGCGCCGCCGGGTTCCTGGAGGGCGTCCTGCTGGTGCCCAAGTTCGTTCTGAAGGAGCTCCAGCTCATCAGCGACTCCTCGGACTCCCTCAGGCGCAACCGCGGCCGCCGGGGGCTGGACATCCTCAACGACATGCAGAAGAAGCTCGGCGACCGCGTCCAGATAGAGAGCACCGACTTCCCCGAGCTCGCCGAGGTTGACTCCAAGCTGGTGAAGCTCGCCATGACCAAGGGCGCCAAGATACTCACCAACGACTTCAACCTGAACAAGGTGGCCGAGCTCCAGGGGATCGAGGTGTTGAACATCAACGATCTGGCCAACGCCCTGAAGCCGGTGTACCTGACCGGGGAGCGGATGACGGTGAAGCTCATGAAGGAGGGGACCGAGCCGGGGCAGGCGGTGGGGTACCTCCAGGACGGCACCATGGTGGTGGTGGACCGGGGCAAGGAACAGATCGGCCGGGAGGTCGAGGTGACGGTCACGAGCCACCTGCAGACCTCGGCGGGCCGTATGATCTTCGCCCGGATGAGCCAGGATTGATCCCTCTCGACGGGAGAGCGGGAATGACCTCGATGGGCTCGCGGCGGAGGGACCTCTTCGATGAACTGGCCGAGGAGTGGGACGGCGCCACCTCTCACGACCCCGTAAAGCTGGAGTACATCGCCGGTCTTCTGGCCCTCGAAGCCGGTCAACACGTCTTGGACGCGGGGTGCGGCACCGGCGTCATGATCCCCCATCTGCGTCGGCACCTGGGCGGGTCCGGCATCATAACGGCTCTGGACTTCTCCGGGCGGATGCTCGCGGTGGCGGAGGCGAAGTATCCCCCGGCGGATAACCCGGATGTAAGGTTCGTCGTCCGGGACGTCAACGGGATGGCATCGGACCGCGAGTTCGACGCGATTCTCTGCTATTCATGCTTCCCCCACTTCCCCGACCAGCCGGCCGCCGTGAAGACCCTGGCCGCCGCGTTGAAAGAGGGGGGCAGGCTGGTAATCGCCCATTCCCAATCCCGCCGCGCCATCAACGACCTCCACCGGGAGGCCGGCGGAATATTACGGGGGGACTACCTGCCCACCGTGGCCGAAATTACCGGGATGATGGGATCGGCCGGGTTGAGGGTCACCGGCTCGGTGGACGACGAGGGGCTCTTCGCCGTTCGGGCCGAGCGGCCTTCCGCTTGACTTTTTCACCCACCGGTTCGGGATTTCCCGGGCGAAGCGATATCGGCAGTTATTATTCACCCTTGGGGTGAATAATAATTTGACACATCTGTAAAATCGTGCTATTATGCTTATCGGCTACGTTAGTAAAAGAGTAGAAGCTATTTGCACCTCGGTAGAGAAGGCCCGGAAGGTTCTTCCAAACGATGAACACATCAAGCGTTTCTTGGCACTACTTCAGAATTTGCACACTCATCAAACCCTAGCCGACATACCAATTCATACTTCCCCCCTGCACCTCCACCCCCTGAGAGCCGACCGTAAGGGTTTCTGGGCAGCTACCATCAAGGGAAAATGGAGGGTATGTTTTCGCCCCGCAGGTGAATGCCGTTACAAACCGGACGGTTCAGTGGTGCCGCAGACGGTCACTGAAATCGAAATCGTCGAGATAGTGGATTACCACGATGACTAAAAAACCTGTAAAGCCCGGCCCGTACTACCCCCCGGTGGCGATTCCCCCCGGCTTCACCATCGAAGTGATTCTGTCTGACAGAGGTTGGACCCAGGCCGAATTGGCTCGACGGATGGGCAGGCCCATCCAAACTGTTAACGAAATTGTAAAGGGCAAAAAGGAAATAACGGCCGATACGGCGATTGAGCTCAGTCGGGTGTTGGGTTCCCCTGTATCGTTTTGGCTCAACCTGGAGGCCAACCACCGCGAAAATGTAGCGAGGCTGGAACGACTCAAAGCTGAAGAAGGGGAGGTGAAAAAGACCAGCAATTTTCCCTATGCCGAAATGGTCCGGTACGGCCTGGTCCCACCCACAAGGGTTCTGAGGGAAAGGTTCGAGCACGTGCTGGCTTTCCTCAGCGTCGCTTGTTTTGACGCGCTGGAAAGCAACCTACCCGTAGTTTTTCGTAAGACTGGTAAACTACCGGTAAGCTTTGAGAAGCTGGCGGTCTGGTTGCAGTGGGGAGAGCTGAAGATGCAGAGGCTCAAATTGGGTAGGTTTAATAAAACGAAATTGCAATCCAGCTTGAATGAGATCCGTTCTCTCACCTTGGAGAAGCCTGACTCATTTGTCCCTAAGCTGGAGAAGATCGGCGAGGAAACGGGCGTGGCCTTTTTGTTCGTGCCCGAATTCAGGGGACTGCCCGTAACCGGCGTGACGCGGTGGATTAACGGAAACCCCCTCGTGCAGGTGAACCTGCGTTACAAGACCAACGATCATCTTTGGTTTACGGTTTTTCACGAGATTGGGCATGTCTTGAATTCACAGAAAAAGCAAGTGTTTATCGATATAAAAGGTGAGGATAATAAAAGTGCCGACGAAGAAAAGGCTGATGAGTTTGCCTGTAGGGTTTTCGTGCCCAAAGGTGTATTCGAAGAACTCCTCAGCTTGCCTAGAATATCCGAAGCCCTGGTGATGCGATATTCTAGAAAGCTCGGTATCGCCCCCGGTATCTTAGTCGGTATGTTGCAGCACGAGGGTAAGCTCCCCCACAGTCATCTGAACGGCCTAAAAGAGAAATATACGTGGGAAATTGCACATTCCGCGTGACATAGCGCCGGACTCCGAGGTCGCGGCCTGGATAAGCCTGAACCTGGTCCCCGAGGTGGGGCCGGTTCACTTCCGCCGCCTGGTGGAGCGCCTGGGCTCGGCCCGGGAGGCCCTGGCGGCGCCCTACGGTCGCCTGATCCAGATTCACGGCATCGGCGAGGTCCGCGCCGCCAACATCCTCGCCGCCCGCACCGAGGCGCACCAAAAGCGCCTGGAGCGCGAGCTCGACGCGATAAAACGATTCCCCGACCTGTCCCTCTTCCTCCTCTCCGACCCCGACTACCCCGCCCCGCTCAAGGACCTGCCCGACCCGCCGCCGGTGCTGTACGTGCGTGGGAGCTACCTCCCCGAGGACCGGCTGGCGGTGTCCATGGTGGGCACCCGCAACCCGAGCCCCTACGGCCGGGAGCTGGCGCGCAAGCTGGGCGGGGGCCTGGCGCGGGTCGGGGTGACCGTGGTCTCGGGCTGCGCCGCGGGGATAGACCTCGCCTCGCAGATGGGGGCCGTCGCCGCCGGGGGGCGGTCCATCGGCGTGCTGGGTTGCGGGGTGGACCTGGTCTTCCCGGCGAACGAGGGCTCGTCCTACGACAGGATACGGGCCTCGGGCGCCCTGGTGAGCGAGTTCCCCCTGGGCACGGAGCCCCAGGCGCAGAACTTCCCCCGGCGCAACCGGCTCATCGCCGCCCTTGGGCTGGGCGTGGTTGTTGTGGAGGCGCCGCGGAAGTCCGGGGCGCTCATCACCGCCGACTTCGCCGCCGAGCTGGGCCGCGAGGTGATGTCCTGCCCCGGCAACGCCATCGGCGCCGGTGCCCGCGGCTCGCACGCCCTGTTGAAAGAAGGGGCCGCCCTGGTGGAGACGGTGGAGGACATCCTGCGGGCCGTGGGCCACGCCGCCGACCCCCGCCTCTTCGCCGACCGGGTGACCGCCCCCCAGGCGCCCGACCTGACCGACGGCGAGGCCGCCCTCCTGGAAAGCCTCACCGCCGAGCCCATCCACGTGGACGAGCTCACCTCCCGTCTGGGAAGCCCCCGGGCGGAGGTCCTCCAACTCCTGTTGTCCCTGGAGCTCAAAGGCGTCGTGGAGCCGCTCCCCGGCATGTACTACCGTCGTCCCTTCTAGACCGCGCTTGCCAAGCCCGCCGATTTCTGCTATAAACCCCAGAAAACGACGCCGCCCGAAAATTTACACGGCTCCTCCCTCACACCGGGCCGAACAACATGCCTAAGAGCGCGTCCCGAAGCCCCTCCGGAAAGCCCCTGGTCATCGTCGAGAGCCCCACCAAGGTGAAGACGCTGAAGCGCTACCTGGGCGAGGGCTACGACGTGGCCTCGAGCCGGGGCCACGTCCGCGACCTGCCGAAGAGAAACCTCTGCGTGGACGTGGAGCACGGCTTCGAGCCCACCTACGAGGTCATCCCGGACAAGGAGAGGATCGTCGGCGAGCTCAAGCGGGCGGCGGAGCGGGCCGGGGCCGTCTACCTCGCCTGCGACCCCGACCGCGAGGGGGAGGCCATCTGCTGGCACCTGGCCACCCTCATAGACGGCGGGCCGATCTACCGCATCACCTTCAACGAGATAACCCGGGCGGCGGTGACGCGCGCCCTCGAGCACCCGGGGGAGATTGACCTGAACCTGGTGGACGCCCAGCAGGCCCGGCGGGTCCTGGACCGCCTGGTGGGGTACCAGGTCTCGCCGATTCTGTGGAAGACGGTCCGGCGCGGCCTCTCGGCGGGGCGGGTCCAGTCGGTGGCGCTCCGCCTCGTCGTCGAGCGGGAGGAGGAGCGCGAGGCCTTCGTCCCCGAGGAGTGCTGGCCCGTCGTCGCCGGGCTCTCGACCGCCTCCGGCGAGCCGCTCGAAGCGGAGCTGATGAAGCTGGACGGGAAGAAGGCCGCCCTCGGCGACTGGCCCACCGTCCGGGAGCTTTTGTACGAAATCCAGGAGGGCCCCTGGACCGTCCGCGCCTTCGAGAAGCGCAAGCACCAGCGCCAGCCCCAGCCACCCTACATCACCAGCACCCTCCAGCAGGACGCCTCCACGCGCCTGGGCTTCGACCCCAAGCGGACCATGCGCGTCGCCCAGCAGCTCTACGAGGGGGTGGAGCTGGGCGAGCTGGGCCAGGTGGGCCTGATTACGTACATGCGCACCGACTCGGTCCGCGTGTCCGACGAGGGGCTCGGCCTGGCGCGGAACTGGATCGGAAAAAACCACCCGCAATGGCTCCCCGACGCGCCGCGGGTTCACACGAGCGGGAAGAGCGCCCAGGACGCCCACGAGGCGGTCCGCCCCACGGACCCCTTCCTCGGGCCGGAGCTCATCGGGCACCACCTGTCCCCGGAGCAGCTCCGGCTGTACGAGTTGATCTGGCGGCGCTTCCTGGCCAGCCAGATGACCCCGGCGCTCTTCGACAAGGCGGATGCCCGGATAGAGTCGGGTCGGGCCGAGTTCTCCGCCAAGGGCTCCATCCTGCGCGACCCCGGCTTCCTCGCGGTCTACCCGGACCAGGGCGAGGCCAGGGACGTCCTGCTGCCGGAGCTCGCCGAGGGCGACGTGCTGGAGCCCGCCTGGCTCGACGGTCGGCAGAAATTCACCCAGCCGCCGCCGCGCTACAAGCCGGCCTCCCTGGTCAAGGAATTGGAGAAGCGGGGCATCGGCCGCCCCTCCACCTACGCCGCCATCATCTCCACCCTCCAGCAGCGGGATTATGTGGAGCTCGACGACAACCGCTCCTTCTTCCCCACCGAGCTGGGTCGCCTGGTGACCAAGCTCCTGGTGGCCGGCTTCCCCCGGGTGCTGAAGGTGGAGTTCACCGCGGAGCTGGAGGAGGAGCTGGACGAGATAGCGCGAGGGGAGAAGAAGTGGCGCGAGGTTCTGGCCGATTTTTACAAAACGTTCGCCCTGGAGCTTCACCGGGCGGAAGAGGAGCTCCCGAAGCACCGGGGCGAGAACACGCTCCTGACCGAGCCGGTCTGCCCGAAGTGCGGCGGGGGGCTGACCATCCGCTTCGGGCGGGCGGGGGCCTTCGTCGGCTGCTCGAAGTACCCCGAGTGCGACTTCACCTCGAACTTCCGCCGCGACTCGGGCGGCCGCGTGGTGCTGACGGACCGGGCGGAGGAAACCGCCGCAACCGGGGAAATCTGCGAGTTGTGCGGTCGGCCGATGGCGCTCAAGCGGAGCCGCTTCGGGCCGTTCCTGGGCTGCACCGGCTACCCCGAGTGCAAGAACATCCGCCGCCTGGGCGGTGGGGAGCGGGCGCCGAGGCCCCCGGCGGAAAAAACGGAGATTCCCTGCCCCGAGTGCGGCGAGCCCCTGGTGGTCCGCCACGGGCGGAAGGGCGAGTTCCTCGGCTGCTCCCGTTACCCCAAGTGCCGGGGGACGCTGAACTTCGAACGCGACGCCGACGGCGGCATCGTCCCCAAGGCTCCGAAGGAGAAGACGACCGCGAAGAAGAAAACGGTCCCGAAGAAGAAGGCCCCGGCCAGGCGCGGGAAGAAGTGATTGCGGCGGTCCCTGGTCCCCCCTCTCCCTCCGGGAGCGGCGTGCCGACGGGATTGGGGGTGAGGGCCACCTTATAAAAAAACGGGCCGACCTAAAGGTCGGCCCCTACGTCATCGCAACCAACGGGCGAAGCGGTCCCCCTCTCCCTTCCAGGGAGAGGGCTGGGGTGAGGGTCGGGGTAGGGAACAGGAAAGGGCGGCGGCCCGCAGTTTCCCTCTCCCTCCGGGAGCGGCGCGCCGACGGGATTGAGGGTGAGGGCCACCTTTGAAAAAACGGCGGGGATGGGAATCCCCGCCCTACGTTTAGTCGCACGGTGGTGAATAAAACGGGCGGGTGTGGACACCCGCCCCTACGGCTACATCGCGAGATTGACCCGTAGGGGCGACCGGTAGGACGAGTCCTCCACGGTCGCCCGTTTCCATAAAAACCGCGCGCCACCTACGCGGTGAAGAAAAAATTCCCCCCCTCGACCAGCCCCAGGCGCTCGATCTCCCCCCGCATCCGCTCCCGCGCCCCGGCCTGCCCCACCGCCCCCAGATGGACGAACCGGAGAACCGAGCGCAGCGAGCTATGCCCCCGGCAAAACTCCGTGGCCCGCTCCACCGGAATCACCGGCGCGCCGAAAATCTTTGCCCCGATCCGGCCCGGGTGTACCTCAACGATGGCCTCCGGCTTCCAGCCTGCCTTTTCCAGTTCCCGCGCGAGCGCCTTGCCCACCGGCCCGCAGCCCCAGAGGACGTATCCGCCGCGCGGCTCGATCGCGTATTTCCCCAGGTAGCGGCACTTCAATGCCAGGAACGCCTCCGGCCGGTAACGCGGGTCGGTGCGCGTCAGCCGGTCCGGCCGGTCGCTCCAGACGTGGAGCACCTCCGGCACTTTCGCCAGCTTCAGCCCGCAATCGAAGACAAGACGCAGCCACAAGTCATAATCTTCGGGTCCATCGAAATCGCACCAGGCGCCAGTCTCGTTTAAAACTGCACGCCGGAGCGTCATCGTCGGGTGGACCAGCGGGCTCTCGACGAAAATCTCCCGGCGGATGTCCCCGGGCGTCACCAGGGAGTTGCTCCAGTCGAGGTAGCGCCGCGCGCCGGCGGTCATCCCACTTTCCGGCTCGACCCGGATCAGGCAGCCGACGCCCGCCAGCTCGGCACGCTCCTTTAAATAATCCACCTGTTTTTGTAGACGGCCGGGGAGCATGGCGTCGTCGGCGTCCATGCGCGCGATGAACTCCCCCCGGCACTCGGCCAGCCCCCGGTTGAGCGCGGCGACCAGCCCCCGGTGCGGCCCGCGGATGACCTTGATTCTCGAATCCCGCCGGGCCAGCCCCTCCAATAAATCCCCGCTCCCGTCGGTGGAGCCGTCGTCCACGGCGATTATTTCCAGCCCGACGCCCCGCTGATCCAGGCACGAGGCGACCGCCCGCGCGAGCGTGGCCCGCGCCTCGTAAACCGGCATGAGGACGGAAACCGCTGGACACGCGGACGGTGAAATATTATCCTCCGATGCGATGGGCAACGACGCTGATTCTACTAAAATCCGAAAACCCGCGGTGGAGCTGCGCGGGGCGGTGAAGCTCTACGGCGGGCTGGCCGCCGTGGACGGGGTGGACCTCGAAACTCTAAATCGTGTTTAATTGGACAATTGACCTTAATGCCTTACCCCATTACTTGGAACTCGAAACTCCTTATCGTTGGTCTAGCTATACTCTAGATAACCGGTACGACCTGGAGGAAAAATGTACGAAGTATACAAGGTTGGATCCAGACATTTTATCGTCGTCGATTACTGTGACGGGCTGTATTATGCACCTCTCCCACTCAGGGCTCAGCGGAAGTTCGGGACTTCTCATGTGTCAGGTTCTTTGGATTACGTGGCGGGTTTGACGCGGCGTTTCTATACCCGCAGGGAAGCGGAAGCCGCACGGCTTGCCGAATGGTGGGCTAAAAACAAAGATACTGTCGCTCAACTCATTAGCACCTCCGAAGAGGCTGTTAAAAGAATGGATGCCGCCGAGGAGATAGTGAACGAGATGTTGCGCTTGACTGATAGCTCTGGTGAAACGACAACCCCTTACCCTCACGGCGACGCTGATGCCGGGGCGAAGGAAAGTAAATAAACGTAAACCTGAGAGGGAAACATGAGGAGTAAAGTCGTCCTTGCCGCTGTTTGTGCCTTCGCCCTTGTAGCTGCTGTCGCCACCTGCGATGACGACGACAAGACCGCTGAGACTGTTATTGAGCCCGCTGCCGAGGACGCCCATGAGGCCGCCTTAGCCGCCTTCAAGGTTGCCGCCTACGCCGACTACGAAGCTGCCGAAGCCCGCCGTGCCGACGCTGCTGACGCTGCCTGTGAAGCCGCTGACGCCGCCGTCGCCGCCGCTAACGCTGTCGTCGCCGTACAAGACGCGGGCGGCTACGGTTGGGCCACCGCCGCCGCCGAGGCCCGCTTCAATGCCGCCGACGCCCGCTTCAACGCCGCCACCGCCCGCTTCAACGCCGCCACCGCCGACGCCGAGGCCGCCTACGCCGCCTACGAGGCCGCCGATACCCGCTTCAACGCCGAAAAGGCTAACGACGCCAAGGTCGAAGCCAAGAACGCCAATGAGGGGAACCCCTGAAAAGACCTACGCCGTCAACCATTGGACACCCGGACGGTGAAATAGTATCCTCGGATGCGATGGGCAACGACGCCGATTCTACCAAAGTCTCGCCGCCCGCGGTGGGGCTGCGCGGGGCGACCAAGCGCTACGGCGGGCTGGCCGCCGTGGACGGGGTGGACCTCGCCGTCCGCCCCGGCGAGCTTTTCGGCCTGCTCGGTCCCAACGGCGCCGGGAAAACCACCACCATCAACCTCATCGCGGGCTACATCGCCCCGGACGCGGGGGAGGTGCGGCTGGACGGCCTGCCCCCGACGCGGCCCGAGGCGCGGCGCAGGCTGGGCCTGGCCCCCCAGGAAATCGCCCTCTACGACGGGCTCACCGCCCGCGAGAACCTGGCCTTCTTCGGCTCCCTCTACGGCCTCACGCGGCGGGAGCTCGCGCAACGGGTGGACTGGGCCCTCGATGTGGCGGGGCTCAAGGACCGGGCGCACGAGCCGGTGAAGCGCTTCTCCGGCGGCATGGCCCGGAGGCTGAACCTCGTGTGCGCCCTCGTCCACCGCCCGGAAATCCTTCTGGCCGACGAGCCCACCGCCGGGGTGGACCCCCAGTCGCGGGCCCACATCTTCGACACCATCCGCTCCCTCGCCGCCGAAGGCACCACCGTCGTCTACACCACGCACTACATGGAGGAGGCCTCGGCGCTCTGCGAGCGCATCGCCATCCTGGACCACGGGAAGCTCCTGGCGCTGGGCACCGAGGAGGAATTGCTGAAACTCTCCGGGGAGCGGACGCGGCTGGACTTCGAGCTGACGGGCGGGGAGATTTTGGACGACCTCGATAAACGGCTGCGGGGGCTGGCGGGGGTCATCGAGCTGGCCGCCTCCGACGGGCGGCTGACGCTCTTCACCGACCCCGCGGCGCGGGTGCTGGCGTCGGCGGTGGGGCTATTGAACGGCGCGGGCCTGCGGGTGGGCGGTGTGGACATCGTCCGGGCCGACCTGGAGACGGTTTTCCTCTCCCTCACCGGCCGCGCCCTGCGCGACGGCGGTTAGTCCATGAATAAACTCTGGGCCATATTCAAGAAGGACTGGCGCGCGTTCCTGCGCGACCCCAAGGCCGTCCTCCTCTCATCACTCCTGCCCATCGGCATGATGCTGGTGGTGGGCTTCGCCTTCTCCGGGGGCGGGGAGTGGGTCATCGAGCTGGCCGTGGTGGACTCGGACGGCGGCGAGGCCGCGAAGACACTCCTGAAAACCATCGGGGACTCCGGGGTGTGCGTGCTGGTCCCGCTGCCCGACGAGGCCGCTGCGCGGGCGGCTCTGGAGGACAACGACTACGCCGCGGCGCTCTTGATCCCCCCGGGATTCACCGGGGCCGTGGAGAAAAACGCCGACGCCGGGCTCACCCTTCTGACCAACCCCCGGCGCGACCAGGAGCTGCGCGTTCTGGAAAACCTGGTCCAGGGCGCCTCCATCGCCCCGGCGGGGAAGAACGTCGCCCTGCGCATGGCCGACCGCTTCCTCGACGAGGCGGATTTCGTCTCCCCCGAGGCCCGTGAGGACGTGCGCGGCGAGGTCCGCTCCTACATCACCGAGGAGGAGGGGTCGGGAGGTTCGCTGGACTGGCAGGACTTCACCGAGTCCGGGTCGCCGGTGCGGGTGACGATCGAGGAGGTGCGGGCCACGGCGGCGGAGTGGAACGCCATCCTGCACTACGTGCCGGGTTACGCGGTGATGTTCGCGCTTTTCGGGGCGGCGTCGGCGGCGGCGGGCGTCCTGGCCGAGCGGGAGAAGGGCCTCGCCCGGCGCATCCTCACCTCGCCGCTTTCGCTCAAGGGCTACCTCCTGGGCAAGTCCGGCTTCCTGTTGACGCTGCCCGTGGCGCAGATGGGCCTCTTGTTCGGTTTCGGGGCGGTGGCCTTCGGGGCGGTCTACCCCGGCTCGACGGTCGCGCTCCTGGTTGTGAGCGTGTGCGTGGTCGCGGCCTCGGTGGGGCTGGCGCTGGCCCTGTTGGCCTTCTGCCGCACCGCCAAGCAGGTTGACCAGCTCGGCCTGTTGGTGATTCTGGTGATGAGCGCCCTGGGCGGGAGCTGGTGGCCGCTGTTCATCACGCCGGAGTGGATGCAATCCCTGGCGCACATCACGATAAACGCCTGGGCCATGGACGCCTACGCGGAGCTCTTCACTTTCGGCGGCGGCCTGGGCGACGTTCTGGTCCCCTGCCTGGTACTCCTGGGGTACGGGGTGGTCGGATTCGGCCTGGCGTTGTGGCGTTACCGGCCCCAGGAGGTCCGGTGAGCTTCGAGGGAGGTAGATAGATGCGTTTGCTGCCGCTGTTCGTGGTTTTATCGCTGGCGCTTTTGGCGTTGGCCGGGTGTAACGCGGAGAAAGAGGAGCCGGCCGCCGAGGCCGGGCTGGGCACCGAGCAGGGCCCGGCGGAGACCACCGCCGCCGGCGACGAGGGCATGCCCGACGCCTACACCGGGCATTTCGTCTACGTCACCGAGCACGGCGACCGGTACCACGCCCCGTACTGCCCGCACGTGCGCGGCAAGGATAACCTGCGCCGGATGACCCGGGAGGACGCCGTCCTCGAGGGCTACGAGCCCTGCAAGGACTGCAACCCCGGCCCGCCGCGCTAGGAAGTGCTATAATACGCCCGTCGGCCGACGCGGGGGGCTGAACCGGTGAGCGACATCCTGGGGCTGGGCATAGACGTGGTCTCGCTGGCGCGTTTCAGCAAGCTTCTCCGCTCTGGGCGCGAGGAGCGTCTGCGGCGGCACGTCTTCAGCGAGCGGGAGTGGCCGCGGTGCTGGGGCGCCGAGCTCTCGCCCGGGCTCCTGGCCAAGCTTTCGGCCCGCTTCGCCGTCAAGGAGGCGGCGATGAAGGCCCTGGGCTGCGGCTGGGGGCAGGGCTCCTTCTTCCACGAGTTCGAGGTGGTGCCGGAGCACGGCGGCGGGGTCAGCCTCGAGCTCCACGGAAACGCCCGGGACCTGGCCCGGGTCAGGGGGATAAACCGCTGGTTCATCTCCATCGCCCACGAGCGCTACTACTCCGTGGCCACGGCCCTGGCCCTGCGGGACTAGGCGGCGTGGGTGGGGGACCGCCGCGGTTGTTTTGTGATTAACTGACCCTTGGCGACGAACTGCGATGACGTAGGGGCCGACCGACGGCGCGCCGTTTAGGTCGGCCGGTTTTTTTACGAAAGCCATCGCCCTTCCTTGCGATGATGTAGGGCGGCCCCTCTGCGGGCCGCCGCGTTCTCTTCTATCCCGACCCCGACCCTCACCCCCATCCTCTCCCTGAAAGGGAGAGGGAGAATAAGGGTTGCGATGATGTAGGGGCGGGTGTCCACACCCGCCCGC
>Ga0307378_10006988_pt1 | contig 15255 bp, 10 predicted proteins | sample UN1MG_FD_202238 | JGI IMG/M metagenome (GOLD analysis project Ga0307378, IMG submission 202238) | Soil microbial communities from Risofladan, Vaasa, Finland - UN-1 | ecosystem: Environmental > Terrestrial > Soil > Coastal area > Acid sulfate soil | place: Finland: Risofladan, Vaasa | collected...
GGGCACACGATTTTCGACCTTGAAACGCTGATCGATAGCATAGACGGATTCCTCTCGGCGTGAGGCGCTGCTGCAAGCCGGACAAGCGTTCGAGTACACGCGGGCATTGGCAGAGCGCGGCGATCCGTTCGTCGTCTACCCCGGTGCGGCCGGCCCCATCGACTCGATGCGTTGGGAGGTTTTCGGCGAGAGCCTGCAAGACTACCGCCTGCTGCAAACGCTCGACGTCCCCCGCGACCACCCCCTGCTATCGCCGATCCGGAGCTTCGAGGATTTCCCGAAAACGGAAGACTGGAGGACGCGGGCGAGGAGGAGGCTGCTGGAAAATGCTTCTCGGTCAGTATAGCCGGTATTAATCTACACCTCCTTATTCCTCGTAACCGCGCTCCGGTCCGGCAGCGAGTCGAAGCTTGGCACGTCGACGATGAACACCTGGCCGTAACCTTGCGGGTCGGACGTGAAGAGGACCTTCATACCGTCGGCGTGGACGCACGGGTGGACGTGCACGGCTTGCGTATGGAACGAGCCGCGATGCCACGCCAGCACCTTTGGCCCCTGGAATTCGCCCTCCCTGAAACGCCAGACCAGCAGATAGGGGTCTTGCGCGTTGCCGTCTCCAACGACCAGATCGAGCATGTGGCTGTGGAAGTGCCAGCAGTGAAAATTGAACGGGCCTTCGCGGCGGTCGGTGTTGTCGTAGCGTATGGCCTTCTGCCACGAAGGGCCCTGGCAAAGGGTGGACAACCGCATCTGGGGCCTCGATATCGAGACCCGCCGAGCGTGGAAGATTCGCCCGACGGCGCCGGGCGAGTGCGTGGGGCACGAATACTGGATGTCGGACGGCGAGCACATCGGCTATCACGGCGGCAATGCATCACTCACCGGCGGGCTGGGGTGCCCGGCAGGCCGAGGTTGTCGGCCCAGGCGAAGCCATCGCCGTCTGATGTCTTGCGGATGAACACCCTGCCTTCTGTCTGCTCGCGCGTTTCGAACTCGACGACCAGACGAGTCCATTTCGTGCTGCTGGTGGCGGCGGCAAACTCGGAGCCGTCGGCGAGGATGATGCCGATGGCGGCGGCTTCCTCGGGCGCGGACACCTTCAGCCAGCCGGAGAGCGCATATTTCGTGTTTGGCAGGAGCTTCACCGGCTGCTCTACTGCTCCGTTGAGGCCGCCAAGCTGCAGCTCGCCGCGCGACGTGCCCGTGGGCTCGGCGGCGCCCTGGCCGAAGCTGTTGCCCCAGCCGTTGCCCTTCGCGATCTCAGCGGTGCCGTCGCCGGTTCTGGTCCACCTTTCGAGGCCAAACTCGAAGCACGCATTGCGCAGGAGGTTTGCCCACGGGATCTGCTTGGCAGGCTGCCCGTCGGCAAGCAGCGGCGGATTGGCGAAGTTGTGGCCGGCTGTCCATTCGGCTATTCCGCTCTGATATGCTCCGCAGTCGGGCTTGTGGGTGTCGGGCGTTACTCCGGGCAGCGGCGTGCCGGCCGATGCGGCAATCGACTGCCGCCCCAGGCGGAAGTCGAGCTTCTCCGGTGCCGAAAAGCCAGGGTTGCGGCCGATGATGTTGCTACCGAGCAAGACGTGCTGCGGCAGGTTGATCTCGGCGTTGAAGATGTTGTTGCAGAAGCGCGTGCCGAACATGTCGTCTCGATGCGAATGATCGAAAGTAACGATGCCGCCGCTGTTCCAGCATGTGTTGTTGTACACGAGATTGAAGTAGCTGGGATTGTTCAGGCGGATCGGATCGTCGGTTACGTTCCACACGGCATTGTTGTGCACGATCACGTTGTGGCTGCAGTGATCGAAGTATATGCCCATGCAGCAGCCTTTGGCTTTGTTGTCGTGTACGCGATTGAAGCGGATCTCGGTGTTCTGGAAATCGGTATTGTGGCCGTAGATCATGCCGAGGTCGTGCGTGAGCCAGCCGGCGTGCGAGAGGTCGTTGTGCTCGATGATCGACTCGGACAGCCCGTGAATGGTAACGAGATCGCGGCCGGAGTCGCGTATCGTATTGTGTGCGACGAGGTGGCGCCGGCCGGAGAGCGAAACGGCGCCGTTCCACCTCGCGGCGTAGTTGCCGCTGTGGATCAGGCAGTTAATCACTCGGTGGCCGGTTCCCTTCAGCGAAACGATGCTGCCGGAGGCGAAGGCAAGCTCGCAGCCCTCAAGCGTGTTGGAATCTCCGGCGAGGCACACGCAGTCGGAGGCCGAGATGTCCTGCAAATAAGAGTGCCCGATGAACCTGCCGCTGAGATTCTTCAGCAGGATGTTCGCGCTGCGGTCGTCCATTGCGATTCCGCCGGCATAGAAGCGCAGGCCGATCACGTGCACGTGCGACAGCCCGCAAAGGTCGATGGCGTGCGTTCGGCGCTTGGCCTCGATGGCCGGCTCGCCGGGGCTGGCCTCGTCGCCGGGCGGCCAGAGGTGTAGCTCCCTGGCGTCGTTGTCGTACCACCATTCGCCCGGGCTGTCGAGGGCCGCCCGCAGGCCCATCAGCACGTATTCGTTGCCGGGCACGGGCTTATACCAGTTGTTGAAGCCCGTGGTCGGCTCTTCAAATTTCAGCGTCTTCGAGGCGGCATCGTATGCGGTCACTTTGGCGGCCCAGCAGATCCAGCGCGCTCCGCCGGCGCACCACAGCAGCGCGCCTTTCCAGAAATCGTCGCCGCCGGGCAGACCGGCATCGGTGATAGCTGCACCGTCGGCAGATTTCACCGTGGCACGCACCGGCTGCAGCAATGTGCCGGTATTGTTTGGCCAGCGTGCCTCGGTGAGCATCTCGCCGCCGGCAAAAACCTGGTTCCGGTCGGCGAGAGTCCACGGCATGCTCGCCTTCAGCACCTTGCCCTCGGCGTGCGACCACGGCCCGAGCAGGTCGGCTCCCGAGATGACAGCTACTTCGCCTTCGTAACTGCGAAAGACGACAGGTCTGCCCGGCATGCCGGACCGAGCGGGCCTGAGCGTTTCGCGGTAAACGCCTTCGCGGATATGGCAGGTGTCGCCTGGGCCGGCCACTTCGGCCGCCTTGGCAAACGTCCTGAACGGCCCATCGCCGCCGGCTGGCTTCGCCAGCCTGCCCGACCACGCATCATTTCCCTGAGGCGACACGAAATAATCCATTGCACAAATCTCCGCAATACAAGCAGCGAAACCACAAAACACCGCCACACAACATACCAGCCGCATGAGCGCTCTCCTGCGTTTAATCCACCAAACTCGCTCGGTCGGTGCAAATTATACACCGACAGCCGAGCAAATTCCGCAAAAAATGTCTGAAAACAGGCGGTGGCATGACTTGCCGCTCGGTGGTCGCAATTTTGCGCGCGAAGATTTGATTTTGCCCAATTCATGTGTATAATGTCTGTGGGATGTTTCTTGGCCTGAAATTGGACGTTGGGCAGGTTCACAGGGTGCGCCGCATGCCGCTCAGCCCCCGCATCCGTATCAAGCGGGCTAGCCGGGGGCCCGTGCGCGCACATTCCCTGAAAGGGGGCGCGTGATGGTTGATCCAAAACGGGTAATGGTTGTCGACGACAGTCATGACACGGTAGACGTGCTTTGCCGCTCGCTCGAGCAGCACGGCTACACCGCCATCCCGGCCTACGGCGGCGCCGAGGCCATCGTGAAAGCTCAGTCCACCGCGCTCGATTGCGTGCTCCTCGATATCATGATGCCCGGATGCGATGGCCTGGAAGTATGCCGCGAGCTGAAAAGCCAACCAGCCACCAGCCGCCTGCCCATCATTATCCTCTCGGCAAAGAAGGAGCAAGAAGACATTTCGCATGCCAGGCAGATGGGCGCCGACGATTACCTCACGAAGCCCGTGGGCATCAGCAAACTTGTTGCCGCCATACAAGCCCAGTGCGCACGCCCGCGCCCCGAGCCGCAGGTGTCGCTGCCCGCACAGGCCGTTGTATTTGTCACCACCGACAGCGATCTGGTGAAGCGGACACAGGCGATCTTCGACGCCAGCCGAACCGGAGGAAGGGACTGGTTTCGCCTCGATGTCAAGACGAGTTGCGAGGTGGCCAAGGCCACGATACAGGCCAACCCGCCGCGTGCGGTGATAATCGACGCACGAGCCGCCGTAACGCGCGAAGCACCCGGCCTGTGCCGCCAGATCAAGATGAGCACGGTTACCAAGAACGTGGTGGTAGTGGTGCTGCTGGGCAACGCAGCCGACGATGTGAAATACGCGTGGGCAAATGAATGCCTATACAGTGCGAGCTCCACCAAGCTGGCCGAATCCGTGAAGCGGCACTTGCAGAGGCAAAGCTGATTCTTGCGTGGTCTGGTCAGTTGTTGGGGTGTGGCGGCTGCCTGCGCTGTGTTTGTGTGGTGTGGAAGCGGTCGCGGGCAAACAGCGCCGGATGCTTCCTCAGCATCTTCTCGGCCGTCTTCAGGATTACATCGGGCGATGCGTAAAAGCCCGAGGCCATCCTCGCACGGACCTCGTCTATGAATTGCCGGTCAATCCGTCCGTTCACTCGACATGTCTTTCGTTTTGGCTGATGGGAAATCCCCCGTACATCTATTATCGACTGATCCGCCCCGGACTTTAGGCTTTAGTCGGAAAGCGCCGCCTATCTGTTTGCGTGTGCCGCGTCGCTCTCGTTCAGAATACATCCGGCGGCGCGGAGGCGGGCTTGGAGCTTGGCGATGTCGATGCGGCGCGGTGGCTGGTTGTCTTCGAGCGAGATGTCGGCGGCGGTGCCGGCGGCCTGGCCGGTGAGGATGCACTGCACCATCACGCGTATCGAGCCGAGGGCGATGTGCGTAACCGAAACACAGCGGCCGGCGGTGAGGATGTTGTCCACGCCGCTGGGCACGAGTATGCGGTATGGGATCTGGTATTTGAACCCGGGCTGCGGGCTGAAGGTCGTTTTGTCCATCCCCGGGCCGTCGATGTGGTGGATGTCGATGAAAAACGAGCCGTAGCCGATGGAGTCGGGCCAGGTGCGTTCGGTTTTCATGTCGTTTTCGGTGAGGATGAGGTCGGCGAGGATGCGGCGCGATTCGCGGATGCCCACGGTATTGGGCGTGGAAACCATGTGGCAGTTTTCCATGCCGGGCACGTACTTGCGGAAGACGTCGATGGAGTGGTAAGCCTGGCGGCGGCCCTCGATGGTGGCGAACGTTAGGTCGTCGGCCTTGCGGGCGTCGACGCCGGTGATGTGCGTGAAGTTTATTCCTACCTGGTCGGGGCGTGTGGGCGTCCACCAGAAGCCCATGATCACGCTTTGGAAAGGCTCCATGTCGCCGTTGTGCTGCGCCTGCTTCCACACCTCTTCCATTTTGAAGTCTTTGCGCCACGCCTGCACGCGGGACCAATCAACCCCGCCGATGGTGAACATGAGCGTCATCGGCTGGCACTTCTGGTCGGCGGGCCGGCCCACCTCGAACGGAGCGCCGGCGGATGCGGCGGCGTCGCCGTCGCCCGTGCAATCGATCACGCGCTTCGCGAGCACGGCCTGGCGGCCGGCCTTGTTCTGAATGACGGCGCCGATCACCTTGCCGTCTTCCACGATGCTTTCGCAGAAGAAGGTGTAATACAGCACCCGCACGCCGCATTCCTTGGCCATGCGGTCGATCATGAACTTCAGACCCTCGATCTCGAACCAAACGCCGTGGTTTGTGCGGATGCCGAATTTCTCGTCGACGATCCGTTGGGCGATCTCGTATGCGATACCGCCCACGATTCTGGTGGGCGAGGCATACGCGCTGTAGATCGAGATGTGCGCGTGCCCGCCGGCGGTGGCCACGCCGCCCAGGCAGTTGAACTGCTCGACGATCAGCACGCTCTTGCCCTCGCGCGCCGCCGCAAACGCGGCGCCCACGCCCGCCGGCCCGCCGCCGACAACGAGGATGTCGACGTCATAAGCGACGGGAAGGTTTTCTTCTTTTCTGAGAATGGTTTGCATATTGCGTTCCGTTCAGTGTTTCTCTGCCCCACCCCCCGGCCCCCTCCCCGTCGACGGGGAGGGGAAAGGGGGGGGTGGGGGTGGCACTTTACCCAGGGCTGCGTTCGTGCCTTCGGCACTCGCTTGCCCTGGGCTAGATGGAATCACCGCTCCTTCGGAGCTCTAACCGGAGATGAACATGAAGAATAGTCCGGAATCCAGAAGACAGAATCCAGAAGACAGAATCCAGAAGACAGAATCCAGAAGACGGCCTTCGTGCCTCTTCGTGTCCTTTGTGTTCTTCGTGGTTGGTCTTTTCTGTGGCGTCTACCCTGGAATCCAGAATGACGTCTGCTCGGTGATCGGCTTGGGCTCGCCTTCCACCTCGAGCACGATGCTGGTGCACAGCGGATCGGGCAGCGGCACGGGCAGGCCCTTGAGGAACAGCCGCTCGCCGTGCTGCTCGAACCGCAGCTTTTTGCCGGTGGCCACGTAGCGGGCCGAGAGCACCTTGTTGCCGATCTCGGCCAGGCACAGCTCCTTGCCCGTGCTGCGGAAGATGTGCACGTAAACCTTGCCGCCTTTCATCGTGATGCGGCCGAAGGTATTCCACGAGAATGGCGAGCGGTCCGAATTCGGCAGGAACTCGCCGTTGCGTTTCAGCCATTTGCCGGCCTGGCGGAGGATTTTTGCGGCCTGTGCGGGGATGGTGCCGTCGGCCTTGGGGCCGACGTTCAGCAGCAGGTTCCCGCCGTTGCAGGCGGTTTCGATGAGCATGCGGATCACGTCGCACGCGGGCTTGTAATGGAAATCGCCGGCGTGGTAGCCCCAGGTGTCGTTGAGCGTCATGCAGGCTTCCCACGCGGTGCCGGCGGGCGCGGGATTGATCGCCTGCTCGCAGTTCTTGAAGTCCCACGGCTCGCCGTTGCGGTCGTTGATGAGGATATGCGGCTGCAGCTCCTTCATGCGGCGGTTCACCTGCTCGCCGTCGTGGGGGAAGGGCGCGAATCCGTCGTACCAGAGGATGTCGACCTTGCCGTAGTCGGTGAGAAGCTCTTCGAGCTGCGCGTGGTAATAGGTGCTGAAGCGTTTCTGCTTTTCGGGATCATTCCACGGCTGGGGCCAGTCGCGGCAGTAGGCGCCGGGATAATCGGGGTGGTGCCAATCGGCATAGGAGAAATAGAAGCCCACCTTCAGCCCTTCGGCTCGCACGCCATCGGCGAATAGGCGCACCAGGTCCTTCTTCGGGCCGAGCTTGGCGGCGTTGAAGTCGGAGGTCTTCGTATCCCACAGGGCGAAGCCGTCGTGATGGCGCGTGGTGAGCACCATGTATTTCATGCCGGCTTCCTTGGCCAGGCGTGCCCAGGCACGCGGATCGAACTTCTCGGCCTTGAACTTCTTCACGTACTTTTCGGTGTACTCATCGTAGGGAATCCGCTCGCGGTTGAGCACCCACTCGGCGCGTGCAGCCGCCGAATAGGCCCCCCAATGAATGAACATCCCGTACCGCGCTTCGTTGAACCAATCGAGATTCGACATTCTGATTCCTTTGCAGATACAGAAACCACGAAGGACACCAAGAGGCACGAAGGATTATGATCTTCTGACTTCAGACGGACGAACCACGGATGCCCCAGAGAGAACGCAGAAGAATGGACTAACGCAATTGGTGCGAATGCCATCCACCTTCGTGGCTCTTCGTGTCCTTCGTGTCCTTCGTGGTTGCCTTCTTTTGTTTTCCGTTACTCCACTACGATGATGTCATGGATTTCGAGCTTGGGCAGCACCATCCGGATGGCCCCCTTGGAAAACTCATATTTCAGCGCCTTGCCCGCGGGCTGCAGCGTTACGCTTGCGGGTTTCTTGCGCGTGCGGATCGTTACCGTCAGCGGGCCGACGGGCGGAATCTCGTCGCAAACGTATACCTTCTCGTTTGCATGCGGGCCGGCGGTGTTCACCAGATTCACCGCCAGCTTGCCGTCTATGCGGTTCACGGTAACGTCCACGTTGTGCGAGCCGGTTACCTCTACGATGGGGTCGGGGAAAAGCTCGCGAACGAGCGCGTTGAGGAAATCGCGCGAGGTGTTTGTAGCACCATTGACGTATCGCTCGCCGAAATTCAGGTACGTGGCGGCGATCCGGCCCTCGCCGAGCCTCGCGATCGAGGCGGCCACCTCCGACGGCTCCACAACGTCGTTCTTCGGCTGAAGCTTGCAGAACGCCTTGGCAGCCGGGTTCAGCTTCACGCTCTGCGAGAGCGTCTTCATCGCGCCCAGCCAGCCGCTCCATTTCAGCCATTGGGTCTTCTCTGTGGGCTCGCCCACGAACTTCACCTGCAGTTCCTTCTTGAACATCCGGGCGCACTTCGGCCCGATCAGCAACAGGTTGCCGCCGCCCTGCACGTAGGCCAGCAGTTCTTTCCTGAACTTCGGCGGCAGGTAGTCCCATTCGGGCACCACGATCAGCGGGTATTCGGCCATTCGGCCCGAAAGATTGTGCTCGGAGAGCACCTCCACCGCGTTCTGCGATTCGAGCAGGCAGCGCAGCACGCCGCTCAGCGGCGTGAGCTGGCCGTCCCACGGCGCGAAGAGGCGCATCGATTTGCGGTAGAATGCTTCGCCCGAGTTCACCAGCGCGATCTGCGGCACGGCCATTGCGCGGTGGCAGAATTCCTGCCTCGCGCGGCAGAAGCCGGCCACCTCGGCCATCATCTTCATCTGCCATTCGGCGATGGAGCCGTCGCGTTTCTGCTGGAAGTATGCCTGGAAACCGCCGCCGGTGGAAAGCACCGCGGCCGCCTCCTGCTGGAGCTGCGGCACGGATTTTGTGCTCCAACCGCCCTCGCCCCATTTCGCGGCAAAGCTCCAGGCCATCAGGTCCCACGGCTTGCCCTGCCGCGTCATGCAGCGGGCCTCGAGCCGCGCGGTGTTCACGCTGTTTTGCGGCGAGTAATCGCCGGAGATGTAGTCGACGTTCGTTTTCACCGGCTCGGGCATAAACGAGCTGTATGCCCAGTTGCTCGCGATCTGGAAATCGGGCTTGTGCTTGTGCACCTCGTCTACCCAATGGGCAAGATAGCGGCGGAAGCCGTCGCGGCAGAAACTGAGGTAATCGGCATAGTGCGGGTCTTCGGGCTTGCGGGGCACCTTCTTGCTTCCGGTTTTCTGCTGCCACTCGGCCACGGCCTTGGGGTGCCAGTCGGGCAGAGTAGCCCAGCATTCGCCGTCGGCCCACACGCCGTCAACGTCATACTCGTCGATCAGCTCCTTCAACTGCGGGATCAGGAGCTTGTCGGCGTAAGGCCCGAACACTGATGTTATCTTCTCGTCTTTCTTGCCTTTCTCGTCCACGCGAGCCCAGCTCGGATGCTGCTTGCAGGCTTCGTTGTCCCACACGCCGGAGTAATGCATGTAAAGGCCAATGCCTCGCTCGGCGGTAACATCGCGCCAGATGCGCAACTGGTCGCGCACGAAACCGGGCGCCGGATTGCCCACCTTTGTAGGATAGCTGCAAAGCCCCCGGTGCCCCTTGCAGTCGCACTGCACGTAGTCGGGCTGCACCTGATCGATCATGTTTGCGATCATCTTGCGCGTGACGGTCTTGCCGATCTCCTTGCAGTCGTCGCCAGCATGGAAATCGAAATGGATGCCTAGGAAGCTCTCTGACCTTTTCAGCCGCGCGGGAAATTCCTTTTTGCTCATTGGTCTTCTCTCTGGTTTGGAGTGGTTGACCGAGTATAGCCGCTATGAACAAGTATATTAAGGAGAACGGCCCCAATAGTAAAGGGAAAAATGGCGGCCGGCAGCGTGGCATCGGTGCAGCGAGCACCGGCCGCAAAATTTATCAGCGCGTTTTACTTGACGGCGATATATTCATCATGTATAATCTGGTATCCTCCAAGCCGTCTGAAAACGATCCCGTTTCGGGAGTGCTATAATGAGGCCGATGATACTGCTTTGTTCCCTGCTGCTCCTGTGCCTGATAGCTGCCGTTGCCGCACAAGCCAAACCCGAACCGCCCCTGCAGATCGAGCTGGGCTTCAAGGGCCAGCCGTCGCCCGGCAAGCCGGCCACTGTTATCATCACCGTCAGCTCGCAAATAGATCAGCCGCGCGTAAAGCTGGCACTCGAGCTGCCCCACGGCATCCGGCTGGCCCAGGAAGGAACGCTCCTCTCGTGGGCATTCGACCTGCAAGCCGACGAGGCAAAGCAGATCGCCGTGCGCGTCATGGTGGACGACGCAGGCGAGTACCAGCTTGCAGGCCGGCTGGCAACCATGCTTTCCGGCAAGCTGCTGCGTATGAACAAAGTGCTGTATCTCGTGATCGACGGCGACGTTTCCGTTTCGACCACCACCGCAATGAACGCCGCGAAACGAGAGGCCATTATCGCCAGGTACAGGCGCGCAAACAAGCTCGCGGCCGACGCCGAAATTGACGAGAATGAGTTGCCGGAAGATGTGCAAGCCGAGCTGGACGACCTTAACCGCGCCGAGCACGAAACCCTGACCGGAGCCGGCGGCGGGCACGACGCCCCCGCCCCGGAGAACGAGCAACCAGACCAGCCCCAGCAGTGAGGAACCACCGATGACGACATGGACAGCACTCGGTCGGGCAATCAGAATTCAGTTGCAGCGTTTCAACCGCCTGCCTTCCTTCTGCCTGTTGCTCTGCCTTCTGGCCGCCATAGCGCCGGCCCCTCCTGCCCATGCCGCGCCTTTCATCTATGATGCCATGGTTACCGGCAGAACGGGCGTAGACGCCGACGGCGACGGCTATTTCGAGACGTTTGATTTCAACATCCGGATCGACGCCAACGCCGGCGAGCCGGTTACCGTCCAAGTGGCGGCCGTGATCTGGTGCCTGACTACCGACGAAGCGTTTCTTGTTGCGCCGTGGACAATCACGGCCAACCAGCCGGACCCGGTGTCGGTGCCTTTCTCCGAGCTGGATTTCTTCCGGCCCCAACGATCCATGCTATACTTCCGCGTGGAATTGTGGAGCAGCGACTTCTCCGCGATGCACCACGCCGTAGAGGGCCTGACGGGCGAGCCGATCCCCGCCGCCGCGAGCGGATGCAGCAGTGCGCACGTCTATTCCGCCAGGATCGCCGACTTCACCGGCCACGATGCCAACGCCGACGGATGCTACGAGACGTTCGGTTTCAACATCGCAATAGACGCCGACGCCGCGCCCGGATGCGCCCTCGAGGTGGTGGCCAGGATCACCTGCACGGCCACCGGCACCGCGTGGCAGACTGCCCGGTGGACGATAACCGGAGACCAGCTCGACGAGCAATACGTCAGCTTCACGCACGCCGATTTCGCACTCACCACATGCACCGATCTCACGTTTGCAGTGGCCATCTGCAATCCAGCCCTCTCCATCAAGTATCACGAGGCGCCTGTGAGCGGCCTGGTGAAAGCCCAGCCGCGCGATTGCCCGGTGGTGATCCAGCAGGCAGTGATAGAAAACTTGCGATACACCGCCGACGCCGACGGCGACACCTACCTCGACAAATACGACTTCGATATCGGCATAGACGCCGACGCACCCGGCTGCTCGCGCCAGGTGGTGGCCAGGATCAGGTGCAACCAAACCGCCGGCGAGTGGACGACCACCCCGTGGACCGTGAGCGGCACGGGCGCCTCCGACAGAACGATATTCTCCCTCAACTACGGCGAATTCCCCGTCGCCGGACCCACCGAGCTTTCGTTTACCATCCAGTTGTGGGATGCCGGCCAAACTATCGCCCTCACACCTGCAACGCCTGTATCCGGCGGCCCGATCAGGGCCGCGCAACCCAGCTATAGCACACAACTCACAATATACGGCACGCTGCTCTACCGGCACCGCGACGGCTCGCTCCGCCCGATGCGCCGCGCACGCCTCGACATCCTTTCACCCAAATTTCCCCAGTGGCCCGGCAAAGCCGTGATGGCCAATGATCTGGGCGAATACAGTTCGAGTATTAACACCAACAACCAGCCCTGTTCCATTTTCATCCGCGTCAAAAGCCTCGCCGGCGAACCCGCGATTGTGTCGGTGCAGGCGCCTCTCACCGGCAGCCCCTATTACGTTGACAGCCAAACGCGCCTCAACTACATCGGAAGCCGCCTGCGAATCGACCTCATCGTCGGCAATTCGGGAGCGAACGCCGGCGCCTTTCACATCTGCGATTCAGTCGTCGAGGGCTACAACCAGGCCCAAACGCATCTAAACCTCTTCGCACCGCAAGCCACCGTCTATTGGCCGGCATCATCAAGCTGTTTCGACGGCGCCGCCATCCACCTGCAGGAATTCGACCGCTGGGACCGCGACATCATCCTGCACGAATACGGCCACTTCCTGGCGGCCAAGGGCGGATTCGACAGAAGCCCCGGCGGCGACCACGCATGGAACGCCGACCTCCGCACCTTCGGCCAGCCACGCTCCGACACCGAAGCCGCGCGTCTCGCCTTCAGCGAAGCCTGGGCCAGCTTCTTCTCCGTCGCCTCACAATATACACAAACCGGCGACCCCTGCCTCGACGACTCCGAAGACGTATGCTACTCTTACAACCTCGAAACCGACACCGCCAAGCACCACACGCCCGGGCAATTCCATGAATCGATGGTCGCCTGTGCGTGGTGGGACATCTTTGACGACCACGACGACGGCGCGGACGACTGCGATACCCTCCAGATGCCCCTCGGCAATATCTGGACCGTCCTTTCCATCGACAAGCCCGATACCGCCAGCTCGTTCTGGGACGCCTGGACCGCGCGGTTCAACTGCAAGATCGAAAGCTACCGCATCTTCAAAGACCACCGCATCACCTCTCTGCCCCCCGGCTGCACCGTGCGCCTCACCGCAAACATCCCAGCCGCCGGCTTCACCCTCAGCGAACCAAACAGCCGGCCCATCCACGGCAGCACGCCCGCCGTTTTTCACGACCTGCCGCCCGGCACCTACACCGCGACATGGGCGGCCGCAAACGGCGTTCAGCCGCCGCCTGCAGCCCAGCAAACGGTAGCATCCGGCGGCAGCGCAACCTTCGCAGGCAGCTACGCGGGCGTCGACACCGCGTCCCCCTCCCCAAACGCCATCTGCGCAGAGGCGATCGGCATCGACCGCATCGCCGTCACCTCGCAGGAGGCGTCCGACGCCACGCCCCCCGTCTGCTACCGCATACTTGCCGAATGCTACGACGGCCAAAGCTGGCACGCCGCCAGCCTGCTCGACTATTCCACCCAGCGGCCCGCACCGTGGATGCACACCGGCCTCGCAGAAAACGCCCTCTACCGTTACGAGCAATACCTGCGCGATTCAAACGTGCCGCCCAACCATAGCGAGGTTTCCCAGTGGGCACTTGCGGCCACCACGCTCGATGCCCCACAGGACAGCGAGCTGCAGATAACAGGCGTTACCGCCACCGGGCTCACTATCTCCGTTGCACCGCCGCCCACGCCGTCGGGGCCGGGCGAGACCGCCGCATTTTTCGACATACTCGCCGGCGAAGGAGCAGGCACCGGCGCCGTCGACCGCGGCTGGACCAATTGCTTCTCCATTGAATACCAGAATCTGCTGCCCGACACCGAATACGGCTGGAAAGTGCGCTACCGCGGATACTCAGGGCACGTTACCGCCGACAACCCGACCGAAATCAAAACCCGCACTGCCGCCCACGCGCCCGGCCAGCCCCAAGCCCTGCTCGCCACCGCAAACCAGATTTCCTTCACGCTCAACACAGCGTCAAACCCCGCCACCGTCCAATATGCCATCAAATGCATCGCCACGAATCCCGTCGACCCCGCCTGCGACCAGCAATGGATCGGCCAATGCGGCCGGCCGGCCGCCTCGCCCATATGGCTGAACGCCCAGCAATGGGACAACCCGTCGGCGGCGGGGCTGGTGCCGCTCACAAGCTACACGTTTGCGGTGGTGGCCAGGAATTCGGCCAGCCAGCCCACCGCGTTCGGGCCGTCAATCACGATTCGCACATCCGTGGCTGGCGATGTCAACGGCGACTGCAAGGTGAACATCATCGACATGATCTGCATACGAAACCTGCTGAACACCGATCCCTGCTCGAACCCGCAATCGGCCGCAGCCGACCTCAACGGCGATGGACGCATCAATATCCTGGACCTGCTGGTCTGCCGTGGCATGATAAACGTCGCCTGCCCGCGATGAACCGCGCCCAGCCGCTCACAACAAGCCAACCGTGCACAGCCGCTCAGCTCCCGGAGCCATGCCTCCAAGCTAACCTCCCGGCCGAGCGTCGGCCAAAAAAGATGGGGCGGCCTGTATGGCCGCCCCTGGTCGTTCGTCCTCGTTGTGTCAGATCGGACAGATCGCGCTTACGGGCACGCCGTATTCAGCCTGTTCCTCACGTAGATCAGGTCGAGGATGTTGATCCTGCCGTCCAGGTTCACGAATCAATGCCATTCTTAGTTGAAATTGTGTCGGCTCCTGCACTGGCATCACGCTACCTCTTCGTGCTGAACAATGCCGCCTTGCTGCTGCAGGGCCTCGCGTAACTGACCGAGGTGTTTATAGCCCTGGATCTTTCGCAATCGCGGCTCGACGTCCAACAGCGAGGTGGCGAGCCATCGCTGTTTCTGCGACGAGTTCTTCCAGTTGCTCACTTTGCCGCAGCAGTTCTCGACCTGCCCAAAGATCGATTCGATGCAGTTCGTCGTCTTCAGACTGCGGCCGAGCACGCCGAACACTCCCAGGCGGTGCAGTGTGAGCGTTTCCTCCAAGCCTTCTTCGAGGCTTCGCGCGGCGTCGAGGTTCACGTCGTTCAGCTCGTCGCGCAGGCGCAGCAGGGCGGCTTTCGCTTCGGCGTAGGTCGGCCGCGAGTAGGCCTTCTGGAGGCGTCGCCGCCACGCCACTTGCCGAGCTTTGGAAAGGTAGCTGACGACGTTCTCGCGCTTGTGCCACTGACATCGCTGCACGGCCGCTTTCTTTCCAAACGCCTTCTTCACGGCCGCCCGCAACCCCTTGCCGCCGTCGAGCACCACGAGCAGTCCGCCGTCGGCGCTCAGCCCGCGATCCACCAGTTCGTTCAGAAAGCTGGTGAGCGCGGGTTCGTTCTCGGTGCCGGCCTGCACGAAGCCAAGTATCACTTTCGTGCCGTCCATCGTCACGCCCAGGGCCGCTACCATCACGTCGTCGGCAAAGGCTTTGCCGTCCAGAAACAGCGTTACGAAGTCGAAGTCGGAGAGGTCGCGTTCCTGCAGTTCTTTCAGCTTTTCGGCACTGGCTTCGATGAACTGCCGGGAGACGGTTGACGGCGACAGGCCGATCGCTCCGGGCACCGCTTCGGCACAGAGTTCGTAGTCGCGGCACGAGACGCCGCGCAGCACTCGCA
>Ga0307378_10006989_pt1 | contig 15249 bp, 13 predicted proteins | sample UN1MG_FD_202238 | JGI IMG/M metagenome (GOLD analysis project Ga0307378, IMG submission 202238) | Soil microbial communities from Risofladan, Vaasa, Finland - UN-1 | ecosystem: Environmental > Terrestrial > Soil > Coastal area > Acid sulfate soil | place: Finland: Risofladan, Vaasa | collected...
GTGAAGCTGTCGGGCTGGTTGCTAAAGAAATGTTAGGCAAAACACCGGGCTCGATCAGCGCCATCAGGCCTCTGAAGGACGGTGTGATCAGCGACTTCGAAATTACCGAAGCGATGTTGGGCTATTTTATCCGGAAAGTCCACGGCCGGGGCGGGCTTGTCAGGCCGAGAGTGGTCATCGCCGTGCCGAGCGGAATTACCGCCGTCGAACGCAGGGCGGTAATCGACAGTGCCGAACGGGCCGGCGCTCGCAGGGTATATTTGGTCGATGAACCTATGGCTGCTGGAATCGGTGCCGGACTGCCCATAACGGACCCTACCGCCTCGATGATTGTCGATATCGGCGGAGGGACCACCGAAGTTGCCATAATGAGTCTGGCTGATATTGCCACTTCCGAGTCAATCCGCATCGGGGGTGACGATATGGATGAAGCGGTAATCAATCATCTCAAGAGGACTTATAACCTGCTCATAGGCGAGGCAAGAGCTGAGAAAGTCAAGATACAGATCGGCTCTGCAGCTCCGCTGGAAGAGGAATTAACGATGGAAATAGCCGGTAGAGATACCATCTCCGGCCTGCCGAGAAAAATTGTCATAACGAGTGAGGAAATCCGTGAAGCCCTTCGCGATCCCATCGCCGCGATTATTGACACAGTTACGACAACGCTGGAAAAGGCCGAGCCGGAGTTGGCCGCAGACTTGATTGACAACGGAATACACATCTGTGGCGGCGGGTCACTGCTGCGCGGAATGGATACAGTTCTGGCAAATGCAACGGGGCTAAAAGTCGAAACAGTTGATGACCCGCTAAGCTGTGTAGCTCGCGGCACCAGCGTCTATCTGGAAAATCTGGAATTATGGAAAGACACGATGGACCATAACGAATACGGATGGGAATAATTCGTCGTTCGTTATATATATTGTGTGCAAAATCAACAACATACGACAATGGCAAGGAAGCAAATCAGAGTCAGGATTCCCAAACGTTATAACATGAGTTTGTGGTCCCCCTCCAGGCGGATGCTGTTTATATGGTGTATGTTGATAAGTTTTATACTGCTCTTTGCCCCACAGAATTTCACAAGTAAATTTCAGCTCGCTTACGTTCGCATTTTTCGCTGGCCTTTAAGTATCGGAGGACACTTTGCGCTTTCAACACAAACACAGATGCCGCTTCAAGATGTAGTTCCCCGCAGAGAGTATGACAAGCTCCAGACCTACCGTGCCAATCTTGAAGAAACGTTGAATCAACAGCGTATGAAGTTTGAAAAGCTATATGGGTTGTATAATAAATACGTTTGGGAAGGTGTGAATTTTGCATTAGCTGACGTCATTACAGCAACTATCAATGGTTCAAGCAACGAGCTTACTATCAGTTGTCGTGAGAACATCGGCCTGGTTAAAGGCCAGTTCGTGCTGGGCGACAATAGTATCATCGGAACTATATCCGAAGTATCGTCTGGTACGGCCTGTGTTAAGTTATTCACCGACCCTACCTCCGCAATAGCAGTAAAAATAGGTAAACTCAATGTTGACAGGATGATGCGGGGAAACGGCGACAACTCCGCCAGGGTCCCTTTGATAGAAGCAAAATACAAAATCAAGATAGGCGATGAAGTTTTTGCCAGCAGCAACAAATCAAAGTTCCTGGATGCCCCGGTGAAAATAGGAGAAGTGGCCCAGCTCAAAAAAGACGAAAAGGACCCTTTGTTCTGGGATATAACGGTCAAACCAGCTTGCGACATAGAAAAACTGGATGATGTGGCTGTGCTTGTAATGAATCCCTGAAAGCAATCGGGCTCGAATCCAATGAGGAAATGAAATGCGATGGTTACGGTTTGCAGTTTTAATTCTTACCGTTACTGTGTTGCAGAAGGGTCTGTTGGGACGTTTGGATATCAAGCCTGATTTGCTGGTAATCCTTTTAGTTTTTTTTTCTATTTACAGCAATACATCGGAGGCCATCATAAGTTCTTTCACATTAGGTTTCGCTGCTGATCTTATTGGTTCCCCAATGCCAATGGGCCCGCATATGATTAGTTTCGGTCTTCTCGGCACTGCTCTGGCATACCTGCATCGTGTTATTGCCATCAGAAAGATGCCCTCCCAGGCGCTTGCAATCTTCATCACCGCGATTCTGACCAGTACTCTAACCCATTTTCTGGCATATTTAATAAAGGGCGAGCCAGTCTCAGCAAACATATACGGCGTTGTTTTTGGAACGTCTCTGTACTCGGGCCTCGTGGGTCCATTTTTGTTCTTGCCCTTGGCCTGGTGGATGCGTATAAAAATAAGCCGCTTCGGCCAGCGCTGGGCTCACAAATAGTGGATAGTTTATACTGCTACCGAACACGAGACGCAAGGTACAAGCTATAATGTACAACAAGCGAATTAAAATCTTTGTAATCCTAAGTGCCCTGCTCCTGGGGATTTGTTTGTTGCGCCTGGCACAAATGCAACTACTGACAGCATCCTCCGTCCAAAATATGATCGCAGAACTGAAACGCCATAGGGGACAATCCAGGCAACTTAAAACCATAAGAGGCAAAATACTCGACAGAAATGGCAAGGTATTAGCCACTGATGAGGCCCAATTCTGGGTGCATATTAATTACGATTTAAGTTGTTTTTTGGATGAACGCGTCCAACAAATCAAGCGTCTCAGAGCAGCGAACAAGCCTGAACCGGATTCAGCAATATCCGAAAACAATGAAGAAATCCGTGCCAGGCTTGAGGATTTGCGGCAGATAATTAACAAATGCTCGCAATTCAAGGCGGTTGAATCCTCGATAATAAGGGATGAAATAAAAAGAATAAACGATTTTGTTTGGGACAGACGAACGTTCCAGGCCTGGAGAACCAGATTCCCAAATTCCGAGGTTTTTGAAAAATATGACAGCATAATCAGCATACCGATTTCCGAAGCAATAGCCGATTTTATGAAAAAGCAGCCCGACCCGCTTAAACGCCTTGAGCTTGTGAGCAAAGTTGATATCGCGGAAATGCACGAGAGCTGGCCTTTGCTGGAGTTAAAAACAGATGACGATATTTTCGCCGCCCAGTTGGAATTTTTAGACACTGAGGGAGTGCAAATTCTGCCCAAAGCACACAGGTTCTATCCTTATGGTTCGGTTGCCGCCCAGACAATAGGCTGGGTCGGCCCTGCAACGCAAAAACGGGATAAAGAGCTTTTCGCAAATGACAGGTTATTGAGCTATCTGGACGGAGAGACCTGCGGACGAGAGGATGGAGTCGAGTATGTCTGCGAAACTGTCCTTCGCGGCAGACGTGGGGAAGAGGTCAAGGATATCGACCGCCAGGTTATAAGCCGAACAGATACATTGTTCGGCAAAGAGGTTTCGCTTACACTGGACATCGATCTGCAGCAAAGAATAGAAGACTATATGGCCGGCTACAAACACGAACCGGGTTGCGGACCAGGATTGTCGGCGGTAGTCATTGACGTCGGAACAGGTGACATACTCGCAATGGTTTCACTGCCGGTTTTCGATTTAAACCGTGCCCGGTACGACTACGATATTCTGAACGCCGATCCTGACAAGCCAATGATAAACAGGGCAATAAATGAGCAATATCCGCCCGGCTCGGTTATAAAGCCGCTGATTCTCATCGCAGGGCTTGAATCCGGCAAAATCACACCCGAACAGACTATAAGCTGCCCCGCCCAGGACGTTCCAAGACCGACCTGTCTGCAATTTACGCGCTTTCACAGCTGTCACGATTGGAAGTGGGAAAATTCCGGCGGAAATACCGCTCGCAACGCAATTAAGGGCAGTTGTAATATCTATTTTTCCCGCCTTGCCGAAAGGATCGAGCCTGTGAATTTGCAGCGATGGCTCTTTCAGTTCGGCTACGGACAGCTCCCAATCTTTTTGCCGGCTTACATCGCCAAAGAAGCCAGGACCGGACCGGCCAGGAGTTTCCGCCAGTTGTCCGGAACTATCTCAAGCAGTAATACAAGAGGCAATATCCTGGGCTTCGAAGAAGTGCCGTCGCTGAATAAAAGTGAAAGAAGATGGTTCGGCATAGGCCAGGGCAATCTGCGTGTCACGCCCCTTCAGGTGGCAAATGCAATGGCTGCTCTGGCACGGGGTGGAATCTTCAAGCATCCGAGGTTATTTGCCGAGCCCGGCAATTCCGAGGGGGTAGCCCTTGATGTCTCGCTGGCGACTTTGGCCGTTATTTATGATGGAATGAGTGCTGTTGTCAATGAGAATGGCGGAACGGCCTACACAGTATTCGAAGCAGTCCTTACGAGTTTTGCCGAGCAGGACGTGAAAATTTACGGTAAGACCGGCTCAACAGAAAGACCCGACCATGCCTGGTTTGCAGGCTTTGCTCAAGACAGCACCGCCCGAAAGCTTTCAATCGCCATCATCGTCGAGGGCGGCCAGCACGGCTCAAGCGATGCTGCTCCTTTGGCCCGCGACATTCTCCAGTTCTGCATCGAAGCGGGTTATATCGGCAAATCCATCCTGTAGGGGCTGTTCGCGAACAGCCCATACCTCATCTGCCCACGACTAAAAATTCACATAAAACATTCTGGTAAATCCCTGCCGATAGCCTATTATATTAAAGGTGCGTTGTGGAGTCGTGCCGCCCGAAAAATCAGAGTTGAAGGTAGAATTCAGATGTACTGTCCAAAATGCGGAACACAAAATCCTGATGATGCTCAGGTGTGCAACTCATGTAGTTCGGAACTGCCCAAATATTCGAAAAGCACCGTTGAGCTGACTCCCAAAATGAGCGGCTTAGCCATCGCGGCGTTTGTGCTCGGAATAATGAGTCTCTTCACTTGCGGCCTTACTATATTACCGGCAATTATTCTGGGTGTTGTCAGTTTCATCATAATAGAAAAGAGCGGCGGTAGGCTTACGGGGCGAGGCTTTGCGGTTATCGGGATTGTAATGCCGGGACTCGTTTTTTTTGTGCTCATACCACCGGCCTTACGTAGGGCGAGGACTATTGCCTTTTACGAGGTATGCCGAAAGAATCTGTTTGGCATCGGCAAGGCAATGGTCATCTATGCCAACGATTACGACGGCGAATTTCCGCGTTCCGGTGGTAAAGACAGTATCTGGAGGGGGCATATATCAAACTGGCGGGCCAACAATCGATTCGCTGCATACGAACTGAAACCCGACGGCACTGGCGGCGTGGGTAACATATCCTCCTGCTTTTATCTTTTGGTCAAATATTGCAATGTGACAACTAAGTCGTTTCTCTGCAAGAGTGATGTCGGTGTTACTGAATTTAATCCGGCCGACGAGGGTGTGAATAGTCAAGAACTGGTTGATTTTTGGGATTTCGGCATTGAACCGAGTACTCATTGCAGCTATGCCTACCATCAACCTTTTAGCATGTTTCCATTAACCTTATCGAGCGAGCCGGGAATGGCCGTCGCCGCCGACAGGAATCCATGGATAATATCACCCGGTGCGAATCCCAAAGACATATCCTTATATAATCCTGATGGCGGAAAAGAAGCTGTCAGAAAAGGCAACGCCATTAACCACTGGGAAGAGGGGCAGAATGTGCTGTTCTTGGACAGCCACGTGGGCTTTGAGAAGCGTCCCTTCTGTGGTGTCAATTATGATAACATCTACACATTTTGGGACGGCGGAGACATAAAAATAGGTACCACGCCGACGACTGGAAGTGAGCCGCAGGATAGATTGGATTCGCTGCTGGTACACGATGGGCCATAACCGAGTCGAGGAATCTGTTTTCAATAGATTTAGCTACCGCCACTTCGTGTCTCCGCTTCGCGATGCTGTGCATCACTCCGGTCGAAATGACGGGTTTTTGATTCCAAATAAACTATTGAAAAATAATCCTCGACAAACCATAATTGATACCAATGGATGAACAAGAGGAAAAACAAGTTCAGAGCTGCAATGAAGAGGTATTTTTGAATGAGCTGGTACATCCAAAGATTAGCACACTGGCAATTCTCTCTCTGGTGTTGGGGATTTTCAGTTTGTTTTTCTTTGTGCTGGCCGGGATCCCGGCAATAGTAATCGGAATCATCAGTACTCTGAGAATCCGGCGCAGCGGCGGTAAACTCAAAGGCAAGTATATCGCGCTGGCAGGCATGAATATTTCCATCCTTTTTATGTTTTTCTTTTACTTATTTTGGAGCCTTGATGCGCCGCCGATACCCAAAGATTACACGGTTGCGGACCTGCGCTCGGCGCCGACAAAATGTGCCGAGAGCTTTGAAATCCTCAAGAGCTTGATGGACGAGGATCCTGATCTTCCTGGCGCCCCAGCTATTGGTTTGACGGAAGATGACCTGGGCATGAGTGCCGAAATCCGCGGGGTTATCGAGGATGCAAACTCAGCGCAAATCTCCGAGATTCTCGGCTTCTATGCCGACGACATAGAGCAGGCATCGGCGAGATTGCAGGGGACCAGAGATGTGATAAAGCCGCTGAATGCTTTTGCTGAGATAGCCGACCTTACCGAATTAAGTGTTGATGGCAAGATAATGTATGTGCATAACTTATTAGAGCTGGCCCGTTTCTACCAGGTCTATGGGCATCTGAAGATCGAGCAGGGAAATATCCGGGCCTTCGCAGCCGAGTTGATCGAGCTGGACTCCGTATACAGAAAGCTGAGCTTGAATGTCCGGATGTTTGTTCCGAAATTAGTCTGCCTTATATGCATAAAAGAGAACATCGTTACGGCCAATGCCATTGTAAACGACACGCGGACTTCGATGAGCACAGTTGAGTTGCTGGCAAAGCATTTCGTGCCTCTCACACATGAACAGATGTCGCTTCGAAATGGTGTGCTGTCCCGGTATATTATGTTCAAGAGCGCCTTCTCGGATGTGTTGGCTTCCAGCACTGCCGAGAAGGTCCCACTTCTCAAGCCCAATTCAACGCTGCGCTTTTATAGGAACTGCTGCGATAAGTGGTTTAATGCACACCGCGGCAGCGGAGAGGCTGCGAGTACGATACTTTCAGTGTGGCCGGCTTTCTATCCTTTTGATGAGCCCGATCCAGCTCAAGATCGCGTGCTGCTGTCTTTCGTTTACAGATGCTACAACCCTCGCGGCTCACAATGTACAGACATGATGGGATTTTATCACGAAACTATCCCGGAGAAAATCACCAACATATCAGTTCAGAATGACCTCCTGCAAATTGTCCTGAACAAGAGGCTCGGCAGAGAAGTCAGCCTGAAAGCCCGTGACTATGGCGATGAATACATCGTTGACATAGAGAATAAGAAGATATTAAGTCCCGGGCCGGATGGCAAAGCCGGGACAAAGGATGATATAAAGCTGAGAATCAATCCGGAGGTCTTAGGTTGGTCCTACTCGACTCCTAGGTAGGTGAGAGTCTTTTTGATTATGTTGGCCGCTACCGGAGAGGCAACGACTCCACCGGTATAGCCTTTGCCGAGCTTTCGATTGGGCTTGCGAATAGAGACCAAAACAATTACAGCCGGATCTTCCGCCGGAGCACCGGCCACAAAGGAAGCAACATATTCGCTGTCCGAATAGCCTCTTGTGTCGCTTCTTGCTATATTGGCGGTTCCGGTCTTGCCGAACACCTGCCAATTGTCAAGCTGTGCTCTATTTCCCGTTCCCTCGTTAACAACACCGGCCATGGCTTCAGTAACAACCCATTCGGCAACTTCCGGGCTTATGATATAACCAACAGGCGGCGGTAGCCTTTTCAGCGTGGTTATCTCACCATTATTGTCAACGATTGCCCGGACTATGAAAGGGCGAACCAGACGCCCGCCATTGGCAAGTATGCAGAAAGCTCGAACCAGTTGAATAGCCGTTACACATATTTCCTGACCGAAAGGTATGCGGGTAACGCTGTAACCTGTCCACTGGTTCGGCGGTCGTAACAGGCCCTCGACTTCGCCGGGCAGATCAATTCCCACTTTCCTTCCGAAGCCGAAAAGCTTAAGCCCATTATAAAGTCTTTCTTTGCCGAGCCTTTGTCCGATCTTTGCCATACCGATATTGCTGGACTTAACCAAAATTTCCCGCACGGTTAAATTACCAAATCCCATACGGTATTCGCTGATTCGGCCAAACCCTTTCCCGCGGTAGTTTCCATTCTCGCAGAATATCTGCTCTGTTTTGTTGACAACACCTGCATCAAGGGCAATCGCCACTACAATCGGCTTTATGATACTGCCGGGCTCGTACCAATCTGTTATCACCCGGCTGCGGAAAGTGTTCGGGTCGAATATTTTAATGTCGGACTTCGGCAAGGCTTCATCGAGCCCGTCTTCAGGTTCTCGAGACATTACGGTCGAGCTGCTCAGGCGAGTCTCTGGGTCAAAATCGGGCAGCGATACCATTGCCAAAATTGCTCCGGTCTTCGGCTCAGCCACAATCGCCACACCCGATTCAGCCTCGTAGTTTTCACACTGCTTTATTAGTTCTTCTCGCGCAAATTGCTGGATAGTCGCATCGATTGTCAGGATAATGCCGACGCCATCGGCCAGATCACCGCTCTGCTGTTTCAGGCGAATAGGTCGACGATTTACATCGGCAAAGAATATGTTCCGTGCGGCTGAACCGCTGAGCTGTTTGTCATATTTAAGCTCAATGCCTTCCAGGCCGTGATTGTCGAGGCTCGTAAAACCAACGATATTTGACACAAGATGACCCATGGGATAATGTCTTTGCCATTCCGACTGAACTCCTATGCCACGAATATTGCGCGCGGCACTGCATTGGTTAGCGTCAGTGACCTTTTTGATTCTTGCATAGCCTGGATTTCCACTTTCCAGAATCAGTCTGCAAATTTCGTGCGCGCCCATATCCACGACCGATGCAAGCTCCGTTGATATAGTCTTCGGGTCCTTTATAACCCGCGGTTCGGCAAAAATGGTCTGGACTTGATTGCTTGCGGCAAGCACCCTGCCCCGTCGATCAAGAATCACGCCGCGTTGAGGCTGCTGATTTATATATGCCCGCTGCTGTTTCATGCTCATATCAAGATAATATTCGCCCTTGAAATACTGAAGGTAGAAACAGCGCCCGGTCAGTGCCAGAAATGACCCTATCAGAAGCAACGAGAAAAAAATAGTTATTCTAACGCTTTTCAACTTTTAATCGTCGGTCTTTGATTCGTCATGACGCTGTGATATCGCAGCAGGATTAATTAAACCTTCTAATAATAATTGCTTTGTACCAAGCTCCTGTTTTAGTCTGGTTTGCTCGGTGTTATATGCACAAAGCTCATAGAAAATGCGATTGTTGGCACTACGCAGATAAACGGCAAAAATCAAAACAGCCGTAAAATAAAAAGCAACAACAACAAAACGGAATTGTGACATCGTAAACGTTTATAGTATTGAACGTGGTATTAATTTTTTACTTAGCGCCAGCTTTCTTAACTCGGGATTTGTCATTACTTCATCTCGCCGGCATTCTCAGTTGCATCCCGACAACAAGACTGTCCTTATTTTCTAAAATATCGCTATTTAGTTTGCTTATTTCTTCATAGCGGCTGCCATCCCCAAGCTGCTTGGCAGCAATTCGCCACAAGTTATCACCTTCCTGTACTACGTAATATTTGCTTTGATTTGTTTTGCCATTATTATTATTAAAAAGATGTTTCTTGCCGATGGATTTTACCTTCTCAAACAGTGTGCTGGAAAATCCAGGGTCGGCTTCCTCTTTAGCAGTAGGTGACGGCACGACGAGTTTCTGCCCGACATAAATCTCATCGGGCGATTTTAGCTGATTGCGATTTGCCTGGAATATCCTGGTGATACTGACTTGTTTATTACCCTCGATGTCACCATAAAACATCTTGGCTATATCAGCCAGATTATCCCCTTCAGAAACAACATAAACTTTTGGGAAAACCGGCTCGACAGGCTTTTGCTCCTTGTCCTGTGTTTTTTCACTGATTATCGGTTTCTGGGCAACCTGTTCGACTTCTACAGCGGTTTCCTCTACCAAAGTGTCATTAACGGTCGAGATATCACCCGGCAGTGGTATTTTATAGCGAAAATTCTCTTTTTCCTCTATTGGAGCCTGAACCTTTTCAAGCGGCTGTTCCTCAGGCTGTTCCGTACGACTATAAACCTCCAGAGCTTTATGTTCTCTGGCGGCGATGCCCGGTGTACCATTCTGTGAATGGACCATATTTGTGGTCAATTCGTTGTTGTTAGTCACACCGCGAAAACGAGGCAGGCCGTTAATTACAAACGCAATGATAAATATGAATACCAAACCTAACAGTAATCCAATCTTAGCATCTGAAGTCATAATTAAACTCCGTTTCCTTTCGTATTTTGCACAAATATGCTATTGTTTTTGTGCAATTCTTAATTTTGCACTTCTTGCTCGCCGATTTCCTGCGATTTCCTCACGCGTCGGCACAATCGGCTTTTTCGTGACGACCCTGTAAATGCCAGCCGTTTCGTTTTGTCTGAAATCTCTTTTGACTATTCTGTCTTCCAGACTGTGAAAGCTGATGACAGCCATAGAACCGTTCTTGTTCAGCAGCTCCGGTGCAGAAGCGAGCAGTTTCTTCAAATTTTCCAGTTCGTCGTTGACTGCAATTCTCAGCGCCTGGAAGGTCCTGGTTGCCGGGTGTATCCTGCTTTTTCGTCTTCTCGGTGTCTTCAGTGCCCTGCACACTATCTCTGCCAGTTGGCCTGTTGTTATTATCGGTTCAGCTTCGCGCTGCCACACGATAAAACGTGCGATCCGCCTTGAAGCTCTGTCCTGGCCGAATTTGTATATCAAATCAGCTAAAGTTTTTTCGTCTGTCTTATTAATTATATCGGCAGCGGTACGCTCTAATCTTTTGTCAATTCTCATATCAAGTGGCATATTTGTCCGGAAACTAAGCCCAAAATCGGCATCAGCCAATTGCGCTGAAGAAACTCCCAAATCTGCTAATATAAAATCGACTTTTTTTATTCCCTGCCCGTGTAACTGCTCGCTGATTCGAGAAAAATTCGATTGAAGTAGAATAACCTTACAGGCGAGCGCCTTTAATTTAACATGGGCCCTTCGGACAGCGTTACTATCAACATCCAAACCGACGATAACTGCCTCAGGGCCCAAGTTTTTGCCGAACAGTAAACTATGACCTCCCTGTCCTATGGTCGCATCGACCATTACACCATCCGGTGGTAGGTTTATCTGCCCGGCTAACTTCTCAGCAAGAACCGGAATATGCTCTGTTATCGAACCATTCACTTGTCTCGTATGTCGTATATTGTATGTCGTATCGTATACCGACGTATCGGAACCTCACACAATATTCAAGGCGCGCAACACATTGCGAAGTCAGCCCACAGATACTATATTGTTCTGACTGCGAAGTTTCTCAACAGCGGACGAAAATGCAACGCCGGAAAAAGCTTCATCAAGTTCTTTCAACCGTTCCAGCTTTTCACTAAGAGTCGCCAGCGAGGCAAATGTTTGTTCATTAACTTCCCTTTCGCCGGCGAGACTTTCAGCTACAATACGACAATGGTTCGAATCCGTTCCAATCATTTTGTCTTGTCTCCAAAGGTCAATGTTCTTCATTCTGTTTTTGCAGGACAACCTGACGTGCCTGCGACATCTGTTTCTGATATTGGGCCATATGGTCTGAAAGGAATTGTTCCCAGCTTTCACTGTTCCACAGTTCGATATGGTCCCTGACTCCTATAAGCGTAATATGGTCTTTTAGTCCCGCCCTCTTGCGAAGTCTCTCATTCAGGAGCAATCTGCCCTGGTTGTCTAATTCCACCTTGCTGGCCAAGGCAAAGCTGATTCGCTCGAACGCCACAGCCTCATCAGGGGCGGTAGTACCTGGTGTAACTGCAAGAGCTATCTGCTCAAAATACGTCTCTGGATATAAACACAGTATGCCGTTGGCACCAAGGACAAGATAGAAATTGCTTCCATGCTCATCGACATCAATCTGACTTCTCAGCTTGGTCGAGATGAGGACTCTGCTCTTGCTATCAACAACGTGCTGGTATTCTCCTGTTAATAAAAGCATGGCATATGCCCCACTTAACCCTATCAAAGTGGGTTATTATACCACTTATCACCACATCATCAACAAACAAAAATACTTTTTTTTAAGATATTTGCAAAATTTTATTATAGGACTGCTGTCGATAAAGGCTAATTCCCGCAAATACAAGAGCTTATAAGGATATGATGACTTTAATGTTCTTAATTATTTTTCTGCCTTTCTATCGCTTTTTTAGATTACCTCTTGGTATTTCTAAACATTTTTCAACAAGTAGTGTAGCTTAGTCGTTTTAGAAGTTGAAGATTTGAGGAGGTTAAGCCCCTCGATGCACATATTTTTACGGAGTTTTTATAATTTGATGATCATCACTGTTTGCATCAGGCTTTGGATTATCATCCACTGGCTGGTGTATTGTCACTGCGTGAAAGTAGTTTCCACCTTCTTGTAGACAATTGTTGGTTTTGGCAATGGGGTAAACCTGATTTTATAAAGTCACATATGCTGCAAATGTGGTTCTATTTACTATCCGAGATTGCCTCATAGACAATTGGCTTTATTATCCGTTCCACACGATTTGAGTATGGGATGTATTGTGTGAGCGCGACTACGGCAATTTCGTCACTCGGAGATATCCAAAAATGAGTGCTTGCCATCCCACCCCAGCCATACTCGCCCACCCGCGATGCAGATTCCCCTTTACTGGGCTCGACACGGACTGAAAAACCCAGACCAAATCCGACACCGGCGCGTCCGCCGGACCCGATGGGGAAAGCTTGCTCAGGGAGCTGGTTCTGAGTCATTAGTTCAACGGTTTCGGCCTTAAGCAGACGCTCGCCTCCAAACTCACCCTTATTCAGGAGCATCAGGCAAAAACGCATGTAATCACTCGCCGTTGAGACGAGTCCACCGCCGCCGGACAAGAAGGTCGGCATTTTGGTATATCTTGTATTCTCCGGGGTATCAATCGGCCTAAGGCCGCCCTGCGTGTTGGGGCCGTAATTCGTCGCAAAGCGATCGATCTTTTCCTTTGGCACGTAGAAAGCGGTGTCCTCCATGCCCAGAGGTTCGAAAATGCGCTCGAAGAAAAACTTATCCAGGCTCCGAGCGGAAACCACCTCAACAACGCGTCCGAGCACATCGGCGGAGACACTATAGTGCCATTTTGTTCCGGGCTGATACAGCAGGGGGATTTCCGCCAGTTTCTTCACCATGTCCTTGAGTGTGCTTTCACCGCCCGAAAGCTGTATGGTCTTGCGGTAAAGCTTGTCGACAGCGGTATTACCGAAAATCCCGTATGTCAGACCGGAGGTATGCCGCAACAGGTCTCGGACAGACACCTCCCGCCCTGCCGCCACCTCCGTGATTTCCTCCGCATCCGGATCGGCCACCACCTTCAGGCCTTTAAACTCAGGTATGTATTTCGACACAGGATCATCCAGCTTGAGCTTTCCTTCCTCGTAGAGTATCATCGCCGCCACACTCGTTATGGGCTTGCTCATCGAATAGATACGGAAGATAGTGTCCCGCTTCATGGGTTTCTCTGCTTTGATGTCCATCATCCCACAGGTCTCAAACTGCACTACCTTGCCACGGCGGGCCACAACAATCACGCCGCCGGCTACTTGTTTTTCGTCAACAAGTTTCTGCACAGCCGCCCGTGTCCTCTCAAGTTTTTCTGCTGAGAGGCCAACCTCTCCGGGAGCTGCCAAAGGCAACTCGCGGCCTATTAAAATTACGGGTAGACAACATGTTAATACAAAGAAAAACGCAACTTTTCTAATCAAATTCATGGCGTATTCTCCTCTTATAAAATTAGTCCTAAGCTCTTCAACTTTATAATGATATCAAATTCTTCTGTAAAAAGCACCTGTTAAATCAGCCAAAATGATGTCTGTTTGGGGTATGACCCAATTCTCCTTGAAATGCATAACATAGCTCCTGAGTTACTTTTGGCTAACTCAAACGTTATGTTGTTTATCGTAGTTATACGTCAGGCTTCCAATCCTGTTGAAAAGATAAGACAATAAGAGGATTCGAAAACATTTCTTTTAGAAAAAATAATAAAAATACTTGCTTGAGAAGTAAGTAGTAATATAATAGCAAACAGTAGATTGAAATGATTGTGAAAATAAGCAATGAAACAACTGAGCGAGCGCTGAATTAATTAACATCCAAGTTCATAGTTAGCTTCATTTCTTCTATTATGTAGTACTTTGCTTCAAATGGAGCATCCTATAGTTCAGGGATATGGCGCTGCGACCGAGCAAAATTATTTTTGAGTTGGATGAATTCATAATGGTTAGCTGTGAAGTAAAAACATCCCGTAACCTTGGGCTGGAAATGGCTGCTATCTCTGGCGAAGATTTTAAGAGTGTTAAAATGTATCGGCTTTTCCTCTACAGGAAAATTTGCCCAAATTGAACCGAATAAGGAGAAAAGAATGAATATCTATGTAGGCAACTTAGCAGACGATGTCAACGATGATGATTTACGCAAGGTTTTTGAGGCGTTTGGCCAGGTTGAATCTGTCAATATCCTAAAGGACAGATTTACTGGAGAATCGAAAGGATTCGGATTTTTGGAAATGCCCTCGAAAGATGAAGCTCAGGCGGCAATAAATGATGCTAATGGCATGGATTTGAAGGGAAAAGCCCTCAAAGTTAATGAGGCCCGTCCCCGTCCCAGTGCCGGTCCCCAGCGTGGTGGTGGTCCCCGTCGAAGTGGCGGCAGCGGTCCCCGTGGTGGTGGCGGCGGCGGCGGTTTCGGAGGCGGACGTGGCGGAGGTCGTGGGGGCAGTCGCGGTGGCAGCGGCGGCGGCGGCGGCGGACGTCGTTATTAATAATCCGATGTCGAAACTATCCTGGATTACCGTGGAATCGAGCAGGCTCCAGAAATAATACGATATAAGTAAATCGAACCGAGGTGCAAAGATATTCTCTGAGTCTATCCCGAATTGTCCCTGTTTAAAGAACTATAAGCTTGGAGCAGGCGCAATCTATGTCTCTTTGAGGGATCTCTAAAAAAACAGTTATTTCAACCAAATTATTCAAACTGACCTACTCTCTGTGTCATTAGTGCCAAAGCGGGAACCCGGGTTGTTGCGGGTGTTATGGGTATTGGTCTTCACAGGAATGAAGGGACTGGCGCAATCCTGTTCGGCCCGGGATTTGCTAACCGACTGGCTGGCTTACAGGGTGTACAATATTTCTTCCAAGGTCCCGTCAAATAGACCATGTCGAGGGATGTGTTCGCTGGATGGG
>Ga0307378_10006990_pt1 | contig 15247 bp, 14 predicted proteins | sample UN1MG_FD_202238 | JGI IMG/M metagenome (GOLD analysis project Ga0307378, IMG submission 202238) | Soil microbial communities from Risofladan, Vaasa, Finland - UN-1 | ecosystem: Environmental > Terrestrial > Soil > Coastal area > Acid sulfate soil | place: Finland: Risofladan, Vaasa | collected...
GGCGTCGCGGCCGTCGCGGATCATGTGGATGAAGCGGGCCTCGGGGATCGTGCGCTGGATCTGGCGCATCCGCTTGACGTAGTTCGGTGTCTTGTCGCCCCAGCGGGGCTTGCCCTCGCGCTCGGCGTAGAGCTCGAAGAAGGTCCGCACCGTGGACTCCGGGTCGATCCGGTCGAGTGCGCAATAGCGGCGTAGGAGCTCGCCCGAATCGAGGTTGAAGTCACCCCACTGACGGTGGCCGGTGACGACTCCATGAGCCTCCTCGCAGCTGACCCCGCCCTTCTTGGTGGTCTTGATCAACTGCGGAACGAAGTGCGTCTCGGGCGGGATAGCCAGCTCGGGGTGGGCGTCGAGCATCAGGCGCAGCAGGGTCGTCCCCGAGCGAGTAACACCGACGATGAACGGCACCGGCGGGCCCTGGCGCCGGCGGCCGTGGGATCTGCGGGATGGGAGCCTCATGCCTGCTCCCCCTCTCCGACCCCGGTCGCCGGCGCCAGGATCTCGTAGCCGAGATCCTCCAGCAGCGCTCCGGCGACCCGCTCGAACTCGGCCTCATCGGCGGCCGACATCTCCTCGCGCCAGCGGCCACAGCGGTCGGTGCTTGGCGGGTTGCTGGTCATCGCGTGGCCCGCGAGCCGCTCATCACCGGTGCGCACCGGCCCGTTCTCACCGGTGCCGAGGTCGCGGTCCATCTCAGTCAGCCGGTCGGCGGCCCGCTGGTGGAAGTCGAGCATCTCGGCGTCATAGGGAAGCTCGAGGAACTCGCAGATCTGGCGCAGGGTGCCTTCGGGATTGCCGACCAAGTCCTCGTAGCGGATCTCCAGGTAGTTGTTGAGGTCGGCCGAGTGGACGCGGGCGGTCTCGATCCGCCGCCGCCAGCGCTCCGCCACCTCGGTGATCGAAGGCACCTCGCCGTCAATTGCCCGCTCGGCTTGCGAGAGGGCGACGTCGCGGCCGTCGCGGATCAGGTGGATGAAGCGCGCCTCGGGCAGCGCCCGCTCGATCCGCGGCATCGCCCGCATGTAGCGGGGAGTCTTGTCGCCCCAGCGGGGCTTGCCCTCCTTCTCGGCGTAGAGGTCGTAGAAGACACGGATCGCGTCGGCGGGGTTGAGCGGCTTGACCTCCTGCAGGCGGGCGAGCAGCACATCCTCGTCGAGGCCGAAGTCGCCCCAGCGGGGATGGTCGGTCGCGGCTCGCAGGAGTCGCTTCCTCGTCATGTTCTCGCGCCGGGCGAGGCGGATCATCTCCGGCACGAAGTGAGTCTCGGGCGGGATCGTCAGCCCCGGGTGGGAGTCGAGCATCAGCCGCAGCAGCGTCGTCCCCGAGCGGTTGACGCCGACGATGAACGGCGCCGGCAGCCGAGGCTCCGCCGTGACCCGCCGGCGCAATCGCGAGGCGGCCGCCAGCGGTCGCTTCCAGAAGGGGAGCCGACTCAACTCGGATCCGCCTTCTCGAACTCGCGCGGCGTCGTCTCGGGCCCGTCGCCGGTCGCGTAGCCGAGTTCCTCCAGGAGCCCACCCGCGATCGATTCGAACAGGCGCCGGTCCTCGCTGTCCATCTGCTCGCGCCAGCGACTGACCCGGCTGGGGTCCGGCGCCTGGGTCGTGCGGGCGTGTGTCGCCATCCGCCGCTCGACGCTGAGCGTCGTCCGCCTGCCGTCGGCGGGCAGCTCACGCTTCATCTCCTCGAGGCGCTCGGCCGAGTGCTGGTGATAGTCGAGCATCTCCGCCTCCCAGGGAAGGTCAAAGGTCTCGCAGACCCGGCGCAGGGTCGGCTCGGTCTCGAGGATCAACTGCTCGTAGCGGATCTCGACGTAGTGCTCGACGTGCTTGGACTGGCGCCGCGCCTGGCTGATGCGGCGCACCCAGCGCTCGGCGATCACGTCGATCGGATGCTCCTTGACCGCCCGGTCGCGGATCGAGAGGGCGACGTCGCGGCCGTCGCGGATCACATGCACGAAGCGGGCCTCGGGCAGCGCCCGGCTGATCTTGCGGATGCTCTTCACGTAGATCGGGGTCTTCTCGCCCCAGCGCGGCTTGCCGATCCGCTCGGCGTAGAGACCGTAGAAGGCGCGGAGTGCGTCCCCGGCGTTGAGCGGCTCGATCTCCCGAAAAGCCTGCAGAAGCTGCTCCTCGGTCAGCCCGAAGTCGCCCCATTCCCGCTGTTTGGTGATCGTCGCGAGCAGATCCTCGGGCGTTGCGCCGCCGGCCTCGGCGACGTCGATCAGCTCGGGCACGAAGTGGGTCTCCGGCGGCATCGTCAGCTCCGGATGGGCGTCGAGCATCATCCGCAACAGGGTTGTGCCGGAGCGATTGACGCCGACCACGAACGCTGCGGGCATGGGTAATGCTCCGCGCTGTGCCGCGCGGCGGTGGCTGGACCGTCGCCAGATGCTCTTTGGGCTTGAGGGCGCCATCGGGCAGGAACGTCTCTCGCTGCGGCTAACGAGATCATCGCGAACCGCTGCGCGGGCAAGACCGCGGCGCCCGGGAGGTAGGCAGAAGCGACCACCACGGACGCGGGGCGTCTCATTGTAGGCGCCTTGCAGATGCCCCGCAAACGGCCGCTCAGCTGATGGCAGATCCCGGCCTGCGTGCAGAACCGGCCCGCGGCCGAGTTGAAATCCACCCCGGATATCGGTGGGGATTTCAAGCTCGGCGTCGGCAGCGTCTCAGGGTGCTGCCAGGAGCTCGCGGAATCCGGCGACGGTGCGGGCCCACCTCAGTTCCTCGCGGCGGGCCGCCGCTCCCGCGGCGAGCCGGGCTCGCAGGCCGGGCTCGGCCAGCTGCTCGATGGCGTCCGTGAGCGCCTCGGGGTCGGGCCGCTTGGCAGGGATCCCCGAGCGAGCGGTGCCGTCGGGGTGGGAGGGGACGAGCAGGCCGTTGAGGCCGTCGCTGATGACCTCGTTCATCGGCGGATCGTCGTTGCTGATCACCGGCTGGCCGAAGGCCATCGCCTCATAGAGAGGCAGGCCGAGTCCCTCCCAGCGGGAGGGCGTGATGCAGACGTCGCAGGCGGCGATCGAGCGCAGGTGCGGCTCCCACTCCTCGTCCCCGAGGCGCAGCTCGATCCGCTTGTCCTTGCGGACCCTGCGGCTGAGCTTGCCGAGGCGGTCGCGCTCGACCTGCGCCTTGACCACGAGTCGGATGTCATCTCGCTTGGTCCTGGCGAAAGCCTCGACGACCGGCTCCAGCGGTTTGCGATGCCCGAGATAACCGCCGGGGAAGACGAAGCGGGTGATGCCGTCCTCGGCACGCTCGACCGGGATCTCGAGCAGCTCGGGATGGATGCCCCATGGCACGCGGGGCGTCTCCAGCCCCCAGGCGAGGTATCGCCCTTGCTCGGCTTCCGTGACCGAGTAGATGCGATCGTAGGCCTGCCGGGCCGGGGCCAGGTGCTCCTCGGTGAAGTGCTCCCAGACGAAGCGACCGATCACCCGGACGCCGCGCTCGCGGAGCCCCGCCAGCTCGGCGAACTGGTAGTTCTGGTCGCAGAGGATCGTCTCGATCCCGTTCACCTCGACCCAGGCCACGTACTCGTCGAGCGGCACCTCGAAGGCCGAGCCCTCGGTGACTCCCGGCTGATCCCAGATTCCGGTCCGCTCCAGCGCCCCGGGCCGCGGCCCCCCCTCGCGCCGCGGCCGCGCGAGTACGAAGCTTTCGTGGCCGAGCTCGTCAATCGCCGAGCGCACGTAGCGGCCGACGATCGGCTGGCCCCGGTTGAACCACTTCGTGACTATGCCCACTCGCATACAGGGCACCTCCTCGGGCTGCGCCCTGCGGGGGTGCCCGAGACGGTGTGGGCATGGTCACTGCGTGAATACCCGCGGCGCACGTCCTCCGCTTCGCGTCCGGGCGTGCGCCGGTTTGCCTCGGGTCGGTTCACTCCGCTTCCGGCTGGCGACTCTTGTTCTTCCCGCCCCTACGGTTGCCGCCGTGGAGGCTCATCGTGCGCTCCTTGCGGGGCAGGATCCGAGCGTGCTCGAGGTGGCCCGTCGGTATCGCCTGGACGCAGATGCGCGAGTAATGCTCGTGACGCTCCTCCTCCCAGACGGTGCTGACCCCCTCGAAGCCGGCGGTGGCGAGCATCTGCTCGAGACAGAGCTTGTTCGGGGTCCACCAGTTCGAGGGGTTGTTGGTGCCCTCGCCCTGACCGTGAAAGATCATCATCGGCTTCTCGGGCTCCAGGCGCGTGATCCCGGTCTCGATCACGAGCAGCTCGCGGACTACCTTGCGCAGCCGGAAGAGCAGGCTCATCACGTTCTCAACGTGGTAGAGGACCCCCGAGCAGAGGACCACGTCGAACTCGCCCAGTTCGAGCCACTTCTCGCTGAAGATGTCCATCTGCAGGAAGTCGAAGCCGTAGCGCTCGACGTTGGCGGCGAGATCCTCGGAGGTGCAGAGGTCGATGCCGACCGTCTGCGAGGCGCCGCGCCGCACCGCCTCGGCACAATGCATGCCCTCCCAGCAACCGACGTCGAGGAAGCTCTTGCCCTGGAGCTCGACCGGGAGGCGGAACTGCTCCCAGCGCGAGCCCTTGCCCGCCGCCTGCAGCTCCTCGCCGACGCCCTCTATATCCGTGCTCGCATCGCTTGGCATCCGGGGCGGGAGGCTAGCTAGCCCGCCGCATCCGCGAGCAGCGCCATCGCCGCGTTGCGGCCGTTCAGTCCGATCACCGAGCCGCCGGGGTGGGTTGCGGCCCCACACAGATAGAGGCCCTCGATCGGCGTCCGGTGGTCGAAGCGCCGGTCCCACATCTGCTCGGGTAGCGCCTGGCCCTGGAAGATGTGGCCGCCGGTGAGCCCGATCCGCTCCTCGATGTCGGGGGGGCCGAGCACCTCGCGGAACTCGACGCATTCATGGATGTCGGGAGCGGAGGCGGCGATCGCATCGAGAATCGCGTCCCCGATCTCCTCCCGGCGTGAGTCCCAGTCGCCCTCCGCCAGTCCGTAGGGCGCGTACTGGGCGAAGACGCTGAGCGTCTGCTTGCCCTCCGGTGCGACCGTCGGGTCGTAGGCGGTCTGCGAGTAGATTTCGCAGAAGCCGATCCGAACCTCACCGCGCAGGCTGGCCTCGTACGCCGCCTGGCCCTCGTCCATTCCGACCGCGACGGTGACCATCGCCCGCTGCGGGTCGAAGCCCTCGGCGGCGGCGCTCCAGCGCGGCCCGCGGCTCAATCCCGCGTTCAGCTTGACCACCGGCGAGTCGACCTTCCAATCGGTGATCCTTTGGGCGAAGCTGACCGGCACGGCGTCGGCATCGAGCATCGAAGCGAGCCGCTTGGGGTCGGCGTTGCAGACGACAGCGCGGGCGTGGAGCAGCTCGCCGCTCTCCAGCTCGACTCCCTCGCCGGGGCGGATCCGGGCCACCGGCACCCCGGCCGCCAGCGTCGCGCCCGAGGCCCGGGCGGCATCGGCAATCGCGAAGGAGATCCCGCCCATGCCGCCCTCGACGTAGCCCCAGGAGCTGGGCTCACCATCGAGGTTGCCCATGCTGTGCAGGAGCTTGACCATCGTCGTGCCGGGGGTCCGCGGCCCGGCCGACGTGCCAATCACGCCCTGACCCCAGAGCGCCCGGTGCAGGCGCGGATCGGAGACGTGGCGCTCGAGCAGCCCGGCGACCGAATCCTCGAAGACGAGGCTGATCAGCTCATCCTCGCCGAGGATCTCCTCGATCCGCTTTCGCGAAGGAGAGGAACCGGCCCAGGTGTCGCCCTCGGGCCCCGAACCCTCCCGCAGGAGCTTGCGGGCCCGGGCGTAGAGCTCGTAGTAACGCTCGAGGCCGGCGATGTCGGCGGCCTCGAAGCCGTTGGCCTCGAGGTGCGCCCGGTTGGTCGCCGGGTCGCGGAACTCGGCGTAGGAAGTCCCGTCGGCGAAGCCGCACCACAGATGCGGGTCGGCCGGGAAGACCCGGTAGCCGAGCCCGCGCAGGCCGAGCTCATCGATCACCCGGTGGTCGAGTAGGCCGACGACATAGGCGCAGGGGCTGATCACATAGCGCTGATCCTCGAACGGGCGCTCCAGGGTGCAGGCGCCGCCGAGTTGCTCCCGGCGCTCGAGCACCAGCACCGCCTGCTCCGCCCGGGCCAGATAGGCGGCTGAGGTGAGCCCGTTGTGACCACCGCCGACGACGATCACGTCCCAATCGCGCGCCGCGAGCTCAGCGACCGGGGCCGGCAGTCCGACCCTGCCCATCAGATCTCCGACACTGGACGCCTCGCCGCTCATCTCACGAGAGTAACTTCCCCAGCGCCGCCACCGTCTGCTTCCAGTTGCGCTGCTCACGAAGCTCGGCAACCCCGGCGCGCATCCGCTCGAGCTCCCGGCGATCGCCGAGGCGCTCGATTGCGGCGGTCAGCTCGCCGGGGTCGGGATCCCAGGCCGTGATCCCTGACCGCGCCTCGCCCTGTGGGGTCGAGGCGACGAGAATGCCGCTGAGCCCGTCGAGGACCATCTCCGACATCGGCGGCTTGTCGTTGGTGATCACGGGCAGGCCGAACGCCGTCGCCTCGTATAGGGGCAACCCGAGGCCCTCCCACCGGGACGGGGCGAGGCAGACATCGCAGGCGGCAAAGCGCGCCCGGTGGGCGTTCTCGGGCTCGTCCTCCAGCGCCAGCTCGATCCGGGGATCTTCGACGGCCGCCTCAGCCAGGAACTCGTCCTTGCGTGGAACCTGGCCGCTGATGATCAGCCGCAGGTGCTCGCCCTGCGCCCGACGGAACGCCTTGACGACCTTGCGGATCGGCTTGCGGCGACCGAGGATCCCGCCGGGAAAATAGAAGCGGACTAATCCGGCCACGTCCTCGGGGATATATCCGGCCACGTCCTCGGCTGCGCCTCCGGGCGTGCCGGGTTTGATCAATCCGGCCACGTCGCCGTCCTTGGCCCAGTCCAGTAGCTCTGGGTGGATTCCCCAGGGGACGTAGGGGCTCTCGATGCCCATCCCCGCGTAGCGCTCGCGCTCGCAGAGGGTCATCGAGTAGATCGTCTCGAAGGCGGTCTTTGCGCCGTGCGCGTGTTCGGGGCCGAAGTACTCCCAGACGAAGCGGCCGATCGTGCGCAGGCCCTGCTCGCGCAGGTGGTTGATTTCGTCGAACTGGTAGTTCTCGTCGCAGAGGATCAGGCCGATCGAGTTGGCTCTGACCCAGTCTTCGTACTCGCTCAGGGGCACATGGTGGTCGCTGGCCTTGGTGATCCCGGGTTGATCCCAAACTGCGTCGGTGTCGCCGCCGGTGGCACTCGCGGCCTTCTGCGCCCGGGGCCCGGAGCCCGGGCGGGCGAGGACGAAGCTCTCGTGACCGAGGTCGTCCAACGCCGAGCGCAGCTGCCGCGCAACGACCGCCTGTCCGGAGGCGATCCACTTCGAGACGATCCCGACCTTCAAACTGCGACCCCGGCCCGCGGACTCACCGCTTCACCGCCAGCGTCAGGCCGTCGGCGACTCCGATCATCGCGATCCCGACCCGGTCGTCGACGCGGACCTTGGCGTTGAGCCGGGCGATAGCCTCGGCGCTCTCGTTGCCCGCGGCGTCGAGCACCCGCCCGTCCTGCAGGACGTTGTCGAGGATGATCAAGCCGCCCGGCCGCAGCAGCTCGAGGCAGCTCTCGTAGTAGCCGTCGTAGCCGGTCTTGTCGGCGTCGATAAACGCCAGATCGAACGGTTCGGAGCTTTCAGGGCCCTTGGCCGCGGTGAGCTCCGCGAGCGTCTCCGAGGCCGGCCCGACCCGCAGGTCGATCCGGTCGGCCACCGAGGCGAGGGCGAAGTTCTCGGCGGCGGTCTGCGCCCGCTCCGGGTCGAGCTCGCAGGCGATCAGCCGGCCGCCGGTCGGCAGCCCTCGAGCGATGCATATCGCCGAATAGCCTGTGAAGGTGCCGACCTCGATCGCGCGCTTGGGGCCGAGAATCCGGGTGAGTAGCGTCATCAGCGCGCCCTGGTCGGGCGCGATCTGCATCACCGAAATCTCCCCGAGCGCCGCCGTCTCCTCGCGCACCTGCGCGAGGACGGCGTCCTCGCGCGCACCATTCTCGACGATGTAGTCGTGCAGTTCGTCGGTCAGTGCCGTGAACTTGCTCAGGGCGCTACCTCGCCGCGGTCCCGACCTCGTAGCCGAGCTCGGAGAGCAGTTCCCCGGCGGCGGCATCGAAGGCGGCGACGTCCTCGGGGCTCATCTTTTCCTTCCAGCGGTACATCGCGCCGGGGTCCGGCGGCTTCTGCGTCATCGCGTGGGCCTGCATCCGCTCATCGCCGGGGCGCACCGGCTTGCCGTCGATCGACGGGAGGTCACGGGCCATCTCCGCCATCCGATCGGCGGCGCCCTCGTAGTAGCGGAGCATCACCGGGTCCCAGTCGAGCTCGATGAACTCGGCGATCTGGCGCAGGTTGGCCTCGGTGTCGGTAACCAGGTCCTCGTAGCGCAGCTCCAGGTAGTGATCGAGCCTGCGGCCCTGCTTTTGGGCGCGGCGGATGCGGCGCTGCCATCCCTCCGCCACCTGCTGGGCGGAGGCTGGCTCGCCGTCGCCGAGAGTGCGCTTCCAGCGCGAGAGGGCGACGTCGCGACCATCGCGGATCACGTGGATGAAGCGCGTCTCGGGCAGCGCCTTTTCGATCCGCTTCATCTTGCGGACGTAGCCGGGCGTCTTCTCGCCCCAGCGAGGCTTTCCCTGACGCTCGGTGTAGATCGCGTAGAAGGCACGCAGGGCATCGCCGGAGTTGAAGTCATCCAGCGCCTCGAAGCGCTCGAGCACCTCGGCGGGCTCGATGTGCAGATCCCCCCACTGGCGAACAGACTGCATCACCTCAACAGCTGCGGCCGGCCTCGCACCGTCGTCGATGGCGTCGATCAGGTCGGGGACGAAGTGGGTCTCGGGCGGGATCGCCAACGCCGGATGGGCGTCAAGCATCAACCGCAGCATCGTCGTCCCGGAGCGTCCGACCCCGACGATCACGGGCGCCGGAGGACGCGGGTCGCGGCGCTTGCGAGTCAGGGCAGCCATGGGGTCGCCAAGGGTCGCACGATTGCCGATCTCACGTCTGGCAATCCACCCCGGCTGCCTCGGGGATGACGCAGAACGCGGGCTTGCGGGTCGTCCGATCGGCGGCGACAACCCCGAAGCCTTCCTCGAACGCGAACGGCGGATCCGCCTGATCGAAGAATCGATGGATCGCGATCACCGGCACCCCATCAGCTTCAAGCTCAGCGACGATCGTCGCCAGTCCCGAGGCCTGTTCCTCTGGCGAGACGGCGCTACGGCCGGCCGTGGTCAGGCCGACCTCCGTGACCCAGAGGGAGACTCCTGGGGCGGCCCGCTCGGCCGCGTCTCGGGCTTCCTCGTAGAGGCGAATCGTTTCCGCAGTCGGATCGGAAGCTGACTGCAGCAGGCTGTAAGGGTGGACCCCGATCGCGTCGACGTCGGGCCTGTCGGGGCCGCTCATCACCTCCTCGATGAACTCCAGGAACGGGACCTTCTGCGGGTCCGCGATCGCCTGCTCCTCGGTCGTCGGCGATGGCCCCGCCATCACCACGGGAACATCGGAGCCGCTCTCGTGTACGGCCTCGGCGGTCTCCGTCAGCAGCGCCCGGTAGGTGGCGGCGTCCGGGTCGGTCCGCCAGAAGTTGGGGATATTGGGCTCGTTCCAGACCTCGATCCCGACCGCGTCCGGGTAGCGCTCAGCCACCTCAGTGACGAAGGCCGCGTATTCGTCGAAGTGCTCGGGCCTCGGGGCCAGCGATGGCCGCCCTGGGCCGCTGCAGGCCAGATCAGTCGCCCAGCAGGGGGCGCTGGTCACGACCCAGAGCACGTTGAGCCCGAGAGCATCGAGCTCCTCGGCGATCGCGTCGGGGGCGTCGAAGTTGGTCTCGCCGGGAAGCTGCTCGGCCCTTGCCCAGGTGAGGGCGACGCGGACGAAGTCGGCGTCCGACTCGGCCAGAAGCTCGTTTCCGGGGCTATCGGGGAGGAAGGCCTCGTTGAAGCCGAGCAGGGGCCCGCCGCCGCTTTCGGTGTCGCTCTCACCGCCGCCGCAGGCGGCCAGGATGGACGCCGCGAGCACGAGCAGCAGGGCCGCCCAGCGCTTCATCCGAGCAGTGCGGCGACGCTGGCAACCGCTGCCTCCCAACTCAGCGCCTGGCGTCGCCGCTCGGCTCCCCGCTCGAGCTCGGCCCGCAGTTCTGGGTCAGCGAGCCGCTCGATCGCCGCGGTCAGGGCCGCCACGTCGACGGTCTTCGCCGGGATTCCCGAGTTGGCATCGCCGTCGTGATGGGAGGGAACGAGGAGGCCGTTCTCACCGTCGCCGACCAGCTCGTTCATCGGTGGATCGTCGTTTGTGATGATCGGCTGCCCGAAGGCGACCGCCTCGTAGAGATGGAGTCCGAGCCCCTCCCAGCGGGCCGGCGCCATGCAGACGTCGGCGTCGGCGCACATCTGCAGATGCTCCTCGCTCGGCAGGTCCTCCAGCACCAACTCGATCCGTGAGTCCTTCCTTGCCGCATTCTGGAGGAACTTCATCCGCCGCTCGATCTGCGCCTTGACGATCAGGCGCAGATCCGGGTTCTGGGTCGCCGAAAACGCCTCGATGATCTCCTTGAACGGCTTGCGCTTGCCGAGCAGACCCGCGTGGTAGTGGAAATAGACAGGGCGCGGCACGTCCTCGGCCGCGCCTCCGGGCGTGCCGGCGGCGTCGGCGGGCGGGTCTGGGCTGCCCGGGCGGCGGCCATCGCGGTGGGGGGTGACCCGCTCGTACTCGGGGTGGATTCCCCAACGCAGGAACGGGGTCTCGATCCCCATCGACGCGTAGCGCCGTTGCTCGGCGGCGGTCATCGAGTAGATCGTCTCGTAGGCGTCTGTCGCACCGGCGACATGCTCCTCGCTGAAGCGCTCCCAGACGAAGCGGCCGATCGTCCGTACGCCGCTCGCTCGCAGCCCGGCGATCGCATCGAACTCGTAGTTCTGGTCGAAGAAGCAGGCGTCGAGGCCGTGCTCGGTGGCCCAGCCGACCAGCTCGGCCTCCGGGATGAAGAAGTCCGAGGCGGGCGTCACACCCTGCTGCGCCCAGACGTCGTCCTCGCGCGCCTCCTGCGGCATCGGAAAGCTCTCCTTGGTCGGCCGGCCGAGCACGAAGGTCTCGTGCCCGAGCTCGTCCAGAGCGGAGCGCAGCTGGCGGGCAACGACGCCCTGCCCGCGGTTGAACCAGAAGGCACAGATACCGACTCGCATCAAGGCCGCATGCTGGCAGAGCCGCGAGCGCCGCCGCGGTCAATCAGGATCGCGACGGCCAATCCGACGCACATCTCCTTCATTTCGATCATGCTCAGCGAGCGGTCGGAGAGCACCCGACGGCGATCTTCAGCAAGCTGACGCTCATCGCCACGCCCGAGGATCACCGCCGGGTCCTGGCCGTCCGAACCGTTCTCAGCGCTCAGTAGCTCGCGCGGTATTCCCGCGTGCCATTAGTAAGGTGTAGTCTCATTCCGCTGTTGAATCTCTGGAATAAGGAGTCGGTATAAGACCAGTCGCTGGGATGCAGTCGCGGTTCACCCTGAGCCTGGGCGGGGCTTTGGCCGCCGTCGCACTCTTTGCGTTGGCGGGTCCCACAGCCGCCGGCGCCACCACCTGCGGCGACAACGGCACGACAAAGGTCTTTGACAACGGAGGTAACTACTTCGACTTCACCGACGCCGGCGCCACGGCTGACCGCAACCAGCCGTTTGCCACCCTCCACGACAGCGGCAACAACGGACCTGCCGGTACGCCTCCAGGCCCGCGCGGCAACTCCGACAGCTACGACGATTGGGGGGCTCTGTTCATCAACGGTGACGCCACCTCGGACATGCACTTTTCGGCCAACAACAACTCCTGCGCGGATGAGGAAGGCGGCGCCGAGCACGTCTACCCGGTCGTCACGCTGCACGGCCTGCAGGTCCAGAGAAAGATCTACGTGGCCCCGGCCGCCGCACCCAGCGCGCTGCCCGGTGCCAGGATCCTCAACCTGATCAGCAACCCCGGGACGGCGGCGGTCACGACCTCGATTCAGGTGGGCGACACTCAGTCCACCGACAACGATGGCGACCTCGGCTCCGACGACGACACCGCCGTACGCTCGAGCTCGTCCGGCGACGGCGCCGCGACCCCGGCGGATCGCTGGTTCGTGACCAGCGATCACAGCAACACGGCTGGGACCGAGAACTCCGATCCGGCGCTCGCCCACCTGATCGACGGCATCGGTGGCATTGATACCGCCGACTTCGTCACGCTGACTGGCACTGATGTTTCGCAGCCCGAGGACAACCTCGCGTACCGCTGGGACGACGTCACGATCGCCGCCGGTGAGACGGTCGCCTACATGTCGTTCGAGGTCCAGCGCGATCTCGCGACCGGCAGCGCCACCCAGGCGGTTGACGCCGACGCGGCGGCGAAGGTCGATGCAGAGAGCTACGACGCGGCCGATCCGTCGCAGGTCACAGCGGGGATGTCGGCGAGCGAGATCGCCGCGCTCCGCAACTGGAACGACCTCGAGCTGCTCGCCGGGCTGGACGCCTCCCGCAAGCAGAAGGTGGCGAAGAAGTTCAAGGTCACCGGGACCTGTGCCGAGGAGGACTGCAGCCTGAGCTTGAAGGGCAAGGTCAAGGTCGGCAAGAAGAGCTACAAGCTGGCGCCGAAGACGGCTGCGCTGGACGGCGGCATGGCCACCAAGGTCTCGCTCAAGCTGAAGTCGAAGAACTCGCTGAAGAAGCTCAAGAAGCAGCTCCTGAAGAGCAAGAAGGCCGCGAGGAAGGCAAAGCTGACCGTGAGCGGCACCGCGGCCGACCTGACCGAGACGGCGACGGTGAAGGTCTCGGCAAGCTCGAAGCTGAAGCGGCCGAAGAAGAGGTAGGGCCGCCGCGGCCTCGGCCGCTCAGGCCGCCGCCGCGACCCGTGCCGCGGACTCGAACAGCCGCAGGCCGTCGGTCGAGCCGGTCAGCGGATCGACCGCGTGCTCGGGGTGAGGCATCAGGCCGACGACGTTGCCCGCCTCGTTGCGGACGCCGGCGATCTCGTGCAGCGAGCCGTTCGGGTTCTGGCCGGGGGCGTAGCGGAGGATCACCTGGCCGTCGTGCTCGACCCGCTCGAGCTGATCTGACGGGGCGAAGTAGCGCCCGGTCGTGTGCTTGACCGGGATCGAGAGCCGCTCGCCGACTGTGCAGGCCGACGTCCAGGCCGCCGAGTCGTCCTCGACGACGAGATCGACCTGCCGGCAGAGAAACTTGAGATCCTCGTTCGGGAGCAGCGCCCCGGGCAGCAGCCCGGCCTCGCACAGCACCTGGAAGCCGTTGCAGATCCCGAGCACCGGCCCCCCCTCCGCGGCGAACCCGATCACGCTCTCCATCACGGGGGCGAAGCGGGCGATTGCCCCGCATCGCAGGTAGTCGCCGTAGGAGAAGCCGCCGGGGACGACAACTGCGTCGACACCCTTGAGATCGGGATCCCGATGCCAGAGCAGCTCCGCCTCCCCGACCCGCTCGCAGGCAAGCAGTGCGTCGGTCTCGTCGCAGGACCCCGGGAAGCGAATCACCCCGAAACGCGTCACAAGGCCGCCCTCACACCTCTTCCTCGTCGCCACCATGGGAGAGCTGCGACCCCTCGCCCTCGAGTTCGATCTCGTAGTCCTCGATCAAGGGGTTGGCGAGCAGCTTCTCGCATAGCTCGGAGAGCCGATCTGGATCGTCGGTCCGCAGCTCGACCATGCGGCCTACGCGTACGTCCTCGACACCCTCGAAACCCAGTGTCGGCAGCGCCCGCTCCACGGCCTTGCCCTGCGGGTCGACGACGCCGGTCTTCGGGCGGATCAGGACTCGCGCAAGCACGGCCCGGACCCTAGACGATGGCGTGGCGGTCGTTCAGTCCCGCGCGCGGCTCATCCGTGACCGGGCACGTCCCATCAACCCGGTCAGCCGCGAAGGCGCACGAGCCTCGGCAGCCGCGTCAGCCAGCACCGGATAGCCCGCGTTCTCGAGCGCGTCGCGCATCCCCAGCCGGGCGAACGCCTCAATCCAGCGCGGATCGTTGGCGGCGTAGGGAACCTCCGGCGGGCGCACTGCGCCACGCGCCCACTCCGCCACGGCCGACGGCGTCGGCCGCTCGGCCGCGCGATAGACACGGCTGATGCCGCCGACCGGGTCGGCGCGAAGCTCCTCGTTGCGGAGCAGCACGTATCGGTCGCCGAACAGGCGGCGACCGTCGCGCCAGGCGCTGTCGAACGTGTGCTTCCAGACAAGCAGGATCCGGATGAAGTTGGCGGGCCTGCGGATGTGGGCGTACTCAGGCTGGTCGAGCAGCTTCGCCGAAAGCTGCCGGCTCGACCAGAGCTTGCGCTTGCGTCGCTCCTCGAAGAAGGCGGCCGGGTTGTCGTACTCCTCGGCCCGCTTGCGATCCTTGCCCATCATCATCGAAGCCGCGACAGCACGCGGATCGCGCACGACGTGGACGAAGACGGCGTTGGGCGCCAGGGCGGCGATCGCCTCGAGCTTGTCTGAGATCCGCGTGAACTTGACCATCACGTCCTCGGGCCGGTCGAGCAGGTGCCCGAGGAAGCCGGTGCAGTGCTCGGGCAGGCCGGGCCCAATCTCGAGCTCGGGCTCCCGCGGTCCTCCCCAGTTGAACTCCGCGATGTCGAGATCGGGGTAGTGCTCGGCCGCAAAGGCGGCCCGCAGGGCTCGCGTCTCCGCGAAGGGGTCGCTCTCGCGAGCCCCGCTGCCGCCGCCGGGGGTCTCGGTGTCCTCTCGGAAAGGCTCGTAGAAGCACTTCAGCTGCGGGTCCTCGAGCATCGCGTCGTAGAGGATCGTGGTCCCCGAGCGCCGCATCCCCTGGATCAGAATTGTCATCCAGAGGCAGGTTAGAGAGCCCGCGCCGGGCTAGCTTGGCGGCAGGTCCTCGGGCAGCGGTACCTCCTGCGGCGGGGCACCCTCGGTCGCGTCCCAACTCGTAAACGCCTCGCCGTCGCGCCCCTGATGCTCCCCGGCTCCGCCGATCGCCACAAATACGACGGGCGCAGCGGATCGGTTGATCAGCTGCCGCCGCACCTCGGGGCCGACGCGCATCAGTTCACCTTCGCCCAGCCGTTCCTCCTCGCCCTCGATCGAGATCGTGAGCTCGCCCTCGAGCACCAGGTAGACCTCCTCCTGCCGCTCGTGCCGGTGGATCCGCCCGCGCTGCCGCGGCTGCAGGACCATCTGGTTGAGCCCGAAACAACTGACGCCGAGTCGCTTGCGGAGGCCG
>Ga0307378_10006992_pt1 | contig 15244 bp, 9 predicted proteins | sample UN1MG_FD_202238 | JGI IMG/M metagenome (GOLD analysis project Ga0307378, IMG submission 202238) | Soil microbial communities from Risofladan, Vaasa, Finland - UN-1 | ecosystem: Environmental > Terrestrial > Soil > Coastal area > Acid sulfate soil | place: Finland: Risofladan, Vaasa | collected...
AGGGCAACCGAACGAACTCGCTCCCGACGATCGCGCGGAGCGTCTCCAGCACGGTCTTGTCGATCCTGAGGTTGAAGAACTCCATGTCCTCCGGGCAGCGGTCGAGGACGTCCTGGAAGATCCGCTTCAGGAAGCGCTCGGCCAGGTCCATGTTGTCGGCCAGCTCGAAGAAGGCCATCTCGGGCTCGACCATCCAAAACTCGGCCAGGTGCCGGGAGGTGTTGGAGTTCTCCGCCCGGAAGGTCGGCCCAAACGTGTAAACCTTCGAGAGCGCGCAGGCGAAGATCTCGGCCTCGAGTTGCCCGCTGACGGTCAGGTACGACGGCCGGTCGAAGAAGTCCTGGGCGAAATCGACGCGGCCGGCGTGCTTGGGCGGGTCGGCCAGGTTGAGCGTGGTCACCTGGAACATCTCGCCCGCCCCCTCGCAGTCGCTGGCCGTGATGATCGGCGTGTGCACGTAGAGGAAGCCCTCGTCCTGGAAGAACTGGTGGATCGAGTTCGACACGCAGTTGCGCACCCGGGCGACGGCGCCGAAGGTGTTCGTGCGCGGGCGCAGGTGGGCGATGGTGCGGAGGAACTCGAACGAGTGCCGCTTCTTTTGCAGCGCGTAGGTCTCCACGTCGGCCGTTCCGTGTACGGTGACGCGCGTGGCCTGGACTTCGGTCGCCTGCCCCTTGCCGGGCGATTCCCTGACCACGCCGGCGACGCTCACGCTGCACCCCGGCGAGAGCTTCTTGACTTCCGATTCGTAGTTCTCGAGCTCACCGGGGGCGACGATCTGGATATTGCCCATCGAGGAGCCGTCGTTGATCTCCAGGAAGCTGAAGCCCGCTTTCGAGTCCCGCCGCGTGCGGACCCAGCCTTGGAGGAGGACCTCGCGGCCGATCGACTCGGGCTTACGGGCTTCGGCGACGGTGATTCTGTCCATGACCGGATGTCCTCCAACACTCAATGCGCAGTGTCTATCCGTGACCGGCGTTCCTCAAACGCCCCGCACGGGGCCCGTCGTGGCGACCAAGAAAAGGTGACAGGCACCAAATCTGGTGAATCTGGGCAAGATCGCGCGAAGCAGAATACCTGAATTATCCGAATTTGGTGCCTGTCACCTTTTCTCGCATGGGGCCCGTGGGGGCGGGCGTCGTCGGCGCCTCGAACGCCTCCTGGACCGGGGGCAGGCCGAAGAACCGGCGGACATTGTCGTTCTTGATCACGCGGTTGTTGATTTGGATCGCCGAGCCGATGGTCGCCACGGCCAGGGCCACGACCAGGATCAGATTGAACACGACCCGGCGGAACCCCTTGCCGACGGCGTCGCCAATGTAGCTCCGCTTGTTGTTCATGATCAGAAACGCCAGGTAGGCGATCGGCAGCATGGCGAAGCAGACGGCCGAAGCGGCGACGGGGAACCAGAACGGCAGCTTGGTGACCACGCCCAACAGCCCGATCGCCGGCGCCAGCGCGAAGATGCGGAAGCGGATCTTGGTGTACTCCAGCCCCAGCATCTCGCAGAAGGTGAAGCCGCAGACCACCATGTGGGTAGAGATGGCGCTACAGGTCATGGCGATCAGGCCGAGGTCGAACACGATCCGGCCGGCATGCTCGCCGAGCACGCCGTGGAGCGAAATGGCGGCGTCCACCGGCTTGATCGTGCTGTTCAACGCGTCGGTGCCGCCGTAGACCCCCGTGACCGTCATCGCAATCATCACCAGCGAGGTGACCATGGCGAAGGGGAGGAACATCGACATCCCCAGGTCCCATCGGGCCAGCGTCTTGTGGTGCTTTCCCCATCCTTTGGCCAAGAGGGTGTAGGGATAGAGGAAGGTCATATTGATGCCGACCGACGCGCCGAGCATGCCCAGCACCAGCGTGACGTGTTTGGCCCCCTCCGGCCCGTTGACGCCGGGGATGCCGTACCAGCCGATGAAGCCTTTGCCCAACTCGGTCCAGTCGATCTTCGCGAAGCTGCTGGCGACGACGATCGCGAACATCAGGATGATCAGGCCGATCACCGACCGCAGGAACCATTCATAGAGCTTGATGCCTCGGGGGCTGCTCCCGTAACCCCAGACGGTGCAGATGTTGATGCAGAGGATCAGCGCGCCCACGCCGAAGCTCACCGCCAAACCTGCGCCCGTGAAGTTCTGCTGGGCGTCGTACGCGGGAGAGCCGGCCATGGCGGTCAGGTCCCGCGCCGCGCTGGCGGCCAGTCCATACTGGGGAAAGTGCCAGATGATCGACGCCAGGATCGTCCCCAACGCCCACAGCAATACGAGCACTTTGCTCATTTCCCGGCCGAACGCCTTGTAGGGCCGTTCGCCCGTGGTCAAGACGACGTTGCCCAGCGCGGCGAGCATCATCACGCCGAGGAACATCGCCACCGGCTGGACCCAGAGGAGCTTGTATCCGAACGAAGCCCCGGCGACGACCGACGCCGTGGCGCTGCCGGCCCCCAGGGTCATGGCGCTTTGCAGCAGGCCGGGCCCGGTCCGCTTGATGTATCCGGCTGCCCTCGACGGGAAGGGCTTGGTCTCCAGGGCCTGGAGCTCGGCCACTTCCCGCTGGAGCTTCTCCGGGTCCCACTTGGCCGTCATGGGAAGGCCTTTGGACGCTTCGGCCATGGTCAGTCTCCCTCAGTGGTTGAGTACGGAATGCGGAATGATGAAGGATGAATTCCGTGATGGTTCGCGCCGCCAGCCCTGCTTGGCTCCACCGCATTCATCCTTCATCCCTCATCCTTCATTCAGGCAGCGGCTGGTCCTTGGTCTCGGGGGCCCAGATCAGGGCAACCAGGCCGATGGCGAAGATGAACGACAGGATCGTCGCCGCCTTGCGGAACGGGTCCTCGACGTTGTTCGCGACAAGCGTCGAGTTGATATACATCAGCATCGGCGGGAAGCCCGCGGCCAGGTACCGCACGGTGTTGTAGCAGAACCCGACGCCGGTCCCCCGCAGGCGCGTGGGGAACAGTTCGGGGAAGTAGATCGAGTAGCCGCCGAAGACCGACAACTGGGCGAAGCCCATCAGCGGCAGCATCCAGTAGGCGTCTGCCGCGCTGTCGAGGGAGTTGAACACGAAGATCGTCGTGCCCAGGCACATGAGAAACGCCCCGAAGAAGGCCGGCTTGCGCCCCACAAAGGCGGCGACGAACGTGAAGACCATCATCCCGAAGAAGGCGCCGACGTCCTGGCCGGCCGTGGCAAACCCGCGAACCCGATCGACCACCTCCTGCGGCTCACCCTGAAGGGCCGTCGAGATCAGCTCCGGCGAGAAGAACCCGATCCCCCACAGCCCGGCCATGCCCGCCAGGCCGAGCGACACGCCGACAAACAGGTTCCGCCGCCAGATCGGGTCCCGGAACAGGTCGGGGATCGACCCGATGTGCTCCGACGGGTTCGCCCCTTCCTTGATCCTCCGCTTGGCCTCCTTCCATCGCTCCGGCTCGCGGAGGATGAGCACAATGGGAACCACCAGGATCGCCGGGATGATGCCGACCATGAACATGATCCGCCAGCCGGACAGTCCCCAGAGGAAGTCCTGCTTGCCGGGCAGGATCACCGTGCTCAGGCCCGACGCGATGATGTTGCCGGTTGCGGAAAGGGCTTGGAGCGACCCGAGTGCGATAGCTCGGAACCGCCCGGGCACGCTCTCCGCGACCAGCGTGGTGGCCGCGCCGAACATGCCGCCGACCCCCAAACCGACGAGAAAGCGATAGATGAGGAACTCTTGGCCGGTGCGCGACACGCCGGAGAGGCCCGTGAAGCCGGAGTAGATCAAGAGCGTCACGACCATGGTCTTCACACGTCCCAGGCGGTCGCTCATGATGCCGAAGATGATCCCGCCGGTGGCCCAGCCGATCAGCATCGCCGTGGTGGCCCAACCGCTCCAGGTCTTGACCACCTCGTCGGAGACGCTGCCGAGGAGCTCCTGCAGCGCCGGCTGCCTCGCCAGGACGAAGATCCGCTGGTCCATGCAGTCGAACAGCCATCCGCCCGAGGCAATCAGCACGATCACCCAGTGGTACCAGGTCACACCCGTGTACCAAGGCTCGCGGGAGAGGGACTCAGGCGAAGACGAGGGGGTTCGGGCCATCGTGTCGGACCTTTCGTGGTGCTAGGGGTGCGTAGTCGTTTCCGAGTGTTTCGGGGCGGTCGAGAATCGCTGCGGTCACAGGCCCCTCGACGCCAGCCATCGCTCGGCGTCCAGGGCGGCCATGCAGCCGGTGCCGGCGGCCGTGATCGCCTGGCGATAGTAGGAGTCGGCCACGTCGCCGGCGGCGAACACGCCTTCCACGCTCGTGTAGGTGCGGGCGGGCGTCGTCCACTTGACGTACTTCTTCTCGTCCAGTTCCAGCTTGCCCTCCAGGAAACCGGTGTTGGGCGTGTGTCCGATAGAAACGAAAAACCCGGTGATCTCGATCTCCAGATCGCCCTCGCCGACGGTGCTCTTCACGCGCACACCGGTCACGCCCTCGGTGTCGTTGCCCAGCACCTCGTCGACCACGCGGTTCCAGAGGATCTCGATCTTCGGGTTGTCCATCGCCCTCTTGGCCATGATCTTCGACGCCCGAAGCTCGTCACGGCGATGGATCAGGTAGACGCGGCCGGCGAACTTGCTCAGGTAGTCGGCCTCCTCGACCGCCGCGTCGCCCCCGCCGGCCACGGCCAAGGGCTTGCCGCGAAACCGGGGCAACGCCCCGTCGCAGACCGCGCACGCGCTGACCCCCCGGTTCTTGAACTTCTCCTCCGAGGGCAGGCCCAGATAATTCGCCCGGGCGCCGGTGGCCACGATCACCGCCAGGGCTTCGTGGGTCGAGCCGTCCGAGGCGGTGAGCTTGAACGGATGGGCGTCGAAGTCCACGTCGACCACGTCGTCGGTAATCACCCGGGTGCCGAAGTTCGTGGCCTGCTGCCGCATCAGCTCCATCAGCTCCGGGCCGCTGACGCCTTGCCCCGCGTGCTCGTCCATCATCTGGCGCTTCTTCTCCTCAAGAGCGCTGTCGAGATAGGCCGTCAGGTCACCCAACGGGAAGCCCGGGAAATTCTCCACCTCGGTAGTCAAGGCCAACTGCCCCAAGGGCAACGTGCCGGCCGCCTGGTTCTCGCCGGTAATCGCTCCCTCGAACACCAGCGGCTGCAACTCCGCCCGGGCGGCGTAGATCGCCGCCGTCCAGCCTGCGGGCCCGCTGCCAATAATGATTACCTTCTCCGTCACAAATCGATCTCCACTTTCGGGGGACGTATTGCGATCAGACCGCTCATTATAGGGCCCGCGGCATCCGGCTCCAAGGTTCCGCCTGTTTCCCAGTCGGGGGTGCCCTATGGTCTGAGATATGACGGGACCAGCCCGTCGCGTCAGGCCGGCAGTTGACGCGCCGGCCGCAGAACCCCGCACGTCCTGCCGCACGGATGATCGACGGGACCTTCGACGGCGAGACGGCTCGTGCAACCCCCGCAGGTCCTGCCGCGTTTAGCTCGGTTGCGCCCCAGTCTCCGGCCTACGCCGTAGGCTGCTCTCCCGAAGCCCCCTTGACCAGGCCCCCCACCACCCGCCCGAGCTTCTTGCCTTCCGGCGCCTCAAGCCGCGCCCGAGCCCGCCGCCAGCGGAAAGAAGAACCTACACCGTCGGCAGCGCACGCTGTCATTTCCAGGCGAGCAGACCGTTCCTTGATCCGACCGGAATCCCGTGCCAGATCCGCTGCAACAAAACAGCCCAACCTCCAACCCGAAGACATGCCCCATGCCTCTTCCACGTCAGTCGCAACGGAATAATCCCAATCAGCCGTTGACCGGTCGGGCCCCCACACTACAATAACCAGTTACCCACCCCACCCGGGGCGTAGCTCAGCCTGGATAGAGCGCTGCGTTCGGGACGCAGAGGTCGCTGGTTCAAATCCAGTCGCCCCGACTTATAAGTCGTTAATTTGCAAATACTTACGGCTGATTGACGACTACCCTCCCGCACTACTCTCTTGCGACTACCTTTTCCACTACCCTTTCCGGTCCAGCAACAAGGTGCGTCGCCCGCGGATTTGAAAGGGGAAGAAGTCGGCTCAGGGGGTAGTCAAAAGGGTAGTCGATTTCTGCCGACTTCTCTGCCTACACTACGTCCACTACGTCCAGGGCCCAGGAATCCACGGTCGCTGGTGGTCGCGTAACGGCATGCTTCTCCCGCAAACGTTGGCAGGCACTCTTCCGTGGCAACGACCACTCTCCCCAGGGAGCAGCTTTCTTGGCCCGCCACCTCTGGCCTCCAGTCTTCAACCAGACTGCCGCCGATGCCGCACGGGCGATGCCGTTCACGGACGCAAGTTTCAACGTCTGCAAGTATTCCCGATGAACCCTCTTGAAGCGCCGTCATTCTGACAACAAAGGGTGTAGAGCTCCCAGACGTTTCGTGCACCAGGTCGATGTGACATACGCGCGTTAGCAACTTGCTCTTTCACTCTTTGTCGGGGGGACGACCTCAGGGAAGGAAAAACGAGTTCCGTCGCGGTTGATCGCTCCGAACACGGGTCGTTTTGCGGTGCTTGTCAGAAATCAGAAGGCCTTCGGACGGGTTCTGCGCCTCATTCTTGGCTGTGGTGGCGACCGTCGGCAGCGCCGACATCGCCAGCACGCTCACGATGATCGTCGTCCAAGTTGTCATCACCAGGTTCCTTTCTATTCAACCAGCACATCCAACTCACCGATGGCCGCCAGGGGTTGGCCTCCGATCGAAACGGCGTCGGTCACTTCGAACTTGATGAAGCGTTTGCTGATCGGCGCGGGGAACACAATTTGTTGTTCCTTGTAAACCTTAGGCTTCAAGGTACCCTTGATGAGCGGGGCGTCCCATGTGTTCCCGTCATCCGAGACGCACACCGAGTAGCCCTTCACATGTCCGTTCCCATTGCCGCCGGCCCACGCCACATAGGCAAGGCCGGTAACCGACGTATCGGCGGGCACTTCGAAGACGACGTAATGCGGCGGCTCGGCAAAATCCGGCTGGTATTGAGTATGCCAAAAGGTTTCAGGATCGCCGTCCTGCATATTTTCTTTTTCCATGCTCGGGTTGGCGCTGCTGACTCCGATCACCTTTACCTTAGGCGGCTGAAACACCTGATCCAGCTGTTCCAGGGTCAGTGACTGCGCTGGAGCAAAGCCGCCGGAACCGGCGCGGTCAAGGAGGCTCTTCAGCATCTGCTTCTGCGCGGGCGTCCGGCTTCCTTCCGTGCCCAGGTTCAGCGTCGTGACGAGCAGCCTGCCCGTTCCAACGTTGGCCTCGAACACGAGCCCCAGCCGTTCGCACTCGTTGAAGTCGTCGATCATGCAAACGACCGGCTCGAAATCGAACGGCAGGTTGTTGAGGTTCATCGCAAAGGAGCCCATCAGCAGACTGTACCACTGGAACTGCGAGTGACTGCGCGTTGGGAACTCAGCCAACGCACGATGCGCCGGGTCGCAGTAAATGCCCATCGGACGCGGAAACTGCGGAAAGAGCCCGCGGCCCCAGAAGACGGTCCAGAAATGGCAAAAGACCGGATCGACAAGGCAGCGATCATCCAGAGCCAACAGACCGTTGCCCCCGTTTTCCAGCGTTTCCCGAACCGGACTGCTCCATACGTTTGCAAACGTCACACCTTCAGGGATCGCAACATCGACTTCGGCGGGATAGACCCAGAACGACCACTCGTTCATCACCTCGCTGCCGTCCATCCTCAACATCAGGGTCAGTTCCTTGGCTCCGGTGACGTTCGGCAGGTTCGCCTCGATCTTCCCGAGGCTGGTCAAACCGCCCGTGGCCACACGGGGACTTCCCAGATTCCCTTCGAAGAGAACCGTCCCTGATTGATCCGAAATGCTCCAGAGCCACAAAGCGCCGGCGATATCCGTCGGTCCATGATGGCGTACCATGGCATCCGCCTCGAACAGGCTTCCGCCGGTGAGTTCATCTTCCTGAATCGCCGCAAGCGCGACGGTCTCCGAGCAGAAGCGGCGGAAATGCTCCGGCGTGATGAGCCCCTTCGAGTCACCCATGGCGTCCAGCATGCCGATCAGGGCGATCCCCTCGCCGGGATAGTCCATGAGCCCGTTCAGATGGAAGCCGTCCAACGATGGCGTGCGCAGCATCGCTTCGATCTCGGTTTTGTAGGACAACACCTGCAAGGCGCCGGAGGCCTTGGCGAACTTCGGACCGCGCTCCGCTGGATGAAGGCTCTCGAACTTCTCCTTGAGCATTCCGATGTAGGGCGCTTTCAGCGGACCGGTATATTTCTCCTCGTTGAACCACGAATAGAAATCCGGAAAGCTGGTGTACTGCCCGATCTCGTGGGAGATGTAGGGGCGGTTTATCCCTCCGACGGTATCTTCGTAATTGAAGTAGGCGTCTCCATTCTTGTGCTTCAAATCGCGGGCGATACCGCCGATTGCGTTGACCGCAACAAAGAAGTCGTCATTGCGGCTCTGATCAAAGGGTTGGCTCGTACAGGTGTAGAGGTGGCGGTTGTCCCGTGCGCGCCACACTTCCACGAGGTACTGCAGGTAGAGTTCCTTGCCATCGCCCAGCTCATTGCCGGTCGCCATCATGACGAAAGAGGGATGGTTTCCGTATTCGTCAAGAATGCGCTCGGATTCATAGCGGATAAAGGCCGCGCGTTCGGGCAAATGCCCGACACGCCCCCCGCCAGCCCATAGGGGTGATTCGACATGCACGAACATGCCCAGTTCATCGGCGGCCTCGAAGGCGGCCTCGGGCGGGCACCACGAATGGAACCGCATGCAGTTTAGGCCATAATCCTCGTGTTTCTGCAAAAAGGCTAGCCACGCCGCTTTGTCCATCGGCGGATAGGCGGTCTTCGGATGAATGCAGTTATCCTGGTTGCCGCGCAGGAACACCGTGCGCCCGTTCAGTTTAAGCTGGTTGCCGTCCGCTGCGAATTTGCGGAGCCCGAAGGTGTCGCGGTGCTTATCGCGATAGGTCTTCCCGCCTTCATCGCTTCCGGTCAGCTCGACCTCAAGTTGATAGACGTTAGGCGAAAACTCGTCCCACGGTTTGGCTCCTTCACCGAAAGGCAGGTTCACATCGACCCGGGTCAGCGCGCGCCGCTCATAGTAGTCGCCGCCAAGATCGCCGAGAACAGGCGACAAGTCATCCGCCGCGGAGCGCTCCCCGTCATCCTTCGTGCGAAACGTTGCAGTCACGGGGGCCACGCGGTGCTCACCGCAGGAAGCCGACACCCTGACTTCGCCGGAAACCGCGCCGACACGGCTGTGGACCCAGGCTGTGACGCGCGTCTCCTTTTTGTCGATGTCCGGGTGCGCCTCAACCCGCTCAATCGACACCGGATCCGTCGCCTGGAGTTCGATGCGCCCGATAGCGCCGTTCCAATTGCCCTGGCTCTCCTCGGTCAGGCTCATGGCCCACATCCGGGACCAGCCGCCACGCTCCGGCCTGGCCGGCTCGTGGCCCACGTTGATTTTCAGGCGGTTGTCGATGCATAGCGTCAGTCGGTGCCTGCCGGGCGTGAGATAGTCGGACAGATCGAAACGGTGCGGTACGCAGAGGCTGTCCTGCATGCCGATGTAGTGGTCGTCAAACCAGACCTTCGTTTCCCACATCGCCCGCTCGAGGAACAGCACGACGTGCTTGCCTTTCCACGATGCAGGAACCTCGATCGTCTTCTGATACCACGCCGGGCCAACGTAACGGTGTTCGCGTGTCAGGCGCACGGGGTCCGGTTCCGACTTCACCCCAAACCCGGCTTCATCCGTCGAGCCCGGCAGCCGAATTTCGTCCAGCAGATCCTTCTCGAACCAACGCTCCCGCTGGCCGACGTGGTTGTCATCCAGTTGGAACGACCAGGTTCCACGGAGGTCAACGGTCTGCTCCGCCGCGCCAACCTGCATTGCCACGCAGGTTATCGAAACGATCCATATTGAAGTTGCGTACTTCATCGGTTGTCGTCCTCATTGTCCATGCGGCTTCGATTCTCTGATCCGCTACAATTCGGTTGTGGGCGGGGCTTCCGACCCGACTACAGTGCCGACCGAAGGTCTCCCGTCCGCGACCCATCGGAGACCTTCGATCGATTGCGTTGGACGGTCGGGAGACCACCCCACAACATGGTTATGCCTGCTATTTGACCAATACATCCAATTCGCCAATCGCCGCAATCGCTTGTCCCCCGACCGAAACCGCGTCGGTCACTTCGAACTTGATAAACCTCTTGGTGGTCGGGGTGGGGAACTCGATCTTTCGTTCCGCAACCGACTCGGCATTGAGGCGTCCTTTCGCAATCAGAGCCTCCCAGATTTTCCCGTCATCCGAAACAGAAACGCCATACCCAAGCGCGCGCCCGTTCGGCTTGCTGCGCGCCGTGTAGGCAAGACCGGCAACCGCGGTTCCGCTCGGCACTTCGAGCACCACGTAATGCGGCGGCCTGGCGAACTCCCCGGCAAACCTCGTGTGCCAGAAGGTTGCGATATTGCCGTCGAGCATGTGTTCCGGCTCGTGTCCCGAATGATGACTGCTTACTTCGGCGATCTTTCCACCGATGCGTTTCAGTGCGGATGCTTTGCCCGTTTTCGTTGACGGAGCCGGAGCCTCGCGAGGAACAAAGGGCAATTCTTGCACCTTCATCAGAGGATTCTCTGGTGACCCCGAGGCGCCCATGCCCCAACGATAGTAACTCGCTTCTCCCTGGATCGCCTTGAGGGCCCGTCCGAACGGATCGTTCAGCCCGTAAGGAATCCCGGGGAGCCTGCGGACATTGGTGCTCGCCGCCGCCTGTTGCAGAGCCCCGATCGCACCTTGGAGGTCCGCGCTTGCCTCGGGCGGCTGGGAATCCAGGATGCAGGCGGCGCGGATCTCTGCGGCGGGGAATGGGTAGGTCAACGCTTCGGTCAACACCGGTGCTGCATCCTTGTAGTGCCCCAGGTTGCATAGTCCTTCGGCCGCTGTCAGACGCACGCTTACGGACTTATCCTGCAACGCCTCGCGCAAGACCGGCTCGATGCCGGAAATGGTCTCCGGGCCGCCGGACTGGCAGGCGACCACCAGACCGAGCACTGCCCAAAAGCGAACTGCCGAATCGGGATCCTTGGTCTGGGCGGTCAACTCGGGGATGGCCTGCTCGCCCTGCAGTTGCAGATCGGCGGTCTTGAGAATCCGCCCGTAGTTGCCCAGCGATTGCCCGAGGTCCCAATGCGATGGTTGCTCTTTCGCGCGTTCAAGCACTTCCGTCTCTTCGAGTATCCCGAGGTCGCGCGTCTCAATCATCCACTGCCGGAGCTTCCCGCGCATCCGCTGGAGCACTTCCGCGTACTTCGCATCGCCGGCGACGTTTTTGACCATGTGCGGGTCGTTCTCGGAGTCGTAGAGTTCCTCGACCGGCTTGAACCGTAAGGCGAGCATCTCCTGGTCGCCGGTGAGTTTTCCCTCGCGGGCCAGTTGCACCCATCGTTGCAGGACCGGCGCATTGAACTCGCAATCCTCATAGGGCTTGTAGGGCAGGTGCGGATAGAAATTGCGCTGGTAGCGATACCGCCTGTCGCGAATGCTGCGGACCATTTCATAGCGGCTGTCGAGCCGGTCGCGCCCGGCGACCACGAAGTCGCGCTGCGCCGCGTCGCTCCGGCAGAGCAACGGTCTGCCGTGCATGTAGTCCGGGGTATCGATGCCTGCCATAGCCAACACCGACGGCCCCATATCCATCAGCATGACCAGATCGTCGGCAACCGAGCCCGGTGCGACGGGAGCCAAGTGCTGATACTTCTTCGGGAACCGTACGATCAGCGGCACGTGGGCGCCCTGTTCCCAGGCGTTGTGTTTGCCCCGCGGCATTCCGACACCGTGATCGGCCCAGACGAAGACGATCGTATTTTCCCAGAGCCCGTCTGCCTTCAACTGCTCAATGAGTTCACCCGCCTGGTAGTCCACTTGAGTGACCGAGTCGTAATAGCGCGACCAGGCTTTTCGAAACTCCGGTACATCGGGATGGTACGGCGGAATCGGGGCCTTGGCCGGATCGTGAAAGTCCTCCTGCTTCAATCGATTCAATCGCTGATTGACGATCACCTCTTCGGGGATCTTTGTGATACTCGAATGGCATGCCTCGTAATTGACAACCGCGAAGAACGGTTGTTCCTTGCCAGGACGATTCCGCCAGTGTGCTGTGTGACTGCTCTCATGCCAGGCGGCTCCTCCCATGTTGTAGTCCTGCTTGGCGTTATTGCTGGTGTAGTAATCAGCCTCACGTAGAAGATTGGGAAGCATCTTCAGGAACGTGGGCGGTGCTCCGACGTTACTCCGGTGATGGGGAGTTCCCAACGAAGATGGATACATACCCGTGATGATGCTGGACCGTGACACGGAACACACCGGACCAATCGAATGTGCCTTGGTGTAGCGAATACCTTCCGCGGCGAGTCCGTCAAACACCGGAGTGCGGGCGTATTTGTCGCCATAGCAGCCCATCATCGGCGTGATGTCTTCCAGCGAAATCCAGAGGATATTCGGCCGGTCCGGTTGCTCAGCTCCGCAGGCTGTTGCGGCGCACAAAAACGAGAACGCTGCCATCACGCCTGCTGCAATTGATCTGTTCATTTGTCTGATTTCTCTATTCACTTCTTCTTATAGGCGGGATCTGGGAAGGGTATCTTCGCGCCGTGTTCTTTTACTATTGCATCCAACTGAGCCTACTGACCAGTCGCCGGCTGTTTGGTTTGAGGCGCAACCAGGACATCCAGTTCACCGATGGCAGCGAGGAATCGCTCGCGGCCCGACCGGGAGGCTGTTACTTCAAACTTGATGAATGGTTTGGAGCTCGGCGCAGGGAATGAAATGCTCTGTCTATCGGCGAGGATGAACAGGATGTTGGGTTTGTCAGGCTGCTCGGCTCCGTGTGCGTTTGCAGCACACAAGAACGAGAACGCAACCATCAAGCCGCCTGTAATCAGTCTGTTCATTTGTCTGACAATCATCAACTCACCTCTTCTTATAGGCGGGATCAGGAGTGGGTATCTTCGCGCCGTGTTCTTTCAGCATTGCATCCAACTGAGCCTTCATTTCAGCCGCCTTCTCAGGCATGCGCTTGGCAAGGTTGTCGGACTCTCCGATGTCGCGTTTGAGGTTGTAGAGTTCCTGGCGTCCGTCTTCGTAGTACTGAATCAGTTTCCAATCCCCGATTCGGATCGCACTGCCCGGTTCAGCGTGGTGACGAGGCAGATAGTGCGGGTAGAACCAGATCATTGGACCGCGATCGCAATCCGCATCGCCTTTCAGTAGCGGCGCCAGACTCACGCCGTCGAGGTGTTGTTTGGGACGCAGGGGCAGCCCAGTCATCTCAAGGAGCCTTGGGAAAAAGTCCGAGCTGATGACTGGCTTGTCGGAGACAGAGCCGGGTTTAGTGACGCCCGGCCACTGCACGATCCAGGGAACGCGTATGCCGCCTTCGTATATCTCGCCCTTGTACCCGCGCAGCGGCCGGTTATGCGTCGCCGCATGAAAGCCGCCGTTGTCGGAGGTGAAGACGATGGTCGTGTCTTTCCGAAGTCCCGTCTCGTCCAACCATCGGAGAATTCGCCCGACATTCTCATCCAGCGATTCGACCATCGCGGCATGGCTGGCATTGAGCTTTACATTCGCCTGCCGCGCTTTCTTCTGGTACTTCCGGACCTTCTCTGCTTTGGCGTGGAAGGGAGCATGCACCGTGTAGTAGTTCACATACATCAACCATGGTCTCTTCTTTTCGGAGTAGTCTTCCATGACTCGGATGGCTTCGCTGGTCAGGCGATCGGTTAGGTATTCACCCTTGGTCCCGTCTTCCAGATGTTCCATTTGATACGGGCTGAAATGTCCTTTGTGTGGATGTCCCCAATGATTGCCCGCAACGTTGATGTCACATTCCTGGTGCTGCGGGTAGTAAGGTTCTCTGCCCAGATGCCATTTGCCTACAAACGCGGTCTGATAGCCGCCGGCTTTCAGTGCTTCGGCGAGCGTGGTCTCTTCCAGCTTCATGAACTGCACGGTACGTTCACATAAAAGGGGTGTGCCTTTGTAGTTGTCACCGGGGAGCCAATTGGTGACACCTGTGCGCGAGGGATATTTTCCGGCCATGATGCTTGCTCGCGTCGGACTGCAGACCGGACACGCGGCGTAGCCATCGGTGAATCGCATTCCATCGGCCGCAAGTTTGTCGATGTGAGGGGTTTCGTGAATCTCGTGTCCGTAACAAGCCAGATCCCGCCAGCCCCTGTCATCCACTAGGATGAAAAGGACGTTCTTCGCTGGGGCTGCGTAGGCGGCGCCGTTCAGCAGCAAAGAAAACGCCAAGCTTATCCAGATCACCTCCTGCAAGTAATTCGACGTCATTTCATCCCTCGGGCTATGGGCGCCACCGCTACGAGGCAACCTGTTCGCGGAATTGCTGCGGCGTGCAGTGGCAATGTTCGTTGAAAACGGTCGCAAAATAGCGAGCCGTGGTAAAGCCGATCTGCTCGGCAATTTGTCGGATTGTCAATGTACTCTCCTCTCGCAACAGGCGAGCCGCCCGTTCGAGCCGGCAATGCTGAAGGTACTCCGAGGGAGTCATGTTCACGATCTCTCTGCAGTAATACCCGAAACGAGTTTCGCCCAGACCGCAACTCTGGGCCATCAGCTTGACGGTCCACGGCTGGCGCAGTTTGATGGGATCGGCCTTTAGTTGTTCCAAGAAGGTCGCAATCGACCGTTGCACGCTGCTCAATTCCCGGTCGAGCGGTATGGCCTGTTCCTTGAACGAGTTCAGCAGCCGCAGCAGTAGCTGATTGACTTCGATCGCCACCGACGAGTAGATCGTCTCAAGATATTCTCGTCCGGCCAGTTCGCCGATCGCCCGAAACGAATCGATGATCTCGCGATTGGCCGGCCAGATCGGTTGCTCGTTGTGGCGGAGACAATCCGTCAGATCGGCCAGATCATTCTTGCTCAGCACGACCCACCGGGGCCATCGCCAGGGCTGGTGCGGCTGGCGTCCCTCGACATCGCTGACCAGCCAGTGGAGCTTCGAGGCAGTGATATTCGGATTGCCGAACTTATGACGCTGCCAGGGCCGGGCGATCACCAGCGACGAGGGTTGCATGGTGTGCCACGTATCGTTTAGTGGGCAAGTATCAGTACATCAAGGTCACTTTTCTGTTGCAGCAATGGCAAGTATCAGTACATCAAGGTCACTCTTTGAACGGCTTTCTTGGAAGGGTGTATGGCAGCTCCTTGAGGAGCGGTTGAT
>Ga0307378_10006997_pt1 | contig 15238 bp, 13 predicted proteins | sample UN1MG_FD_202238 | JGI IMG/M metagenome (GOLD analysis project Ga0307378, IMG submission 202238) | Soil microbial communities from Risofladan, Vaasa, Finland - UN-1 | ecosystem: Environmental > Terrestrial > Soil > Coastal area > Acid sulfate soil | place: Finland: Risofladan, Vaasa | collected...
GATGTATGAGAGATTCCGGGAAATATTTAAAAAGTGGCAGCTTTCAGCCGGAATGGTGGCAACTTTGGCCCGGAATAGGTGGCAACTTTAAAACGGAATGGGTGGCAGTTTTGCTCCGGATTATGCAGGGATGGGGAGCAAGGGACGAGTTATAGAAAACAATCGAAAAGGTACAAAGAAAAAGATTACGTCCAGTAAAGTTCGCAATTTGGTTTTCGTTATCCATCATAAACCCCAAGCGTTTCATGCTACCCTCTGCAGTTTTGCCCGACAGCTCTCAATAAGCTCTGATGAGTATGTAGCCCATGCTAGTCGACCATTCCTCAGAATATTCGATCAAATAACTGGTAACAAGCCGTACATATGCCTCTACGCTTGGGAATATACCTACCGCTCGAGATCGCCGCCTGATCTCCTTGTGCAACCGTTCCTGCATGTTCGTCGACGATATCTTCTTGGCATCAAAGTCCTCGAAGCTATAAAACTGCAGAGAGTCCTCAAGTCCTTGCCGCAGCACTTCGATCGCTTCCGGATATTGTTCCTTGTACCCTGCAATTAACAGTTCAGCAACCTTCATTGCCGACTCTTTATCCGGCTGTGTAAATGGTAAATTGAAATCAGAGTATTACGGTGTAAATTTTTCTTTAGCTTCTATTTTCTTAGTTCCATCAGTTATCTAACGAGATAATGTGATCAGATATTCTTTAAGTTTATTAAAGCTTACTATATCCTACTTCACCCTCTAGGTAAAGGGAAGGGTAGAGAAATCATTTTGCGATGATTGATCAGACTAATATACACGTATTGGCTACCGCATGACAATTGGTTCATCGGAATCTACCTCTGTCTAAGTGCAAGGATTAGTCTTCTGGCTGCTTTATAGGGATGGCGAGGTTTCTCTTTTATCCATGAAATTTCTTTACCCATCTCTTTACCCGAAGCTTTCTTCTTTTCTCTTTTTTCTCTTTAATTAGGGCTTCCTGAAAAAGTCCTATCCGACCAGATTGTATGCAAAACGCCTCCAATGACGGTAAAGACCCGATAGAATCAACCCCCACAGAAAGCGCAAAAAAACTTCTTTGAGAAGCTTTTCAAGATTCATCACAAGGAAGACCATCGCGATCATCGAACCACTTGTCTCAGGCAGCTTCCCTCGAATACAAGCAAGCCTGAATCGTCTCTTGCCCTGACCAAACTTCCCCTCTATAGCATTGCGTACCAGCTCATCTTGCCGCATCTGCTTCTTCTCTTCCCTTTCAATCTCTTTCCTCGGTCGCCCCAGCTTCGGCCCAGATAACCGTATCCCATGTCTCTCACAGTATCTCAGATTCTCTCGAGTGCGGTATATCCTGTCCGCATGTACCGACTCAGGGTAATACCCAAACCGCTTCCTGTACCCATCAATCTGCCCAATCAGATCCTTCGACTCGTTGAAGTTGTCCCAGCTCATCCGCCCTATAAACGAATATCCATTCACTAAACTCACCGATACCTTCTCACCAAACTCTACCGGCCTGCCAGCCTTCCCCCGCACAATCGGCCTCACATGGGGCTGGCTAATACTCACTATCCTGTCCTCTATTCTCTTGGTACCACTCTCATACATCTGCTCCTGCTGCCGGTACACTTCCCCTATTACCAATAAATCCCGGTATTCTTTCCCGCTCAGCCGTTCTATCGAACTCTTCTCAGCAAGAGATTCTATATGCTGTAAGTCCCTCCTCACATACCTCAGCTGTTTCCCAATCGCTTTCCGTAGCTCCTTGGATGTGAGCCTCCTCTTCTTTGCCGCCTTTAAGTAATCCCGCCGTGCTCGTTCCCGATACGTTCTGACCTTCTTCTCATCTCTCTTCAACGGTTCATGTAGCCTATCTATTATCCGTTCACTCTTCTCCCTCGCCTCGTTCAACAGCGACAAATCCTTAGGGTAGTGAATGTCAGCCTGTGCACAGCTCGTGTCCAATATCAGCTTCCCTCTCTTCTCTGACCCCCCTCCCGAGCCACTCCCCTTATCCTCTTTGTCTTTGTCAGTTGAAGGTGAACCGCTCTTGCGTGTGCAATGTGTGCTGTGGATTAGCTCGTTGATCCCTGAAAGCTCCGCAAGTCCCAACCGCTTCCGAAAATGTACCATCATTGATGCTTCAAAGGGCTCCTCATCACGGTATTCACCATACCTAATAAAATACTGCAAATACGGATTCTCCCGTATCTGCTCCACCACCTCCTCATCCGTCAGCCCCAGCTTCTCCTGGATGATCAGCGCACCAAGCACTATCCTCGCCGCTTTCGCCGGTGCCCCCATCCCCGATTCCTCAAAATGCTTCGCGTATTCCTTCTCAATCTCCTCCCATGGAATCAGCTTCTATAGACGTACCCAACGATTATCGCTTCGCAATCGTCCGCTAAAAGGTAGATAGAAATCTTCAAACTCTGGCTGTTGTGGTAGTGTTTTTCGGTAGATTGCTCCCCTCCCAGGTGCAAGGTTTTTCCGGGGTTTTGTGTAAAACCCTTGCACTATTCTACACGAAAAGGTAATTTATTTCATTACAATAAAACAAATTGCGACTTATTCAGGAAGCCCTAATTAGTAGCATAAAATAAAGAAACCATGATTAAAAAATGAGGCTCCTTTTTACGAAAATATCGTAAAAAGGAGCCTCTCCATGAAGATTGATTATGGAGCTACCTTCAGTATCGACATTTCGGAGTCTACTCTAAAAGCTCTGACTCAGGTATATTTCCAGTTATCGAGGGAACTCCCCAGAGATTTTTTCAGTACGTGCTAAGGAGCTTTGCTGAGCACTACATGGGGCTTGAAACCAAGCCGTTTTGCTGTGAGCAGTGTGGGAATTGTAAAGAGTTCATCTGGAAGACGCGAGTAGGGAAGCTGACCGAGCTATTGACTATCTTTGGGCTGGTAATGCTTGGGCAGCTGCAAGTGAAGTGCAAACGTTGTGGGTACAAAATGTATCTCGTGTGCAGGCTGTGGGGAGTAGACCTGAAGACAAAGGTGCCACAGGAGACAGTAAGGAAGCTGGGGTTGTTAGGGGCATTGGCGAGTTATCGGGTTTCGAAGCAGATAGTCGGGATGTTTGGGTGGGCACTGGATCGTATGACGATTTGGTGCTCAGTACAGAGGGTTGGTCGGGGGGACTCAATTTGATTTAGCTGCTAAGGAGCTTGGAATAGGGCAGGCAGATTGAACGTGACCCCAATTCGAGGGATCAAGAAGTGTGGGAAGGAGCTGAAGTTGTTTGTGCAGCTGAAGAAGTGCGGGGGATTACAGATAATGGGGATAGTGATTGGGAAGTACGAGGGTGAGTGGTATAAGCTGTTTGGGTCACTTATAGAAGGGTTGAGAAAGTTCAAGCAGTTTTTACTGTGATCGACAGGGATACGGATATCCTGAAGGTGCTAAGCAGGAAGGTGGGTCATATACAGGCTGGCGGCCTCGACTGAATTTTTCCATGAAATATTGGGAAGGATCGAAGAGCAGCTGGAAAGAGATGAACAGTTCAAGCATGACAGAAAGGTCATATCGAATATAACACGCGAAATCTGCGCCGGGAAGATGAAGGAAAAGCAGATCGGTAAGAACTAAAACCGGGGGCTCGGAAATATTTCCATGTTCCCACACTCATTAAATCTATAATACACATTTCTGCATCGGTTCTCACAAAAACAAGTCCTTCGAACTTTCCCCGTAACGACACGATATGATTACTAACCCCCATTTCTCACAAATCACCGTAAATGGTAAGGAATGGGTCTTTTAGCGCTTTTTTCACCGTAAACTTTATTTTTTATATCTGCCAAGTCATCATTTAAACCTCTTTCTATACAATTTGTGAAAAAACCGCACTATATCCATACTTGTTGCACCGAATTTGGAGATGATCAAATAAATAGGATTGATTCGTCGTAACCTTGGAAACGCGGGATGTGGTATGATTCAGAAACCGGCTTATCCGCCGGCAATTGCCGGAACTATTCTGAGATCGGACTTCTCGCTGACAACCGTATCGGCACCGTTCAGCGTCCTTATGTCCTTCTTATCGATGAAAAAGAGCACAGAGGATCGAAAGCTTCCTGTTTCGTCAAGAAGCAGGGGCTTGAGCCGGGGATATACCTCAGTGAGCTCCGCGACGATGTCGATAACCCTCTCTCTTTTGCTGTAAAAATACGCCTCGTTATTCGCCAGTTTCCTGTACTGGACCGGTATCGTTACCTTCGCCATCTTTTATTTCCTCTTTCAGAGTACGTCACTCTTTCGGCCCGGCAGACCGGCACGATAAAACGTACTACTTCCCTGATCCGATCAAGCCGGGCCCTGCTGCCAGAATATCCGGTCTGCCCTATTGCAGACCGGTGTCCACCCACTTTCCTTTCTTGCTGCTCTCTATTGCCGCATCGACGACCACAAGCTCCTCGTGCCCGGTGAGAAATGTGGGGAAGTCCGCCGTTTTCATGTCCATCTCTTTTCCGCTGAGGATCCAGCCGTAAAGATCGCTGAATATATTCTTGAAAGTATCGAGATACCCCTCTCCAAGCCCGCAGGGTGCGCTCGCGTACCTGGCGGCGTCAGGGTCCATGATCGCGGGGTTCTTTATGAACTCGCCGTTCACCCTTCCTCTCTCACCGATCCACATATGGTTGGGATGCTCGCCGCCCCACTCGACGGACCGCTTCGAGCCGTTGATCTCGAAATGGATATAGTTCTTTCTGCCTGCGCAGACCTGGCATGCGATGAGAACTCCCTTGGCACCGCCAGAGAACTTGAGCATTAATGTTCCGTGGTCCTCGGTATCGACAGGCACTTTCTCGTAATCCTCTGGTTTCAACTCCTGAGAAGAGTAGGTGTCGACCTCCTTCAGCGGTTTTTTTCTCACCGGAATGAATGTAGTAAGGTCGGCATACACCGAGACCACCTTCTGCCCTGTAACATGCTGGACCATGTCCAGCCAGTGGGTCCCGATATCGGCAATGGTTCGTGACGCGCCTCCCTGCTCTGAGGAGACCCTCCAGTTGTAGTCCGTATCAAGAAAGAGCCAGTCCTGCAGGTAATGGCCGTGGATCAGGCGGATATCGCCGAGATCTCCCTTTCTCACCATCTCCCGTGCCTGTTTAACGAGCGGATAGTAGCGCATGTTGTGGCAGAGGCAGTTCACCACTCCCTTGTTTCCAGCGAGACTTACGAGTTCTGCGGACTCTTCGCTTGTCATTGCGAGTGGTTTCTCGCACACAATGTGTTTTCCAGCCTCGATACACTCTTTCGCAATGGGGAAGTGAAGCTCGTTCGTCGTACATATGTGCACGACTTCCACATCATCATCCTTGATGAGATCACTGTACCGGCCGTAGCATTTCTCTATCGACAGCTCTTCTCCTCTCTTGCGAGCAATCTCATCGTTTCTCGAAGCAATCGCTATAAGATCCACATTACCGAGCCGCCTCAGCGCCTCCGCGTGGATCTTTCCTATGAAGCCTCCGCCGATCAGACCCGCGCCTATTCTCTTCATCGTTCGAACCCTCCTTACGATTCATTTCCGTTTACTGCAAAACAAAAGAACTGTTATGAAGCTGCATTATCGGTCTTTTCCCGCGGTTCACAGGGAAACGGCCTGTTAAAGAGCGGTACGGTTATCCTCCGACCTTCACTTCTAGTCCGTAAGACTCGAGAACGGTCTTTGCCCTCTCGATCTCACTCTTCTTCAGCGTTTCGAGGTCGTTCATCGGATACTTTTTCCCGAGCCTCATGATCTTCGAGGCCCCCATGGTATGGTAGGGGAGTACGTCGACCTTGCGAACCCGGTGCAAGTGCGTCGTGATGAACCGAGCGAGACCCTCGATATTTTCCTGAGAGCTGTTGACATCGGGGATAAGGGGAAGCCGCACTACCATCTCTTTCGCGATTTTCGAAGCGAGCTCTGCATTTTTCAGGATGCGTTCATTACCCACCCCGGTGTATCGCTTGTGTGTCTCTGTATCCATATGCTTCAGATCGAAGAGAAGAAGATCTGTATGCTGCAGGACCTTTTCGAGGACCTCCCTGCGGGCGAACCCGCAGGTTTCAATTGCCGTATGGACATTCTCATCCCTGCAACTCTGCAGAAGCGCAGCCACGAAGTCAGGCTGTTCCAGCGGTTCCCCGCCGCCCACAGTTACACCGCCGCCCGATTCCTCATAGAACACCCTGTCTCTCAGCACGACATCCAGCACATCCTTCACACCGACAGACCTGCCTACGAGCGTTCTCGCCTGTGCATAGCACACGGAAACACAGCTTCCGCATCCTGAGCATTCGGTCCTATCAACCGGCCAGTTATCACGCAGGGTTTCGCCTAAAGGGCAGACCTTCACGCATTCACCGCACCCGATACATTTATCCTCGTAAAAGAATATCTCGGGATCGAAGCTCTGCGATTCCGGATTACTGCACCATTGACACCGAAGAGGACAGCCTTTCATGAACACAAGGGTCCTTATTCCGGGACCGTCGTGAAGGGAAAACCTCTGTATATCAAAGATCATCCCGTTCGTTTTCAGGTCGTTATCGTTTTTTTTTGCCATATGCAAGTTATGACTGTGCTTTTCGGAGCGTTGCGGTTTCGGGTGATGGCATCGTATCAGCAGACATTCAGAAACCGTGTTCTGTCCTCATAATATACTCCTCCTGTTGCGGCCCGGCAAGCTGGACGAAGTAGGCTGTCAGGCCGCCGAGCCTCACGCGCAGGGATGCATACTTTTCGGGCTCCTTCTGCGCTGCCTTCAGCGTCTCCACATTTACCGTGGTGATTGTGAGGATGTTTCCCCCAAGCTCTAAGAATGATTTGATAAAGCTTTCCAGTATGCTGTACTTCTTCTCGTTATCCTGTCCGCTGAAACTGATCTTCAGATCAACCGGACACCCGTCATTGAACCTTGTAAGATCGAACTTGGTTGCCGATCGTATCACTGCCGTTGGACCGGAAGTGTCTCTTCCCACGGACGGGGAGTAGTTGGTTGCAATCGGTGCCTTCGCGAACCTGCCGTCCGCCGATGCACCGCACACATAGCCGAACCGGTGGTAGTTCTCGAACGTCCCGATACCCGCCGCGAGTGTAAGCCAATCCAACCTCCGGTTCCATTCGTCGACGCAGTCGCAGTAGAACGTCAAAAAATCCTGTCCTATCGAATCAGCATAGTCGTCATCGTTACCGTACTTGGGGACCCTGTTGAGGCAGTACTGCCGGAGCCGCTCCTCCCCCTCCCAGTTCGTACTGAGAACTTCCACAATCTTTTCCATGGAGATCATCTTTTCTTCGTAAACGACCTTCTTGATTACAGCAAGAGAGTCTACCATGTGGGAGAAACCTGTGACGAGAGGTGCAAAGAACCTGTATCTGGCTCCCCGCTGCGTCATGTCCCTGCCGTTCTTGAGACAGTCTTCCATGAGAGAGGAGAGAAAAGGAACAGGAGCGATCTTGTGTACCTCGTCGTAATACTTTATCTTGTTCTCCAGCGCGATATCGAGGCGGTATTTGATCTGCTCTTTCAACGCCCTGTAGAGATCTTCAAAGGTTTTAAACTTCGACGGATCTCCCGAGTCGGGCCCGATCGGATTGCCGTTGAGGAAAGAAAAGCCCCGGTTCAGAAGGCTCTCGAGGCTGAGGAGCACCTCTATATGCCCGTACCCGAACTCCGTCTTCCCCTGGGGGATCGTCTCCCAGCATCCGTCGTTGCTGTAATCGAGGGCATCCTCCAGTGGTATACCGAGCCATTTCATCATTCCGGGAATGGCCGTATCGTCATTGAACACGGTAGGCTGAGCTCCTCCGTTCGCAAGCGCCTTTGCGGTTGCCTCGAGAAGCTTTTTGGGAGAGTTCTTATGCAGCCGTACCGAAAGAAGAGGGTCTATGAGCTCGAGCTCGTTCGTAAGCTCGATAAAGAGGTAGGTGAGCTCGTTCGTTGCATCTTTCCCCTCCGCATTCAGTCCGGAGAGCATGCAGTTCTGTAGCCAATGGTTCGAAGACTGTCCGAAAGTATACTCCATGTCGTTGGACATTTTGAGGTGCGTTGTTTCCAGGTCGGGGTCCCCCCCCTGTGACCAGTCGCCGAATGTGAAATGGTTCTCTATATGGTCGTTGTTGAGCTGCACCCTTTCGTTGAACTTCACTAGGAAAGAGCCAAGAAGTTCTCTCGCATACTCTTTTGTTATAATCTTGTTTTCGATATCGTTCTTATAGTACGGCCATAGATACTGATCGACTCTCCCGATGGAGGTGTAGTTGAGGGTACTGTGAAGAACGGTGTGTACGAGCCAGACGCTCTGAAGCGCCTCGTGCAGGCTTTCCGCAGATCGTATGGGAACTTTGCGGCATATCCTCGCCATTTCCAGAAGCTCCTCTTTCTCCATCTCCGATTCAGCTTCGGCCGACCGTGACTCGCACAGATCGGCATAGCGGTTTGCAAGAATCTGGGCACCCTGAAGAGAGATGATGACCGCCTCGTACCAGTCACGCTTATCCCTGTCCTCCTCCCCCACCCCTTCCTTCAGCTTTCTCGCTTCATCTATTATCGAATTCAGCCCTTTCTCTATTATCTTTGGGTAGTACGGGTTGTGATGGCCCCACACGGACTTTCGACTGAGGTACACTTTCGAGGCGGCCTCTGCCTCCTCATCGGTCTCGTATTTCGGAAACATGTGCCCAAACCCTACGGATGACATCGTCGGAACGCCTACTATGAGCTCATGGTCCTTGACTTCAACAGGCATCTCACGGCAGACCTTCTGTATCGCTTTTGCTTTTCGTACTACGAGAGGTTTTTCGGCTAGTGATGGATCATCATCGAAGATGGAAAGGTCATCGCCCCACCACCCCTTTTTCTTGTAGTAATCCGAAAAAAGCCGTTTTTTCAGCAGTTCGAGCCTATTCATATATAGTCCCCTTAGCGTCTCGTGGAGTGCTCTGATACCGGAGGTATCTTGATAAAACGATCCTTGAAAAATAATATATAGGTAAAAATGATTGTAAACAATATTTAGTTGCAATCAATACAATCTATTGTCGGAAAAAGAAATACCCCGTAGCTTCGATAGATACTCTATTGGTATCAGCAACTCGTTCAGTGCAGAAATTTACATTAACAAAGTCTATCGCTTTTGTCAATTCAACCCAACCGTATGCAGCCTGTCAATCGACGCCTCCCGCTGTTTCCCTTTGAAATCCTGCCATCTTCACTATCATGAGGATGAGGATGATGAACGCGACTACTATCGACAGCAGCATGGTCTCGCCTAGCACCCGGGGTCCGGCCGCCTCGAAACGCCGGCCGATAATCCACGGGATCACCATGCCGCCTGTGTTTGCACCGACAAGGAAGATCCCTACGACCTTACCGTTTATTTTCATGCATCTGTCTGCAAAAAGAATGCTCACAGGAAACATCGCAGCCATCGAAAATCCCATTAAAAAGGTGCTGAACCAGAGAATCTCCCTGCTGCCGGGAAAAAACAGAAGAAGGCCCGTGCTGATGAGGCATCCCGTCAGATTGCCCATGAGGATCCTCGCCGGCGCCACCCGTGATGAGAACGGAACGGTCGCGAGCCTGCCGACGGTTATCGCTCCCCAGAAGAGGGAGGTGAGATATGCCGCCTGCGCCTCTTTCAGGATATTCTTTTCGATCGCATATGTAGATATCCACCCGCTGTAGGCAATTTCCGCTCCCACATGGAGGAAAAAGAAGAGGGTTATCAGCACCACCATCGTAGCCCCGGACGATCTCATGCCGGTCTTTTCTTGGGCTGTACCGATTCCGGGGCTATCAAGCCATGGCAGCCAGAGTGTGGCCGGCAGGGCACACGCCGCAATTACCCAGTAGGCGGGCGCGATGTCGTTTCGCAGTAAAAGCGACTGCGCGACTATGACCGGGGAAAGAAGTCCTCCGAGCCCGAAGCAGAAATGAAGCCCGTTGATCCACGGTCCCGAACGATCTTTATGTGTCCACACGAGGAGCGTGTTTCCTCCGACATCGATCGCCGCGGATGCAAGTCCTCGTAAAAACAGGACTGCTGCGAGGAGCCACAGCCACGGGACGAGAGGAATGACAGCCATGGTTACGGCTATAAGGAGGAGCGAGACAGCCATGACAGGGTGACCCGGCGAGCTGTCGTACAGCCTCCCGGAGAGCAGGGAGCTTATGGTGTATCCTGCAGAGTGAGTAAAAAATAGCCAGCTTATCTCTCTCAGGGTGCTGTTCGTGTTTCGGGCGAGCCCGGGGAGCGTAGGGCCGAGCGACGCGAAGGCCAAACCGAGCGCAATGTAAACGATGTAGTAGGCAAAAGTCCTTACTGCTTTGGTCCTCTGGTCATGATCCATATCTATTACTGCCTCAGATGTTATAGACTGTCCAGACATTGTATAAGAGACCGGGCAAATAGTCACATACTTTTCTACATTTTTCACTTTTAAAACGTCTCGAAAAAGGTATAACATATCCTTAATGGCGGATACAGGAGGAAGATGATGGATAAACTGAGGTGGGGAGTAATCGGATTCGGTTCGTTTGCCGATGTCGCGATGGGACCGGCAATCGCGAACACTCCCGGTCACACACTCGTTGCGATCACCGGAAGGGAACGTATGAGAGTGGCCAATTACGCAAAAAAATACGGTGTCGAGCGTTCCTTTACCTCTGCTTCCGACCTTGTACATACTCCGGGCCTCAATGCGGTTTATGTGGCAACACCGAATAATCAACACTCGGAGCATACGATCATGGCTGCGGAACAGGGGCTCCATGTACTGTGCGAGAAACCCATGGCAGTTAGTCTTGGAGAGGCAAGGCGCATGACGGAAGCGTGCGCCACAAAAGGTGTCAAACTGATGATAGGAAACATGATGCGATTCAACCCCTGTCACAGATGGGTGAAGCATATCATCCGGGAGGGTGTTCTGGGAAGCGTTACAGAGGCAAAAGCCACGTTCGAGTATCACCTCTCCGATGAGGGCTCCCCGTGGAGACTTGATCCCGAGGTGGGCGGCGGGGGCGCAATAATGGATGTCGGGGTACACTGCATCGACCTCTTGAGGTATCTGCTGGGTGCCGAAGTGACCCGTGTCGGGGCCTTCGTAGATACCGGATCATATCCCTTTCCTGCCGATATAAGCGCGACCGTGATGCTGAGGTTCGATTCAGGTGCCGCAGGAACTGTGTCTGTCTCCTTTATCAACAAACATCCACTCAACAGAATCGAGATACGCGGCACTGAGGGCAGCCTTGTCAGCGAGGGAACTCTGTGGCGCGATTCAACCGGGAGGGTCTCTGTAGAAACGGGCAGTTCCACGCAGACCTACGAGTCATCGTTGAAGATTCCCGGTCCATACGAGCTGCAGATAGAACACTTTTCAGGCTGTATAAAAAACGATACGGAACCGCTCGTTTCTGGTAAGGAGGGGTTCAAAGACCTAGCAGTTTGTCTTGCCGCGTATAAATCACACGAAGCAGAGAGCATAGTAAACCCTGACTATTAGACCATATATCGAATTTGCCTGAAATTATTATTTTGGAAATGGTTACATTATCCGAATACGGATGCAAACAGCGAGCCGTTGAAACGTTCGAGTCCAAACAGGGACTGAAGGTGATACTTACTCCAGGCGTCTAAGCCCAGTACGATCGCTGGATTATCTCATCCTGTGTGTCTTCAGGAAGCACGACGAACCTCGCGCTGAAACCGGTGACCCTCACAACAAGGTCCTGATAGCGCTCGGGATGTTTCTTCGCATCTATGAGCCTGTTCCTGTCAACGACTGTAAACTGTACATAGATTACATCTCTTTTAGCGAGATACTCAACGATGTGCCCGATAACCTCAGGTGTTGCGTTACCGCTGAGCTGCACATCTATGCAGCTGGCATTATCGGCTTTCGAATGCTCTATTGAAGTCACCGACCGCAGTGTGTCGGAAAGGCTGTTTTTGATGACACCGTGGTACGGAGCGCTGTTGAGCGACAGGACCTCCCCGGCCTTTCTACCATCCGGGGTGGCGCCAGTAACAACTCCCATACTCTTTATGGGCTCGTAGAAACTGTAGATACCGGGACGGTAGCTTGTCCCAACGGTTGTCTTGTACTTCTTTACGATTTCGGAGTACATGGAGCTCAGCTCCCTGGCCATCTCGTCGACTTCCTGTACTCCATTGCCGAATTTCGAAATCCTGTTCTTGACCATCATCCTGAAATCTTCTTTCCCGTCGTAGTCGCTCTCCAGTATGCTGTAAAATTCTTCAAGCCCGATCTTCTGTTCGTTATACACGAGCCTTTTGATCGAAAACAGCGAGTCAACTGCGGTTGCAAATCCTGTGCAGTTCACTGACCTCATCCAGTATCTGGCACCGCCTTTGTCAACAGGCACTGCTTTCTCAACGCACCCTTCCACGAGAGCCGAAACCAGCGGTCTGGCGTAGTATTCGGCGTAAAAAGGAGCAGCATCGTTCATCGTTTCAGTATAAAGTTTCACAAAGTAATCGAGCTGCAGATAGAAGTTGTTTATAAACTCAGTCCAGTTTCCGGGATTTTTCAGTTCGACACCAACTCTCCTTCCAGCATAATATCCGTTGTTCATTGCTATTAGAACGATCTTGGGAAGATTCATGAATGCGTTCATCGGATCGGTATATGACTTTCCGGGAATCCCGAGTTCTATACACCCGATATGGCTGTGGTCCAGGATATCTTCTTCCTCGAAAAGGTTATACCTCCTCATCCCGTCGGCACCCGCTTCGTGAAAGGTAATCGCCGGAATCCCGAATCCGCTCACGAGTATCCGATACGCCCTTTCCATAAACTTCGGGTCCGTCTTCTTTGTGTACTTGATAACCGCCTTCGGCTCAAAGGTCCTCAGCTCATCCTCCGCCTCCAGTATGATCCATGACAGCTCGTTTGTTGCATCGTTCCCGGTGCTGTCGAGACCCGCAATATCAATCGTCTGACCGTCGTCGGTATGGTTCACCTGGCTGATGGCCTTGAGGGCGAGCCATGTGGTTCCGTCCCGATTGTCGAAAAGCTCATAATGCTTTTTATCAATGACATCATCGCTATCCGGATCATCCGCCCTGAGTCCCATTTTCGTGCCGGACAGCTCCGTAACCTTGTATCCAAGGTTGAATTTCAGCCAGAACTCGAAAAACAACTCCTTTGCTTCCTCTTTGGTGATTACTCCGTTCTCGATATCGTTCCTATAGTAGGGATAGAGGTACTGATCCACCCTCCCGAGAGAGTGATTAGCACAGTCATCGAACTGGGTAGCTATCTGCGCAAACCAGAAGGACTGCAAAGCCTCTCTGAATGAAGTCGCCGGATTCGCAGGAACCTTTCGGCAGATATCGGCAAGGTCCTGAAAGTATTCTTTCAGTATGGAGGACGCGCCTGAAGCCCTCGCTGCAAAATGGTCGGCGTGTCGCTTCGAATAGTTAATAATCCCTTTGCATTCTATGAGACTTGCCTCTAAAAAATCTCTCTGCTCTTCGCTTAATGTCTTATCTTCAAGTCGCACTTCAATATCCTTGATAACTCCATTCATTCCGCGATTCAGGACCAGTGCCTTGTCCGGCACAATATGTCCCTGTACGAACGCCCAGAGGTAGAAGATGTGCTCATCCATTGCTGCTAGAACCTCAGCAGAGACTCTCTCCGGATAGTTTTCGATCGCTTCGAGTTCGTCATCGGTAAGATGATTGGGACGCGGAGAGTACTTAAGCGTATTGTTCCCGACTATCTTCTCTCCGGGAATGTGATTTACAGAGACCTTGTCGAAGAGCTCGTATACTGCTTCTGCATGCCGTATGATCGGGCTTTTTATCCGGTTATGCTCGGGATCGTAGAGGATATGTTCATGCGGGATGATCGCGCTGATGCGTTCGAGCGTCAGGATAGTGGATTTGAGGTTTTTGATTCTTTCTGATAGCATTGAAGGTCTCCTTTTTCGCCGGTTTGATCCGTTCCTTAAATAATTATAATAATGTCACTGATTATAGTCAATTCAATGATGAAACCGTTCCAAGTAGGGCTTTAAGTTGGTTCACCTTCTCAGGTTCCGGAATGGGGATCTGCTCGGCGCGGTAGTCAAGCCCGAGTGCACTGTACTTCGGTTTTCCGATCTTGTGGAAGGGCAGAAGCTCTATTCTCCCCAGATTATCGAAGTCTCCTACCAGTTTTACTATTGCCCTTATATCCTCCTCGGTGTCATTGACCCCGGGAACAACAGGAACCCGTATGATGAGCTTCACGCTCCTGTTTTTCAGATTCATCAGGTTTTTCAATATAGTCCGGTTCGATACGCCGCATACCTTCCTGTGAAGTTCGTCATCGATTGTTTTAATATCGAATAGCACGTAGTCTGTCACAGGCAGCACTTTTTCGAAGTGGGACCAGGCCGTGTATCCGGCCGTATCCAGGGCGGTTCCTATCTTTTCCTTCTTGCATCTTGAAAGAATTTCATAACATCCTTCCGGCTGCAGGAGCGGTTCCCCTCCTGACAGCGTTACTCCGCCGCCCGACATCCGGTAGAACTCCATATCTTTTCGAACTTCCGCCATTATCTCTTCGATGCTGGCTTCCCGTCCGACGATCTCCAGGGAACCCGAATAGCAGCCATCGGCGCATCGTCCGCATAGCGCACACATCTCCCTATTGATGACATGCCCGCAATTATCTGTGAAAGAGTGACACCCTTTCGGACAGATATGCGCGCATTTACCGCACTGGATGCACCGCTCTTCGTAAAAGAGGAGCTGCTTATCAAAAGACCTTGACTCCGGGTTATGACACCAGAGACAGTCAAGGTTGCACCCCTTGAAAAATACGACAGTTCTTATTCCCGGGCCGTCGACCCATGAGAACCGCTGGATGTCAAAGACCTTAAACTTGATGCCTTTCAACGTACAATCTCCTCCTGATCTTCTCTTTACTGCTGTGCCGGACGCTTAAGCTTCCGCTTTCATAATATAAACAAAAGGGGGGCTCCGAAACAGAAGAACCTCGATGCGGCACATATGATTTCGAACACTTCACACTTCCTATAATCCTTTTCCTAGAGATTTAGATCTTTTCCGGATTATGGTTCCTTCCACACCCAGGAAACGGCAGGGCGTCTCCTTATCATCGTATACGGCAAGCAGAGACTGTACGCCCGAAATATAGAATCGCTCGTCCGGTCTATTGACTCTTGGACGATCTTGATTGCCGATTATTTATCA
>Ga0307378_10006999_pt1 | contig 15238 bp, 12 predicted proteins | sample UN1MG_FD_202238 | JGI IMG/M metagenome (GOLD analysis project Ga0307378, IMG submission 202238) | Soil microbial communities from Risofladan, Vaasa, Finland - UN-1 | ecosystem: Environmental > Terrestrial > Soil > Coastal area > Acid sulfate soil | place: Finland: Risofladan, Vaasa | collected...
GTGCTGCCTTAATCGCATCGGAAGTGTTCGGTGGACTTCTCGACATTGTGTTGCCGATTCTGAACGTCCTTTTCCAGACCTTTAGAACCGTTCTGATCGATATCGGCACTTTGTTTGGTGATGTATTTGGTCTCGTTGGTGAGATCTTTGGAGTCTTTGGTGATCTCTGGAAACAGGTATTTGGTGGAGCAGAAGATAATGCCATCACTTTCAAAGTCGTTGTGTTGACGGTCGCAAAAGTCATTGGGTTGGCTCTTAGAAGCATCCTGAAAGTAGTCTCCTTTGTCATCCAGGCAGTCTTAGTACCAGTAGCAACAGTGATTGGCACATTGATAAAACTCATCGTGGGCTTCTTCCGGCTGGCGATTGGAGGTATCACAGCCTTCGTCCAGACAGGTCGAGATCTGATAAACACAATCGGTGATGCGTTTTCAAATGCTGGAGCAACGATCCGAGAGAAATTTGGTTCGGTATTCGGATTCATAAAAGAAGCTGCAAACGTGTTCAGCCAGGGTAAAGCAGAAGGCGGTATTTTCAAAGGCATTTGGGAAGCAGCAGTGTTCGTAAAAGATGCCGTTATCGATGCTTTTGCTGGGATGGGAACAGCTGTTCTAACGATCATGAATAATCTCTGGAAACGAATTAAAACGTCAGCGATTGATGCTGGAAAGAACACCTTAAACACCATTGGTGGTTTCATCAACACCATCGTCCCAGACATCTTGAAGAGTGATGATGAGAAGAAAAAGGGGACTGGAACCCTTGCTGGATCGGGAATCAGTTTTTCAGCTCCAGGTCAGGGACCATCATTTGCAGATGTCATTGACATTGCTAAGGGTGCAAACAACTCAGCAAAAACAAATCAAGCTGTCAATAGTTCAGCACCAATACAAAAACAAACAGATGCTCTTAAAGAGGCAGCTAATAAAGGCAACGACAAGCCTATAATCGTTAATTCTAGGCTTGAATGTGATGGTCAGGTTCTAGCTCGTGCTGTTTCAAAAGCTAATGGTGAGAACTCAGAGAGACAAGGTATCAAATCGGATTGCTTTAAACGTGGCCTTGTCGAAAGAGCACCAACTGGAACATAGGGTGAAACATGGTTAGTTTACAAAGTCTACTATCAAGGGTTACAGGCTCACCGAGAGGTAAGCAGTGGTCACTCCAGAATAAGGATGATCCTGGTCTTGCACTCCAAGGTCAATTTGCGCCAGCGGACTATACTGAGAATGCTGGAGCAAAAATCCCAGAAGTCTCAACAGTAAACAATGCAGAGCCTTTCCCACAATGGGTGGGTGGAGAGGGTGAGACATCTACGTTCACAGCTAGAATATACAGACCAGATCCTCTTGCGGCTGGATCAGTTCGTAAAGATGTCGAGAGTCTAAAAAGAGCAACTAGAAAAGATCCCAAACTCCACAGAGCACCACTCTTCAGGTTCCAATGGGGTGCGGAGATACAGTTTGACTGCTTTGTCGTATCAGTTGGTGGGATCAAGTACGATGAAATAACTGACACAGGTCTCATCAAAGGTGCTCAGTTCCAACTAGTTCTAAGACGAATCGATAAAATACCCCAGCAAGGATTCTCTAAATTAAGTGACATCACAGGTCTAACAACAGGCTTGAAAACGATCTCTGATGTTCTAGGTGATTCTCCATCGTTGTTGATAAACATCTTTGGTGGTTCGCTTCATAAAAAAGGCAAAACGATCAAGGCTAAGGAGGGTGACACCTTCGAGTCGATAGCACAGTTAGAATACGGAGATCCACTCGTCGGAGATATTCTGAGACGAGCACAGCCTGAAAAAGCAAACTTAGTTCCAGGTGATGAGGTTATTCTTGTAGACAATACAGAAATATTCCAGGTCAAAGTGACTCCACAATCAACAGCATTGAAGGATAACGAATCGGCTAGGAGAGTGAGACAAGCAAAGTTCGGAGAGCGAAACCGTAAAATAGTGAAGGTATTTTAATAAATGGTAACGGCACGAGATCCATACGCACCTAGATTTCAGATCTATGTGAATAATGACCTTCTTCCAGAGGAGATAACTCAGTTTATTGAGTCTGTCGTTGTGGAAGATGATGCCGAGATGTTTGATAAAATAGCATTGAGCATTAATGCGCTCCAATATACGGTACGTGGGAATGTTCGAGATGTATTGGATAGTAAGATATGTACTCCAGGTAATCTCATTAGAGTAGATATGGGGTATGGGAATTCACTTGCTACAGTTGGTGCTGGTGAAATTGTTAAGGTCCAACCCAAGTTTTCAAGAGACGGCATTAAGATTAATATTGTTGCCTACGATATATTCCATAGGTTGGGAAAACGTAAAAATTTTGCATCACGCAATTTCAATGGTAGCAAATTGAGTGATGTGTTTCGGAGCATCGTAGGTGATTACCCAAGTGCTACATTTGTTGCTGATAAGATCCCAAAAGATAAAGATATTGTTTTCAAGGAACTTGAGCAAAGTGTCGGTAAGTCGGATTATGAGTTTTTAAAAGGGTTAGCCACTCGAAAAGGATTAGATTTATTTAATGAGTTTGATCCTAAAACACAAAAATTCAAAATTGCTCTCAGTGAGCCAAACGATGCCGTAAAACGAGACTTCACCTTTACATATTTCGATCATGATGATGAACCGTTCAAGACTCTTTATGAGTTTTACCCAGAGATGAATTCAGTCGATCAAATAACAAATGTTCAATTCCGAAACTTTGATAGAAAATCGAAAAAGAATATGCGGACATTTCTCACCAATACCGATAGCACAACTGGTATCAGTAAGACTAAATTCAAAGGACCAGATAAGAAAAGTAATTTCAAAGGTGGTGATGGTTCTGAAATAACATTTACAGCATTCGGACAACATTTTGAATTGATAACATGTCGGGAATTCAAAACTGAAAAAGAGGCAAAGATATATGCTGTGGCATGTCTAAAAGCAAAGTTGAATGGTTTTGTGACTGGTTCTGGTGTCGTTATAGGTGTTGAGACATTGAGAGCCAGAGTTGTCATAGAATTGTTGGGGTTGAGTGAGGCATACAACGGCAACTACTATGTGAATAAAGTGACTCATCGGCAATCGGATGGTCAGCCGTATATGACAAATATAGACTGTCGAAAAATAGTAAAATTGGTGAATTGATATGTCAAAGGAATTACATTACGGGATAGTCACAAGGAATGTCGATACAGATCGAGAGGACGGACTTCGTGGTGCTGTCTTTTTCGAATCCGATTCTTTGACTGGTGGGGTTGAATTTGCTGAACCAGCAGAGCCGTGTTTTCCATTTGCTGGTAAAAATAAAGGTTTCTTTTTTGTCCCATCACCAGGGGATGTTATCCAAGTAGAAGTTGATATGGATCACCCAGAACATCCTGGTGCGAGATATCAATGTGGAGTTTACTCGGTCGAGGATGACATCGATGATCTCTTTAAAGAAAACTATCCAAACCGAATGGGGTGGGTAACAACGTCAGGCCATTTTCTTGTCTTTGATGACACCACAGGTGAAGAATTTGTTCAACTTGGTCATGCTCTTGGTACTAAGCTAAAGATCGACTTCGATGGTAGCTGGTTAGAGACCATTATCAGAGACAAAGTTGAAGAGGTTCTTAAAAACCATACTCAAGAGATCGGTGGACAGCAGAGTATTTCGGTCCAGAAGGATCGTCTCCTTGAAGTGAGAGGTGCAACAGACACCCATATCACAAGAGGTGATTATGTTCATGAGATCCAAGGTAACTATACCCTTAAAGTCAAAGGGGTGTTTAGACCTGAGTTCAATGCACAGGAGGGAAAACCGGAACAGATAGAGGATGAGTCTAAGGGCTTCAGAAAGGTCACGACCGGAGGAGGTTACACTCATAACATCGGGGGTTCAAAAGCAGAATCCATCGTCTCTAACAACGAGCAAACAATATCTGGAACGGATAGGAAGTTTGTTGCCTTTGATACTGACCATATTTATGGAACAGGTTTCAACGGTACTGTTGCATTGGGAAACATGAAGTGGTTACTCACATTAGGCAACTATGTAGCACAGGTCATTGCAGGAAACATAGAACTCACAACACTACTAGGCACAGCAAAGATCGGAAATGCCCTTGGTAGTGTTGAGGTCGATATCGCTGGATCGCCAGTTATCAGCAATCTCCTTGGAGGGAAGATCACGATTGATCCTCTTGGGAATGTTTTGATTAATGGGAGTGTCGGGGTATTCCTTGGAGGTGCTGGGTTAGGAGATCTTGCAACAGGTGGAGTGTTAACATTCGCCAATAATCCTGTTGTGGATAACATAACTGGTGCTCCACATATCCCATCTCTCAAGGTGATATCGAAATGAGTAAGAAGAATTGGAAACAAGGAGGTGCATTTGGTAATTTTAAGAAACGAATCGAGCATATCAGTGAACTGTTAGAAAAAGCGGCTAAAGTACAGGCCAACATAATCCAAGAGAAGGTCGATCATATTAACGAAATGCAAAAACAAGTTGAAGTCGCAAACATAGTAAAGAATATGAGCGAAGATGATTTGAAGGGGAAGGTAATCTCAGATGAGTTGGACTAAGAAAAAAGTCTTATCACCACTTCCAGAAGAGTTGGAAGGGATAGTGACATCTCTCGATGCGACTGTGAGCACAGTTCAGGCCGTATTAGGTCCACTTGCACTAGCCTTAGAATCCGCATCGATATTGTTCGTACTTGGTAATGACCTTTTTGCTGCCATCATGGATCTAGTGATAACAGCCATTGAAGATTTGGTTAATGATATCTTTGGAACCGGAGTATTCCAACTTGTCATAAATCCTTTCACCTTGAGCAATACAACACTTCGACGAGAAAGAGCTGGTGAGAATAAAGCAGATCAATTCGATGTGACCTTTGTGACACCAGACCAAGCGATCAAAGAGGCGATAAAATCTCTTGATGATCCAGGTGATGTTGATGGTTTTAATAACCTGAAGCGACCTGCATTCAGTGAAAATGCGACTGTTGCAGGAGTTGGTCTACTCATCACCGTTAAAGACATCAACGCATATCTTAATCTTCTGAAACTACTATTTACAGTATGGGCAACTGAGGATATAAAGTTTGCTATTGATAAATTAGAAAATCTACAACCACCACCTCGATCAACAGGTGCTGACTGGGATTCGTTGAGGTTTAGTCAAATTGGTCAGCTTGGGTTATTGCAAAATCAGCTTTTAGGAGTCCTAGCACTAGCTAAAGGATATACCCTAGTTCCTGAAGGGTTGATAAATCTTATAAAGCTTCTGAAAAAGAAAATAGATGATCTAAATGAGATCCTAGATACGTTAAAAGAAGTTATACAAGCTCTTGCAGACATCGAAGGATTAGGAGGGGTGTATGTATTCGACCTACCTCCCCAGCTTGGCGGCAATGAGGCTATTAAGGCAGCACTGCCAAATCCAGAACTTCAAGGTCCAGAGTTTTTCTTGCACCGATATACATTCTTCATGCTTTATATCGGTGGTGGAATAGATCGGTTGGCAGGACCAGTTGTAGCGGCAGATAATGTCAGGCTGATATTTAAAGCATTTGACGAAGATGATTCATAGAAGGATTAAGTGATGAGTGTTATGTGGAGATGTGATTTGTGTGACAAGCCTGGGGTGATTCATCCCAGGACGGAACCTGTCATGACGAAAAAAACAGTGACGATAGAAGTTCCAGATCCAAAGAATCCAAAGGAAAGGATTCAACAAAAAGTCACACGAGAGGTTCCACTCACCACTACTATCAGGAGACAGAATACTCAGAGTAGTCGTGTAGAGACGGTCGAAATTCCACAGATGAGAGATCTCGATCCAAGAGCAATTCTAGTCCTTTTACAGTTCGGCATGGAGAATGTTCAAAAAGATTTCTGCATGGCTTGTTATAATGAGCACATCAAGAAACACGTTGAGCCTCTTTTCGATATTCTTTGCAAGATACAGGATAAATAAAATGGCAATGGCAGGTCCATCATTTTCAGCAAAACTTCTAACCGCCTTTACATCGGCTGGTTTGATAGGGATATCTACGTCTATCTACAGTCAGGCTATAGGCAACGGAGCAATGCTTCAGGTTGTTGGTAAACCATTTAACACGATTGATACTGGCTCAACACCTGGAACCGGAACAGGGACTGGTGTTGGTCTCACGGGAATCGTTGGAGCAGTAGTCGCATCCCAGATTCAAACAGAGATTGTTAGTTTCACAGGACTTCCACCAACACCCGATATGATTAAGATGACCAACGCTATCGGTGATGCGCTTGAGCAGGAGGTCGCACTAGCAACATTAGTGACAACACACTCACCTGTTTTTGTGGGAACAGCTACAATAGCACCAGGATCAATTGCAGTCGTCGGTGCATCGGTAGGATCAGCAATTGAAACACAGGGCATCAGTAGTGGATTTCTTGGTAAGGACTGGCCTGGGTTCGCACAAGCCATCGGAAATGGAATCGGAGATAGCTTTGCTCTAGCAAATTCTGTAATAACAGTCATTATCACAAGTAGCACTCCACCAGTTGTTCCTCTTGGTCCGATACCAAACACCATCGTTCCGGCAGGAGTCTTAACATGAGTATATTTGTTGATGACACATACCACTCAGAAAAAGGTCCATCGTTTCGAAAGGTGATTAACTGCTATCGATGTAAAGAATCTAAATACATGGATGAGATGATCGCAAAAGAACTAAAATCATCAAAGGGTTCAAGAGGCGGTGACACCATCCTGATTTGTGGCAAATGTCATAAGGGGGGAAAGATCAATGGCTAACGGTATAAAAACACCTGTAAAAGCAAGTCAGTCTGGAGGAATGGAATTTCTTAGAAATGCAAGAGAGAAGCAAAAGATATTACGTCTTGCTCTTGCAGCTGGCGATGATAAGAATCCATTTCAGGATATTGGAATAAAAGAACGAGCTGTGTTTCAACTCGACGATGCTTATGCTGCTGCTGAGATTAAAATAGAAGTTCAACGCATACTGAATAAATTCGTAGGTGTTATCGAAGTCAATCCAAACAAGCCGATAACGGTTGTGCGTGATCCCGAAAAAGGATTTGGGGTGGAATTTGAATGGATAGACTTAGAGACGAATGAAGTTTCTGAATTTAGTGAGTTCCTACAAAACCCTGGAGTAGCAGGATAGAGGTGTGAAAAATGGCTGAGATAGAATTCATTGAGATACCGGATTTCGACTTTTCTGGTTTTTATTATCCAGATCTAGTCAGGTCTTTAACGATATATGCAAGAGCAAATGTGCCTGAGATAACGGATGAGTCCGATGAGGAACCATTCACTCAGCTCAACAGAGCCTTTGCTCTTGTCGGCCATTTGAACAACGTGCTTCTTGATGTTGTTGCAACTGAGACACTTCTCCCAACTGCAAGGTTGTTGGAAAGTGTTCGAAGTCATCTACGGTTGATCGATGTGATCTTGGAACAAGCCAAACCAGCAGCTACCGATGTGGTGGTTGAGCTGGCGACTGTTTTCCTTGTTGCAACTAACTTCATTCCTGCTGGGACTCAAGTTGCGACAGTTGAGACAGATGACTCACCTCAAATCCTGTACGAAGCAAATGCAGACAACGTGATTCAGCCAACAGATGTAGCTGGGAATATATTTAGTTTCGATCCTGCTTTTGTCCAATTTTTGGCCAATGTCTTTCATGCTGGTGATCTCATCACAGTGGAGGGGGTAGATTTCGAACCAGGGGTAAATTTTGCCATAGGTGCCAACCTCACCGAGACCATAAATAATTTTGTAAACGCATTCAATGTATCGACTGATGTTGCCATCGAGAATCTCCTGAGAGCCTATCGAAAAGACGATAGAGCAATCATCTCATTCCTCAGTGATGATCTAGTCAGCGTCACTGTCTCGGTCATTGATAACACGCCAGAGACAACGCTAGTCGATCAGACTACGGCTGGAACAGATGCGCCTCTAAGCACAGGCACCGAGAGAAGAGCTGACGACTTCACCCCTTCATTTAATAGAACGATAAAAAATGTCACATATTCTTTGAAACTAGCTGGAGTACCAACAGGAAATGTTCGGTGTGTCATCGAGGGAGATGATGGTGGAGGATTGCCAGATGGGGTTCCAATCGCCACATCAACCACATTGCTCGACATCACCACGATCACTGGAGCATACGTCTCCTACGAATTTGATTTTGCTACCACCGCTAAGATCCTGGCAGGTGTAAAATATTGGTTTATCCTTGAGTATGACTCTCCTGTTGGGATAGCTGATGCTACCGCTGAAGTCACCAATATTCAGATCAACGATGGTGCCAATCCAGCATTGCCAGAGATCACTGACGTTCTCTTCAACGATAATGGTGGATTCTTCGATGTTCGAGGAGCTGCAAAGCATTTCATCGTCGATGCTCAAGCTGGAACGTCTTACTACGGCTGGCTGAATGTAACAGACGGCACCGAAACTCAAGCCGATGGCGAGTTTGAAACGTCAACGCTGGACTTCTCAGGTCAAACAGGTGCGACTCATGATGTCATTGGTGCAGCGAATCACCTGACATTCTTCTCGGCAGCAGATGCCACAGCATATTATCTTTGGATAAACGTCACTAATGGTGCGAACGTACAGGCCGATCCGACTCCAGGTGGAACCGGAATCCAAGTTGATGTGATACTGGCTGACACTGACGCTGCTCTGGCTCTAAAAGCTGCCACACTTGTCGATGCCTTTGGTGATTTCAATGCCGTCTCAGCTCTTGCGGTTGTGACCATGAATGCCACAGCTATCGGCATCACGACAGACTCAGCCGATGTCAGCACAGGTGCCACAGTCATCACCACTAAACAAGGCACAGCAATCTTAGTTGCTGGCAAGACAGCCGTCCAGATTGATATCCTCCTGGCCGACACGGTGTTTGAGATAGCTCAGAAAACAGTCCTAGCTTTTGATGCTCTCGGAGACTTCAGTGCGCTTCTGAATGGCGGTCAAACGGCCAGGATCACTCAGGCTAACGCTGGGACGGTCACTGATGCAGTCGATGTAGACTCGAACGCCACAATCACAGTGTTTCAACAGGGAACCGTCCTATCGAATGACTACGATGTGAATGGTACTGCTCTTCATTTCTTGCTTGATGCTGTAGGGGGTACACTCTACTACGTCTGGTTTAATGTCACTGATGGCACCTTCGTACAAGCTGATCCAGCACTCGGTGCTCGTGTTGGGATTCAGATAGATATCGTCAAAGCAGATGCAAATACTGGCATTGCTACTAAGATGCAAGTGGTTGTCGATCTAATTGGTGACTTCAGTGCCACAGTCGCAACAGATACCCTAGTTGTCGCACAGATTGCTTCAGGACCAGTAAACGATGCAGTAGATGTCGATGCTAATGTCACCATCGTAATCGATGCGGTCGGCTCTGATGAGGCCAGAGTGATAATGGACTCATCCGGTGCTGGCAATTCCACATATTTCACCTCTTCAGCGTGGTCCATTGTCACAACGAGTCTTGTGATGAAGATTCTGGCTGACTCTACAAACTTTGCGATTAGGTCCGGTGGGTTCGGGCTGGATAAATCTGGGCAATCGATCATTAACGGTGCGACATTCCCAATGATGGCGTTAGATCCCATCCCAGGATCACTATTTTATGTGAGTCACTCAACCGTCATGTGGGATGCCCTGAAGTTCACTCTCGATACCAACGGTCTAGGAATAACCGGAGTCTGGGAATTCTACGATGGGAATGTTGAAGATGGATTACCGGACGGTGTGACCAACTTAGGATCTAATCTGGAGTTTGATCTGACCACTCTGATGGGTGAGTTGGATAGAAGTGGTGCTCTGCTCCAAGTCACATACACCGGAAACGGAGTGAGTGAGCTTGTAAATGTCATATTCGATGCTGGTCTCAACAAAGTTCGAACTATCGGATTGCTTGGTCAGGTCACAGTCTCAACAGATGCAAATGAATATATTGTAGGGCTTCAGTGGAATGAGGTCTCCAATATCACCGATGGGATTCAAGATTTCACTCAGAATGGTTTAGTCAAATACAACATTCCCCAGGATCAGACACAGAACTGGACCAAAAAGACGATCAACACGTTCGAGGGGTTCCCACTCCGATATCGAGTCATCGATGTTGTGACTCCATTTGCAAATCCCATCATCGATTTGGTGGATATCACAGCCGATAAACAATATGTCATCTTTCCTGTCACTCAGGGAGATTCAAAAACAGAAGATCCGCTTGGAACCTCTGACGGATCAGCAAATCAAAAATTTGAACTGGCCTTCAAACCATTGATCGTCGAGTCATTGGTTGTTGAAGTGGATGAGGGGACCGGATTCTCAGCATGGAACAACCAGGATAACTTCCTGACCTCAACTCAGATCTCGAAGGATTACACCTTAGAGGTTACTGCTGACGATACCGCAACAATCACATTTGGTGATGGTCAAAACGGTAAAACACCTTCGGCTGGCGTTGATAATATACGAGTCACCTACCGAGTCTTTAGTGGTGGAACTGCCAACGATGGAAATGTCGGTGCCAGAACAATCACGGTAAACAAAGCTGGTGTTGCTTTTATCAACAGAGTCTTTAACCCAAGGGCAGCTACTGGCTTCAGCTTCAAGGAAGGATCGACTCAAGAGGATCTTGCTCGACTGAAAATTGCTGGACCAGCAACACTGAGAGTTCGAAACAGGGGTATCACTCCTGACGACTTTGAATTCTTGGCAACAGAGTACACGACAGATGCTGGCACACAACTAGTGACAAGAGCACTGGCCGTGGAAGAAACATTCGGCATCAAAACAATTGAGCTTATCGTCGTCGGTTCAGGTGGTGCGCTTCTTACTCAGACTCAGCTCGACGATCTTTCAAAATTCTTCAACGGTTCTAAACCTGATAATATAAAAGGTGTTGGTTTAACGAATCATGAAGTAACATCAGTCAATTACACGCCAAGAATAATAAATGTTGTTGCGACCGTTCAAGGTGGAAATGCTGCCACGATTACGAATGCTCTATCAGCTCTGTTGAACCCTGAAGCGAAGTTTGACGATGGTGTGACATTCAGATGGGCTTTTGATGATGTTGTTCCACTTGCGATATTGAGTTCGACTATTATTAATACTGATGCCCAGAATATTAAAAATGTTCTCATTACAACTCCTGCTACAGATATAGATTTGGCAGCAAAAGAGTTACCGTTAGCTGGAACGATAACGATTACGATTATCTAAGGGAATCACATGGCTGATAAGCGAAAAGTGACTGTATATGGGATCGTCCACAAGGATGATCCAGATCATATTCGTTATATTGGTCAGACTACTAATTTAATTAGTCGAAAAGCTTGTCATCGACAATTAACTAAGAATGGATCAAACACAGATCTTTATGTTTGGATGCGAAAAAACCCAGACAAGATTGGGTATGTTGTTATTGATAAATCTGCTCTATGGGATATTACCGAAATAAATCAAATTAAAAAACACAGGACAAGTGGTCACAGTCTTTTGAATCAAACAGATGGCGGCACAGGTGCGCTTGGCTACCAACAGACACAAGACCATATAGATAAGGTGCAGAGGTCACGAGCTGGATATCAACACTCAGAGGAAACAAAGAAAAGAATATCTAAATCCAACAGTGGTAAAAAACATCCGAATAAGAAGCCAGCACCACCTATATCTGACGAGACAAGAGAACGTATGAGGACTTCTCGTAGCGGTGTTGAACTTTCTGATGAAACAAAAAAGAAAATGAGTGTGGCACATATAGGTAAAAAAATGCCAAATCGAAAACCTTTCTCAGATGAATATAAAAAAGAACATAGCCAACGGATGAAACTCTGGTGGAAAATGAGAAAGGAGTCTGCAAATGGCTAAAATCTCGGAATCCTTTCCCAACGACATGTTCAAGTTTCTCCATAAGCCTTTGAGGGATGGAGATAAGGACACCTTCAACTTTTTGGAGAGATTCCTTATAGGTCCACAAACCATATGGGAGCAGAACCGAGCAAAGCTATTTCAGCTTAATGATCTTATAGATCCAGCTCTGACAACACAGCCTAGACTTCTGAAAGATCATGTTGGCTTCACAAAAGAACTCGACAACATCACGAAAGATATTTCGGACGATGATCTACGAAAGATCATCAGCTTGGCTGTTGCTCTATGGAAAAAGAAAGGGCTAGAGGTTGGCTATGAGGACATTATTCGTGTGTTCACTGGTGCTAATGTTCGGATATTTAACTGGTTTGATTTTCGCTACATTGTGGGTGAGCAAAGCTTCGGAGAATCCCAGTTAGGTGAGGACGCTTGGTTTATCTCAGTACCTGGAGTTCTAGGATCAGAGGACACTGACAACACTGTTGTTGCTCTCATGCCATTCGAAAACACATTCACTGATCGATCACCGATTAGAAACCCAGGCACTGCTTCTGGCTCTCGTGTATTTTTCAACAATGGTGCGACGATTGGCTCTCTACGCTGGGTGCTGTTTGGCAATGCTGGAGTTTTAGTTCCAGGTGCTCCTCCTGTGTTCGAGTCATTGCCTGAAAATGGCTATATGTTTATCAATGATTCAACGCTCTATGACTTCTCAGGTGATTTCACCATAGAGGTGTTCATAAAAACTGGTGCTGAATTTGATGTCTTTGCAGTTCCAAATGACGGTTATATATTTTCTAAGTCTGATGGATCAAAAGAGATCTCAATCCAATACCTCCCAACGACTGATGAGATCACAGTCACACTCAACGATGGGACCAACTCAGCAGTTTTCACTCTAGCGAGTGGATTAGATCTCTCGGATAACAACTTCAGACACGTTGCTCTAACGGTCAACCGAGATGACGATGAGGCTAGGCTTTGGTTCAATGGTTCGGAGTCAACTGCAATCGAGGATATCAGCCTCATTGGAGATATGACAAATACTGGGAAAATATTCGTATGCACTAAGGACATCACGACTGGATACCTTCATGCTGGTATCGATAATTTTAGAGTATCCCTAAATCAAGTTTATCCAACATCGAGTGCAACAATCCCTGTTCCGGCAAACGCATTTATTGAATTCATAGAGCCAGCTCTCGACGAGTTCTTTTCCGATATTAGAATCCAAGATGATGGGACAGGATCACTCAATAGGCTTCTACTGAAAAGAATCATCAACCTAATGAGACCTGTCTCTGAGAGATTGAACCTTATATTCGTTCGACTAGCCGATAACTTTCTACAGGGCAAGGGCAACTTCTTAACACTTGCTGGTAGCTCATCGGTGAATGTGGATCTCGAAATGGTCATGACTCCTGAGACCTTTGAGATTGTAGATGTGGTGAATGCACAGAATTTCAGAGACATCTACTTTCAGAGCAGCTTGAGAATCACACTAGCTGATAGAACTGCTGGTGTTGTGTTTTCTTGGCAAGATGTCAACAACTACTACATTTTTAAAATGATAACTGGTGATCGAGAGTTTTCATTAGCAAAGGTGGTGAGTGGAGTTGAGACTCTTATAGAACCGAATGTAGTAACGGATATCGAGGAAAATACAAACTACATTCTAACTGTTTCGACATTCAAAGATCCATTCTCAAACGATATTAAAATAATCTGCTATCAGGACAGAAATGTCATTTTCGATACCGTTGACACTGAATTTCCATCAGGACGATTCGGGTTTAAGACAGAGGTTGATACCGAGATGATTGTTACTGAAGTCGAAATGTTCGAACAGCCATTGGAAACAGACTTGATCGTGCCAGGATTTGCTGGATAAGGGGGTGGGAGATGAAAACATGCACTATATGTGGTCTGAGTAAACCATCTGGACGTGCTCTTGAATACACTTTTAAATTCGTCGGTGGGGGTTATACATGAGTACGGGAGATAAATTTGTAAATATCTATTTAAAGAAATTCCTTCCTCAAAATCAAATGCAGGATAATTTCCAGCTGATTCTTCAGAAGTTCACTGAGGATCTCTACACGAGAATCTTCCCTGAATCTGGTGTTTTCCGAGGAGGTGTTCTTTCTAGTAGTGCCGTAGACACATTCGATGTTTCGACACCACTTGAAGCTAGTAACTCTCAAGGAAAGGACTTGGTGTTTGATCCAAGTCTTGGAACACAGGTTCCCTTCGAGAACACTCTGTCAGATCTATATTTCGTAGGACTTCAGATCTCAAACATTCCTGCTGATGTTGAGATCAATGTTCGAACTGGCAAGATCAAGTATGTGTTTATAGAAGAGGCCATTGGTGAGAGAGCTGATCCTGATCTTGTAGTGGATGATGGTGATGGGACCATGACCATTCGAGTCAACTCAGTCACTGAGACTGCTGTTGATAACACTGGTCGAACAGTGAAAGTATTCCTAAAAGCTACAGAGGACGGTGGAGCTGTCGGACCACAGACACTCATCACTCCATTTGAAGATCTTGTTGTTCAATACGATGGTGTGAATAACTTCATCGAGACCACAACAGGATTAGGTCAGAGTGCGACCTCGATCTCGACAGATGCCAACGACTATGAAGTTGTTCTTAGTGGACCATCTGTTAAGAAAAACACAGACCTTCGACTAATAGCAGAAGTCATCTTTCTAGGTATCATCACAGGTACTGGAGCAGGTACTAGTCCGACAGTTTTCGATCAAGCTGATAGACGAGTTCTCGGTAGTGGAAGTGGTGGTGGTGGATCTGCTCCTCAGATATTTGCGGTCTTAGAAACCGATGGGGTTATCACTCATAGTGAATCGACTGTTGGCCAAGTCTCTTGGAGCACTGATCTCTACTACAGACCATTTGGTAATGCTGGTGAGACTAATGTCATAGCATCGAATGTCACACTTGCAGATGATGAAGTTGCCTATCTACAGGTTCCAGATCCATATGTCGGTGGTACAGATGTCCTACAGATCTCACCTAGAAGTTCGACTGGACTCCAATCTCCAGACCGATACTGGATATTCCACAGAGACGGAAACTTTATAAAAGTTCGTGGTGGGATGCAGTTAGAGCAGGGTGAGGCAAGGCAGCTCGACGATATCATGATTGGGGGTGTTCTAAACTTCGGAGCTGACGACAAGATCCGATACGACGACACAACAAATATATTTCACTTCGATGCCGATGCTGGAACCGACAATGCAAATCTTGCTATTGGTTCTGATGTAAACTTCGGAGATCCTACAAACAACGATAAGTTA
>Ga0307378_10007003_pt1 | contig 15234 bp, 15 predicted proteins | sample UN1MG_FD_202238 | JGI IMG/M metagenome (GOLD analysis project Ga0307378, IMG submission 202238) | Soil microbial communities from Risofladan, Vaasa, Finland - UN-1 | ecosystem: Environmental > Terrestrial > Soil > Coastal area > Acid sulfate soil | place: Finland: Risofladan, Vaasa | collected...
GTTGCCCTACTCCTGTATATAAAGATTTGCTTCCCCGACTTGAAAAGATTATTATTGATCCTGATTTTTTATATACAAAGATAGGAGAAACTAGAGATTTTTCAACGATTACCGCTTATTATTTTGACGTTGATCATTGGCCAACAAAAATTAAATTAAGCGATTGCAGTTATGTTAAAGATAATGGCCATGCTATTATCAATAGCGAAGAGGGGACTTTTACCGGAGTTTCAAAGGGTCAAACCAAAGTCACTATATCCTATACCGAGAGGGAATTTACGAAAAGCGATTTAGTGGATATATATGTATGCATTTTTCCGACACCTTCCCCTGGGCCTGAGCCTGAACCTGAGCCTGAACCTGAACCTGAACCCTCAGGAAAAGTTGTAATTACCTTAGACAATTGGGATCAAGAACATTATGAATTTTTAGAAAAGTGGTCAATGGTATATGCCTATTATACTATTGAAAATAATAGCAGTGAAGTTGTATATGATTATAAGATTTATTTTACTGTAAATTGTATTGATGACAGTATTTATTATGACTCCTGGTATGAAGAATATTCCCTTTCTCCCGGTCAAAGCCATTCTGATTATGCTTTAATTGAAACTTTTGGTAAACAGGCAAATTCAATAAAAATTAATGAATTGGTAGTTAATGTTTACCATTGAAACAAGATACAATAATTAAATAAATTTTATTCGCAACAGAAATGGGATGGGTAGGGGAACATTTAGAAGAAGATAAATATCCTACTGTAGTATTTTTTGATGAGTATGGTAAAAAAATCGGGATAAATTCTAGCCAGGGAGTAGAGGTTTATATTAGCAAATAAATAGTAATAATTTTTTAAAAAAAGAGGGTTTTTGAAAGATATGTCGTATAATGAATATAGAAAAAATTATATACTACCGCAATGGGTGGCAAGTGGCATGGCAGAACAATTGAATATATGTTAGAAAATCCTCTTTATAAGGGTACTGCCCATTATAAAGATAATAAGGTTAAAAATATAAATTTAGTCTTAATTTAAAGAGGTTATAAAATGCTAAATAACAACAATCAAAAAGATGAAATCATTGAAGAAGGACTTAAAAAGGGAATTATCAAAATCAAAGAGGACAAAATAATATATCCTAACGGAAAATCTTACAATTTCAAAGACCCTGAAGAAAAAGTTAGGGCAAAAGTTTTTATTGAGTTAGTTGAAAAATATAAATATCCCGAAAAGAGATTGGATACAGAAGTTACAGGACCAAGACGAGAGCCCAAACTTCCTGCTGACATAGTTGTTTATGAAGATGACGGAAAAGAAACTGCTTTTATCGTTGTTGAAACAAAAGCAGAATCAACAAAAAATGACATAGATGAAGCAAAACGAGAAGGTTTAGGAAATGTTAACCTTTTGAATTCCAAATATTTGCTGGTCGTTTGTGCTTCTGAACGAATGACTTACAATCTTGAAAAACACCCTTCTACTGTTGATAAATTAGAAAAATATAGGGTTGCTGATATTCCGATTAAATATGGCAAAGAACCAAAATATAGATTTAAGAGAGGCGATAAAGACAACGATTTAGGAAAAGCAACATTTAACGAACTAAACAACAAATTTCAATTGTGCCATGATGAAATTTGGGAAGGCGGCAAAAGAGACCCCGCTGTTGCTTTTGATGAAATCAGCAAACTAATCATCACAAAACTATATGATGAAAGATATACCCCGCATGGAGAATATTATAAATTTCAAATCGGAACTTATGAAGAACCAAAAGATATAGCAAAGCGAATAAGAGAAATTTACGAAACTGTGCAAAAAAAGAATTCCGATGTTTTTAGAGCCAAATTAGAACTTCCAGACGCAATGATTTTTAGGATTGTTGAACATTTACAAGACATTTCTTTACGAACAACAGATTTAGACGCAAAGGGTAGAGCATTTGAAAACTTTTTAGGTAAATTGTTTAGAGGTGAATATGGGCAGTACTTTACACCAAGACAAATTGTGGAGTTTATGGTTGAAGTTATTGACCCTGATGAAGATGATTATTTAATTGATCCTGCGTGTGGAAGTGGTGGATTTTTACTTTACACCATGAATCATGTTCTCAATAAAGTTACCGAAAAATATAAAGAAGATAAAGAAACTATTGATAGAATAAATTGGGATTTTTCACATAAACAGATTTTTGGTATTGAAATTAACGATAGAATCGCTCGTGTTTCTATGATGGATATGGTCATTCATGAAGATGGGCATAGCAATGTAGAATGTAATGACGCATTAGATGATTATTCTAATTTTGACCCTAAAAAAGCAATAAAACCCAACAAATATGATTTAGTTTTGACTAATCCGCCTTTTGGAAAAAGAGTAAAACCCGATGAAAAACTTTATTTCAAAAATTATTTTTTAGTAAAAGATACAAATGGAAAACTCAAAAAATCGGAAATGTCCGAGGTTCTGTTTATTGAAAGATGTTTGGATTTAGTTAAAGAAGGTGGGAAAATTGGAATTGTTTTACCCGATAGTGCATTTACAAATAAAAGTAATATCCCTGTTGTTGATTATATTCTGAAAAGAACAAAAATTCTTGCAATTGTTAGTGTTCCACAACTTACATTTATCCCTTATGGTTCAATGTCAAAAACAAGTCTTTTATTCTTACAAAAATTGAAAGAAAATGAAAAAATAAAAGATTATCCTATCTTTTTATCACATGTTGAACATGTTGGTTATGACGCAACAAGACGAGAAGATAAAAATGACTTGCCTATTACTCTAAATGAATGGAACATCTATAAAAAGAATCCAACAAATTACCCAATACATAAACAACTGACAAAAGATTTATGGGTGGTAAAAATAGATTATTCTCAATTAAAAAATAAATTAGATGTTGAAGCGTATGGTAAAGAATATTTAGAAATCATAGAGAAAATAAATGAAATTGAAAAAACAAAAAAGGGATATAAAATAATTCCTCTTTCTCATTTATGCGTTTCTGATGGAATTTTTGCAGGTGTCGGACCCAAAAAATCGGACTATAAAAGCTCAGGCATACCCATTATAAAAACAGCAACAGTTAAGAAGATAACGGATAAATTTGGTATTATTGATTGGAATATTGTTGAATTTGTTGAAGAATCCAAATATAAAAACTCAAAAAAATTCCTTCAAAACAATGACATTTTAATTCAATCAGTTTCGCATACTAAAGAATATATTGCAGATAAAATAGCCATAGTAGATAACCTTCCTAAAGAATTAAAAAAACCCCTTGCTTTAAGTAAATTTTTGGTTGTAAGACCAGACATATCTAAAATAAACCCCAACTACCTCTTTGTTTATTTATCTTCAAGTTTCGGGAGAAACCAATTTAAGCATTTTATTAGAGGTATGACCGCCGAAATATATAAATTTGATATAAAAAATATTTCTGTAATTGTTCCTTCTGAAAATAAACAAGGGGAAATCGCAAAAACCTTTATTGATAATTCCAAAAAGTATATGGAATTGAGGAAACAAATTATAAATACAAAAGAACTTTTAGATAAAACCGAAGAAGAAATTTAAAACTAAAGCTTCCGCCCTTTTAGGCGGGAAATTGAATGACAGAAAATAAGAAAAAATTACGGCAAAAATGTAATTTACGGCAGGTTTTCGAGTTTAATCGTTCTGGTCACTCACTCCTTGGACACGATACACCTTCGACTATTGTTTCGAAGCATATAATAATAGTTAATTAATAATAAAAGGGGATCTAATACAAATAATAGCCCTAATCAACCAAAAGGGCAGGGGGAGGAAAAACTACTCTTAAACGATTAACAAACAATACAAATCAAAATAAGTTGTTCAAAAAGAGGGTTTTTAGAAGATTTGTCGTATAAGGAATGTAGAAAACATATATCCTTCTACAAGAAGTGGTAAATGGCACAGCAGGATTATTAAATATATGTTAGAAAATCCTCTTTATAAGGGTACTGCTCATTATAAGGATAATAAAGTTAAAAATAAGGAATTGGCTTTGATTTAATATTTACAAATATTCTTAGGTCATTAGAAAATGGAAAGAAATTATAAACAAATATTCTCTTGGGAAAACAAAGAAAGAATAAAATATTTGGAAAATTTTAATTCTCATGTAGTTAATTATTTTAAAAATATAGGACATAGTAGGGCAGGGGATTCATGGGAAGAAGAACCAGCCAAAATAGAGCGAAAAGAAATAAATAAACTTATAGATAAAGCACATTCATATATAATTGCTACCGATGTTTCACCAGAAATTATCTATTACCCTGCACCAATAACAGGGAGAGAATCTCGCTATACTGATTTAGTTTTAAATATATTTAACCTAATAAAAATGCACATGGGACACAGACCGCTATTAGATGTTATAGAAAGGACAATAGCAAGATATGAAAATGACAAAAAATCTGCAATTTTGCGAACATGGTTTCCTATTTTTTGGTTCACATTATTCATAGACTGGATTGTCAGTTTACCTTTTGAATTTCTTAGTAAATTTGGATTTCAACAAGACAAACTTGAAACATCATTAGGTGGAAGAATTTTCAAATTTCTGTTTTCTTTAATCGTTTACGTAGAGGCCTTTCTTAATGTCCTAGAAAGGATAGGCTATTTACCTAAATTATTAATAATTATGGAAAAATTATTTAAATAATATATTTATAAAAATTAACAGTATTCTTATTTAGCTTTTTTGTTTATAAAGGTTAAAATAAAATACTGTGTAATAAATACTTATTTTTTACACAGATAAGCCGAGATAAACAAAATATACATGCTTTTAGACATAAAGGGAGAAAAAACCAATAGAAATCAATGATATAGAAAAAGATATTGACCAAATTAAAGAAACGCCAACCCTTTGGAAATGGTATTTTGGGTGGCATCCTCGAATATTTTTAAGCGTTCCGATCTTTTTATTATTTGTATATCAAGGCCTTTGGTTTATTTTGGCAGAAATACGTGATGTTGTTTTTTTCTTTCAGCATACGGAAATAACTTGGGGATCAATATTTATGGTATTCATTTTCGGGACTATTTTGGTTTGGTTTTTTCTTTTACCTATTTACATCTGTTTTTGTTCTATTGAATGGTTATATCAGATAAACATTGGAAATTATACAGCATGGAAAAGGTTTTTATATTCAATTGGAATTATTTTACTGGTTGTTTTTGGGACATCACTTATACGATTATTTACTGCTTGGATACTTGGTATTTTAAGATAAAATAGCCTTTATCACTGAAGAGACAACATCCGGAGAATAAAAGGCATAGAGGGATTTCTAAAATTACATGCAATAAATAATTAAGGATCTTCTTTAAAAAGGTCGCGTACAATTGTTTTTCTAATCCATTTGGAGAAGGGTAAAATGAAAATTTTTCTTTATCTATGTGCAGGAGCATCTGCTCTTATAGGTTTATATGAACTTACTTGGATAGGTAGAAGCAGTTTGGCTATAATAATATTTTTTTTAGCTATTATTGTTGCAGTAAACTCTTATGTTCTGGCTAGAAAAGAAAAAGAATAAGTAACCTGCAAATATCCAGTATACTTTAGATTTATTTTAGCTCCATCGCTATTTTTATGCAGGCTTGGTATTTTAGATAATAAAAATGCAAAGGCCCAAAAGGAAGTAATCCTAAAAAATATAAAAGTTGTGGGCAAAAACAAATTTATGTTTTCTATACTGTAAAACTTTAATAATTAAAATATATTTAATAAAAATAATAGCCCTAATCAACCAAAAGGGCAGGGGAGGGAAAAGGAGTTTGTATCATGAGTGGATATAATTTTTTAAGTAATAGACCCCTAAAGGAATTAGATCAAAAAAGCGATCTTTTTGATATTTTAAAAAAACTAGAATTTATAAAATTATTTTTGGAAAAAGAGACTAATTATCTGAAAGAAAATAATATGATTGTTCTTTATGGTAATTGGGGAAGTGGTAAAACAAGTCTTATTAATTCTATTAAAAATCAGATAGATAAAAGAATTTATAAACCTGTAATTTTCAATGCCTGGAGATATGAGAAAGATGAAAATCTAGCATATTCATTATTTGAATTTCTATTAGATGAATTACACGTAACAATAAAAGTACAGAAAAAAATAAGGAAAGTTGCAAGTATCTTGTTAAAAGGTTCTCTGAAATCTATAAAAGTTATTGGAAATATAGTTAGCGAATATGAAAAATATTTAAATAAGGTTAGTTCGGAGAAATCATTATATAAAAAAATAGCTAAATTCGAAAAAGAATTTAACTGTATATTAGAATCTTCATTAAAAAATAATAAGTTATTATTAGTATTTGTGGATGATCTTGATAGGTGTAATCCAGAAAATGTTTTAGGTTTACTCTCTTCTATAAAACTGTTTTTTACACTAGGAGAAGAAAGCTCACTAAATGAACCTAAAAGTCGGGTAATTTATTTTTGTGGATTAGATAAAAATGCGGTTATTAAAGCAGCAGAGTTAAAGTATGAAGATAAGATTAAGGCAGAAGAGTATTTAGAAAAAATTTTCGATATCTCATTTTATATGTCTAAAAATTACGATACTGAAATTTTTGTAGAGAAATCTCAACTTTTCGATAAAGATAAATCAATAATTATTTCTAAATTTTTAAATACAATTAAATTTACTAACCCAAGACATTTAAAAAAAATATTTAATAAGTATCAATTAATATCTTTGATTAAAGAGAAATTTACGGATGAGTTTGGTAAATTGATACCAGAGATAATAAGAAATGAAAAAGGGTATATTTTTGATACAATTTTAGTTTTATTTTTTCTAATATTGTATGAATTTAATTACCCGGAATATGAAGAAATAAAAGCATATGAAGATAAATTTGAGAATTATACTATTCATCTTACAAATCAAAGTTTAAAATCAATATCAATACAGGAAAAAGAAAATCTAGTAAAAACTTATTTAAAAGCAAATAAACCATTTTTTAATTTTGGAGATATAAGTAGATGGGAATATTTATCTTCAGAAGAACCTCAAACGAACTTTCACAAGTTTTTGAGCTTTTTTACCCCAAGAATTGATAAAGATTTTGTATTCAAGTCAATAAAGGGTAGCTTTAATTATTTTGAACAATTCGAATATAGCGAAAAACAAATATTAATTGATTTTTGTAAATTTATCTATGATCATATTAAGGAAATCACAATAACAGAAATAGAACAGCATTTAAATAAGGATTATAATTTGTTTACTCTTTTTGATATGGTAGAAACTTTATTATGATTATCTTTTTAATAAAAATTACTAATTATTATTTCTATCATTAATCAAATAAAATAATCAAATACTTTTCAAAACCCTTTCCCTAAAAGAGCAGGTGGGTTTTTATCTGATCCCAAAAAATAAACCTTCAATTTTTGATTTTAAAGGGGGGCTTTTACCCCTTCACGTATAAATCATAAGCGACACTTCAAAATTTCTTTATATACGCAGTTCTGGTGTGTCCTCAATAATCACGAAAACCCTTTATTTATAAGAGTTACAGCGTTTTTTCGATATTTATATTAAAAAATATTTACAAAAAAAAGAAGGATTTTTGACTTAAATGTAATAATAATGTAGTATAATATATATATAAATAAAAAAAATATCTGTTAAGGGGGTAGTAGGGTGGGGCAAAAAATAACCAACAAAGATATTATATCTTTTGAGATGACCGTAAAATTCAACTATAAAAGATGCGACGTAGCACTAGAAAGAAATAACGATATATATGATATAAATGTAAAATTAATAAATAAATCCGGATATATTTTGGAAAAAAACGAAACCTTTATAGGAACCAGAAATTATAGATATTTACCTGAATATTTGAATGACGAATTGGCTAACATAGAAAAAGTATATAAAGAGCTAAAAATAATAGAGTCCAATTTTAATAACAATCTTGCTTTTATGGGATAAGATATTAAAAGAAAAAAAAAGAAAAAAGATGTTGACAAAAAAATAATTCTATGATAATATTGTATAAAAGATGCTATAAAAATATAAAACAAAAAGAGGTGTATATGGAAAAGAAAGCAAAAAAAACCAGAGTAAGAGTAAGAGTGGTAGATGATAGAATAAAAAAAGTGATTGAGATCGCTAAAAAACATAACATATCGCCTACACAGACGGCTAGTTCACTTGGAGTTAGCTATAATGCATATAATAATTATGTAAAGGGCATTAGCAAACCCATTAATCCGGCCATTATTGAAAAAATTAATAGGTTTATCAATATAAATAAATAAAGGAGGACAACCTCATGGTACTCAAATATCCACATTAAGCACAATTGAATATGAGTGGGTATTCGGGCTTTTAATGAATTTTAGGATTACTATACATAAGATATGTTATAGGACGTTGTAAAATTGAAAAAAAATATAAAATTCTCCGAACACCCTGCCAGTGTAATTCCCGCGAAAGCGGGAATCTATCTTTTGTATTACTTTCTCATATTTTCTTCCTCTCTCTGTCATTGAGAACTTTCGAAGAAAGTGTGGCAATCTCATTTTCCTTTATATCATTCCTGCTCTGCATCAACATATTTAAAATCATTACAGATTTCAATACTTAATTTTGCAGTATCTTTGCATTGTTCGATTAAATCCTTCTTTAACATTTCCATTTTTATTTTTTTAAGATACTCTTTTGTTGCTTTTCGTACAATCATTTTTTCCACCTATTATATGATAGTTATATGCATCCTGTGCACATATTATATACATATATTAAATTATTGACAATAATTTTACCATTAATGAAACCTGCTCTACCTTTTTCCGCTACAAAAACTATAAAAAAACTATATTTTTTATAAACATTAATATATTTACTCTATAAATAGTAATTCACACAAAACACTGTAACCCTTACAATCAAAGGCTTTGAAAGATTTTCAAAAACGCTCATATACTGCGTATATGGAGAAATTTTGACTTGCCCCTTATGATTGTACCTATTTAGAAAAAGACCCCTCTTAAAAACAAAATTTCGAGGTCTATTTTTTGGTAATCTAGCAAAAATCCCCCACTCTTCTAATGCAAGAGTTTTGGTAAAAAATATTTAATTTTATAAAAAAAATCACCTCTTGAGAATAAATTTTCTTATCTAATGAGCATTTAATGGAGGTAAAACTTTATAATTAATTCGAATAATATCATCATGATCTGTAAGTTTATGCCAGATTTTATTTGAAATTATCATGCAATATACACTAAAAAACTCTCCTACATGTTTCACTTCTATTTCAAATGATATCTTTGCTTTATTTGTAAATTCATTAATAATTTTTCGTTTGATATACCACTCAATAGTATATGAAGAAGGATCAAAACTTGGATCAATTTCAACATCTATTCCTAATTTATCTCCTGGTCGTAAATAATTTATAGGATCTTCATGTAAAAACCAATTACCTGAATTTTTTTCAATTTCATTTAAATGAATTGTATTACCTAGAGAATCAGTTACCTTTATTATTCGAGGAACATTATATTCACATTCTGTACCCATTTTAAAATAATACTCCTTTATAGAATCAATAATATCATGGCAATAACATATAACTTGTTCGGCATGTCTATCGGAAATTGGATTTGCATGGTAAAGAGCATTTCTAGGATATTCTAAGCGCCGTAAAAAAGTTCTTGCCTCATTACTACCTTCTGGAAAAGCCTTTAAAAATGGATCTTTAAAGAACTTATTGTAAAGATCTTTTTTGCAGATAATATATATTAAATCAGTTAAGAAAAATGCATCTATACATCTTGGAAATCTTTCTGGTTCTTTATCAATTAAACCTTTTATTCTTTGTCTAATTTCTGTTTTTATTAAATAATTATTATTCTTATCTTTATATTCTAAATAGTGATTTCCATATTCCTTGCTTAATGATTCATGAACTAAGCGTCTTAACCAATTTTCTAAATTTTCAATCTCTTTTTTACATATACTTCTTTTTTCTTCTTCTTTCAGTTGACTAAATGGCATTATTAATTACCTTATTAAAAAGATGAATTATTTGAGAATCCTTTTAGTTTTTAATCTTCCCAGATATATTAATTTTAAATATTTTTTAAATAAGTATAGATTTATAAAATATATCAAAGATAAAAAAAATTGTAGTATTTATATATCGTTTGGGAGTAGTTTTCCCTCCCCTGCCCTTTTGGTTGATTAGGGTTATTATTTATATAAATTTATCCATTTATCTGACCTCATTATTTCCTATAAAACTTTTCTTTTGGAATATCGCATAACGTATCTGGATATGCAATGTTGCGTTAACAATATAGGTAAAGCGTAGCGAAACCGTATATCCTCTATTAGACGATAGTGCGAACGAAGAGCATGATTAATCACTTTCATCCTGATTTCGGTATTCCTACCCATCTTGGGGTTTTATTCATATATTCACGATAGGAGTCGCCGTATTTCTCAAGCAAGAAGCGTTCTTCGGGCTTTACGAAAAAAGGCGGCAATATTATAAATGCAATCGAACACAATAAAAATATCCATGAAGCCGAAGCTATACCCACACCTATAAACACCAAAAACGGAGTGAGATACATAGGATGTCTTGAATAACGATATATCCCTTTGGTGATGGGTTCATCGGGTGGGGTAGTAACCCAATTCACCATAATTATCGTGTATAGAATTAATCCTAATAGACAAATAGGAAGACCTATATAGAACCAAGTTGTCCCCAGTTTTAATGGCAGGAAAACAGAGTATATACAGGCGAGAAAATAAATGACATGCCAAAATAGAAGTGTTCTCTTCTCAGTCTTGTTATGCGAGTCAGTAAATTGGCTTTCTCGCACTCCACTAGGTTGCTCCCTAATTTCGTCCCTCGAAGTACCTTTATTACTCATCATCATCAAAGGAGTAAGTAATAACAGATAAAGCATGAAAATCCAGGCGTTCCAGACACCTATTTCAAAAGCTGGTATAAGCGACATAATTTCCCTCCTTTTATTGCCCCGAAGTGAGCATTTCGGCTTAAAATAACCGAACTACTTCATTTATGCTGCCAAATCGACATGTTTTGCGAGGTACTTCATTGTAACAGTAGAATTTTTCTATATTCATTATACTATATACTACAAATCTTTTAAAAACCCTCTTTTTTAAAAAACTTATTTAAAAAATCCTCCGTTCTTTTAATGCAAAGATTCCGGAAAGTTTTATAGTATTTTATTAAATTAATATAGGATGTTTGTTTAGAAAATTTTCTTCTATGCCCTTCTCTACTCTAGTTGTACCAAACTCACTTTTAGCCTTAAGAGTAAAGTAAGCTGGAAATGGTAAACTAAAATGCACCTAAGGTGGAAAATAAAAATGCACCTTTCCCCCTATAGATATTTGAGGCCCTTTTAATTAAAATAGTACCACATCTAATTTTTTCTATGGTTTAACTTTCCATTTTACGAGGTCTTTCTTTAGAACGTCTATCTATAGTAATACCTGAAGTTACAACCATCCGGTTAAGAACTCCTCAAGTCCTATGGATTTTCCGATAAAAATTACCGAATTATTGATCTGGTGCACCTTGCCTATTTATTATTAATATCCCCACTTCTGTTGTGGGTTTTTCTTTATCCGTTCAAGATAATTTAAAACATTTTTGTGGTATACTCACTCGGATCAGAAATTATATTATCAACTTTTAATTGCTTCTCAATATCTATATAATCTTGCATAAAATCGTAATTTTTAAAACGATCATCAAGTATTATAGTTTGAATACATTTCCCATGGCATTTTCTTAATTTCTCACCACTGCCACATGGACAAGAAATATGTCCCCTATATGCCCTTTCTGCTAATATCTTCAATAATTTAAAAGCTAATAAGTCGTCTTTAATATTAAAGCATTTCTTATAATCATCTAAAACTCCTCTGTCTCCATGAGCATGTTCCTTGGAAGAATCTCCAGTTTTTTTAAAATATGAATAGGAAGCCAAGTATGGGACAACTAAACCATCAACAAAATTTAAAAGGGTCTCTTGCTTTCTAAATATTTCCCAAACTCTAAATTGTGTTTCTAAACAGAAATATTTTCCATTATGATGCCAATCTTTTGATATCTTCCCTTTAGTCTCGCAAACTGATGGAATCATTTTAGGATAATTAGTGGATATGTCTATTTCTATATCGTACTTATCTTTTATATTATTATAATCAAATAATATTGTACCAGCTATTATCGTCGAAGTCTGATTATTCCGCTTATAAAGATATTGATATTTTTTCCGTAAATCTAAAAATTGTACCTCGATCAAATTCATTTATCTTGCCACGGTTTAGTATTCTGACGGTTATCTGTCTTAATGTAAACAGGAGTTGATTTAATTTCTTTGGGGGCTAATTTTTCTATAGAAAATCCTAAGCTTTCATTTAAAACTTTGTTCATATCCATCTCATACTTCTTTTGCAATACATTATCACAAAAGACATTCTTCGCATTATCAACCCAATTAAAAAAAGCTTTTGGTAGTTCTGGATTTTCATTCCATTTATCTGCAAAATTTTCATCAAGATTTGCAGGGTTGGGAATGCAATATTTCCCTTCTCTAATTAACATTTCCTTATTTAGATTACTTAATATATCGTATATTGCATTAAATACATTATCTTGTCCCGAATAAAGATTTGCAGATAATGTTGTAATAACAATAGAGATAGGCTTGTTTTTCTCGTTATTACTTAAGAAGAAGATATCCCTATGTCGTTTTAAAATCTGGATAGCTCTCTGAAGTGGTGTCTTAACTTTATAATCCGGAACATCCTCTATATCTAATTTCATGCTTTCTGCTATTCCTTTTTTAAAAATTTGAAAAGCTTCTGTTTGTTTAGTAAAAAACCAATTTGCATAACCCTTTGGATTGCTTCTTGGCCAATTTATATCATTATTTTCTATCATCTCTTTATCTGTTATTAAAATAGCATCTTTATGTAAAACATCTCTCGCCCGCAGTTCATCGTCCGCGATTGAAGGAAGAATGTCCATATGAAATTCATTAGCATACTCTAATGTCCAGCACCTCCTGCCTTCTTCATCAAGTATTTCTTTGTATCTATCGTACTCTTTCAATCGATCGCCTACCATTTGTTTCAAACCTACTTGAGTGGTATCTTCTTTCCTTAGCTCATTAAGAAAACAAATTAATTCAATATCATACTCATCTTTTTTAACAGGTTTTACAACTGTACCCAAACGAAAAGATCCTTGTGTGTATATTTCAGGGTAGTATATAGATAAAGCCGTTCCTTCTCTTCCTAACCAATTTCCTACGGCTTCATATCGATTTTTTGCTTCTAAATATTTGCTTTCTGGAATATCTAAATCTTCTGCAATACTGTTTAGAACTCCTGCTATGTATATAGCTTTTTCATACATGAGTAGCCTCCTTTAAAAATATCTTTATTTTTTCAAAATAGTAAGTGAATTTTTCATCTGCTCTGGAAATAAGATTCTCGATAGAATCAATATCATCTAAAGCAATACCACTGTCAGACTCAAAATTAATTCGTAAAAACTTATCACCTTCCAATATGAACCTGACAATATTTTCAACATTAACTGATTGTAAATTCATGATAGTGCTTACCAAACCTGTACCCCATTGTTTAAATCCCCATTGTTTGTTCGCATCCTTTGGATTATAATATTTTTTACCTGCACCCGTTCCTATTGATAGAATTCTGATGTTTTTCCTTGGCACTTTAAATCTCCTACCCATCGCTTCCGTTAGTGTAACTAGAGATGGATTATTTGCCCACAATCCACCGTCAGCTAAAAGATATTTTTTTATAACATGCGGATTAAAGTAAGTCGGGGCAGAACATGATGCTAATACCGCATCAGCTATTTTTATATCTTTGTCTCTTACAAAATTAGGGTCGTAATTTGATTTTAAAACAAATACGTTTCCATTTGATATATCTGAAGCTGGTATTATCAATCTCGTTTTAGTGTTTGAAAGTGTTTTATCCTGAAATACTGATAATAATTCCTGTTTAAGATATCGATTATTATATTTACTCTTAAAAAGTCCTTTCCAGTTCATCCAGTTAAATTTATCAGAATAGTTCCGGAAAAATATTTTATTACCTTTTTTTTGGTATAAATCAACAATCTCTTCAATTGGGTAATCTATAGCCAAACCAGCAGCAATTATTGACCCAGTACTTGTACCTGCAATAATATCAAACTTCTCAAAAAAAGTTATCTTCAACTCTTCTTTAATGCGTTTTAGTATTTGAGCAGCAAATACTCCACGAATACCACCACCATCGATCGACAATATATAAAATATTTTATCTTTCATTCGAAATACCTCAAGAAAATGGGACATGCCCATATTTTTTTAAACTTATTTACTTTTCCTATTTTTGATCCAATTACATTTTGTACTTTATTCAATTTTTACCCTTTTTTCTTCTATTTTTATGTATTTCTTTATGTTTTGCTTTCGAAATAACCCGAGTATTTTTGGGAGTTGTTTTTCCGCCCTCAGATACTGGCTTAATATAATGAAGCTCTTTACCTCTTTGCAATTTACCCTTCTTGTATCCTTAGCTGTATTTTGCCCTCCGAAATAATTAATGTCTACATATTGATTATTCCTTAATTTTCTTAAAACTTATGGATTGGTTGAATAAGTTTTTTTGTAACAATAAACTGCTTTTGATAAATAATCTCCTCCACCACTGCCACCATCCATTCCTAAGTCCAAGAAATATTTTTCAATGTTTCGTGCGATTGCGGAACTTGATGTAGTTCGATATATCCAGTTGTCATTTTTTTTACTCACATTATGTTCATTGAAAAGTCGATCTTCGGGATCTTCAGTAATTCCTATATACCAAAAAGAAAAAGATCCTCGGCATGTACTAACATAATCTTCTATTTCTTGAATTATGTTCATTTTTTATCACCTCCTTCATAAATAAAATCTTAATATCCATTGAATATAATAAAGTACTATTTTCGGAAATATTTCATATCTTTTTAAAAATATATTTATAGCTATCTGTTAGTTATGTTTCAAAAGTGGACTATTTAAAATTCAAAAGTGGACTAAATTAAGCTAAAAAATTTGCTAATTACAATTTAAAAATGGATCATTTAATTTTTTAAAAGTGAACTTTAAAAATA